>Ga0136614_10000244_pt1 | contig 24318 bp, 12 predicted proteins | sample AntDrymUQ2792106_2_FD_106643 | JGI IMG/M metagenome (GOLD analysis project Ga0136614, IMG submission 106643) | Polar desert sand microbial communities from Dry Valleys, Antarctica - metaG UQ279 (21.06) | ecosystem: Environmental > Terrestrial > Soil > Desert | place: Antarctica: Dry Valley... | reverse complement strand
TGGCTCCAAACATACTTATTGTGGATGAACTGCATGATCAAGTAATGACGCGAGGGCCAGAAGAGACCCTGCGGGTCATCACTTCGTGGCTGATCTACTTCGTCATCCTCGACACCCGCCGCCATCGTTTCCTCATTGTATGAACGACGGGCAAATCGTATGCTCTCCTGAATGCCTTGCCGCGTGCGCGTAAAGGGCACAAGATCATTCTTGTACAAATGGAATGGTTCTTCAAACCGGAGGCCGTGCGCGGCCAGCGGTCCGCTCATCTCCTCAACGACAATCCGCTCGAACGCTAACGGCGCGTCTTTCACTTCTCGAATCATCGCCGCGTACCTCCTGTGTAAATGACTTCGATTAGCTGGGGATCGCCGCTGCCGATCTTGAGTTCGTTGCCTTTTGCCTTAAGCGCATCGACAAGTTTCTGGTTATCAGTAAACACACGGTACTTGAAGTCGTTAGTCATATGCCCAAGCTCGCGGTCGGAGCGTGCAATCTTGAACGCACCTTGCACCGTCCCTGTTGACGCGCAGCTTGACCTGGTACTTTTTGTCGAGCTTGAGGGTCAGCTTGTGCGAGCCGGGCGAGTTGAGTGCCGCGATCACATCGAGCAGCGCACGATCCAGCTTCGCGCCCCTGGACTTCTTCAAGTGCTTGGAGGGGACGCCGAGTTGTGCGAGCAGCGCGCGCTTCTCTGCGTCCGACATCGCCGCGAGGTCGGCGGCTGACAGTTCGGCGAGCGGCTTCGGGCGGGTGGGCGCGGCGGTGCTGTTCACAGGCGTGGTGGAAGTCAGCGCGGCTGACGGCGCGGCGGCAGTGGCGGCGGCGGCAGTTGTGGTGGCGAGGTGCGACGGCTGGGCGTAGCGACTTTGCCACATCTCGGAGTGGGAGAAGACGCCGGGGTCGGGCGAGTGCGCGCCCGTCGGGGTGCCGGTCCCCGAAGTGCTCTCCGGGGTGTGCGACGAAGAAGACTCCGGCGTGAAGTCCTGGCGGTAGTCGGAAGCATTGACAGAGCGGAGCGACATCGCGTGAGGCCTCCTGATTGGCAATCAGAAACCGGACTGAAAAGCGAGAATCTCGTCTGAAATAAAAGTGACAGTTAAGTTATCGGCAACAAGCGGGAAATGTTTCCTGTTTTGGCAGATTTATTTTCAGCGGCGGCCACATGACGGCGCGTGACAGTTGCATGCAACCGAAACACCAATTGTTTAGCAGTTCTGCTGTGGCCCGCTGTCTCGACCGGAAGCGGCGGTTCATCAGCCGCCGCTCAACGGTCGCCACCCAATCGTGATGAGCTGTCGGGCGTGGCCGTAACCCTGAAAATGGAAGTGCGCCGAGTAACAATTGGCGGAGCGGCGTTGTGAGAGAGCGTCGGGTCGGTGCTTTCGTCAATTCTTCTGCGCATGCTCCGGCGCGGCCTCGGCGGGCTGCCTCTCGTCGTCGTCGCCGCCGGGCGCGGGCCGTCGCTCGCCGAGCACGATACGGACGGTGTGGCGCGCGCCATCGTCGACGAGGGTGATGTCGTCGCCCACTGACATCCCGCCGTCCACCTCGACGCTGGCGATGCCGCGGTTGACGCCGTACGGATTCTCGACCCTGATGTGATAGTGCGCCGAGCCGTAGCGGTAGTTGATTTCAAAGTCGCGCCAGCCGCGCGGGATGCACGGGTTGACTCTCAGCCGGTCGCCGCGCAGTTGAAAACCGAGAATGTATTCCAGCCCGGCGCGATACATCCAACTGGCCGAGCCGGTGTACCATGTCCATCCACCGCGCCCAGTGTGCGGCCACACGGCGTACACGTCGGCGGCGGCGACATACGGCTCGACCTTGTATTTGTGCAGCCCGGCGCGCGTCGAGGCATGGGTGATCGGGTTCAGCAGCGAAAACAGTTCGCCCGCGCGGTCGCCGTCGCCCAAGAGCGCGTAGGCAATCAGCATCCACAGCGCGGCGTGCGTGTACTGCCCGCCGTTTTCGCGCACGCCCGGCACATAGCCTTTGATGTAGCCCGGGTCGAGTGTGCCACGGTCGAATGGCGGCGTGAACAAGATCACGAGGCCGTCGCCGCGCCGGATTAAGTACTCTTCGACGGCGGCCATCGCGCGGTGCGCGCGGTGCGTGTCGGCGACGCCGGAGATGACGCCCCACGATTGCGCGATGGAGTCGATGCGACACTCTTCGTTCTGCGCCGAGCCGAGCGGCGTGCCGTCGTCGAAGTACGCGCGCCGATACCAATCGCCGTCCCACGCTTCTTCTTCGAGCGCCTTCTTTAGGTCGGCCATGTGCTGGCGGTAGCGCCGGGCGCGCTCTGCGTCGCCGCGCGCATCGCAGTACGGCGCGAAGTTGGCGAGCGTCTGGTGCAGGAACCAGCCGACCCAGACGCTTTCGCCGCGCCCCTCGTTGCCGACGCGATTCATGCCATCGTTCCAGTCGCCCGACCCCATCAGCGGCAGCCCATGCGCGCCGACCGCGAGGCTCCGGTCAAGCGTCCGCAGGCAGTGCTCGTAGATGCTCGCCGATTCCGCCGAGGTGATCGGCTGCGTGTACGACTCGTCCTCGCCGGGCGCCAGCAACGGCGCATCGATGAACGGCACGACCTCGTCCAACACGCCCGCGTCGCCGGTCACGCTCACGTAAAAACTGGTGACGTGCGGCAGCCACAGCAGATCGTCGGAAAAGCGCGTGCGGACGCCTCGCCCCGTCGGCGGGTGCCACCAGTGCTGTACATCGCCCTCGCGAAATTGGCGCGCGGCGGCGCGCAGGATTTGCGCGCGCGCCAGATCGGGCCGCGCGTAGACGAGCGCCATCACGTCCTGCAACTGGTCGCGGAAGCCGTACGCGCCGCCCGACTGATAGAAGGCCGAGCGCGCCAGAACGCGGCAGGCAAGCGTCTGGTACGGCAGCCAGCGATTAAGCATCGTGTCCAGCGCGGCGTCCGGCGTACGCACCTCAATGGTGCCGAGCATTCGGTCCCAGTGCGCAAGGACGCGCTCAAAGGCTTCGTGAACCGCGCTCAACGGGCGGTAGCGCGCCAGCGCCTCGCGCGCCTCTTCCGCCGACTCGCCCTCGCCAAGCAGGAAATGGATTTCGCGCGTCTCACCCGGTTCCAGTTCGACCACTGTCTGAAGTGCGATGCACGGGTCAAGGCCGGCGCCGACCCGCCCCGACAGATACGTGCGCCGGAGCGCCGCCGGTCGCGCCGGCGTTCCGTTGCGACCGAGAAATTCTTTGCGGTCACAGGTCAGCGTTCGCTTCGGCGCGCTCACGTCGGCGAACGCGACGCGCGCCCCGAACTCATTGTTGTACGGGTTGCGCGCAAAGACCGCGCCGCTCAACTTGTCGATCTGCGTGATGACGTACGGGGCCGACGCGCTGCGGCTGGAGCCAAGTACCAGTTCGTTGTAGTTTGTCACTGACAACCGCCGCTTCCGGTCAGTGCGGTTGCGCAGACGCAGCAGCGAGATTTTCACCGGCGCGTCGAGCGGCGCGAACAATAGCAACTCCTGCGAGACGCCATGACTCGTGTGCTCGAAGACGGTGTACCCCTGGCCGTGGCGGACGAAGTACGGCTCGACCTCGCGGATCGGCAGAGGGGTCGGCGTCCAGACCGTGCCGGTGTCTTCGTCGCGCAGATAGATGATCTCACCCGGCGGGTCACTGACGGCGTCGTTCGACCACGGCGTCAGACGGTTCTCGCGGCTGTTCGTCGACCACGTGTAGCCCGCGCCCGACTCCGACACCTGGAATCCGAAGTTGCGCTCGGTGGCGATCACGTTCGACCACGGCGCCGGCGTCCACTGCCCGCCGTCGAGCACCGTCAGATACTCGCGCCCGCCGTGGTTGAAGCCGCCGAGGCCGTTGAAAAAGGTAAGTTCCGGCGTCGCGACGGTCGGCTCCGGGTAGGTGCGCGAAGGCATCAGCGGCGTGAATGCCGGCGGCAGCTCTTCCTCGACCATCTTGCGCACCAGTTGCTCGCCGAGCGCGCCGCGCTCCGGGACGATGACAACGCGCGCGACTGCGTGCAGCAGGATACGATCAGCCTCTGGCATGATGTCGGCGCGCCGCAAGAATACGCCGCCCGGCTTGTCCTGTAAGAACTGCGCGCCGCCGGCACGGATCAGCATCTGCAATTCTTCTTGCAGCGCCTGGATATAACTCGGCGGGTGGTCGTTTAAAATCACGAGGTCGATCTGGAGTCCCTTCAGACGCAGGTACTCATGGCCGCGCAGCAGTTGGCGCACCATGTCGAGGTCATCCGACTGGCTGATGCGCACCAGCACGATGGGCACATCGCCGCTGATGCCGTAGGGCCACAGGCTCGACTGCGCCTTGGTGTTCATTTCGAGCACGCGCGACTGCGGGCGTAGCGATGGGTCGGCATAGATGACGCGCCCGGCGAGGCGCTGAAACAGGTGCGCTTCCTCGGCGTCGATATTGAGATGACGCATCTCGACCTGCGACTGCGTCCACGCGAGCCGCGCCGCACGCTCAAAGATCGAGTGGTCGTGGTACTTGTCGGCGAGCATCAACGCTTCCTCGCGCGACCGCGCGACGGCGGTCGTGAACGTGAGGCGTGCCGTCGCGTTCGGCTTCAGACGCACGCGTTGTCGCAGCGAAAAGACGGGGTCGAGCACCGCGCCGACCGTATTCGAAAGTGGCCGCTCCTCAACCACCGCGACCGGGGCGGCAGGCGTGTGCCCGCGGCCGAGGAAGCGACTGCGGTCGGTCTCGTACTGAATCGAGCCGACCGTCTCGCCCTCGGTGACGATGACGTGGATGCCGAATATCGGTTCGTCGGTCGCGGAGCGCGGGCGGCGGCGCGCGAGCAGCGCGTTCTCGGCGGCGATAAATTCCGTTTCGACGAAGAGGTTGCTGAACGCCGGATGCGCAAGGTCGGCGGCGTGCGGCACAAGCACCACCTCGGCATAGCTCGTTAACTCGATCTCGCGCGCGCGCGAAGAAGTGTTGGTGATCGAGACGCGGCGCACTTCGGCGTTGTCTTCGGGCGAGACGATGATTTCGGTATGCGTCACGATCCCGGCGTCGATGCGCACAATCGAGACTTTGTCTTCGGAGAATGTGACCTCGTAGCTCTGCGGCTTGCGGTTAGTCGGCTGGTAGCCGGTTGACCAGACGGCGCCGGTGCGGACATCGCGCAGGTAGCAGAACGAGCCGTAATTGTCGCGCGTCGCGTCTTCGCGCCAGCGCGTCACGGCGACGCCGCCACTCCGTGAGTAGCCCGCTCCGGCAGTCGTCACCATCACTGAATAAGTGCCGTTGGAGAGGAACTGCGTGCGTGGCGTCGGCAAGTGCGGCGAGTCGTAGAGGCGCACTGCGAGGCCGGTCAGCGTGTGCACGACGCGTCCCGACAGGACCTCTTCGGCGCGTGGGTGGGCAGCCGGGACGCCGCGCGGGATGCGCTCCTGTAGCAACAACTCGGTCGCCTGCACCAGCGGCTCAGCGTGGAAGCGTCGTTGCATCACACGGTCGTGCAGCAGGTTGTCGAGTGCGACGATGCTCATGCCCTGGTGATGGGCCATGAAGGTGCGAATCATCGCGCGCCGCTGGTTCTGCGGCAGGCGTTCCGGCGTGTAATCGATTGACTCGTAGAAGCCGTAACGCGCGAGCGCGCCTTCCTTCTCCAGCCGGCTGAGGTTGGCAAGCGCGGCGTGCGGATCGACCATCGCCGCGAGCATCGTCGCGTACGGCCCCACGACAAGGTCTTCGCTGAGGCCGCGCTTTAAGCCGAGGCCGGGAACGCCGAACGGGCCGTACTGATAATTATGGTGGAGGTCGCGCGCGTTGTAGGCCGCTTCCGAGATGCCCCACGGCACGCCGCGCGAGGCGCCGTACTCAATCTGCCGCTCGACCACCGCGACGTACGTCTGTTCGAGCAGCGTCCGGTCATAGCTCTTCATCACCAGTAGCGGCATCAGATATTCAAACATCGTCGCCGTCCAGGAGATCAGCGCGCGGCTTCGCTCGACCGGCGTCAACTGCCTGCCGAGGCGGAACCAGTGCTCCTGCGGCGCGTCGCCCTTAGCAATCGCGACGAAACTGGCGAGGCGCGATTCGGAGGCGAGCAAGTCGTAGTATGAGTTATCGGGTCGGCCCGTCGCGACGTTGTAGCCGATGACGAACACCTTGCGTTCCGGGTCGAGCAGAAAGGCGAAGTCCATCGTATCGAACAAGCGCTCGGACGCGCCGGCCAGCACACCGAGTCGTGACAGCATGTCCCGCGCGGCGCGCGCCGCTTCCTCGACGGCGCTCTCAAGCGTGCCGAGACCGTCGACCGCGGCGGCGTGTCTTTCCGGTGGCACCAGGCGCTCGATCTCGCGGCGTAAGGCGCTTAACCGCTCGCGCGCGGCGTCGTAGTGTCCCGTCATTTCCGCGACGGCCACGATGTGGTCCAACGATCCGATGACCTTCCGCCATTCCGCGATTACTTCGGACGGAAGGGATTCAACAAGTGGCCCAAACAACCGCGCCGCTGTTGGCACAAAACGGGCGGGCGTCAGCGTGTGCAGTTCGCGCAGGCAGGCGCGCGTCTGGCGCTCTAGCGCGCTCACCCAAAAGCGCAGCTCGGCGAAACCATCCGCGCCGTGCTCTTGCGTGAGCGCGCCGACGATGTCGTCGACAACCGCCGCGTGTCGCTGAAGCGCGTCGAACAGCGCAGCCCACCCGCCGACCGTCTGCGGTGGTGTGGCCGCGACCGTCTCCGCGCACGCGTCGATTTCGTCGCGCAGATGCTTGACCGCGACAACCTCTGTGCGTTGTCGGATGGCACCGAGGCGCGACGCTTCCGCGCGCATCAGCACGACTGTGTCGGCCAGTCCGCTGAGCGTGCGCGCGGCAAAGGGCGGTTGCTCGGACACGTCGATGCACGCCTGTTTAAGCGCCAACAGATGGCCGGCGAAATTGCCGCTGTCGACCGTTGAGATGTACAGCGGCGCGAGCGGCTCGAGCGTGCGCGTGTCGTACCAGTTGAAGTAGTGGCCGCGGAACTTCGACATCTTGTTGAGCGTCGTGAACGACAACTCAAGGCGCTCGATCAACTCCAGCGAGCCGACATAACCGAAGTCGTGCGCGGCGACCGTCGACAACAGCAGCAGACCGATGTTGGTCGGCGACGTGCGATGCGCGATGACCGGATGCGGGTCTTCCTGAAAGTTATCGGGCGGCAGCCAGTGGTCTTCCGCTCCGACAAACTCCTCGAAGAAGCGCCACGTCCGCCGCACGACCAACCGTACCCCGCCGACATCGCGCGCGGTGAGCGCCGGTTGCTGATGTGCCGACCCCGGCTGACTCGCCCAGAACGCCACCAGCGGCGACAGCAGCCACGCGGCCAGAAACGGCGCGGCGAACGGCAGCGCGGCGGGGTGCAGGCCAATCACCAGGATGGTAATGACGGCGGCAATCGCGACGCTCGGCCACATGAAATGGGCGAGCGACCGGACATTGCCAGCGCTCACCCGCTCGGTCTGCGCGGCGGTCATCCACTCCAATAGGTGACGGTGCGAAATCCATTTGCGATAGAGCGTGCGCGCCACGGCGTCGAGCATCAGATACGCCTGGTGCGGAAGAAACGCGACCGTCTGCGCGATCTGCGCGGTGTTCGTGCCGACATCGCCCCACACGCTCCAGAAGTGGCTCGTCCACGGAATGCCGCGCGGGTGCAACAGCAGGCTGGTGGTGACGTGCGCGTAGATCGGGAACGCAAGCGTCAGCACGATGAACAGCGTCCACCATGCGGGACTGCCTGGCCACACCGTCCACGCAGCGGCGAGCCACAGCACGACGCCCGGCGCGACCAGGCTGCGCCGCAGATTGTCGAAAATCTTCCAGCGCGCGATGAGCGGCAGTTTGTTGCGGACGGTGTGGCCGTGTGCGTTCGGCACACGCGGCAACAGCCAGCGCGCGATCTGCCAATCGCCGCGCGTCCAGCGATGCTGCCGCTTGGCGAACGTGTCGTAGTGCGCCGGATAGTCGTCCAGCAACTCGATGTCGGTGACGAGTCCGGCGCGCGCGAACAGTCCTTCGAAAAGGTCATGACTGAGTAGGAAATTCTCCGGCACGCGGGCGTTCAGGGCGCGCTCGAAGACATCAACTTCGTACAGTCCCTTGCCGGTGAAACTTCCTTCGCCGAAGAGGTCTTGGTAGATGTCCGAAGCGGCGGTGGTGTACGGGTCGATGCCGGTGTTGCCGGAGAAGATGCGCGCAAAGCGCGAGCGCGAGCCACTCTCCAAGGAGACGCTGACGCGCGGCTGCAGGATGCCGTAACCGCGCGTCACGCGGTCGGCCCAAAATCGAACTGCGCGCGGTTGAGTGGGTGCGTGGCGACACCGACAAGCCGGCGCGCCGCGTCGCGCGGAAGTTGGGTGTCGGAGTCGAGCGTGATGACGTAGCGAACGCCGGAGAGTAGCGCCGGTTCAGCGGTCGCGACGACGAAACTGGTGTCGCGCGCGCCGCGCAGCAGGCGGTTAAACTCTTCCAGCTTGCCGCGTTTACGCTCCCACCCAATCCACTTCCCTTCGCCTGCGTTCCACAGACGGCGACGCACAAACAGGTGAAAGCGTGCCACGGACCTTGGCGTCAGGTTGTCGTTGCTGTTGCTGTCAATTTCCGGGATGACGCCGACCCCGGACTGCCGTCGGCCATGGCGCGCGTTCAACTCTTCAATGCCGCGTAGCGCCGCGTCGAGCAGCGTTGCGTCGTCCGGCATCTCTTCTTCCGGCGCGTCGGCGAAGTCGCCAAGCAGCGCGAAGTAAAAGTTCTCGTCCTGGTTGGCAAGGTAATGGACTTCGAGCTTTTCGAGTAGCTCCCTGACGGTCTCTTCGCTGGTGAACACCGTCGGGACGACGATCATCGTGCGCGCGTCATCGGGCACGCCTGCCGTGGTGTTCATCCGCGGCAGCAGGCGGGGCTTGAACAGGTGCGTCACGTCCCAGTTGAGCACGCTCAGCGCGAGGTCGCTCGCTGGAATCAGCGACAGCGCCGCGATGCCGATAAGGATCGGCCAATTCGCGCCCGCGCGGTACGCGAAGAAGACGAGCACCGCGATGACCAGCGAAGTCAGGAAGACGAGCGTGCCAAGGTACCAGAACGTCGGGCGCGTGAGCACTGCGCGCTTGAAACTCTCGCGCAGGCCGGGAGAGTAACCGAAAGATTTTTCTAATTCCCCGACGCCCTCATCGATCAAATAGTAGCCGACGTGCGCGCGGGCCGCGTCGTGCGGGTCGGAACGGTGCGCGGCGGCGGCGAGTCCCACGGCAGAGCGGGCCACATCCAATTCGTCCGCTGCGGCGCGCTTGCTGATGCGCTCGATGACGTGGCGGTAGCGGTCGCGCGTCACAAAGTCCATCCGGTGATAGACGCCCGCCGGGTCCGCGCCGAGCGCCGGGTCGACGAGGCTGACACTCTCGAAAAAGTCGCGCCAGTCGAGCGTCGAGAGCAGGCGCATGCTGGTGATGATGTTGCCGACCGTGACCTGCGCGGCAGCCTGCCGCTGGTGCTCGAGGTGGACGACCTGCTCGGTGCTCTGCCCGTGCTGCTGATTGTGCCGCTCCAGCCAGTCGAGCACCGGCGTCACCGCCGGGTCCTGGTCGCGCAGCCGCTGCGTCAACTGCACGACGAGCGCGCGGTCGATGTCCCCGCGCTTGCCGAACCGCCCGGAAAGTAACGGGATCAGGGCTTCCGGTTGACGCCCGGCCATCACCAGCAGTTTATCGGCGAGCGCGTCGGCGGCCTCGCGTTGCTCGCGCGCGGCGACAATGCGCGTCGCTAAGCGGCGCAGGTTCTCGACCAGCGCGAGGCGCAGCGTAATCGCAACCGCCCACAACTCGCCGATAGTCAACGGCGCAACCTGCTGATAAGCGCGGATGAAGCGTTTGATGGTGTCGCTTTCGAGGCGACTGTCGGTGTGGGCGATCAGTTCGAGGGCGAGCGCGTAGATGCGCAGGTAGCCAGCCAGATGGCCGTTGGCAAGCTTCGGCAATTCGTAGTAGAAGCCTTTCGGTAGGTCTTCGCGGATTTCGCGCAACTGCTCTTCGACAATGTGGAAGTTATCGACCAGCCACTCGGCGGCGGGCGAGATCGTGCGCTCCTTGCGAATCGCGTCGGCCAGCGCGCGGTACGCGGCGACAAGCTGGCGCCCGTTCTCTTCAAGCGCCGGCAGCAGCGTGCGGCCGCGGCGCGCGACGGGCGAGATGCGGTGCGCGGCGGCCAGCGTCGCGGCATACTGCTCCAGCCGTTCGACGCTGTACAGTTCTTCGCGAATCGGCTCTTCGTCGAGCGCTTCCGGGGCAAGCGTTAGTTTTTTTAGAAATCCTCCACCAAGTGCGGCCATCTTCAATCTTACCGATCAGCGGGGTGAATGTTCGGTAAGCATACCATGACCCGGCCGATTTTTCTGTGGCCATTTCTCTTCCGTCAGGTCTACTCGCTGGCCGGCAATGTCAGACACACTTCAGTCTGCCGCGTGTCACGTTCATGAGGATACGGAACATATGCAGTAAGGCAAAAATAAATTTTCGCCGCAGCAAGCTGCGGAGTATTGCGGATAGCAGGCGAACATTCGCAGCAAGCTGCGGGGCATTTACCCGCTAAGAGTAAAAAGGGAACAGGCAAAAGTGTAAGTCAATCAAGACGATAGATGTGTTCAACCCTGATCCTGGAAACCTTTTGCCTTTTTACTTTTGCCTTACTGCATATGATGACCCCGCCCGGTTTGTGAAATACCACGGCCGCCCATAAACTCATCGCCGAGCGAAGAGACCACACAGCACACGATCTCGTGCTCTTAACTTGGGTCTTCCCTGTCACTTCGCGGGCGGCTTGTTCGGGAAACGAAAACATGGCTCCGGATCGGAAATCAGTCGCCGGCGCGCTCGCCACGGCGCTCTGCGTGGTGGCCGTGGCAGCGCTGTTCGTCATCTTCAACGGCGGCATCAGCGTCGGCGCCTCGAACCACGCCGGCCTCGTCCCCGTCGTCCGCCGCATAATTGATCCCGCTTACTTGCCCGGTGATTTCGGGATTGAACTGCGCCTTTATCATCACCGCGTGTTCGCGTACGCGGTGGCCGGGTGCTCGATCATCTTCGGTGAAGACAACGCGCTGATTCTGTTGACCATCATCGGGATGACGCTCTTGAGTGCGGCGCTCTTCTACCTCTGCCGGACTCTGGGACTCTCTCGTGTCGGGTTCATGACGGTCGGGCTGTTCATCGCAACGAATCTGGCGTGGGCGGGCCTCGGGCTTGAAGAGAACATCTTCGTCGGCAACCGCGACATCCAGCCGACGACGTTCGCGCACGCGCTGATACTCTTCGGCGTCGGCTGCCTGATCAAAAAGAAGTATCACCTTGCCGCGTTCCTCGCGGGGCTGATTGCACTGATTCACATTCAGGTCGGTTTGATCTTCGCGCTGCTGATCGTCCCTTTTTACATCGTCGCGCTCAGGAGCTTCAGGTTCGGTGACCTCGTGCGGTTCGCCGCATTGTTCTTCGTCCCCGCGTCATTCGCCCTGTCCCACCTCTCGCACGTGCTACGCAGAGGACTCTTCGATTCGTCGCTCTCACTCTACTACACCGACTTTCGACACCCGCATCACTTCGAATTAATTTCCGTGGCGGCGGCGGTGTGGGTCGCGGCGCATCTCTTCGCGCAAGCCATCGCCTACTGGTGGCTGCGCCGGCGGGGGAGACCTGAAAGCCGTGCGGTCGGCGTCCTGTGGGTGATGAGTTCGACGCTCGCCGTCCTGGCGCTGGCTCACTTCACAGACTATTACCTGCTCAGAGTCGGCACCCTGATTAAAATCCAGTTCATCCGCTTGAGTCCGTTGATGACGGTGTTCGGCGCGCTGACTGTTGCCACAGTCGTCAACGTTTGGGAGGGTGAACGGCAACGGCGTCAGGCGGGCGAGACGCGACGACTCGGCTTCGCCACCGCGGCACTCGTCCTGGTCGGGATGTTGTGGACGCTCTACTGGGTGACGGTGCCGACTCGGCCGCGCCACTTCATCGGGATCAAAAGGTACGCCGATCACTCTTCGGCGTGGGTCGACGTGTGCCACTGGATCAAAGAGCACGGCCCCCGCGACACCGTGTATTTGACGCCACCGGGCAACAGCGGCTTTACGTATCTCACGGATCGCTCGACCGTCGCCGAGTTTAAGATCAACCCGGATGGCACGCGGTATTTGACGGACTGGTTTGAAAGATTACGTGACCTAGGCGGGGGGGCGCTGCCCGGCGGGCGCGGGTTCAAAAACAATTCGCTGCTCAACCAGTCCTTCGCCTCGCTCAGCCGCGACCAACTTGCCGCGCTCGGCGAAAAATACCGCGCCGCCTACGCCGTGCTGCCGAAGTCATCGCCGGCGGACTTGGAAGTGATTTACGAAAACAAACAGTTCCGCGTCGTGAAGCTACCCGGCGTCGCAACCGCGGTCAGCGTGAGTGGCCGGCTCGGAGCACAAGAAGCTTCGCCAGAAATTATAGAACAGCGCTCAGACCTTCCTTAACTCCCTCAAAAGTGACAGGTGACAGGTGACGAGAAAGAGTTGAGGCACGTCAGTTCTTCCGAGCGGGGCCGCTGATTTTTTGCTCAGGCTTCTGGCTCAAAGAACGACCGCGTGCGGCACAGAATCTCAACCGTCCTGTCACCGGTCACGATCTTACCTGTCACTTTTGAATGACTCCACGGCTTTGTGAGCGGCGTGCTTGCCTTCGTCTGTCTCGACGATGTAACGCGGGTCGTCTTTCGAGGCTGTGTACTCGAAGTCTTTGATCCTGCCGCCGGTGGTCGCGACCTTCACGATTTTGCCGATGCTTTCGCCGCTGCTGCTGTCCCACCGGACGCGGTCCCCGACCTTGAATCGCTGTTCGGTTTTGCCTGCGGCTTTGCTCGCACCCTTGCTCGCCGTCTTCTTCGTGGCAGTCTTCTTGGTCGCGCTTTTTTTAGCAGACGTTTTCGTTGCGGACTTCTTCGTGCTCTTTCGTGTGACCATTATTCATTTCTTCTACTTTTCGCCGGAGGGTGATTCCGTGTTCACGAGTTCCGGCTTGTCGACCGGCGGCAGGTGAATCTCCTGCGTCATCGTCGGCCTGCGTCTGCGTTCGAACTCGCCGAGCTTGACGGGCTTGCCGGTCTCCGCCGAACGGTAGAGGGCGCGGATGATGCGGATGTCGGTCAAGCCCTCTTCGCCCGCAGGCCCCGGCTGGCGGTCGTTCAACACGCAGTCAGAGAAGTGAGTCAACTGCGCCGCGAACTGGTCGCGCTGCGGAAACACACGCTCTTTCGTTTTACCGTCAACGGTCAGATAGTGCTTCAACTCGCTGGCGTAGTCGTACGCGGGGTCGACCAACAGATCGCCCTTGGTGCCGACCACCCGGTAAGACCTGGTGCTCGACGCGCCGAAGCTGCACGTAAACGTGGCGAGTCGCTCTTTCGGAAAACGCATCACGACGCTCATCATCTCCTCGACTTCGGCGAAGCGCTTTTCGTCGGTCGTCGCGCTCGTCGCGAAGACCTCGACGGGTTCCGCGCGGAACAGATAGCGCGCGGCGTTGATGCAATAGATGCCGATGTCGTAGAGCGTGCCGCCGCCGGTCGCATCCTGCAAGCGGATGTCACCATCGACGACCTGCTGCGTGAAGACCGAGTTGAAGAGGCGCGGCTCGCCGATCTTCCCTGAGTTGACGATCTCGCTGGCCTTCAGATTCGTCTCTTCGAAGTGCAGACGGTAGGCGAGCATCAGCTTCACGTTATTTTCTTCGGCGGCGCGGATCATCTGCTCGCACTCTTTTTCCGTCACCGCCATCGGCTTTTCGCAGAGCACATGCACACCGGCACGGGCGGCGGCGACCGTATACTCGCGGTGCAGATGATTGGGCAGCGCGATGTAGACGGCATCGACCTCGCCGCTCTTCAGACACGCGTCGTATTGCTCATATGAGTAGATGTTCGCGACGCCGTACTTCTTGCTGAGCTTTTTAAGCTTGATCGGATCATTTGAGACCAGCGCCGTCAACTCGGAGTTTTTGCGCGCGTGCGCGAATGCGGGCAGCATCGCGACCTGCGCGATGTGTCCCAGACCGACGACGGCGTAGCGGACTTTGCGCTTGCTCTTCGCCGGCGAAGCTTTGTCTTTGGATTTTGCCATTTTGATTTCGTGACCCCTTTTGAAGATTGTTGGTGATGCGTGTTGATGGAAAAAGCCTCGACCGGATTCAAGGTGGTCGATTGCCTCGACGGAAACTTCAGCGCGCTCGGAGCAGATGTTAGATGTTCGATGTCAGATGCTGGCCGGAACACCGGCGTGTCTTGACTAACATCCAGCATCCAACATCTGACATCTACTTCATTCATCCTTCATCCCGATAAACTTTTGCGCGAGGTGCTTATTTCTCGTTCCGCGTGTCGCGCCAGCGGTCTTCGATGAGCGACGCGATGAGCGCCGTCCAACCGGTCTGGTGACTCGCGCCTAAGCCGCGTCCGGTGTCGGCGTGAAAGTATTCGTGAAACAAGACCAGGTCGCGCCAGTGCGGGTCGTCGGCGAAGCGACGGTCTTCACCTTGCCACGCGCTGGAGGCGGCCCCGTTCGGCAACTCGTTCGGTAGAAAGATGCGCGTCACGCGCGACGAGATTTCCCGCGCCACTTCGGTCAGGTTCATCATTCGGCCCGAATCCGTCGGACACTCGACGCTGAGTGTGTTGCCATAGAAATGGCCGTAGCGTTCGAGCGCCTCGATCAATAGAAAATTGACGGGGAACCAAATCGGGCCGCGCCAGTTCGAGTTGCCGCCGAAGAGCGCCGTATCCGATTCGCCGGGCGTGTACGCGACGCGGCGCTCCGGCTCGTTCAAATCATATATGAGCGTGTACGGATGATCACGGTGAAAGCGCGACAGCGAGCGGATGCCGTAAGGCGAAAGGAACTCACGCTCGTCGAGCATGTAGCGCAGCATCCGCTGCAAGCGCTCGCGCGATGGAATCGCCAACAGATGGTGCGCGTGACGGCGACGCCGACCACCACTCTCAAGTTCAGCATTTTCCATCTCGCTGCTTTCAGTTTCGCTGCTTTCGGTTCGACTCAGACGTTGGCCGCTGCTCTGCCTGTCACGTTCGTCACGTCCGTCCTCATGGTGCACGTCTCGCTTCTTCAGCAGCGTGATGTAGCGTGCCAGATCAGCGCGGTTCTCCATCAGCCAACGCATTCGCTTCGAGAACCCGCGTAGGCGCTCAATGTCGGTAGCCTCCAAAATCTCGGCGGCGATCAGCGGGATCAGGCCGACCAGCGAGCGCACGCGCAGCGTCGTCGTCGTCTCCTCGCCGCCCGCCGTCATCTCGTCGTAATAGAATCCGTCCTCTTCATCCCACAGACCCGTCCCGCCGACAGTGTTAATCGCATCGACGATGTGGATAAAGTGCTCGAAGAACTTCGACGCGATGTCCTCGTAGACATCATCCTCGCGCGCCAGCTCAAGCGCGATGGAGAGCATCGTCCCACAGTAGAAGGCCATCCACGCGGTGCCGTCGGCTTGATCAAGGTGCGCGCCGGAGGCGAGCGGCTGCGAGCGGTCGAAGACGCCGATGTTGTCGAGGCCGAGGAAGCCGCCCGCGAAAATATGATTGCCTTCGACATCCTTGCGGTTGACCCACCATGTGAAGTTGACGATCAGCTTTTGGAAGACGCGCTCTAGAAACTTGCGGTCGCGCCGCCCGCCGGACTGCGCCGCGATTTTGTAGACGCGCCACGCCGCCCAGGCGAGCACCGGCGGGTTGGCGTCATGGAACGCGAACTCGTAGGCCGGCAGTTGTCCGTTCGGGTGTTGATACCATTCGCGTACCAGCAGCAGCAGTTGCTGCTTCGCGAAGTCGGGGTCGAGACGCGCGAACGGCAGCATGTGAAACGCCAAGTCCCACGCCGCGAACCACGGATACTCCCACTTGTCCGGCATCGAAATGATGTCGCGCGCCGTCAGGTGCTTCCAGTCGGCGTTGAGTGGCCGGCGGTTCGCGGGCGGCGGCGGTTGGCCGGGGTCGCCCGCCAACCAATCCGCAACGACGTAATGGTAAAACTGCTTCGAGTGCAGCAACCCGGCGTAAGCCTGGCGCACGACGCGCCGCTCGACTTCAGGTGCGTCAGACGCCGCGCCACCGGACGCCACCACCGCGAGCGCGTCATAGAACTCGTCGGTCTCCAATTGGCGCGCGGCGAACGTCGCGGCGAACGCGGCGCTGAAGGCGTCAGCCGGAGCCTCTTCCTCGGAGAAGAGACGAAAGCGCAAAACAACTTCCGACCGCGCTGCAATTTGCAGACGATAGAGTGGCGCCGCTTTCGTTCCCGTCTCGGTGTTGATTGCTTCGCGGCGGCCTTCGACGACGTATTCGTGAAAAGCATCCTTGACGTGAGGCGTCGGGTTCTCGCCGCCGAAGAGTCTGGCGACGTTCGTTTCGTTGTCGGTGAATAGGAACGGCGGCGCGTCCGCTGACTCGGCGGGCGGCTCGACGGCGAAGCGGAATCTTCCGAGCGACGTGTGCTCGGCGAGCACCGTGAAATCATCCACTTTTGAGAGGCGCGGCTTCGGCCAATAGATGCGCCCTTCGCGCCCCCACGACCAAGTGTTGCGGAACCAGAGCGTCGGCAGCAGGTGTAGCGTCGCCGCCCGGTCGCCGCGATTCGCCACGGTGATGCGAATCAGAATGTCGTTTGGTGAATTTTTGGCGTACTCCGCGAAGATGTCAAAGTAGCGGTCGCCGTCGAAGATGCCGGTATCAGTCAACTCGAACTCGCGCTCGCTGCGCCCGCGCCGGTTGTTCTCTTCGACGAGTCGCACATACGGGAATTCAGCTTGCGGGTACTTGTAGAGCGCGCGCATGTAGGAATGCGTCGGCGACGAGTCGAGATAGAAGTAGCACTCTTTGACGTCCTCGCCGTGGTTGCCCTGCGGGTTGGTGAGTCCGTACAGACGCTCCTTCAGAATTGGATCGCGTTCATTCCACAGCGCGAGCGCGAACGCGAGGCGGCACTGGCGGTCGGTGATGCCGAGCAGCCCGTCCTCGCCCCAGCGGTACGTGCGGCTGCGCGCGTGATCGTGTGGGAAGTACGTCCAGCATGAGTTGTCCGCCGAGTAGTCTTCGCGCACCGTGCCCCACTGCCGCTCGGACAGGTACGGCCCCCAGCGTTTCCAGTTGCGCGTCCGCGCGGCGTCTTCAGAGAGGCGTCGCCGCTCCGCCGCGCCGGGTTCGTTGGCAGTCGTCATCATCTAATCGAGTCTCTGGTAGGACAACTTTTCAAATTGTCCCGGAGGGACTGCATGATAATAGCCCAGCGATTCATCCATTGGTGCCTACACAAGTTACATGCAAGCCTCATTCAGCCACGAAGTGGCGACATTCAATAGCCCGGCGCAGCGCGCCGGGTATCGAGTGCGGTGTTCGTCCCAGCCCTGACAGGGCGTCATACCCGTTATCTCGCCCTGTCAAGGCTTAACGAATGTGTGGCGTTCTACCCGGCGCGCTGCGCCGGGCTATTGAGTGCCGCTCTTTCAGAGCTTAAGAATGACGGTTTTCACTTGTGTAGATACCAAGGGATCAACCGCTTTCGCTATTGTCACATGTCCCTCCGGGACAAAATGTGTCCCGACATTAGAATGAGTGATAAGAACCCTTCACTCCGCATCATCCCCAAGCGAAAAGACACGCGCCTGTCGTCCGCATCACGCCAGCTTAATGACGTTCTTGATGCCGCCGACCTTGCCGAGCAGTAAGTCGCGGTGCTCTTCGACAGGGACGCGCGCGGTGATGAGCGACTCGACGGCCTGCGGCCAGCGCCGCACGAATGTACCGAGGTCACGAATCGCCGCTTCGAAAGCGTCGCGGTTGGCGTTGACCGTGCCGAAGACAATCTGGTTGCGCAAGACCAGATTACGCATCAGCAGATCGGTGTCGACCTCGACGGGAGCCTTGCGCCCCGGCACGCCGGTGAAGACGAAGACGCCGTTGGTATCGAGAAACTGTATCACCTCGAAGGCGAGGCTCGACGCGCCGACCGCTTCGTAGACGAGGTCGATGCCGTCAACCTCTTTGGCAACTTGTGCGACGGTGTGCGTCTCCGCCGAAATGTAGTTAGCGCCGATTGAGGTGACGAGGTTGCCTTTAACACTGTCACGCAACTCGCGCGAGTAGACATAGGTCGTGAACCCGGCGGCAACGAGCGTCATCGCGCCGAGCAACCCGACCGGCCCCGCGCCAAGCACCAGCGCGCGATGACAATGGACGGGCGGCGCGTGCGATGCCACCTCCGCCGGGGCGGGGACGTTCATCGGCAAATTGGCGAGCGGCGGACACTCCCACGGCAGGCGCTGCTGCACCTGCCAGACCTGCGTCAAAGCCTTCTCCGCAACCGTCAGCGGCTCGACCAGCACGCCGACGTGTCGCAGTTCGGCGGGAACGACATTCATGTACTGCTCGTCGTCGACGACGAACTCAGTCATAAAACCGTGCTGCTCCTTGATGCCGCGCTCGGTAAAGTCGCCGGTGAAGCAGAAGTCCTGGCGGCCCATCCGGCACGCCACGCACGACGCATGAGGGCACGGGCGGCGCACCGAAGTCACCACCAGGTCGCCCGGCTTGACGCGAGTGACGCCCGCGCCCGTCTCGACGACTTCAGCAAGCGACTCGTGCCCGATGACAAGATGCGCGGAGCCAGCGGGCGGCGTGCCGTACTCGAAGGCGGCAATCTCTTTATCGGTGCCGCAGACGCCGACTTCGAGCATCCGCAGTTTCACTTCGGTCGGCGACGCGACGGCAGGTTCCTGGTGCTCGACCAGCTTGACCTCCCGCGACGCAGGGACGACGGCGACAGCTTTCATAATTTTTTAACCCTCCGCGTGATCGAACAGAAAACTAAATAGCAGCGAACGAACGAGACAAAAACATTGGGACGAACGATGAAGCCATCAGACGATGAAGTCATCCGATGCGTCCTGTCAACCCCTGTCGATTGTCTCTATGACTAACTATCCATCGTTTAGAGGCTTTGCTTCTGCCCGCCGTCTCAACTCGAACCGGCGGGCAGAAGCAAAGCCTCTAAACGGTCGCGCCCAATTGCAACCCGCTATAAGCAAGAGTTTTTCGGTATCAAGATTAAACAAAAGCCACGAACAGTTTTAAGTTTTGAGTTTTCGGTTTTCAGCTCAAAACTTAAAACTGGAAACTGTTTATTTTTGCCTTACAGCTTATGTCTCAATGTGGTCAACTTATATTGATGCCACCGGCAGCGTGAACGTGAACGTCGTGCCGTGTCCTACCTCCGACTGCACGCTGATCTGCCCGCCGTGCGCCTCGACGATTGATTTCGAGATGGCGAGGCCCAACCCGGCACCACCCGCCGGCGCGCCCGGCACCTGGACGAATTTGTCGAAGATGTGCGGCAGGTGTTCGGGCGGGATGCCCTGCCCGGTGTCCGCGACGCTGACGGCGACGTGGCTATCGCGCCGTGCGGCGTTAATTTTAATACGGCCGCCGCGCTCGGTGTGGCGCATCGCGTTGTTGACGAGGTTGTTGATGACCCGCTCGAATCTGCGCGCGGTCGGCGAGCACGTGCGGCAGATCGGGCGGCATCTCGACGCTCAGCGCGAGTCGTTTCGCCTCGACCCGCCCCCGCAGTCTTTCGGCCGTCGCGCTCACCAGGTCGCCGGCGCGGACAAGCACGATTTGCGGCGTGCTCTCGCCCGCTTCGATCTTCGACAAGTCAAGGAGGTCGCTCATCAACTTCTCCAACCGCTCGCAATCCTCGCGGCACGACTGCAAGACCTCCGCCTGCTTGTCCGACAACTCGCCCGCCGCGCCTTCGAGCAGCAGGTGAACGCCCATCTGCACACTCGTCAGCGGCGTGCGCAATTCGTGCGAGGCGGTCGCGATGAACTCCGACTTGAGGCGGTCGATCTCGCGCAGGTGGGTGATGTCTTCGAGCAGCGTGACGGCCCCGAGCAGGCGGCCCGCGTCGTCGCGCATCGGCGTCGTGCGTAGGCGGAACGCGCGCTCCGACCCGTCGACGGCGAGCGGCAGTACCGACGCCGCGCCCTCGGCGGCGACCGGGCGCTGCGAGTTGAGCGCCTCGGCGACGGCCGTTGCGAGGCGACTGTCGCTGACGATTTCGCGCACGTGCTTCCCGACGTTGTCACGCTCTGTCCCGAACAACTCTTCCGCCGCCGGGTTGAGTTTCGTCACGCGCCCCTCAGCGTCCGTCACCAGCACCGGGTCGTAGAGCGAATCAATCGCCGCCTCGGTCGTCTGCCGCGCGACCACAAGTTGGCCGAGGTCGGAGCGGCGCAGTTGCCGGATGCGCTCGGCCATCCGGTTGTACTCCGCGGCGAGCACGCCGACTTCATCGTGCGAAGTGACTGCGGCCCTCGCGTTTAAGTCGCCGCCGGCGATTTTGGCCGTCGTCGCGGTCAGTTCCAGCAGCGGACGGATGATGCGGTTCGACAGGAAGACGGCGAGCAGGATGCCGGCGACGACGAGCGTCCCGGCGATGGCGAGCGTCGTCAGGAACCACCTCTGCGCGACCGCTGCCGCCGCGTTCGACTTCGCCACCATCGCCCCCTGGTTGAGCCGCAGCAAATCGTCGCACCGCGCACGCAATTGGCTGAACAGCGGTTCGAGCCGCGCGAAATACTCGCTCGCCGCCGCGCCTTCAAGCGTCGCAGCGGCACCCACCTGAATATCCGCGCGCGGCGTGGCGGCAACTGCCGGAACGCTTGCACCCGGCGCGCCGAGGTCGCCGATGAATCCGTCAAACAATCGGTCATACTCGTCGCGGTCGCGGCGAATCGCTTCCACCAGTTCGCGCTCGCCGGGTTCGGTGATGTTACCCGCCGCCTTCCGCAGGGCTGCGTCGAACCGCGTGCGGTGCTCGCGCAGTTGCGCGGTGGCGCGCTCCCGCTGGCCGAGCAGCGCGAACAGCACCGCCGAGTCCTGCCGCTCAAGACTCTCTTTCATGTCCTGCGCGGCAACCACCGAATCGTAGTTGTTCGAGATGATGCGCCGCGACACGCCGCCCATCTCGCGCAGCCGCCACGAGCTCCACCCGCCCAGCCCCGTCAGAGCGGCCACGAAGATCAAATACCCCACCAAAAGTTTGACCCGTAAACTCATAGCATTAAAGGATGAGGGCGGAGGGATGAGGGATGAATAAAAACCAGAAGACAGAATGCACCACACAGAAGAAAAGAAGCCGCCCCTGATCTTCGACGTCCCGTGTTCTGTATTCTGTGTTCTGTATTCCTGACTTCATCCCTCATCCCTCCGCCCTCATCCCTTTTCCAAGCGGCACGACCTGCACGGTTGCGTCGCGCACCTCGGCCAGAAAGCGGTTGATGACCGACCCGTGAAGCAGGATGTCCCAACGCGAGCGCGACGACTGGCCGAAGACGACGTGCGTGATGCCCTCGCGCCTCGCGAACTCGATCAGCGTGTCGGCCACGCCGCGCCCTTCCAGCTTGACGACGGTCGCACCCAACTCTTTCGCCAGTTGAATATTCTCTTGCAGCGCGGCGTAGTCTGGCGGTTTGATCCGGCCCGGGCCTTCGCGCGGCGTCTCGACGTAGACGGCGTACCAGTCGGAGGCCAATCGCCCGGCGATGCGCGACCCGGTGCGCAGCAACTTCTTGGCGCTGCCGCGCGACGCCATGCAGACCATCACCTTTTCGGGGATGACGGCCTGCTCCAACCCCTCGCGCTCGCGGTAGTCGTGCGACTTCGTCGCTTGATCCTCGGCAACCTGCCGGAGCGAGAGTTCCCGGAGCGCCGACAGATTCCCCTTACGAAAGAAGTTGTTAAGCGACTGCTCGATCTTCTCGACGCCGTAAATCTTACCCTGCCGCAGCCGCGTCCGCAGCGTGTCGACTGAAACATCGACGTTGACTACTTCATCGGCGCGGCGCAGCACAAAGTCAGGAATCGTCTCGCGCACGCGGACACCGGTCGTGCTTGCGACGGCATCATTCAGCGATTCGATATGTTGGATGTTGACGGCGCTGATGACCGAGATGCCGGCGCCGAGCAGTTCGAGCACGTCTTCGTAACGCTTGCGATTCTTCGAGCCGGGGACGTTGGTGTGCGCCAACTCATCGACGATGGCGATGGCGGGGTGGCGGGCGATGACAGCTTCGAGGTCCATCTCTTCGAGCGTCACTCCACAATACTCGATGCGGCGCGCGGGTACACGCTCCAGCCCCTCGATCAGCGCAGCGGTCTCGGCCCGCCCGTGCGTCTCGACAACGGCGATCACGAGGTCGACACCTTGGCGCTTCAGCGCGTGCGCGTCTTCAAGTATTTGATATGTCTTGCCGACCCCCGGAGCCGCGCCGATGTAGACACGCAGACGCGGCTGCTCGCCCTCCTTCAGCTTCGCGAGCAACGATTCCGGCGATGGTCGGTGGTCAGTTATAAAGATGTTAGCAGTAAGCAGTGAGCAGTTTTTAAGATGCTCTTCTCATCTCTCAACCACCGGCTGACGTGGGCGTCGCCGACCGCGCGAATTTGCTGTCAAGGTCGAGGTTCAACTCAAGCACGTTGACGGTCAGCTCGCCGAGGAAGCCGAACTGCCGCCCGCTCGTGTGGGCTTGAACGACCTGCCGGATTTGCTCCTGGCTGACACCGCGCTCAACCGCGACGCGCGGGATTTGAAACTCCGCCGCCGCCGGAGAGATGTGCGGGTCGAGGCCGGAAGCACTCGCCGTCACCAGATCAATCGGCACCGGTCGCCCGGGGTTTTCGGCCTGCACCTTCTCCACGTCGGCCTTTACGCGGTCGATCAACTTCTGATTCGTCGGGCCGTAGTTCGAACCGGAAGAGCCGGTGTAAGAGTTCCCCGGCGCGTCGGCGTTGTAGCCATTGGCGCCTGCCGCCGAAGGTCGTGGACGGAAATAGCCCGGCGACGAAAACGGCTGCCCGATGAGGCTCGAACCGATTACTCTGCCGTCGCGCTCAATCAGGCTGCCGTTTGCTTGTCGCGGAAAGATCACTTGCGCGACGCCCGTCACCACCAGCGGATAGACGAGTCCCAGCAGCACCGTCGTCACAATCGTCATCAATATCGCGGTCACTAAGTTCTTCATAATAGTTTTCAGTTTTGAGTTTTCAGCCTTCTTTACGCCAAACCTAACACGCTGATAATGACGTCGATGATCTTGATGCCGATGAAGGGCACGATCAATCCGCCGAGGCCGTAGATCAGCAGGTTGCGGCGCAGCAGCGCGGCGGCTGACAGTGGACGGTACTTAACGCCACGCAGAGCGAGCGGGATCAGCGCGATGATGATGAGCGCGTTGAAGATGACCGCCGACAGAATCGCTGACTGCGGGCTGCTCAAGCCCATGATGTTCAATGCGTTCAATCCGCCGTTCGCGGCGGCGTTGGCGACGTAAACCGCGCCGAACATCGCCGGGATGATCGCGAAGTATTTCGCCACGTCGTTCGCAATCGAGAAGGTCGTGAGCGCGCCGCGCGTCATCAGGAGTTGCTTGCCGATCTCGACGATTTCGATCAGCTTCGTCGGGTTCGAATCAAGGTCGACCATGTTACCGGCTTCCTTCGCGGCCTGCGTCCCGGTGTTCATCGCGACGCCGACATCGGCCTGCGCGAGCGCGGGCGCGTCGTTCGTGCCGTCGCCGGTCATCGCGACCAGTTTGCCTTCGGCCTGCTCGCGCTTGATGAGCGCCATCTTGTCTTCGGGCTTCGCCTCGGCGAGGAAGTCATCGACGCCCGCCTCCGACGCGATGGCCTGCGCCGTCAGCGGATTGTCGCCGGTAATCATCACCGTCCGGATGCCCATCTGCCGCATTTGGTTGAAGCGTTCGCGCATCCCCTGCTTGACGATATCTTTCAGGTAGATGACGCCGAGCGGGCGGTGATTATCAGCAACGACGAGCGGCGTGCCGCCCTGCCTGGCGATGCGCTCGACGATCTCGCGCAACTCTTTCGGGGCTTGAACGCCACTTTGCGCGACATACCTTTCAATCGAATCGACCGCGCCTTTGCGTATCTCGCGACCGTCGAAGTCGACGCCCGACATGCGCGTCTGCGCGGTGAACGGGATGAAAGTCGCGTTGTGGCTCGCCAGCTCGCGCCCACGTAAGTTGTACTTCTCTTTCGCCAGCACGACGATGCTACGACCTTCCGGTGTTTCGTCCGACAGCGACGACAACTGAGCGGCGTCGGCCAAATCATTCTCGTTGACGCCGGGGAGCGGGATGAACTCCGCCGCCTGCCGATTGCCGAGCGTGATCGTCCCCGTCTTGTCGAGCAGGAGCGTGT
>Ga0136614_10000239_pt1 | contig 24394 bp, 28 predicted proteins | sample AntDrymUQ2792106_2_FD_106643 | JGI IMG/M metagenome (GOLD analysis project Ga0136614, IMG submission 106643) | Polar desert sand microbial communities from Dry Valleys, Antarctica - metaG UQ279 (21.06) | ecosystem: Environmental > Terrestrial > Soil > Desert | place: Antarctica: Dry Valley... | reverse complement strand
GGTTAGCATTCTTTACCTTAATCGCTCTTATCGCGCAACAGGTTTTATGATTATTGAGGCTTGCTTTTTCCTTTAGGGGAAGCCTTACGCTTTAGTCCTTCGTGCTTTGGGAAGCTCGGCAATTTCGCTGGCAAGTCTAGCGCATCATCAATGAGCGTATCTACATAAACTCCTGCGGCACGCGCATACTGCAAAAGCACTGGCAAAGGCGGCACCATCCACGAGATCGGCCAGTCACACTCCGCACACTTCATCGCCACCGAGTTCATTGACGGCGAGACCTTGCGCGCGTCGCTCTCGCGCTCACATCTCAGCTTGCGCGCCGCGCTCGATGTGGCGCTCCAAGTCGCGTCGGCGCTCTCCGCCGCGCATAGAGTGGGGATCGTGCATCGCGACATCAAGCCGGAAAATATCATGCTCAGGCGCGACGACCGGCTAGTGAAAGTGCTGGACTTCGGGCTGGCGAAACTGCTGGAGACGCATGCCCAGCAGCGCGCCGATGCCGCCGCGCCGACCAAAGCGATGTCGCAGAAATTGAAAACCAAATTGTCAGGCGCGGACGAGCAGAAGTTGGCGAAGAATTACACGGCAAACCCGGAAGCCTATCAGCTTTATCTGAAAGGGCGTTTTTACTGGAACAAGCGCGCACCCGAAAATTACCAAAAGGCAATTGAGTATTTCAATCAGGCAATTGCGCTTGACCCAAACTATGCTTTGGCTTACACCGGACTCGCGGACTCTTATGCGCTGCTCGTCAGCCCCGACAATCCGCCGCACGTAGGAATGCCGAAGGCACGAGAATCCGCGCTTAAAGCTCTGTCGCTAGACAACAATTTAACCGAAGCGTATACCTCACACGGACTCATCCTCAGGATTTGCTGCGGCGTGTCGGCCTTGCGCCGCGAGTTGAGCGGTAAGTTACGCCGGTTGAATCAGACGATGGATGAAAGTTGGACTTTAGTTGAGGCACTTTCACCATCCTCCGCGCTCGCCAGTTTTTTGCTCTGAGTGCTACACTGCATGGCTTGTCAAGAGACCTTTAGTCGCGCCCTGAGCAGATCGGCACGAATCGCCGCCTGCGTCGGGCAGGTTTCTTGATCATTAACGGCAGTTTTATTCAGCAGCGTATGACGAACATGCCGCGCACGTGTGAGGTAAAGTATTTATGGCAGAGAGACCCAACTACAGCAATAACGCGGAGACGCTCGTGGTCGAAGCCGCTCTCTTCGACTTCGAGACCATCGAGCAGATGAACGGCCACGCGACGGTGGTTCGTTTCCCACTGAAGAACCCGGACGTGAAGGCCGGCGACGTGCTGCTCGTCCTCTCCGGCGGCGACATCCACTTCCACGGCATGATCGGCATCATCAGCGAAGACGGTTCTGCCGTCGCCACCGACCGCCGCGGCTCGCTGCTGCCCGCGCCGATGGTGCAATAAGTAAGGGAAAGGGGCGGAGAGATGAATCAGAAACTTTCTTTACTTCATCCCTCGTCCCTTCGCCCTCATCCCTTTCAAATCATCCACCGCTCGCGGTGACTGAAATAATCGGGGGCGCGTGACGGGTGTTCACGCTTGAACTCGCGGTAGCGCGTGAGCAGTCGTTCATATCTTTCGTCGGAAGACTTTACTGCGCGGTGTGGAATCTGTTGCAGGTAGCGCTCGACCTTCCAGACGTTTCTTTCCGCGAAGCGCCAATCGTAATTGCCCAACTCGTCAAGATTCCCGACGCCGTAGCCGGTAATCCGCCCCGTCTCATCGACGTAAGGATCGAAGTAACTCCATGCCAAGTCGCGCACGCTGCGGAAGACGGGCCACCGTCCATGCAAGCCGAGATCGCGCGAGCGCGCGACCGCGCCCCAACGCCTTCTACGCTGAAAGATGAAGACGACGTGATCAAGTTTGTCCTGCGATTCAAGACTGAGCAACAGCGGCGGATAATCGTGCTGTTCCAAGACGACTGCCGCCGCGAGCGCGGCTTCCAGACAATGCGCTTCGCCTCGCCGCACCACTTCGCGGAACGAGTGCAGCGTCGCCCCGCACGGCTCGCGGTTGTACCGCATGGCGCTCAACCAACGCTGCACGCGCAAGGGCGTCCCTCGCGTCTCAATAATTTTCCACTCCCGCTTCGTAAAAGCTGCTCGTTCCGGTTTGCTCATCAGAGTAATGTTCATTGTCCTGCACGTGTCAACCAAGCTAATCCCTGAAGATTAAAGATTCAACTCGATCAACATCAAACGATGAACAAAAGAAAGCTCCGCTCTGCCACGTCTCCCCATCGCCCGCTCGTCTTCACTTTTGCCTTTTGCCCTTTGCCTTTTGCCTTTTGCCTTCCGAGTGGTAAAGTGTCCGCCCTCACCTCTGGAAGTAACTTGCGACGCTCATAAGGAGCTATGTCCCGATGCCATCTACCGCCGAGGAAATCAGCCAACAGGCGCGCACGCTGGCCGACATTCCGCTCTATCGCAATCTCGGCGATGAAGAGATTGCAGAACTCAATCAACTGCTCAAGGAAGTGACGTACCAGCCCGGCGACGTGATCTTTTACGAGAACGATCCGGGCGATGCCGCTTACATCGTCCGCGCCGGCGCGGTGCGGATTTGGACGCACGATGAAGACGCCCGCGAAGTGACGCTCGCGCGCCTTGAACCGTTCGACTTCTTCGGCGAGTTGGCTGTCCTTGACGGCAGCCCGCGCTCGGCCAGCGCGACCGCCATCGAAGAGACGACGCTCGGACGCCTCGGCAAAGGAGACCTGCACCGGTTTCTGCTGGCGCACCCGCAGGCTGCGCTCGTCATGATTCAAGAGATCGGCAGGCGGCTGCGGACGACCAATCGCATTGTCACCAAGCGCGTCACCCGCAACATCAACGTCGAGATGGAAGAGAAAATGACTGTGGGCGCGCGCGTCGCCGACAAAGTCGCTTCCTTCGGCGGCTCGTGGACATTCATTCTCATCTATTGCGCGTTTCTCTTGGTTTGGATTGGCGTCAACACTTTCCTGCTGGCACGAATGAGGGGCGACGCGCAGTTCGATCCCTTCCCGTATATCTTGCTGAACTTGATGCTCTCGATGACCGCTGCGCTGCAAGCGCCGATCATCATGATGTCGCAGAATCGCGCGCAGCAGAAAGACCGCCTCGCGGCGGAGAATGATTTCCGCGTCAATCTCAAGAGCGAACTGATGCTCGAAGAACTGACGCGCCGCATGGATCGCTTACAGAACGAGCAACTTGAAGAGGTCGCCGCTGCCGTCAACAAGCTGGCCGCCGAGCGCGGCGAGGTGAACAACGGCAACGCGGCATTCCCCCCACCGCCGGCCAGCGCCGATGATAGTCAGGGTTCAGGCGCGACTTGATCATCCAGCGCCGGAGATGATATGAACTTAATTCATTCAACGATAAAAATCTTAGAGAGCCGCCACGCGCCACGTTGCAGAAATAATCGACAGAGGGGAGCCGCTTCGCCAGAGTCCGGTGAGACGTAAATAGAAAATTGAGTTACGAACCGCAAGCCACCGCGCCGCAACCGCAGATGTCCAGCGCGGAACGTGAGACCGAGACCGCCGCCGAGCGTCTCAACGCGCAGATCGAATCGGCCCGTGCCGCCGTCGCCACCCGTTCCCATGACGGCTCAGACGAATTGGAAGCCTGCGCGGATAGATTAGAACGCGCCGCCCGCGATCTCTCCGTCGCGCTCCGCGAACTGGCAACCCAGCGCCGCAACACGAATGACGAAGAATGAATGATGAATGATGAATGGAAGGCGTAACGCATTGTGCTTTTCCTTCATCGTTCCGCGTTCATCATTTCTTATTTAAGGAGCTGACATGGCAACAGTCCTCAAGAAAGAGAGCGTCACGAAGGAAGCGGGGCGCAAGCGTACTGAACAAGGATTAGAGACGCTCGGCATTACCGAAGCCGGCACGATCTATTGGAATCTGATAACGCCGGAACTCTATGAAGAGATCGCCCGCCGCGAAGAGGGCGTCTTCTCCGCGCACGGCGCGTTGATTGTGGACACTGGAGAACACACAGGCCGCGCCGCCAAAGACAAGGCCATCGTCCGCGAGCCTTCGTCGGCGGACAAAGTCTTCTGGGGCGAAGTCAACAAAGAGTTTTTGCCAGAAAAGTTCAACGCTCTCAAAGAGCGCATGATGGCCCACACCAAAGGGCTTGATCTCTACGTGCAGGACGTGTTCGCCGGGGCCGATCCACGCTATCGCCTCCCCGTCCGCGTGATCACCGAACTCGCTTGGCACTCGCTCTTCGCCCGCACCATGTTCATCAACGCGGAGCCAGATAGCGCCGAACTGCACAAGCCGGAATTCACGATCATCAACCTTCCCAGCTTCAAAGCCGCCCCGCAACGCGACGGCACGCGCTCGCCGACGTTTATCCTGATGGACTTCAGCCAGCGTCTCGTCTTGATCGGGGGGACCAGTTACGCCGGCGAGACGAAAAAGAGCGTCTTCACGATCTTGAATTACCTGCTCCCGCAGCGCGGTGTGATGTCAATGCACTGCTCCGCCAACGTCGGCGACGCGGGCGATGTCGCCATCTTCTTCGGCCTTTCAGGGACGGGCAAGACGACATTGAGTGCCGACCCCGAACGCCAACTGATCGGCGACGACGAACACGGCTGGTCGGACGACGGCGTGTTCAATTTCGAGGGCGGCTGCTACGCCAAAGTGATCCGCCTCTCGCCCGAAGCCGAGCCGGACATCTACCGCACGACGAAGATGTTCGGCACCGTGATCGAGAACGTTGTCTATGATCCAGACACGCGCGAACTCGATCTCGATGATGCTTCCAAAACCGAGAACACCCGCGCCGCTTACCCGCTGACGAGCATCCCGAACATCAAACCCGAAGGCTATGCCGGACACCCACAAAACATCATCATGCTCACGGCGGACGCCTTCGGCGTGCTGCCGCCCGTCTCGCGCCTGACGCCCGAACAGGCCATGTATCACTTCCTCTCCGGCTACACCGCCAAAGTCGCCGGCACAGAACGCGGCGTCACCGAACCCGAAGCCACCTTCTCCACCTGCTTCGGCGCGCCCTTCATGGTCCTGCACCCCGGCGTCTATGCCAAACTCTTGGGCGAGAAAATGGAGCAACACAAGGCCCAATGCTGGCTCGTCAACACCGGCTGGTCCGGCGGCCCCTACGGCGAAGGCGAGCGCATGAAGATCAAGCACACCCGCGCCATGATCCGCGCCATCCTGAACGGCTCGCTTGCTGGAGTAGAAACCAAACCCGACCCCATCTTCGGCGTCGGCGTCCCCGTCTCCTGCCCCGACGTGCCGGCTGAGTTTTTAATTCCCCGCAACACTTGGAAAGACCCCGAAGCCTACGACCGCAAAGCCGCAGACCTCGCCCGCCGCTTCAACAAGAATTTCGAGAAGTATTCGGACGGCGTGACAGAAGAAGTACGCGCGGCTGCGCCGAAGGCGAATTAAGGGCAGCGTCTAAATAACTGAAGGTGGCGCATAAATAGAAGTGCTGTTTTCTCAAGGATTTCCACGATTTATGCCAACCCCAAGCCGTCTATTCTCTGACCTGCTCAGGCCAAAATTGGCGGAAGGCGAAAACGCTCGGAAATCGCACGATTCTTCAATCTGAATTACGCGCCATCTTCAAATAACTAAGAAGGGTGCTGTCTGAAGACAATCGCCCTTTTCCTTAATTTGACCGTTTTGTGGTCTTGTTTTCGAGGAGCATTATAGAGCTTGTGCCTAAAGACTGGCTCCATTAGTAGCGCGTGACACCCGAAGACCTACCCGACAAGGAAGTTTCTGACTGTTGTAAATACATGAACAACCACAACCTTGCCTACGTCGGCAGAGACCTTGAGGCGATGTCTTTTGCCATAAATTATCATCAGTGGGTATTACAAATTTTTTCACCGTTCATCGGGACCCGGATCGTAGAGGTCGGGGCGGGAACCGGCTCTTTCTCGGAGATGATTTTGCAGAAAAACATACAATCAATGTCGCTTGTTGAGCCATCCAAAGAGATGTACAAAATGCTTGGCGAGCGGGTGGGCCGGCTACAGACCGGGGTTCAGATTGAAACCTACAATTCTGTATTTGTGAACGTAGCGGATCACATTAAATCTTCACAGCAACCCCGATTCAATCGTTTACGTCAACGTTCTTGAGCATATTGCTGACGATGTGACAGAACTGCGGACGGTACATAGAACGCTTTCCACTACTGGGCGGGTTTTCATTTTCGTGCCTGCTTTAAGATGGCTCTTAGGAAGCTTCGACGAGCAAATCGGACACTTTCGGAGGTATACCAAAGATGAGCTTGAGGATAAATGTCGGCGGGCCGGATTCAAAATATTGGAGTCCAAATATCTTGATCTTGCTGGCATCATACCGTGGTGGATCAAATATCGGCTGCTCAGATCAAACACAATGGAGGCCAACCTCATAGCGGTCTACGATAAGTATTTCATCCCGGTCGCTAAAGTGATCGAGTCGCGTATTAAACTCCCCATCGGCAAAAACATCGTTCTGATCGCTGAGAAGATATAAGGTTCGACAGATGGTTGCGATTCTCGCGCTCCCCTTACTTCTTTTATTTATACTTCTACGCCAGCGGGGTTTTGCACGGCGGCGCGCTTTGTTGGTCGCTACCGTTGCGTGGGGGTGTCTGCTGACCGCCTTGACAGAGATTCTTAGCCCCTTCCGGCTAATAACATTCAAAGGTCTTTCCGTTTCATGGCTGCTCATCAGTGTGGCTTTGATCGTAGTTTACTTCTTGACGAAACGGGGCGGGAATGCCCGACACGATCAAAAAGTTACCCTTGATAGACACTCAAAGGTCGTCCTCGTTGCACTCGGACTTATCGCCTTTGCCGTTGGGTTAAATGCGCTCGTCGCGGCTCCTAATAACTACGATTCAATGCAGTATCATCTGGCTCGTGTCATGCATTGGATACAGAACAGGAGTGTGGAACATTACACGACCTCTATCCTCAGACAGCTCTACCTTAACCCGTGGGCGGAGTTCGCCATTCTCCATTTACAGGTGCTCAGCCATGGGGATCGTCTAGCCAACCTCGTTCAGTGCTTCGCAATGATCGGTTGCACGATTAGCGTTTCGCTAGTTGTGCAAGAGATGGGGCCCGACACGCGCGCTCAGGTCATGGCTGCCGCGATCTCTGCCACTATCCCAATGGGAATAGCACAAGCTTCGGGAACCCAGAACGACTACGTCGCAGCGTTCTGGTTAAGTACCTTCGCCTATTTTTCCATCTCGTTCATCAGAGAGAGAGGCTGGTTGAATGCGTTCGCCGCCGGAGCCTCTCTGGGCCTCGCGTTATTAACAAAGGGGACGAGCTACGTCTTTGCGGCCCCGTTCCTTGTTTGGATTGTTGTCTCAACCTTCAGTTGGCACAGAGTGAAACAGTATGTCGTGATCGGTATTGTCGCTATCACCCTCAACTTGGGCTATTTCACACGTAACCATCGTTACTTTGGTTCTCCGTTAGGAGTTGATCGGCAAGGCTATATAGAGGGCTATAAATTTTCCAATGACATTCACACCCCGGCTGCGATCATCTCAAACGTCATTCGCAATCTAGGCTTGCACTGGGGAACGCCCTTTGACGCTCTCAATCAATTTAGTGAGAGGGGCGCAGCTTTCGCCCATAAATTGCTTGGAATTGGAATCACCGACCCCCGAACGACGTGGGCGGAAGAAGGGGTCAGGTTCCAGATTCGTTGGCTTCCGACAGATGAGAATTCGGCAGGTAATCCTCTCCACCTTGCCCTTATCGTGCTGTGTATATTTCCCTTTTTACTTCGGAAGGAGAAAACGAGAAAGCTTTTTCAATACATGCTTGTTCTTATGGTAAGTTTTCTATTCTTTTGCGTTTATCTTAAATGGCAACCGTGGCACAGCAGGTTACAGCTCCCCCTTTTTGTCCTCTGGTCGCCGTTTGTTGCTTGTGTGCTTGAGAATCTAAGATTTCGCAAGGTGGCTGTTATAGTACTGCTTCTTGCCGCAATACCAATCGTTCTATGCAACTACTATCGGCCCCTTGTCGGATGGCCCAAGCTCACCACCGGTGAGAGCGTTTTCACCCAGCCGAGAGTCGATCAGTACTTGAACAGTTCCCCACATTTAAGGGGGGGATTTCGTGAAGCCACACACTTTTTGAAAGAACGAGGGTGCTCCAATATTGGGGTGATAACAGGCGTCGGAGCCCTTGAGTATGCTTTATGGGTGATGGTGGACCATCCGCACATCGAACACCTCGGGATAACCAACACGCAATTTGAGCCTTGTGCAATCGTCGCCCTAAAACCTACTGCCCACTTTCGAGATCATACATATACCCAACGATTCTCTTCTGTCGACACCCTCACCGTCCGCTTTCGAGATCATACGTATCCCCAACAATTCTCTTCTGAAGGTGTAAAGGTTTATATGGAGACAGCTCCGTAGTTCGGGAAGGGACACGACATATGGATCATCCTTGCCTCTCGGTAGTCATTCCGGTCTTTAATGAAGAACTTACATTAGAGACTATTGTTCATAAAGTACTTAACATCCCACACCTACTGGAAATAGTCATCGTTGATGATTGCTCGACCGACAAAACGGCAGAGGTCGTCCAACGCCTTGTGGCTTCTCATCCAGAGATTAACTTCGTTCGTCATCGACGTAACGGGGGGAAGACGGAGGCTCTAAAAACCGGATTTGCTTTAACCAAAGGCGAGATCGTCATCGTTCAGGATGCCGATCTTGAATACGATCCGGGTGAAATAGAGGAAGTGATCCGCCCGATACTAAATGGCAATGCGGATGTCGTCTATGGTTCACGCTTCCTAGTTCGCAAAGCAACGCGCGTTTTGTACTTCTACCACTATATTGCGAACAGCCTCCTGACCTTCACCTCAAATATATTCACGAATCTCAACATGACGGATGTGGAGACCGGTTACAAGGCTTTTAGGGGGGAAATCATCCGCAACATGATAATTACATCTCACGGATTCGGGTTTGAAATTGAGGTGACAGCGAAGGTGGCAAAGTTAGGTTGCCCTATCTACGAAGTTCCGATCAGTTACTATGGAAGAACCTACGAGCAAGGCAAGAAGATCGGAACTAAAGATGGGTTATTAGCTTTCTGGTACATCTTGCGCTTTAATTTGCTGTGCGATCTGCGCTCATCCTTCCGTAACGGTCTGGAATTACGCACCGGTCTTAAAGATTCTGCGGAGCGGGCGACAGACGCTGCCCTAACCCGGCCTCTATAATCTGCTACGCAGACTCGAAATAAATGGCGCAGCCGACTACTCTCGCGCGCCGAACTGTTTCAATATTCGAATAATCTCGGCAGATTCCTGACCGCTATACTTCGACTTCTCCGGCAACGCCGTCAGGCCGCTGAAGTTTCTATAGACTTTAAGATAAACAATTTGACAGGATGCACAGGACTGACGGGATGCAGCAGAGCGCAACGACCGAAACCCGCTCGTGTTTCTGGGCTTGCTCTGGTGCCTCCGGTCAATCCTGTCCATTTCTTTTTCTTGAATGCTATAGCACCGGCGTCAGCTCCAGCATTCAGCAAAACGAGCGTCATCTCGGCACTACGAGTCGCATATATCAACACGGTGTTCCCGGGCTTGTTTTTAGCGTTTACATTTGCGCCTCTGGCGATCAGCGTTTCCAACATATCGAGGCGGCCGTACATCGCGGCATAGGGCAAAGGCGTGGCACCGCCGTCGTCCTCTTTGGCGTTGATGTCCGTTTGCAGCAGAGAGGCGAAGGTTTCCTGATCGCCTTCTTCAATTGCGTTCAGGAGAGAGCGCAGCCGTTCGGCGCGTTGTTTCTCTTCCGTCGTTTGAATTTTATAATCCTCGACGGAGACGTTAAGTATCCTGAACCGTCCCTCAACTTTAGCGAGATCGATGTGGAACATCAGCGCGCTGACGCAGACAATGTAGGAGTTTTCCGGCTGGCCGCGAAAAGAGTCACTGAGAGAAGTCATCTTCAACCTTACCGCGTCCTCGCCCTCGTCCGTGAGCGCGCCGGATGGCAAATCTTGTCCAAGCAGGTTTGCGAGCGGCCAGTTCGGCAGCGCCTTTAGGCCGTCACGCATTTTGGTTGTCGCTTCTTCGTAACTAACGGTAGCTGCTCGCAGATGCTCGACACTTCTGAGCGTGAAATCCTTCTCCGGTTTGTCCGCTCCGCCTTCGCTGCTCGACGTATCTGACTCGGCTCCCTCGTCATTCTCTGCGTCCTCAAACATCGCAGCGATCTTAGGATCACTCTTCAACGCTGCCATGACCTCTGGCGGGAAAGTTTCCCTTAGCGTCGGCTCTTTTTCATCATCTTCCTCGCGCTTGCGTCGGTTCTTCTCGTACTTCGCCACATGGCGATAAATCAAGACCGAGATATAGCAGTTCATCACTGCGACGTAGTAGCGATTCAGCTCATCGTTGCTTGCCTGTTTGACAGTCTCCGGCTCAACGAGCAGTAAGAAGCTATCGTCTGATGTTTCGTTTCGTAACCGCTGGCCCAAATCGCGCACAAACAATTCACTGACGAGTGGCGCAATGTCTCTGGTTTCCCCAAACCGGCGAATAAACGTGGCGGCAAGTTCTCGCGCCTCGCGCTTTTCTTCTGCCGTGAGTTGCGGCGGCTGCTCTTCGTCGCCCTGCCCTGAGAGCGGGTGGCTGGTCGCCGGAGTGACTAAACAGACAATTAGGATGAGCGCTAACGCAGCATATGGCTTCATGAGACGACTCCTTAGTTAGGGGTCCGTTGCACATTCAAGAACTAGCGGCGGTGGCCCCTACTCCGGCTCCGAACTCGGCAGCGCGCGGACTTGGCGCATCTTTTTGATGATTTCGTGGGAGATGTCTTCGGCGGCGACGAGGCCGTTGATGGCGACGACTTTGCCGGTGGTGACGACGATTGATGACTCCGGTTCGACGAGTTGGAAGATGTAGTTCAAAGCCGTCTTGCGGAGGTTGAGATGGAGGTCGGCTTTATCTTTGTCTTTGACTATTGCCAAGCGCCAACCGGTGAATTCGGGGAGCTTGACGAGTTTGTATTCGAGGTAGTCGGCGTCGATGTGGCGGTTGGGCGCGATGTAGATGCGGCGGGCGGCGCGGAGAATGTCGGACGGATTCTCGCCGCGCGTTGTCGCGGTGCGCGAGCGTGAGGCGGGCGCGTCGGAATCGGAGTAGGGCAAGTCGTCGTCGCGGTCGCGCGCGTCTTGCGCGGCGGCGTTGGCGAAGAGGGCGAATGTGAATAGCAGCAGCGCAGCGGTGTGGCGCAGTAAGCTAAAAGTATTCGGCATAATGAAGTCTCCTTCGGTGCAAGCAAATTCTGTCGCGGCGCAGAAGTGCAACGTTCATGCCGTGCAAAGCGCGCGGGAAAATGTTAGAGAAGAAGCCCGCGCGCGTGGACGGGAGCAGTAAGGTGCAGACGAGTGTAAGAAAAATGCGGCAGGAGAGAATTAACCGCAGAGGACGCAGAGGGACGCAGAGAAGAAAGTCGATCTCAAATTTGAAATCTCAAATTTCTTTTCCATCTTTCCTCTGCGAGCCTCCGCGTCCTCTGCGGTTAATTTCTGTTGAGGCTGTCGGATTGAATCACTGTTTAATCTAAATGCTTAACGAGTTGATGGCTCAATACGTTGTTAGTTGAGGGATGAAGATGGCAGAGAATAATGATGCAAGGCGTTTGAGCGAACTGACCGTTGGCGACGCAAAGCAGATCGTGGTTTATGGGTTGCTGATTGTGGCAGCGTGTGTGCTGTTGGGCGTGTTGTTGGGGCAAGTTGTCACGGCATTGCTGTTGGGCGTCGTGGCGGGCATGGTGTTGTTGCCGGTGCAGATGTGGTTGGAGCGGCGTTTGCACGCGCGTGCCGGTAGTGCGCTCGTGACTATCGCGTTGATCGTCGTGCCTCTCGTCGCGCTCGTTGGCTACACGTGGTACGAGATGTCGGGTTACTCGAATTTCGTGCGGGAGAAGAATGCGGAAATCATTGAGCAGATCAGCCGCGCCGTCGAGCAGTATGTTCCCTTGAGCCGGCAAGGGATTCGGACGACTTTGCAGACGGCGTTCGCGGAAGGCGTCACGCGCTCGGCTGAAGCAGTACAGGAATTGAAGAAGCGGGCGGCGCTGTTGCTTGCCTCGCTCGCGATCTTTTTCTTCACGGTCTTTTACGTGCTGACACAGAGGGCGCGCCTCGCCGAGTACATCAAAGTGCGCGTCCCGGGCGAATACCTGCCGCTTTACGAGAAGCTATCTGAAAATGTCGGCGGCGCTTTGCGCGGGGCATTGCAGGCAGTGTTCATCGATCAGTTGGTGAAGGCAGTTGTGATCACGATTCTCAATATCGTCTTCGGCGTGCCGTTGGTGGCGGTGTTAGGGATCATCGCCTTCCTCGTCGGCTTCTTCCCGCTGCTCGGCGAGTGGGCGATCTACATCCCCGTCAGCATCTACCTGTTGGTCTTTCGCGGCGAGTCGACGAGCGCGGCGATTTACGCGGGCGTCGGCATCCTCTTGACCGTCGCCTCGTCGCTCTTGCTGCGCCCGCGCCTCGCGGCGCATGGCGCGCAGGGTTTCAATTTTTACTGGATGCTCGTCGCGCTCGTGACCGGCGTTTTCACCTTCGGCATCCCCGGCATCGTGCTTGGCCCCGCCATCCTCGGCTTCGTCAAAGCCGTCGGCGACACCCTCTTCGGCGATGTGCGTTACGAGACTTCACTACTGAAAGAAGAGCAGGAACAGCAAGCAGAAGAGACGGCACTAGAGCAGAGACATGCCGCGTCGTCAGGTCATACTTGAACATTTATCCGGCGGGAAAATTTCAGCGGCGGCGTGTGGCTTACGGTTTTTTCGCCGTGTGGTATTCGATGGCTCGATAAGTTACTCCGACGTACTCTCTCGTATGACCTTCCTGCGTGGTTTTTTCCGGCGTGTGCCGCTCAGTCCAGTTACCTTGCGGATCGATGTCTTCAATCGTACTAGCCCTGTGTATTGACTCATACCATAAGTTGCCGCGCTCGTCGTACTTGATCGAATGAATGCCGCCGTCGTTTAGCCACACAGTCTTCTGCGTCAGCTTGCCGGCGGAGTTGTAGTTGGCGAACTCTGTCTGCTTGCCTTGATCGTCATGCGAAAAAACATTCTTATAAAGCAGAGCGCCGTTTGCATCATAAATCGCTTCTTCTGTCAGCCTCCCATCGGCGCGGCGCGTCCGCACGCTGCGCTCTAGCGGCTCGCCGTTCGGCCCGAAAACGAAAACATCAGGGAATTGCTCTTGAGCGTTAAGCATCATCACTGTCCGGCGGATGAGCTTTCCGTTGCCGTCGAAGCTGGCTGTCACTAAATTGCCTTGAGCATCCTTGCCGTAAACGCTCTTGGTTAAAATCGAGCCGTCATGTTTGAAAATCATCGACTCAGTTTTATTCCCCTGCTCGTCGTAAATTGTGAGCCGCTGTGGCCGTCGCGGCGACGCCACCAGCTTACCGCCCTCGACGGTAAGTCTTGCCCACTCGACCCGCACAGAGCGCACCCGCCCTTTCAGCCCTTCGATTTCTAAATCGGTCTTCTTCTGCGCGCTCACGGTGCAGGCGCACAGCAAGCCGAACATACATATGACAAGCGTTCTCGCCATCACACAAGCTCCTTGCAATCTGATTCCTTAACCCGGCGGCCAACTCAGGCGGCGACCGCCGAGGATGTGCAGGTGCAGATGAAAGACTGACTGGCCCGCGCCCGCGCCGGTGTTGATGACGGTGCGAAAGCCGCTCTCGGATAAGCCCTGTTCGGCGGCGACGCGGGCGGCGACTTGCAGGAGGTGGCCGAGCGTCGCAGCGTCCGCTGGTCCGGCATCGTTGAGGGACGCGATATGCTCGCGCGGGATGACGAGCGCGTGGATGGGCGCGTGCGGATTGATGTCGCGGAAGGCGACCGCTTGCTCGTCCTTGTAAATAACATCGGCGGGAATCTCGCCCGCGACGACGCGACAGAAGATGCAATCTGGTTGGGTCATATCTTTTGCTAGGAGTCAGAAATCAGAAGTCAGAAGCCAGAAGAAAGGCAAGTCTGGTTTTTATTCTGGCTTCTGACTTCTGGCTTCTGACTTCTGAATTGGCGGCGTGAGCGAGGCGGTGACGGATTCGCGCACTCGCTCGATGTCTGCGCCGACGGCGCGGAGTTTCGTTTCGATCTTCTCGTAGCCGCGATCAATGTGATAGACGCGCTCGATAATCGTTTCGCCTGCGGCGACGAGGGCGGCGAGGACGAGCGAGGCTGAGGCGCGCAAGTCCGAAGCCTGCACACGCGCGCCCGTCAAGCGTGCTGGGCCTTCGACAATGGCGGTATGGCCGTCAATGTTGATGTGCGCGCCCATGCGTTGCATCTCTGAAGCGTGCATGAAACGATTCTCAAAGATCGTCTCTTTGATGATCGAGCGCCCGGTAGCCTGCGTCATCAAAGCCATGTACTGCGCCTGCATGTCGGTGGGAAAGCGCGGGTGCGGCTCGGTCGTGATGTCGCGCGCTTTCAATCCGCCCGCGCCGCGCCGGACGTGGAGCGTGCTTTGATTGACTTCTTCGATCTCGACGCCGGCCTCGCGCAGCTTTGCGATGACGGCGGCGGAGTGTTCAGGCTGACAGTCTCTTAACTCCAACTCCCCGCCCGTGATCGCGGCGGCGACGAGGAACGTCCCGGTCTCGATGCGGTCGGGAATGATCGTGTGTTCCGCCGCGCCGAGCGATTCAACGCCTTCAACTGTGATCGTCGGCGTTCCCGCCCCGCGCACACGCGCGCCCATCCGATTCAACAACTCCGCCAGATCGACGACCTCCGGCTCGCGCGCTACGTTGTGCATCACGGTACGGCCTTCGGCGAGCGTCGCGGCCATCAATAAATTTTCCGTCCCCGTGACGGTCACTTTATCAAATGTGAACTCCGCGCCTTGCAAGCGCCCGCGTTGCGGCGCACGCGCCACGACATAACCGGCTTCGAGACTCACGTCCGCGCCCAGCACTTTCAGATTTTCCAGATGCAGATCAATCGGGCGCGTCCCAATCGCGCACCCACCCGGCAGAGAGACCTTCGCTTTGCCGAAGCGCGCCAGCAGGGGACCAAGCGCCAGCACCGACGCGCGCATCGTTTTCACTAATTCATACGGAGCTTCAAAGACTTCGATATGCGCGGCGGTGATCTTGTGCGTCCGCAGTTCCGGCGTCAGCACAGTCGCGCCCAAGTCTTCCAACAAGCGCCGCTGCGTGATGATGTCGCGCACGTAAGGCACGTTATGAAGAATCACCGGCTCACTCGTCAGCAACGCCGCTGCCATGCACGGCAACGCCGAATTCTTCGCGCCGCTCACAGAGACGCGCCCCGCCAGCGGTCGCCCGCCGTTGATGCGAAATTTGTCCATAAAAGTAGAGGGTAGAGGGTAGAGGATAGAGGGTAGAGAAAACCGTTCGTCCTTGAACTGTCCTCTACCCTCTATCCTCTACCCTCTGTTTTGCAGTGCGTGGATTCTAGCACGGTGGGCGCGGTGGCTGAAGGCCAATGGCCTTAGCTTTCACGCAAGGCGGTTAACCCGTCAAGGGCGCAGGAGGCCGGAGGTCAGCTCCGTCACGGGGCAAATGACCTGTGCGCTGGCTTGCGCGCCCGCGAGCATCACGGTCGCGGCGGCCAGTGTCAGTGACAGTCTTACTGCTGCGAGAAGACGAAATATGGAGTTGTTCATGTGAGTCGATCCTTTCTTGGGGCAAGACGAGCCTCTTGCTGTGAGTTGTTCCGCGTCAGGGCTGCTGAACATAAATCTCTGCGCCGTGCCTTATAGCACCGCGCGGCAGGCGGGCGTAACTACATATTTGGATAGGCTGAGACAAATTGATTCATTGGCTCATCGGTTCATTGATTCAATGCAAGGTGCGCCAGTGAATCAATCAGATGAGTCCTTCACGGAGAGCTTTGGCGACGGCTTCGGTTTTGGAGTGGACTTGGAGCTTTTGGTAGATGTTACGGAGATGAAAGGAGACCGTGTTGGTCGTGATCCCCATTTGTTGGGCGGCGGTCTTGTAGTGATGGTCTTCGACGAGGAGCTTTAACAACTCGATCTCGTGCGGCGTCAAGCGGTACGAGGCGCGCTCCGGCGGGTGAAACTGGCGGAATAGTTTGACGACGCGACGCGCCACTTCGGGCGACATCGGCGCGCCGCCTTCGATTACTCCTGTGAGCAATTCGAGCAGGCGGGCGGCGTGTTCTTCAAGAGATACCCGCTCGCGCCCGCGCACAGCGCGCTGAACACCTGCTCGTCGTTGTCATAGATGGTCAAAGCGAGGATGGGCATCTCCGGGTAACGCTCGCGCAAAACGTGAATGCCTTCGACGCCGGACATCCCCGGCAAACCGAGATCAGTCAGAATCACATCCGGCTGGTCTCGGTTGACGTGCGCGAGCGCGTCTTCCATCGTGCGGTAGCTGCCGGCGCAACAAAAGCCCCGCGTGCCGTTCACCAGCATCGCCAATCCCTCGCGCACTTCGCGCAAGTCTTCGATCAGGACGACGCGCAAGCCCTCCGCTTCCTGCCGCGTAGACGTGTGCTGCCGGCTGCCCTCGGCCACTGCTTTCATGTGACTGTTTCCCTTCCGCGAGAGTAGGCTGACTCTACGCAAGACTGTGCGCGCTGTCACCTACGCAGATAGGTAGGGATGAGGGATGAAATAGAGTTGGAAAAGTTCAGAACGTTTTTCTTCGCGGTGTTGCTTTGCGCCTCTGCGCCTCCAGTGTGAAATTCCCTTCGAGCAAAAATGTCCCGAACTTTTCAACTCTTACTGAATCAGAGACTATTTTTCATTCATCCCTCATCCCTTATCTCTTTGGCACGTTGAGCGTGACGGTGGTTCCCTGCCCGGACTGTGACTCTACTTCGAGCGTGCCGCCTAGTTCGCGCGCGCCGTCGCATGTTCAGCAGGCCGTTGCCTTCGCCCTCCATCGTTGGATCGAATCCCCTGCCGTCATCTGCCACACGCAGACAGAGACTTGGCCCATCGGCGCGCAGCTCGATCTCGACGCGCTCACACTGAGCATGGCGCGCGGCGTTGTTGACCGCCTCTTTGAAGATGAGGAACAGCGCGCGGCGCACATCGACGCCGAGCCGTTGGTGCTGCTCTTCGTCCGGCGCGGAGAAGTCGAGGCGGATGTCGCGTAGGGTGAAGACCTCTTCGGCGTGCCGGCGCATCCGGCGGACGAGGTCTTGCAGCGTGTCGCGCTGCGGGTTGACGGCCCATACGATGTCGCTCATGGCGGACACGGATTCGCGCGAGATGCGCGCGATAGAGACGAGTGGGCTGCCCGTCCCGGCGTCGTCGTTCTCGTCGCCGCTGTTGCCGCCATCGAACTGGCGGCGAGCGACTTCGCTGAGGATGGAGATTTTCGTGAGGTTCGCGCCGATGTCGTCGTGCAGATCGGTGGCGATGCGCGTCCGCATGTTCGCCACTGCCAAAAGCTGTGCAAGGCGATAACGATAAAAAGCGTGAACCAGAGAAAGCGCCGCCGCCGCCAGCCCGACGACGAACCACGGGCGTTGCCAGATGGGAGCGGCGATGCGAAACGCGAGCGCGGCGGGCGCGGGACTCACAAGGCGGTCGGCGGTCACAGCGCGGACTTGAAATTGATAAGCGCCCGGCGCGAGATTCGCAAAGTTCACCGCGCGTTCATTCGTCGGTGTCCAATCGGCTGTGTCGAACCGATATTCGTATTTTAATTTTTCGCTGAGCGTTGCGCCCAAGCCCAAAAAGTCAACGCTGATTTGCCGCTGTTGCGAATTGAGTTCGAGGTTTGAAATTTCCGTCTCGCCCAAAATCGAGACGCTCTGCGCTTCTCCTTCGACGCGCAAGCCTGTGATTAAAATTGTCGGCGGCTGTCGCTCGCGTTTCGGTTCCGGAACCAAACGCGCCAGCCCTTCGCGTGTGCCAAACCAGAGATTATTTTGGCGGTCGCGGTAGGAAACCTCGACAAAACTCGCGGGCAAACCGTCGGCAGTGGTGAAATTTTCGATGTGTCCGGTGTCGGGATCGAGACGGTCAATGCCGCGCCACGTTCCGACGTAAATCCGCCCGAACTCGTCTTCGATCACGCAGGCAGTGGCGATGCTCGTTAATCCTTCGGTGGGCGTGTATTTCACAAACTCGAAGCGGTCGGAGTTTGTGTCGTCAAGCCCCCATAAACCATCGCCCGTCGAAGCGATCCAGAGTCTGCCGCGACTGTCGAGAAACAAATCCCGAATCCAGCCCGCAGGCGAGCCTTCCGCCTGAGTGAAGATGCGAAATTCTCTGTTGCGGTAGCGAACGAGCGTGCTGTTGTTGTGGTCGCTCGACGCGCCAATCCAGACGTTGCCGCTTTGGTCTTCGACAAAAGCCGAGCCGATGCGATACGCCGAAAAGCCGGCTTGCCGCATGTGATCGCGCCAAGTGTCTTTGGCGCGTTCCCAATGCCAAAGCTCATGGACGTTGCCGGCGGTCGTAATCCAGATGTCGCCACGTGAATCTTCAAAGAGACGAAAAATCTCACTCCCTTTTCCGCCCGTTTCTTGTTTCTGCGCTGAGACGCGGGCGAGATTTGCAAAACTCGTCGGCGGAGTGCGGAAAAGTCCCGCCACCGTCGGAATCCACCACGCGCCCTTTCGGTCTTGCCAGACGGTTTGCTGCCAACCCCAACCGTCCCAGCCCACATATTTCGGCAGAGGAGGTTTGACGAGAGAAAATTTGTCGCCGTCGAAACGGTTGATGGCGTGTCTGCCGCCGTGAGTGCTGACGAATAATTCGCCCGCCGAATATTCAAAAATCGAATTGATGTTCTCGTGATCCAGCCCGTCCTCTTCGGTATAAATCGTAAAGCCGTAGCGGGCAATTTTTTTCGCGCCGCACGTAGAACCCCGTCCATAGATTTCCGTCTTTGTCTTCGGCGAGTCTCCACACGTTGTCGCACAAATCGTTTGTGTCCCAGTCTTATCAGCTTCGACTTAGACTACCGATGCGGCTTACCGCTTCCTGAGCGCGATGATGCGCGGAATGCCCTGTAAGTCTTTCTGAATGTCGAGCAGCGTCCAGACGCGCGGCTCGATCAATTGTGTGACGCGCCCATGCTGATCAAAACCGATCTCAAACACGAGATATCCGCCGGGTGAGAGGAACTGCGGCGCGTCCGTGAGCAGGCGGCGGATCACCGCGAGGCCATCGCCGCCGGGCGTGAGGGCGATGCGCGGTTCATAATCGCGGACTTCGCGTTGCAGCGCCGGTAAATCTTTCTCGGCAACGTAAGGCGGGTTCGAGGCGATGAGGTCAAAGCGCGCAACAGCAGGCGCAAGCGCAGTGAAGCAGTCGGAAGCGATGAGCTTGAGGCGTTCGCTGACTTTGTGGCGCGCGGCATTGCGCGCGGCGACGCGTAGAGAGGCAAGCGAGAGATCGATGGCGACGGCGTGCGCGTCCTTCCGTTCGTGCAGCAGCGCGATGGGGATGCAGCCCGATCCTGTGCCGACATCGCAGACGAGCGGCGCACTGGTCCGCTGAAGCAACTCAAGCGCGGCCTCGACAAGAAGCTCCGTTTCCGGGCGCGGGATCAGCACGTCCGGCGTGACTGTAAATTCTAGCCCGTAGAATTCCTGTCGCCCCGTGATGTACTGCACCGGCTCGCCCGCCGCGCGCCGCCGCACACGGTCGCGGACGAGCGCGAACTGCGCCGGCGTCAATGGCTCGTCATCGTGCGCGAGCAGGTATGCGCGGTCGCGTCCGAGCGTCTGCACCAACAGCGTTCCGGCTTCGCGCCGCGCCTCGCCGATGCCCACCGCGCGCAACGCCCGCGCCGCCTCCGCCAACGCCTCAGCAATCGTCACCATCGATTCTCCGTTCTGCTTCCTTTGCCCTTTGCTCTGTGCCTTCTATAATACTGTCACCCTGAGCAAACAAGCATTGGCAATGATGATGAGACAGATCATTGCCGTCTGCTGGAACGAGCGGCGGCACGAGCTATCCATCGATCAGACAGGAGGGAGACCGAAAACATATGAAGTCGGAATTTCACATCAAAGGAATGCACTGCGAATCGTGCGCGGTGGACATTAGAGAGACTTTGGAGACAACCGCCGGAGTCCACAAAGTCGATGTGACTTTTAACGGCAAGACCGCCAACGTCGAATTCGATGAAACGGTCGTGCAAGAGCGGACGTTCATCAAAAAGATTCAAGACCTCGGCTACAACGCGACCATCGCCGACGAACCGCAGACCGAAGCGAAAGGCGCATAACCACTCAAAGGGGACCAACATGGAAACAGGTAAACAACCAGCCGTCGATGCCAAAGGCACGACCGAACAACAGGGCCGCGAAATTCTGCGCCGCCTCCGCAACGAAGGCTTCGGCTCCGACGACGAAAAGTTCGCTGTCGCGCTGGGTCGCCCCGTCGAAGAAGTCCAAGCGTGGATGACCGATGACGCAGGCGAACCTGTCGATGACGACATCATCATGAAAGCCCGCGGCATCGCGCGCGAGCGGGGGATCAATCTGGAGTAATCAGTTTTCAGCAGGAAGCTCTTCGGCTCTTATTGAAAACTGAAAACTGATCACCCATGAATCAGAAAATCATTCAGGCCACCGCCGCGCTCATTGATTCGTATCGGGACGACGGGCCGAAGATTCATCATCTGGATCGCCGTCCGTTGCCCACGCACGCCGAAGTGATTCGCGTGCTGGCGACGCTCCACGAATTGCTTTTTCCCGGCTACATCGGCGCGCAAGGATTGACGGGCGCAAATCTGCGCTTGCACGTCGAATCGCATATGGCTTGGCTCTATGAAGCTGTAACTGAGCAGGTTAGCCGCGCCATTAGCCACAGCCGCGCGCTCGACGTGTCATGCGCCGACGCCGAGCGCGAAGCGGCAGAGATCGCCGCCGAGTTTCTCTCGCAGCTTCCCGCCATTCGTGAGACGTTGGCGACCGATGTGCAGGCCGCTTACGACGGCGATCCGGCGGCGACCTGCCTCGACGAGATCATCTTCAGCTATCCCGGCCTCTACGCCGTGATGGTCTATCGCCTCGCTCACGCGCTCCACCGCGCGGGCGTTCCCCTGCTCCCGCGCATCATGACCGAACACGCGCATCAACGCACCGGCATCGACATTCATCCCGGCACGCAGATCGGCTCGCGCTTCTTCACCGATCACGGCACGGGCGTCGTCATCGGCGGCACGGCAATCATCGGCAACAACGTGAAGCTCTATCAGGGCGTCACGCTCGGCGCGTTTTCGTTCGACAAGGATGCCAACGGCCAACTCATCCGCCACACCAAACGACACCCGACGATTGAAGACGATGTCGTGGTTTATGCCGGCGCGACCATCCTCGGCGGTGACACAGTGATCGGGCGCGGCAGCGTCATCGGCGGCAACGTCTGGCTCACCCACTCCGTCCCGCCCGGCACACACGTCCTCCAAGAAGCGCCCAATTTACGTATCATTACTAAGGAAGTGACTCAACCGCAGTGACAAGTGATGAGTGACGAGTGACGAGAAAAAATCTGCTTTATCTTGTCACTCGTCACTTATCACTCGTCACTGTCTTTTGGAACTTTCTCCACATTCAGGCTTTCTTTAGGGTACAAAGAAGCGAGTCGCGTTTCTCCTGTAACCACAACTGGACCCCTAGTCTTAAGAGAGATTGGGGGTTCAGTCATTCAGAGAAAAAGTTCAACAAAGTTGGCCGGCAGAGAGATGAGGAGGGTTTTAGATGAGCGCCTTAACCAAAAGCGGACTACTTTTTCTGTTTAATTTGCTGGACGCGCAATTAACGATCTTGTGGGTACGGAATGGACTGGCGACGGAAGGTAACGAATTGATGGCGTGGCTGCTTGAGCTGGGCAATACTCCTTTCCTCTTGACCAAGATCATCGTTGGAGCGGGGGCGGCCTATGTGTTGTATCGCTGGTCGCATCTCCGCATGGCGCGGCGCGGCCTCGGATTGGCGCTTGGACTTTACTCGGCGTTGATGCTCGTCCACGCGGCGACCGGACTTTCCGCGCTCGGCTGGCACGCGCCGGATGCCATCGCTGCCCTTTTCCACGAACTGCCGAACACTTTGCTGATCGACATTTTCTAAATCGATGCAAACAAGATTGAGAGACAAGGAAAGAGATAGGATGGACAGGATGAACACGCTGAGACTGAACAAGGGCTGGCTGTGTGTTTTTTATCCTGTCCATTTTGTTTATCCTGTCTCATTCCTCTATGGTCTGATTTAATCTCCCCCGCGAGAAGACGCCGAAGAAGCAGACAGGCGATCTCCTTCAGATTGCCACTCGCTTTTCGGCGTCTTTTTGTGTCCGCTTCTCTTCCATAAAACTTCGCCCTGCCGCTCTACGTATTCCATGCCAACGCTAAGTTCTGGTATCTTTTACCAGTCGGATTCTCGCGCTGACGCGCACAACTGCGCTATGCTGCGCGGGCATCTTAACAAGCGTTTGCTGGTCACAAACTTTGACGGCGAAAGACAGGTGGAAAATATGTATCGCATCACTGCTCGACAAATCTTGCTCATCGCGTTCACGTCGGCCTTGATTGCCGCCGGCACGGTTTTCTTCGTGGAGCGTTACAGCGACGGTTGGCAGCCGCGCTCCGGCGCATCCTATTCCGAGACTGCGCCCACCGGCATCTCCAATCCGGCGCTTGCCACAGATGAGCAGAACAACATCGAAGTCTATAAAGCGATCTCGCCCGGCGTGGCTTTCATCACTTCGACTTCCATCAGCAGTGACTTTTTCGATCCGGGCGAGCGCACCGGCTCCGGCTCCGGCTCCGTGATCGACGAGGGGGGACACATCCTGACCAACTACCACGTCATCGCGGGCGCGCAGAGATTGACCGTCAGCTTCGGCGGCGACAAGTCTTATCCGGCGCGCAAGATCGGCGAAGACCCGGACACGGACTTAGCTGTGATTAAGATTGACGCGCCACGCGGAGAGTTGAATGTTGTGCCGTTCGGCGACTCGGAGCGGCTCGTCGTCGGCCAGAAAGTTCTCGCCATCGGCAATCCGTTCGGCTTCGCGCGGACGCTGACGACCGGCGTGATCAGCGGCCTGCAACGCCCCATCCGCGCACGCAATAATCGGCTGATCGAAGGCGCGATCCAAACCGACGCTTCAATCAATCCGGGCAATTCAGGCGGGCCGCTCTTAGATTCTTCAGGCCGCATGATCGGCATCAACTCGCAAATCCTGTCGCCCGCCGGCGGCTCGGTCGGCGTCGGCTTCGCCGTCCCCGTCAACATCGCCAAGCGCATCGTCCCGCAATTGATCAAGAACGGCGCAGTCGTCCGGCCCAAACTCGGTATCTTGCCGTTCAACGTGAGCAATTTGCAGGTGCGCCTGCCGGTTTCTGAAGGCGTCGGGATCTATCAGGTCTCGCCGAACGGATCGGCAGAGGCGGCGGGCTTGCGCGGACTCGCGCGCGACCAGACCGGCGAAGTGATCTTGGGCGACATCATCACCGCCATCGACGGCGAGCGCGTCAACAACGGCGACGATCTCTTCCGCATCCTCGACCGGCGGCAGATCGGCGAAACGGTGCAAGTCGAAATCTTCCGCGACGGGCAACGCACCAACGTCCCCGTGCGGCTCTTGCCCGAACGGCGCGGCGGCTTCCGCCGGTAAAGATAAAGGCCAGAGATCAGAGGCCAGAGGTCAGTGAAAGGCAAATCCCTTCTGGCCTCTGGCCTTAACTTTTTTTCAATAACTTGCTGATGAAGCATTTCGTCAATCAAGGTTTCGGCTGGACTTGCCGGCGTTGTCAGGGCAACGATGAAGCGCGCTCGTCTGAAGCGGGCGGGCGCGCACGCTTTTTCCGCGAAGGCGAAGCCGAAGAGCGCGAGATGAAACTTTCTGAACCGGCCCTTGCGCGCTGGCGCGACGACGCGCGCGAAATTCTCGTCTGCCCGCGTTGTGGGATGGAAGAAAATGTAAAGTCGGAAGGGATAAGTGAGAAGTGTCAAAAAATATTCGAGTAGGACGGTAGCTGGCGCGATATTTACGTGCTTGGTACTGATTTACACGATTGGCAGAAAATGTTTGATTTCCTTAAAGCGAGTGATTAGCGTCTCAAGTATTCACAAGCTGGAGAAGATGCTCCTATGCCGGAGAGCGTTGAGCAGATATTCGCGCGGAGGGAAGAGATTGCTTCGCTCCTATCGGTTGATGTTGGTGGCACTATCCTATGTTGTCATTCGTGAATTCAACTTAGAAGTGCAACACGTTGTTTGAAAAATACCTCATGTGGCGTGCGATAGCCTAGCGTCTTGCGCGGGCGGTGATTCAACCGCTCGCGGACGTGTGCAATCTCCGCAGTGG
>Ga0136614_10000238_pt1 | contig 24432 bp, 21 predicted proteins | sample AntDrymUQ2792106_2_FD_106643 | JGI IMG/M metagenome (GOLD analysis project Ga0136614, IMG submission 106643) | Polar desert sand microbial communities from Dry Valleys, Antarctica - metaG UQ279 (21.06) | ecosystem: Environmental > Terrestrial > Soil > Desert | place: Antarctica: Dry Valley... | reverse complement strand
GCGCGATCGCGCCGAGGTCACCTCCGGCGTCCGCCACGGGCGCACGCTCGGCAGCCCGGTCTCGCTGCGCGTGGTCAACCGCGACTACGAGAACTGGGACGAGCGGATGAACCCCTGGCCGGTCGAGGCGGACGTCGACGAGGTCCACCTGCCGCGCCCCGGCCACGCCGACCTGACCGGCGTGCAGAAGTTCGGCTTCAGCGACGTGCGCAACGTGCTCGAGCGCGCGAGCGCGCGCGAGACGACCGCGCGCGTCGCGGCCGGTGGCCTGGCGAAGACCTTCCTGCGCGTGCTCGGGGTCGAGGTTCGCAGCCACGTCCTGCGGATCGGGTCCGTCGCGGCGCCCGTGCCCGAGACGCTCGAGCCGGGCGACTTCGACGCCGTCGACGATTCGCCCGTGCGCTGCCTGGACGGGGACGCCACCGCGGCAATGGTCGAAGAGATCGACCGCGAGCGCAAGGCCAACGAGTCGCTCGGCGGCGTCTTCGAGGTGCGCGCCTGGGGCCTCGTGCCCGGGCTCGGCTCCTATCTGTCGTGGAGCGAGCGCCTCGACGGGCGGCTTGCGCAGGCGATCGTCTCGATCCACGCGATGAAGGGCGTCGGGATCGGCGACGCCTTCGACGTCGCGACCCGCGTCGGGTCGAAAGCGCACGACGAGATCTTCTTCAGCGAGGAGCGCGGCTACTACCGCGAGACCAATCGCGCCGGCGGCCTCGAGGGCGGCATGACCAACGGCGAGCCGCTGATCGTGCGCGGCGCGATGAAGCCGCTGCCGACGCTCACCCAGCCGCTGCGCTCGGTCGACACCGAGACCAAGCAGCCGGCCGAGGCCCTGCGCGAGCGCACCGATTCGTGCACGGTCCCGGCGGGCGGCGTCGTCGGCGAGGCGATGGTGGCGCTCGTGCTCGCCTCGGCCTATCGCGACAAGCTCGGCGGCGACGCGATCGACGACGTGCTCGCTGCCCTGCGCGCGTACGAGGAGCGCATCGGATGGAAGAGGTAGCGCGGGCGCGCTCTCCCGTCTCGAACGCCGCTGGAGCGCTCGTGTTCGTGGGTTTCATGGGCGCCGGGAAGTCGACGGCCGTCCGCACCGCCGCGGCCGCGCTCGGCGTCGAGGCGCTCGACTCGGACCGCGAGCTCGAGCGCCAGTTCGGCGAGACGATCGAGTCGTTCTTCGACCGCGAGGGCGAGGCGGCGTTCCGCGCGCGTGAGGAAGAGGTCGTGCTCGAGCTGCTCGGCCGCGCCGACGCGCGGGCGGTCGCGCTCGGCGGTGGGGCGATCCTCTCCGAGAGGGTCCGCGAGGCGCTGCGCGGGCACACCGTCGTCCACCTCGACATCGAGATCGAACGCGCGTGGCAGCGTGCGGGCGGGCGCAGCCGGCCGCTGGCGCGCGATCGCGACCGCTTCGAGGAGCTGGCGCGCGAGCGCGGCGAGCTGTACGCGTCCGTCGCCGACGCGCACATTCCCGTCGGTGAGCGCGACGTCGTCAGGCACGCGTTGCCGGCGCTGCTGGCGCTCTCGGAGGCCGCTGGCGCGGGCGCGCAGCTCGTCTGGGCGAGCGCCGCGTCGGGGGACTACCCGGTCTTCTTCGGGCGCGGGCTCCTGGAGCACGGCCTGATGTTCCCGACCGGCGGCGAGCGCTTCGTGGTCGCCGACGAGAACGTCGCCCGTGAGCTCGCCGTGCCGCCGGGCTGGGGAGTCAACCGCGAGCGCGTGCTGGCGGTCGCGACCGGAGAGGCTCAGAAGACGCTCGCCCGGGCGGAGGCGGTCCTGTCGGGGCTCGCGCGCGCCGGGGCGGCGGGGGACGACCTCGTGATCGCCTACGGCGGCGGGGTCGTCGGCGACCTCGCCGGGTTCTGCGCGGCCGTCTACCAGCGCGGCGTCGCCTGGGCCGGCGTGCCGACGACGCTCGTCGCCCAGGTCGACTCGGCCTACGGCGGCAAGACCGGCGTCGACCTGCCGCAGGCGAAGAACTACGTCGGCGCCTACCACCAGCCAGCCGCGGTCGTGACCGATCCGCAGGCGCTCGCCACGCTGCCGGAGGCCGAGCGCGCGGCCGGCTATGCCGAGGTCGTGAAGACGGCGCTGATCGCCGGCGGCTCGCTGTGGGCGCGCGTACGGCGCGGGGCACAGGACGATGACGACGTGATCTTGGACTGCCTGCGTACGAAACTCGCCGTCGTCGCAGCCGACGAGCGCGACGGCGGGCGCCGCCAGGTGCTCAACCTGGGCCATACGATCGGCCACGCGATCGAGGTCGCCACCGGCTACGAGCGCTACCGCCACGGGGAGGCGATCGCGATCGGCCTCCTCTGCGCCCTGCGCCTGTCCGGCCGCGAGGCGCTGCGCTCGGAGGTCGCGGAGCTGCTCTCCGCGCGCGGTCTTCCACTGCGCTTCGAGGGCGCCGGCGTCGACGACGTGCTCGCCGCGCTCGAGCTCGACAAGAAGCGCCGCGGCGGCTCCGTGCCCTTCGTCCTGGTCGAGGCGCCGGGGGCCGTTACCCACGGGCACAGCGTCGACGCCGGCGAGTTGCGGGCCGCCGTTGAGGAGGCGGCCGCATAGGCGGCGCCGGCGTGGGTCAGATCGTCAACAACCGGGTGCTCGTCATGCACGGCGTCAACCTCGACACGCTCGGCAGACGCGACCCCGAGCAGTACGGCACCTACACGCTGATCGAGCTCGAGGGGCGCGTCCACGCCTTCGCCCGCGAGCTCGGGCTCGAGGCGTCGTTCTTCCAGTCCAACCACGAGGGCGAGTTCTGCGAGCAGCTGCACCGCGGTCCCGAGGTCGCCGACGGGCTGCTGCTCAACTGCGGCGCCTGGACCCACTACTCGTACGCGATCCGCGATGCGCTCGAGGTCGCCGGGCTGCCCGCTGTCGAGGTTCACATCTCGGAGATCGAGGGGCGCGAGGAGTGGCGCCGCGAGTCGGTGATCCGTGACCTCTGTGTCGGCCACGTGCAGGGCAAGGGCCAGGAGGGCTACCGCGAGGCGCTCCAGAAGCTGGCCGGGGCGCTCCGATCGCCGTGAGCGCCGAGCGCATCGAAGCGCTCGCGGCGCTCGCCCGCGAACGTGAGCTCGACGCGCTGCTCGTCACGAACCTCGTCAACGTCCGCTGGCTCACCGGCTTCAGCGGTACCAACGGCGCCGCGGTGCTCGGCGCCGAGCCGATCTTCGTAACCGACTTCCGCTACACCGAGCACGCCGCGGAGCAGGTCGACGGCTTCGAGATCGTGATCGCCAAGCGCGAGATGGTCGAAGCGGTCGCCGAGCGGCTCGCGGCCGGCCGGGTCGGATTCGACGACGCCCACGTGACCGTCAAGGCGCACACGCGTCTGGGCGAGCTGGTCGAGGACGGCGTCGAGCTCGTGCCCGCGGCGGGGCTGGTCGAGCGCCTGCGCGCGGTCAAGGACGCCGCCGAGCTCGACGCGATCCGCGCAGCCGCGGCGCTCGCCGACGAGATCTATGCCGGCTTGCGCGAGCGCGGACTGGTGGGGCGCAGCGAACTCGAGGTCGCGCGCGAGATCGAGGCCGAGATCCGCGCGCGCGGCGCCGAGCCCTCGTTCCCGCCGATCGTGGCCGCCGGCGCGCACGGCGCGCTGCCGCACGCCGAACCGCGCTCCGAGCCGGCGATCGGCACCGGCGAGCTCGTCGTCGTCGATCTCGGCGCCAAGCTCGACGACTACTGCTCGGACTGCACGCGCACGTTCGCCACCGGCGAGCTGAGCGCAGAGGCAACCGCGGTCTACGAGCTCGTGCGCACGGCGCAGGAGCGCTCGCTGGAGGCCGTAAAGCCAGGCGCCGTCCTGCGCGAAGTCGACGCGGTGGCGCGCAAGTTGATCGACGAGGCCGGCCACGGCGATCACTTCGGCCACGGACTCGGCCACGGTGTCGGGCTCGAGGTGCACGAGGAGCCGCGGGTCGCGCAATCGGCCGAGGAGGGCGCCACGCTCGACGCCGGAAACGTCGTGACCGTCGAGCCCGGGGTCTACCTGAGCGGCGAGCTCGGCGTGCGGATCGAGGACCTGGTCGTCGTGACCGACACCGGCAACGAGGTCCTGACCCACTTCCCGAAGGAGCTGATCGTCGCCGGCGCGTAGAGGCGCAGCGCGAGGGCCGGCGTCGATGCCGTAGTCGAGGCCGGCTCCCGGGGAGCTGAACGCGTACAGCGCGCTCACAGCGCAGGCGAGTGCGATGCCCGCGATCAGCGGCAGGCGGCGGCGGGCGATTGAAGCCTTCCGCCGCTTAGGATCAGCGCCCTTGGACCACGCTGCCGCGACCACCTCCGCGCTCCCCGAGCGCCTGCTGCTGGGCTCCGGCCCGAGCCCCGTGCCGCCGCGCGTGCTCGAGGCGCTCTCGCGGCCGACGGTCGGCCACCTCGATCCCGTCTTCGTGGAGGTGATGGACGAGACTTGCGCGCTCCTGCGCGAGACGTTCCTGACGCGCAACCGCGCCACCTTCCCGCTGTCGGCCACCGGCGGCAGCGGGATGGACGCGCTCGTGAACAACTTCGTCGCGCCCGGCGATCGCGTCGTGCTCGCCGTTTGTGGCTTGTTCGGCGAGCGGCTCTCGGACGCGCTCGCCCGGGCGGGCGCGGATGTCGTGCGCGTCGAGGCGGAGTGGGGGAGGGCGGTCCCCGTCGAGGCGCTGATCGAAGCGACGAGCGCGGGAACGCGCGCGCTGATCGTCGTCCACGGCGAGACCTCGACCGGCGTCTGCCAGCCGCTCGACGGGCTCGCCGATGCCGCTCGCGAGCGCGACGCACTGTTGCTCGCCGACTGCGTCACCTCGCTCTCCGGCCAGCCGCTCGAGCTCGATGCGGCCGGGATCGACGCCGCGTTCAGCGGGACTCAGAAGTGCCTCAACTGCCCGCCCGGGTTGGCGCCGTTCACGGCCGGCGAGCGGGCGCTCGCGCGGCTCGAAGCACGCACGGAGGTCCCGCGCAGCTGGTACTTCGATCTCTCGCTGCTGCTCGGCTTCTGGATGCCCGAGGACAAGCGCGCCTATCACCACACGGTGCCGATCAACATGATCTACGCGCTGCGCGAGGCGCTCGCGCTGGTCGCCGAGGAGGGCCTCGAGACGCGCTGGGAGCGCCACCGGCGCGCGCACGAGGCGCTGCGCTCGGCGCTCGCCGTGTTCGGGCTCGAGCGGCTCGCGGCGAACGGCGAGCAGCTCAATCCACTGCTCGCAGTGCGCGTGCCCGAAGGCGTCGACGAGGCCGCGCTGCGCGGGCGGCTGCTGAACGAGCACGGGATCGAGATCGCGGGCGGGCTCGGGCCGCTCGCGGGCGACGTCTGGCGGATCGGGGTGATGGGCGTCGGCGCCGCGTTCGAGCCGCAGGCGCGGCTCGTCGAGGCGCTGGCTGCGGTTCTCGGCCGCGATCCCGCCGACGCGCTCGCGGCACTCGAGGCCGACTGGGGCGCTGCCTAGACAAACCCCTGGAGCATGTGCGAACATACGTTCGCTACATGGTCGTCTGCGTCCTCAGCCACCGCTTTGCCCTCTTGGCGGCGGTCGGGGAGCGTGAGCGGCTGCTGCGCGAGCCGCTGGCGCTGGGCCCGCAAGCCGGTGGGACGCAGACGCTGGGAGACGTCTCGCCGCGGGCCGAGGCGTTCGGGGTCACGGCGGGGATGCGCGTGGGGGAGGCGCTCGGGCGCTGTCCCGAGCTGAGGCTGATCGCGAGCGACCCCGAGCACGTGCGCGATCTTTGGGGCCGGCTGCTCGACAACGTCGAGGGGATCGGCGCCGGCGTCGAGTCGGACCGCCCGGGCGTGGCCTATTTCGAGGCCGACGGCCTGCGGCGCCTCTACGGCGGCACGCTCGACGACGTGCTCGCCGCGCTTCGGCGCGCGATCGGTCCTGGCGCCCGGCTGGGCGCCGGTGCGAGCCGCTTCGTCGCCTGGGCGGCGGCGCGACAAGCGGTGGGCAGGCGCGCTGGCGCACTGGTCGTGCCCGCGGGCGCAGAGCGGGCTTTCCTCGCCCCCCAGGCGATCGCGCTGTTGCGCTCGCGGCTGGAGCTGGCGGACCTCTGCGAGCTGCTCGAGCGGCTCGGCATCCGCACGCTCGGCGAGTTGGCCGCGCTGCCGGCGGCCGCGGCGGCCGAGCGCTTCGGCCATCCGGGCCTGCGCGCGCTCGACCTCGCCCGCGGTCGCGACTCGGCGATCGAGCCGCGCCGCCCGCCCGAGTCCGTCCGCGAGCGCCTCGAGCTGCCCGAGGCGGCCTCCGGCCCGCAGCTCGAACGAGCGCTCGAGCTGCTGATCGCGCGGCTGCTCTCGCGTCCCGAGCGCCGCGGGCGTTCGCTGCGTGCGCTCGGCCTCTCCGCCCGGCTCGCCGGCGGTGGCGGCTGGCGGGTGGTGGTGACGCTGCGCCAGGCGAGCGCCGACCCCGAGCGCCTGCGCCTAGCGCTCGGGCGCAAGCTCTGCGAGTTGCCTGCCCCTGCCGCAACGCTCGCGCTCGAGTCCGAGGCGTTCGGCCCGCCTGCCCAGCGCCAGGAGGACCTGCTCGCCGACCCCGCCGGCCGGAAGGCTGGCGGGAGCCTTCGAGCGCGTCGTGCCCGGCTCGCGGAGGCGGTTCGTCAGCTGCATCACGCCGCAGGGGAGGAGGCCGCCCTGAGGGTGCTCGAGGTCGACCCGGGCTCGCGCATCCCCGAACGCCGCGCCGTGTTGGCCCCGTTCATTCCGGCGAGGGGCGAGAACTGAATCCGCCTCCACGCCGTCTTGGCGCTCCGCGGCCGATCGCCGTGCGCACGGGCGGTGACGGGACGCCAGCCGCCGTCGCCGGCACCACCGTCGAGGGCGTGCGCGAGCAGTGGCTGGTGGAGGACCGCTGGTGGACGGACGAGCCGATCCGCCGGCGCTACTTCGAGCTGATCGACGCGCGCGGGCGCGATCTCGTCGTCTATCGCGATCTCGAGCACGGCCGCTGGTTCGCCCAGCGCGCTTGAAGCCGAGCGCGCCCCGGTAGCCTGCGCGCACGATGCCCGAGCTGCTCGTAGGACCGCTGCTGCGCTACGTCGGCGAGACCGAGGCGACCGTCTGGGTCGAGACCGACGCCGCCTGCGAGGTCTCGGTCCTCGGGCACAGCGCCCGGACCTTCAACGTGGCGGGCCACCACTACGCGCTCGTGCACGTGGAGGGGCTCGAGCCCGGCACGACGACCGCGTACCAGGTCGCGCTCGACGGAGAACAGCGCTGGCCGCAGCCGAGCGCGGAGTTCCCGCCGAGCGCGATCCGGACCAAGCAGCGCGGGAAGCCGCTGAAGCTGATCTTCGGCTCCTGCCGGGTGACCGCCCCGCACGAGCCGCCGCACTCGCTTAGCAAGGACAAGGCGGACGAGGGGCGTGAGGTCGACGCCCTCTACGCGCTCGTCCTGCGCATGCGCCACGAGCCGAGCGAGCTCTGGCCGCACGCGCTCGTGCTGTTGGGGGACCAGGTCTACGCCGACGAGGTCTCTCCCGAGGCGCTCGAGTTCATCCGCTCGCGCCGCGACACGGACAAGCCCCCGGGCGAGGAGATCGCGGACTTCGAGGAGTACACCCGCCTCTATCGCGAGGCGTGGACCTCGCCGTCGATCCGCTGGCTGCTCTCGACCGTGCCGAGCGCGATGATCTTCGACGACCACGACGTCCACGACGACTGGAACACCTCCCACGCGTGGACGCAGGAGATGCGCGCGAAGCCGTGGTGGCACGAGCGCATTGTCAGCGCCTACATGTCGTACTGGCTCTACCAGCACCTCGGCAATCTCGCGCCGGGGGAATTGCGCGAGGACGAGCTCTACAACCAGGTCGTCGGTCACGAGGGCGACGTCGAGCCGGTGTTGCGCGAGTTCGCCGAGCGGGCCGAGCGCGAGACCGAGGGCACGCGCTGGAGCTACTGCCGCGACCTCGCCGGCACGCGGCTGGTGATGATGGACTCGCGCGCGGGCCGCGTGCTCGAAGGCCGCCGCTGCATGATCGACGACGAGGAGTGGGGCTGGATCGAGCAGCAGGCCCGTGGCGACTTCGACCATCTCCTGCTCGGGACCTCGTTGCCGTTCTTGCTCGGCGGCGGGATGCACTACCTCGAGGCCTGGAACGAGGCGGTCTGCGACGGCGCCTGGGGCAAGGCCGCGGCCAAGCTCGGCGAGAAGGCCCGCCAGGGCCTCGACCTCGAGCATTGGGCCGCCTTCGGCGACTCTTTCGAGCGCGTCTGCGGCCTGCTCGAAGCGGTCGGTTCGGGTGAGCACGGTGAGGCGCCGGCGTCGATCGTCCTGCTCTCCGGCGACGTGCACCACGCTTACCTGGCCGAGGTCGCCTTCCGGCGCGGCGCCGGTGTCGAGAGTTCGGTCTACCAGGCGGTCTGCTCGCCGTTCCGCAATCCGCTCGACACGAACGAGATCCGCGCGATCCGGGTCGGGCTCAGCCGCGGCGGCGAGTTCGCCGGCCGCGCCCTGGCGCACGCCGCCGGCGTGCCCGACCCGCCGATTCGCTGGCGCTTCAGGGAGGGGCCGTGGTTCGACAACCAGGTCGCCACGCTGCTGATCGACGGCCGGCGGATGACCTTCCGGATCGAGAAGACGCTGCCCCCAGAGGAGAGCGAAGAGCCGACGCTGGAGTGCGTGGTCGAGCGGCGCCTGGCCTGAGCAGCCTCGAACCAAGGCTGGACATAGCCGTCTCAGGGTGCGAACATACGTTCGCACCCAATGCCCTACGTCGAGCTGCACTGCCATTCCGCCTTCTCGTTCCTCGACGGAGCCTCGCATCCGACCGAGCTGGCCGCCGCCGCAGCCGAGCAGGGCCACCCGGCGCTGGCGCTGACCGACCACGACGGCCTCTACGGGGCGATGGAGTTCGCCCAGGCGACCAAGGCGCTGGGGGTGCGCCCGATCACGGGCGCCGAGCTGACGCTCGACGATGGCCATCACCTGACGCTGCTGTGCGAGGACCGCGGCGGCTATCGCAACCTCTGCCGCCTGATCACCGGCGCTCATGCGAGCACGCGCGCGTGGATCGACGGCGGAGAGGAGCAGCCGCCGCGGACCCCGCTCGCAGCGCTGACCCGCGAGCGCGCCGAGGGCCTCGTCTGCCTGTCCGGATGCGCGCGCCGGGGCGCCGTCGCGGCGCGCGTGGAGCGCGGCGAGCATGCAGCCGCGGCGGCGATCGCCGAGCGGCTGCTGGACAGCTTTGGCCGCGAGCGCTTCAGGATCGAGCTGCAGCGCCCGTTCGCCCGTCACGACCGCCGGCGCAACCGGCTGCTGGCACAGCTCGCCGAGCGCCTCGGCGTGGCGAGCGTCGCGACCGGCAACGTGCACATGCACGACGTCGCGCGCGGACCGCTCCAGGACGCCTTCAGCGCGACCCGCCTCGGGCGCACGCTCGACGAGTCCGAGGCCGAACGGCGTGGCAACCGCTCGCATGCGCTCGCCGCTCCCGGCGAGCTGGCCGAGCGCTTCGCCGACCATCCCGAGGCGGTGCACGAAGCCGGCCGGCTCGCCGAGCGGCTGCGCTTCGACCTCACCAAGGATCTCGGTTACGGCTATCCGGGCGCCGAGGACGAGAGCGCCGACGGCGACCTCGCGGAGCTATGCCGCGTGCGGCTGGCCGAGCGCTACGACGGCCGGCGCTCGCGCGCCGAGGCCGAGCAGCGCCTCGAGGAGGAGCTGCGCGTGATCCGCGCGCTCGGGCTCTCGGGCTTCTTCCTGCTCCACCGCGACATGCTCGAGCTCGCGCATGAGGTCGCCCGCGAGGTGCGCGGCGCATCGGCTGCGCGCTCGCTGCTGCCGCCGGGGCGGGGGAGGGGGTCGAGCGTCGCCTCGATCGTCTGCTACCTGACCGGCCTCTCGCACGTCGACCCGATCGAGAAGGCGCTCTCGCTCGGGCGCTTCCTCAACACCGAGCTCGACTCGCTGCCCGACATCGACATCGACCTCCCGCGCGACATCCGCGAGCGGCTGATTCCGCGCGTCCACGAGCGCTACGGCCCCGATCACGCCGCGCTCGTCGCAGCCTTCCCCAGCTATCGCACGCGCGGCGCGGTGCGCGACATCGGCAAGGCGCTCGGCCTGCCGCCGGCGGAGATCGAGCGCGTGGCGCGGACCGCCGACCCCTGGCAGGCCGACGGCCTCGAGCGCAAGCTCGAGCAGGCAATCGGGCCCGAGCGGGCGCGGGGCAGCCGCTGGCACTGGCTCACACGGCTCGTGCGCGAGGCGGCGGCCCTTCCGCGCCACGCCGGCCAGCACCCCGGCGGCATGGTGATCTCCACCCAGCGCCTCGACGAGCTCTGCCCGATCCAGCCGGCGGCGATGGAGGGCCGGCGGATCCTCCAGTGGGACAAGGACTCGTGCGCCGACGCCGGCTTCCTGAAGATCGACCTGCTCGGGCTCGGGATGCTGTCGGTGGTCGAGCGCTGCGTCGAGCAGGTCGCGCGCGTGCGCGGCGAGCGGATCGACCTCTCGCGCATCCCCTACGACGACCAGGAGGTCTACGGGCGGATCCGGGACGCCGACACGATGGGCACCTTCCAGATCGAGAGCCGCGCTCAGATGCAGATGCTGCGGCGCTCGAAGCCGCGCTCGCTCGACGACCTGACCGTGCAGGTGGCGATCGTGCGTCCAGGACCGATCCAGGGCGGTGCCGTGCATCCCTACCTCGAGCGCCGCAAGGCATTGCGCGAGGACCCCTCGTTCGAGGTTCCGTACGAGCACCCCTCGCTCGAGCCCGTCCTGCGCGACACGCTCGGCGCGATCGTCTTCCAGGACCAGGTGATCGAGGTCGCGATCGCCCTCGCCGGCTTCAGCGTCGGCGAGGCCGAGGGCCTGCGCCGGGCGATGAGCCGCAAGCGCTCGGAGGCCGCCCTGCGCGCCTACGAACGGCGCTTCGTCGAGGGAGCGACGGCGCGCGGCGCGTCGGTCGAGGTCGCAGAGCGCGTCTACTCCAAGATCGTCGGCTTCTCCGGCTTCGGCTTTCCGAAGTCGCACGCGGCCGCGTTCGCCCTGCTCGCCTACCAGTCCTCCTGGCTGCGCGTCCACTACGCGCCGGAGTTCCTCTGCGGGCTGCTGAACGAGCAGCCGATGGGCTTCTACCCGCCCGACACGCTGATCCACGAGGCGCAGCGGCGCGGGATCGCGGTGCTCGCTCCGTGCGTACGAGCGAGTGAGGCGGAATGCTCGGTGCAGGACGGCGGCGCGGTGCGCCTCGGCCTCGGCTACGTCAACGGCGTGCGCGAGCAGGACGTCGGGCGGGTGGTCGAGGAGAGGCGACGTGGGGGGTTCGAGTCCGTCACCGACCTCGTCGCGCGCTGCGGGGCCTCGCGCTCCTCGCTCGAGCTGCTGGCGTGGGCCGGGGCGCTGGACTCGCTCGTCGAGGGTGGGCCGCTGGAGAGCCGTCGCCGAGCGCTGTGGCTCCTGGGCGCGACCGCTCCCGGACTGCCGCTCGGACCCGACCAAGAGGCCGAGACCCAGTTGGCGCTCGCGCTCGAGCCGGCCGAGCCGCCGTCGCTGCGCGAGCTGAGCGCGTGGGAGCGGATGCTGGCCGACTACGGCGCCACCGGCGTGACCCTCGCCGAGCACCCGCTCGCGCTGATGCGTCCAGGGCTGCCAGAGCGGGCGCTCACCAGCGAGCAGCTCGCCCATGCCGCTCATGGGACGCAGGTCGTGGTCGCCGGCCTGGTCGTCGCCCGCCAGCGCCCGGCGACCGCCAACGGGATCACTTTCATGCTGCTCGAGGACGAGCTCGGGACAATCAACCTGATCGTCCCCCCGCCGGTCCACGATCGCTGCCGCAGCGCGGTCCGCGGCGAGCCGATCGTGCTCGCCGCCGGCCGGCTCGAGCATCATGAGGGCAATGTCAACGTGCTGGTCTCGAACGTCGAGCGCCTCGAGCGTTCCGACCTCCCGCACGCCGAGGTGCGCCAGATCGAGCCGCGCGTCGCCTGGTCGAACGACGCCGGCGAGGATCACGTGCGCGAGGACGCAGACCTGCGCGCAGTCGCGCCGGCCGGGCACAGCTTCGGACGGCGGGGGCGCTAGTTTCGGAGCGAGCAATGGCCGGGCGGATCACGATCGGGACCTCGAGCTGGGCCGACCCCGGCTTCGTCGCCGAGTGGTACCCGCCGGGGATGCCCGCCCGCGAGCGGCTCGGCTGGTACGCGCAGCGCTTCGAGGCGGTCGAGCTGAACTCCAGCTTCTACGCTGTTCCCGAGCCCGCGACGGTCGCGCGCTGGGTCGGCGTCACCCCGGACGACTTCACCTTCCACGTCAAGCTGCACCGGCTGCTCTCGCGCCACGCCGCAAAGCTCGACTCGCTCCCGCCCGACCTGCGCGACCGCGTCGAGACCAACGAGCGCGGGCGGGTGCGACTCGAGCCAGAGCTCGAGGCGGAGGTCGTGGCGCGCATCCTCGCCGCCGTCGAGCCGCTGAACGAGGCCGGCAAGCTCGGCGCCTTCCTGCTCCAGCTGACGCCCGCCTTCGCGCCGCACAACCAGGAGTTGACGGAGCTCGACGGATTGATCGAGGGCCTCGCGCCGCATCCGCTGGCGGTCGAGTTCCGCCACCGCGGCTGGGTCGACGGCGAGCGCATAGAGCAGACGCTCGGCTACCTCGGCGACCGGGGCGCGGCGTTCGTGTGCGTCGACGCCCCCCAGGGGGACCACGTGCCGATCATGCCCGCGCTCGACGCGGTAACCCACGACGGCCTCGCCTACATGCGTCTGCACGGGCGCAACGCCGAGGGCTACCTGCGCGGCAAGACCGTCGCGGAGCGCTTCGGCTGGCGCTACAGCGACGATGAGCTCGAAGAGGTCTCCACCCGCGTGCGTGGGCTCGCGAAACAGGCGCAGCAGACGCTCGTGATGTTCAACAACAACCGCGACGACGACGCGCCGACGGCGGCGAGCCGGCTGCGCGCGCTGATGGGCCAGGACCCCGGCCCGCCTCCCGACGACGGGCAGTTGAGGCTCGCTTAGGCGTTTCCCGGGCTCTGCTCGGCCACCCGCTCGAGCCGTTCGTGGCGGTCCTCGCCGAGCGCCGAGCGCGGTGAGGGCGCCACGCGCGCGAGCGAGTAACGGTGTCGCACGTGCGGGACCGCCGGCAAGGCGCTCTCGCGCTCGACGAGCACGTAGCGCCCGTTCACGTGGACATGTCCGTTTCGGCTCTGATCCTCCATGACGGGCATGATGCGCCTGCACAGCGCGCCTTTCCACGGCCCGCTGTACAAACATCGTGGTCCGACTTTCGACCGTGTGTCGAAGCCGTCAGCTCTGCGCGCCGGCTGGGGCCTGCGTCCGGGCGACGGTCGAGCGCGGGGGCTCGCCGTCGATGGCCCGCAAGGCGACGATCGCGATGTCGTCGCGTGGCTCCCCGTCGGCGAGCGCGAGCACCGTGGACTCGACGCCCTCCGCGATCGCGTCCGCCGTGAGGCCGGCGCGGGCCTCGATCGTCGTCCGCACCTCGGAGCTGGCGAACGGTCGCCGTGGAGCGTAGGCGTCGAGCACCCCGTCGGTGTAGAGGACCAGCGCGTCGCCGGGTTCGAGCTCGACCGACTCGTCCTTCAGGTCCGGGTCCTCGAACGCGCCCAGCAGCGTCCCGCCCGATCCGACCTCGCGCGCCTGCTCGCCGCACAACCGCAGCGGCAGCGGGTGCCCGCCGACGCCGAGGTCCACCCGCGCGCCTGAGACGCCGACGCTCAGCAGCGCCACCACCGCGGTGCAGCAGTTGTCGCTCCCGCCCTCGCGCAGCAGCCCCTCGTTCAGCACTCGCAGGATCGCGCTCGGAGAGCCCTCTTGCATCGCCGCCGTACGCAGGGTGTAGCGCGCGAGGGCAGTCGTGGCCGCCGCGTCCGGGCCCTTGCCGGACACGTCGCCGACCACGATCGCCCAGCGTCCGTCGCCAGTCTCGAAGACGTCGTAGAAGTCGCCTCCGACCTCGTTGTCGCGGCCTTGCGCGCGGAAGCGGGCGGCAAGCTCGAAGCCCGCTATGTCGGGCAGGCTGGGGGGCAGCAGGCTGCGTTGCAGCGTGGCGGCGATGTGTCGCTGAGCCTGCTCGGCGCGCTTCTGCTCGGTTATGTCCTCGAGGATGACGATCGCCATCAGCACCTCGCCGCGTTCGTCGCGGATGCCGCTCGCCTTGCAGAGCGTCCAGCGCTCCTCGCCGGTGCGACTGCGGCGCAGGCGAATTGTCGCTTGCGGCGCCTCCTCGCCCGCGAGCGCGCGTGATCCCGGCAGCCGCTCGACCGGCATCGGCTCCCCAGACTCGTCGAGGATCTGCGCCCGCGCGACCGTGTCCGCCACCGATGCCGCGACCAGCTGCTCGGGCGTCGCGTACCCGAGCGTGGCGGCGGCGGCGGCGTTCGCGTACATCATCTCCCCGGAGCGATCGCGGACGAAGACGCCGTCGGCGACCCCGCCCAGGATTGCCTCGAGCTGATCGCGGGAACTGCGCACCGCGAGCTCCGCGCGCCGGCGCTGGACGAACTGGGCGAGCGCCGCGCCGAGCGTCTCGGTCAGCCTCAGCAGCGACGCGTCCGGCTTGCGCGCCCGTCCGCTGAAGAGCTCGATCACCCCGAGCACGCCGTTCGGCCCTAAGATCGGGAAGCCGAAGCCGGCGTGCAGCCCACCCGCGGCGGCCGCTCGAGCGCGCGGGAAGTTCGGATCCTCGACGACGTCCGCGATCCAGCTGGGCTCACCGCTCTGCCAGACGCGGCCCGGGAGGCCGGTGCCCCGGTCGAGCGCGATGCGCGCCGTCATGTCGACGAACTCGCGCGCGTCTACCTCCGGCCGGATCCACACGCAGAGGCAGCGCATCGCGCCGTCTTCGTCATCCGCCAACCAGGCGGCGCCGCCGTCCCAGCCGAGCGTCTCCGCGAGATCCTGGAGGATCTGCGGTGCGGCGTCCTCGAGCGTACGCGCGCTCACGAGCGTCTCGGCGACAGCGTGCTGCGCCGCCAGCCGGCGCACGCCGAGCTCGCGCTGGACCCGCAGGCGCGCGATCATCGTCGCGAGCACCGCGACGGCGGCGATCGCGACGGTCTCGAGCGTCAGCTCGGCGGCCCCGAGCGCGTCCGTCTCGAAGCCCAGCCCAAGCGCCAGGAGGGTTGCGCAAGCGGCCACCAGGGCGGTCTGCGAGGTGCTCGCACGCATTGCGGTGAGCAGCGGTCCCAGCGCCAGCAGGGCGGTCGGCGCCGGGTCGGGGCCGAGGACGTAGCCGAGCACGGCGATGCCGGCCGTGAGCGCGAGCATCAAGCCCAGCCAGCCGGTGAACCAGGGGCCGGCTTCGCGTCTCGTCGAGAGTCCGAGGTGGTCGAGCGATGGTCGCGTGCGAATATCTTCGCATGGAGGGCGAGCGTTCTCCCGCGGGAATCACGCGCGTGCAAGCGGCGAATCCGTCGCCGATGACGCTCGACGGGACGAACACCTATCTCGCGGCCGGCTGGGTCGTCGACCCAGGCCCCGAGGACCCGGAGCACGTCGACGCGGTGCTCACGGCCGCGTCCGGGCCGATCGAAGGGATCGTGCTGACACACGGGCACGCCGACCACTCGGGCGCCGCGGAGGCGCTGGGGCGCCGCGCGGGCGGATTGGAGGTGGCGCAGCCGGCCGGCGGCGAGCGCGTCGGCCCGTTCGAGGTGCTGGCCACGCCGGGGCACTCGCCCGACTCGGTCTGTCTGCTGCTCGAGAAGGCGTGCTTCACGGGCGACACCGTGCTCGGCCAGGGCAGCGTCTTCATCGCCCCGGGCGACGGTTCGCTGAGCGCCTATCTCGCCTCGCTCGAGCGCCTGCGCGAGTTGGACCTAGAGGTGCTCTGCCCCGGGCACGGGCCCTTCGTATGGGATCCGCGCGCGAAGCTGACCGAGTACATCGATCACCGTCGCGAGCGCGAGCGCAAGCTGCTGGCAGCGCTCGACGCCGGCGCGCACAGCGAGGGCGAGCTGCTCGACGCCGCGTGGGACGACGTGCCGCCTCAGCTGCGCCCGGCCGCCGCCGTCACGCTCGCCGCCCACCTCGAGAAGCTCGCCGACGAGGGGCGGCTGCCGGACGGGGTCGAGCCGTAACGGCTGTCGCTAATCCGTCCACCATTCCTGGATGATCTCGCCGTCGCCCTTGAGCCGGGGTCCGAAGGCGAGGAAGGTGCGCGAACGCCTGACGCTCTCGGCGGAGTCTTCGATCTTGGTGAGCGCCTTGAGGGTGTAGGGGTCGGTCATCGTGCGTGCCTCCGGGAAGCCGGGATCGGGTCGCACCACCACGTCGGGATCGAACATGGCGAAGACGCGGTCGAGGTCGCCGCTGTTCCAGCACCCGGCCATCTGGCGTGCCAGCGAAAGCGCGCTTCCCTCCATCGCCGCGAGATCGTCGCACGCCGGCCCAGCCGCGTCACTAGCCTGTTAGGGCGTGATCTCGACCAACCAGTTCAAGAACGGCACGCATATCGAGGTCGACGGCACGGTCTTCAAGGTCGTCGAGTTCCAGCACGTGAAGCCCGGAAAGGGCGGCGCGTTCGTGCGCACCAAGCTGAAGCGGGCCAGCGACGGAGCGGTGCTCGACAAGACCTTCCGCGCCGGTGAGAAGTTCCGCCCGGTGCGGACCGAGACGCGAAAGGTCCAGTTCCTCTACGCCGACGGTGGTGAGGCCCACTTCATGGACCTCGAGAGCTATGACCAGCTCGCACTGCCCGAGGACGAGGTCTCGAAGTCGCTGCGCTGGGTGCTGCCGAACGACGAGGTCGACCTGCTCTACGTCGACGAGCGCCCCGCAGACGTCCAGGTGCCTAGCGCGGTCGAGATGGCGGTCGCCGAGACCGAGCCCGGCGTGAAGGGGGATACCGCCTCCGGCGGCGGTGACAAGCCCGCGAAGCTCGTGTCGGGCGTGACCGTGCGCGTGCCGCTATTCGTCAACGAGGGCGACCGCGTGCGCGTCGACACCCGTAGCGGCGAGTACGTCTCGCGGGCTTGAGTGGGGGTCGACGATGCGGCGAACCGAACAGCGCCGGGCGGCCGTCGTGGCGCTCTATCAGCAGGACGTGACGGGCCGTCCGCTCGCCGAGCTGCTCGGGCGCGATGCGAGCGGCTTCACCCGCGGTCTCGTCGAGGGCGTCGCGCGTGAGCAAGCCGCGCTCGACGAGCTGATCGCGGGCCACGCCGAGGGTTGGGCCCTCGATCGCATCGCCCCGCTGGAGCGCAACATCATGCGCGTCGCGCTCTACGAGTTGCTGCACGAGCCCGAGGTGCCCGCGGAGGTCGCGATCGACGAGGCCGTCGAGGCGGCCAAGGAGCTCTGCGGCACCGACGCCCCTGGCTTCGTCAACGGCGTGCTGGGTGCGATCCAGCGTGAGGGGGCGCCGACCCCTTGACCGAGCTCGAGGATCTCGTCGGGCAGCTCGAGGACGCCGCCGCGCGGCTGCGCTCCGGCGAGCTCGAGGGACCCGAGGCGGCGGCGCTCGTCGAGCAGTGCGCCGAGCTGGCGGGCCGGCTCGCGCGCGAGCTCGAGCGCCTGGCCCGCGACGCCCGCGCCGAGCCCGACCCGGGCCAAGAGACGCTTCTATGAGGCCCTACCGGGCCAACATCAACTGCGATTTAGCCCGTGGAGCGAGTCCTCGATGACGCCTTCTACGGGGAGCACGCAAGCGCCGCAGGCGGCATACCCGACCGATCTCCAGGAGCGCGTCGACGACTACCTGGCCCAGCTCGAGTTCGCCTCCGAGCCTGGGACGCGCGGCCTCGACGAGGCGATGCGCTACTCGCTGCTGGCTCCCGCGAAGCGGATCCGTCCACTGCTCGCGCTCGCGACCGCGCGGGCGATTGGCTTGGGCGAGGAGCGAGTGCTTCCGCTCGCCGCCGCGATCGAGCTGATCCACACCTACTCGCTGATCCACGACGACCTTCCCGCGATGGACGACGACGACCTGCGCCGCGGGCGGCCGACGTGTCACGTCGAGTACGGCGACGACGTCGCGATCCTGGCCGGCGACGGCCTGTTCGCCGAAGCGATCAACCTGGTGATCGAGCGCCAGCAGGGGCCGGCGACCGCGGTGCTGGCCGCCGTCCGCGAGCTAGCCCGCGCCGCCGGCGTCGGAGGCATGGTCGGTGGGCAGTACCTCGACGTCAAGGAGGCCGGCGACCCCGACGCGGCGGGAGTGCGCCATCTGCACGAGCTCAAGACCGGACGGTTGATCGCGGCGTCGGTCGAGTGCGTAGTCCTCATAGGGGAGATCCCGGAACGTGCGAGAATCCCGTATGGCGAGTTCGCGAGAGAGCTAGGCGTCTTGTTCCAGATCGTCGACGACATACTCGATGTGGTCGGTGACGAGCGGTCGCTCGGCAAGCCGCGCGGCTCCGACGAGCGCCACGGCAAGCGCACGTACGTCAGCGTCTTCGGGCTCGAGCGCGCACGCGGGCTCGCCGAGGAGTCGCACCGCAACGCGAAGGCCGCGCTGGCCAGGGCCGACGGCGACACCGCGACGCTCGAGCGAATCGGCGACTACATCCTCACCCGGCAGAGCTGACGAGCCACCGATGACCCGCAAGCGCAAACAAGACGCCCCCGACCTGCTGCTGCCCGCGATCGACGGACCGGCTGACCTCGAAGGCCTATCGGACGATCAACTCCAACAGCTCGCCCAGGAGGTTCGCGAGCTGATCATCAACACGATCGGCGAGATCGGCGGCCACTTCGGCGCCAACCTCGGCACCTGCGAGCTGGCGGTCGCGCTGCACAGCCTGCTCTCCTCGCCGCGCGACAAGATCCTCTGGGACGTCGGCCATCAGGCCTACCCGCACAAGGTGCTGACCGGCCGCCGCGACGAGCTCGAGACAATCCGCAAATACGAGGGCCTCGCCCCGTTCTGCTCGATCGAGGAGTCCGAGCACGACATCATGGGCGCCGGCCACGCTTCGACCTCGGTCTCGTACGCGGTCGGCCTCAAGGAGGCGATGCGGCGCGGCGCCGGCGAGGACGGCAAGGTCGTCGCGGTCATCGGCGATGGCGCGCTCACCGGCGGGGTCGCGTTCGAGGCGCTCCACAACGCGGGCGGGCTCGAGGAGCCGATCGTGATCGTGCTGAACGACAACGGCATGTCGATCGCGCCGAACGTCGGTGCGCTGTCGCGCTACTTCAACCGCATCCGCTTGAACCCGAAGCTCTACCACGCGCGCGAGGGCGCCGAGGAGCGGCTCAGCAAGCTGCCCGCCGGCATCGGCGGGCGCTTCGAGCGCTTCGGCCCGATCTTCAAGGAGTCGCTGAAGGCCTACTGGGCTCCGGGGCTCTTCTTCGAGGAGCTCGACCTCGCCTACGTCGGCGTCATCGACGGCCACGACGTCGGCGCGCTGCGTGAGGCGATTGGCGAGGCGCTCGAGGCCGACCGGCCGGTCGTCGTGCACGTCGCGACGGTCAAGGGCAAGGGCTTCGCGCCCGCCGAGGAGGGCGGTCTCGAGGGGATGGAGAAGTGGCATGCCGCCAAGCCCGCCTCGATCGCCAACGGCGCGGAGGCGCCGAAGAAGGCGACCGCGAGGAAGGCCGGCGCGCCGCCGGCTCCGCCGCAGTACACGCAGGTCTTCGGAGAGGCGCTGGTCGAGGAATGCCGGCGCGACGAGCGCGTCGTCGGCATCACGGCGGCGATGAACTCGGGCACCGGCCTGAACATCCTCCAGAAGGAGCTGCCCGATCGTTACTACGACGTCGGCATCGCCGAGCAGCACGCCGTCCTGTTCGCCGCCGGCCTCGCGCTCCAGGGGGCGAAGCCGGTCGCCGCGATCTACTCGACCTTCCTCCAGCGCGCCTTCGACCAGATCGTCCACGACGTCTGCCTGCAGAAGCTGAACGTCGTCTTCGCGATGGACCGCGCCGGCCTCGTCGGCGACGACGGACCCACCCACCACGGCGCCTTCGACATCTCCTACCAGCGCTGCCTGCCGAACATCGTGCTGATGGCCCCGCGCGACGAGGCCGCGCTCGTGGACATGCTGCACACGGCGCTGGTCTACGACGACGGGCCGGTTGCGCTGCGTTACCCGCGCGGCGCGGGCGAGGGGGTGCCGCTGCCGGCTGCGCCGAGCGCGATCGAGCTGGGCCGCGGCGAGCTCCTGCGCGAGGGCTCCGGCAAGATCGCCTTCCTCGGCTACGGCTACGGCGTGCAGGTCGCCCTCGGTGCGGCCGGGCTGCTCGAGAGCGAGCACTCGCTCGAGGCGACCGTGGCCGACGCCCGCTTCGCCAAGCCGCTCGACGACGCGCTGATCGAGTCGCTCGTCGCGGACCACGAGATCGTCGTCACGGTCGAGGAGAACGTGCTCGCCGGCGGCTTCGGCGCCGCGGTCGTCGAGCACCTGAGCGACGCCGACTTGGCCGGTCGCGCGCGCGTGCTGCGATGCGGCCTGCCGGATCGCTACGTCACCCACGGCAAGCCTGCGCTGTTGCGCGAAGAGGTCGGCCTCACCCCCGAGGCGGTCGCCGCGCGCGTCGCCCAGGCCGTGCTCGAGCCGAGCTCGGCGCTCGCCCCGGCTTGAGCACCAACGCCCGACTTACCGCCGACGCAGCTCCGAGCGAGCACGACCCCACGCTGCGCGAGGTGGTCGAGCGCCTCGCGCCGCTCGAGCGCCGCGCGGGCTCGGACGGCGAGCGCGAGGCGGCGGAGTGGATTCGCGGGCGCCTCGCCGACGCGGGTTGCGAGGCGCGCGTGGAGGAGGAGCGCTTCAAGGACGGCTACGCGCCCGCCCTCGCGGCGCTGAGCGCGCTCGGCGCCGCGTCAGGCGCGGCGGCGCTGACGCGCCGCGGACGACTGGCGGGCGCGATCGGGGGCGCGCTCGCCGCGGCGCTGATCGCCGACGACATCTCCAACGGCCCGCGCGTGCTGCGCCGCGCGGTGGGGAGCGAGAAGACGACCTGGAACGTCATCGCCGAGGCCGGTGACGCGAGCGCCGAGCGGACGCTCGTCGTGATGGCGCACCACGACGCGGCGCCGACCGGCCTGATCTTCGACGACAGCGCGCAGGCCGCTGCCGGCAAGGCCTTCCCCGGGGTCATCGAGCGGATCGACACCTCGCTCCCGCTTTGGTGGCCGGTGGCCGGCTCGCCGGCTTTGATCGCGATCGGAGCGGCGCGTAGGAACGCCCGCTTGGTCACTGCGGGGGTCGTGGGCTGCGTCGGCTCGGCGGTGGCGTTCGCAGACATCGCTCGCAGCCCCGTCGTGCCGGGCGCCAACGACAACCTGAGCGCGGTCGCCGCGCTGGTGGCGCTCGCCGAAGCCGCGCGCCGGCGCCCGATCCCAGGCCTGCGGCTGCTGCTGGTCTCGTGTGGCGCCGAGGAAGTGCTCCAGGGCGGCGTCTACGGGTTCGTGCGCAATCAACTGAAGCGGCTGGACCGCGAGCGAACCTGGGTGCTGAACCTCGACACCGTCGGCTCGCCCGAGTTGATCATGGTCGAGGGCGAGGGCGCGATCGTGATGGAGGACTACTTCGACCGCAGCTTCCGCGACCTCGTCGCTGCGGCCGCGGAGCGCGCGGGGCTACCGCTGCGGCGCGGCATGCGCGCCCGCACCTCCACCGACGCGGTGGTCACGAGCCGCGCGGGCTACCCGACGGCGAACCTGACCTCTTGGAATCGCTACAAGGCGCTGTCGAACTACCACAAGCCGAGCGACACGCCGGAGAACCTGCGCTACTCAACGGTCGCGCACGCGGTCGCGATCAGCGAGGCCGTCGCCCGCGCGCTCGCCCACGAGGCTGCGGCCCCGGGAAGCGAACGGCCCGCCGAAATGGCGGGCCGTTCGAGGGAGGAGTGATGCGTATGTGTGATTCGTCTATGGGAGAAGTGTTAGGCCTCGACCGGCGCCGAGTAGCGCGTCGAGGTGGATAGCGCCAGCAGCGCCAGGCCCGCGATCAACATGATGCAGGCAGGATAGGAACGCGTGTTCGCTCCATGTGTGACAGCGGTCACGGTCGGTGGGGCTGGGCGGTCGATCCCATCTAGGCTCCGAGTCGTCATGTCCCGCAAGCGCCTCGACACCGTGCTCGCCGAGCGTGGCCTCTACGAGTCGCGCTCGCGCGCGGCCGCGGCGGTGATCGCCGGCGACGTGCGTCTCGCGAGCGGCGGCGGCCGGCTGGCGCAGAAGCCGGGGCAGCTCGTTGAGGAGGGGGTCGAGGTCACGCTCGCCGAGGTGTCTGCCTTCGTCTCGCGCGGCGGGATCAAGCTGCGCAACGCGCTCGATGCGCTCGGGGTGCCGGCCCGCGGCCGCCGCTGTCTCGACGTCGGGGCCTCGACCGGCGGCTTCAGCGATTGCCTGCTCCAGGCGGGCGCCGATCACGTCACTGCGGTGGACGTCGCCTATGGCGAGTTGCACTGGCGAATCCGCAACGACCCGCGCGTCGAGGTTCGGGAGCGCCTGAACGCCCGCGCGCTGGAGCCCCGGCACCTGTCCGGTGCGCCCCCGGACCTGATCGTGGCCGACCTCTCGTTCATCTCGCTGACCCGCGTCCTCGAGCCCGTGCTTGCGTGTGCCGCGGGCCGCTTCGACTGCCTCGCGCTGGTCAAGCCGCAGTTCGAGGTCGGGCGTGCGCGTGTGGGCAAAGGCGGCGTCGTCCGAGCCGCCGCCGACCGGCGCGCCGCGTTCGTCGCGGTGGGCGAGCACGCCCGCGCGCTCGGCTACTCCGTACTCGGCTATGCGTACTCCGGTCTGCCCGGGCCGGCCGGGAATCGCGAGAGCTTCGTCTGGATCGCGGAGCCGGGCCGCGACGGCGCGCTCGCGGATCTCGAGGCGGCGGCGGCCGAGGTGGAGCGATGAGGCCCTACCGGGCCAACATCAGCCGACGCCTGGCCAGGGGGGAGAATCCTCGATGACAGCGATGACCGCGCCGCGCTCGATCAGCTTTCTCACCCACGGGGCGCCCGAGCTGACCGCCGACGCCGTGCGCCAGATCGTCGCAGCCGCGAGCGTCGCCGGGATCGAGGTGCGCGCACCGGCCGAGGAGCTGCGCAAGCACGGACTCGAGCCCGGCACGCCCGTCGTCGAGGACGCCGGTGAGGCGCCCGATCTGTCGGTGGTCCTGGGCGGCGACGGGACGATCCTCGGCGCCCTGCGCGCCTCCGCCGAGACGGGCGCGCCCGTCTTCGCCTTCAACTTCGGCGCGATCGGTTTCCTGTCCACGGTCGACCACGATCAGTTCGCCGAGGGCATCGAGCGGCTGACGAGCGGCGACTACGAGATCCTGCGCATGCCCGCGCTGACGATCGACCGCGGCGAGGTGCGGCTCGGGGTCAACGACGTCTCCTTCCATCGCCGGGCGGACGGCCGGGTGGCGGAGCTCGGCTACTCGATCACGGGCGACCGGCTGGGAGAGGTTCGCTGCGACGGACTCGTGGCTTCGACCCCGGTCGGCTCGACGGGCTACAACCTCGCCAACGGCGGGCCGATCTTGGCATGGGGGGTGGAGGGCTTTACGGTCTCGTTCATCGCCCCGCACACGCTCACCGCCCGCGCGCTCGTCGTCGCCCCGGACGACACCCTGAACGTGCTGAACCTCTCCAAGCGGGAGGACGTCGACGTCATGGTTGACGGCCTCACCGTCGGCGCGCTCGCGCCCGGCGAGGAGGTCGAGGTCGGCTTTGCACGGGACCGCGTACTGCTCGCCCAGCGCCCCGGCGAGAACTTCTACCACCGCTTCCGCTCCAAGTTCGGACGCCTGGCCAGCTGAGCCTCGGTCCGACCGCGCTGCTAGACACCGGCGCATGCTGCTCGAGCTGCGCGTAGAGAACCTGCTGCTGATCGAACGTGCCGAGCTGCGGTTCGGGGCGGGGCTGAACGCGATCACGGGCGAGACGGGCGCGGGCAAGACAGTGCTCGCGCACTCGCTCGACCTGCTGCTGGGAGGCAAGCCGCGCGGCGGCATCGTGCGCCCCGGAGCCGACGAGGCATGGGTGGAAGGCGTCTTCGAGGCGCCGCCGGGGGCGCTCGCCGGCGACGAGCTGGCCGAGCTGCGCGAGCGCCTGCCCGATCACGACGGGCAAGAGATCGTGCTAGCACGAAGGGTGTCCGCCTCCGGGCGCAGCCGCGCGTTCGTCGCCGGTCGCTCGGCCACCGCCGCCGACCTGCGCGCGCTCGGCGGACGCCTGGTGGCCTTCTACGGCCAGCACGAGCACCGCAAGCTGACGCTCGCCGCCGCCCAGCTCGAGCTGCTCGACGCCTTCTGCGGCGAGGATCATCTCATTGCTCGATCGGGCTTTGCGGACGCCTACACGCGCGTGCGCGAGCTGAGCGCCGAGCGCGACGAGCTCCGCGAGCGCGCCGCCGCGCGCGAGCGCGACCTCGACCTGCTCGTCTTCGAGCTCGACGAGATCGAGTCGCTCGACCCGAGCGAGGATGACGAGCGCGAGCTCCGCTGCGAGCGCGCTCGCGCTCGTCACCTCGAGGCGCTACGTGCAGCAGCCGCCGGCGCGGCCGAGGCGCTGGCGCCCGAAGCGGCCGAGGCGGAGGG
>Ga0136614_10000237_pt1 | contig 24452 bp, 11 predicted proteins | sample AntDrymUQ2792106_2_FD_106643 | JGI IMG/M metagenome (GOLD analysis project Ga0136614, IMG submission 106643) | Polar desert sand microbial communities from Dry Valleys, Antarctica - metaG UQ279 (21.06) | ecosystem: Environmental > Terrestrial > Soil > Desert | place: Antarctica: Dry Valley... | reverse complement strand
GGTCAAGTATTTCGCGCGCGAGAGGCGGCGCAATTCGTCGAACTCTTCAGAGACGTAATCGGCTTGCTGCGCGTACTTGTCGGCGCGTTCGCAGACGTCCCAGAACAGCACTTCGCCTTTGGCGCGGTCTTCGAGCGAGATCAATCCGAGATTAAAGAGTGTGAACAACGTGTCGCGATGTTCGAGCGCGTCGTGGTAATACTCGCGGTAATTCTTGACGCTGATCGTCTCGCGCAGATCGCCTAACTCGGTGACGACTTGCGGATCGTCGTTGTCGATCTCAATTGGTTGATGGCTGTCTTCGACGACCGTCTCGATCTCTTCCTGCACATTGGTGACGAGAATTGCGTGATACGCGCTGATGTAGCGGCCCGACTCTTGGATGACGGTCGGGTGCGGCACGTTCTCGTCGTCGCAGACCGTCTTGATCGTGTAGATCACGTCGTTGGCGAACTCTTGCGCGTTGTAGTTGGCCGAAGAGTCGAAGGCCGTCTTCGAGCCATCATAATCGACCGCCATGCCGCCGCCGACATCCAAGAATTCAATCGGCACTTTCATCTGATAAAACTTGGCATAGACGCGCGCCGCTTCTTTCATCGCGTTCTTGATGCGTTTGATGTCGGTCAGTTGCGACCCGATGTGAAAGTGCAGGAGGCGCAGCATGTCGATGCGGCCTTCATCCTGTAACCGATGGATCACTTCCAACATTTCAGTCGTCGTCAAACCGAACTTCGACGCCTCGCCGCCCGACTTTTCCCAGCGGCCCGATCCCTTCGAGTAGAGCTTGACGCGCAAACCGACTATCGGCAGATCGCCGCCCTCGTAACGTTCGGCAACGCGCAGAATGTGGCCCAGTTCGCTCATCTTCTCGATCACGATCACGACACGCTTGCCGGCGCGCGCACCAGCGAAGGCCAACTCGATAAACTCTTCGTCCTTGAAACCGTTCAAGACCAGCAGACTATCCGCCGACTGTTCGAGCGCGAGCGCGGCGTATAGTTCCGCTTTCGATCCGGCTTCGAGGCCAAAGTCATAACGCGAGCCTTCGCGCAAATACTCTTCGACGACCGCGCGTTGCTGATTGACCTTCATTGGATAGACGCACAGATGCGCGCCTTGATACTCAAATTCGCGGATCGAGTTGCGGAAGGCGCGCTGGAGTTTGCGGATTTGCGCGGTGACGAGTTGCGGAAAACGCAAGAGGACAGGCGTGTCAATGCCGCGCTTGGCGAGATCGTCAATGACCTCTTTCACATCGGCGGCAGATTTAGTGTCCGACTCGGAAGGATGCACGACGAGATGGCCCTTCCGGTTGATGCTGAAGTAGCCGGCCCCCCAATTCTCAATGCCGTAGGTTTCGAGCGTCTGTTCGATGGCCGTCGTCAACTTCCGGTCTCCTGCCTCCCCGATCTGTGCGTTTGATTGCCTGCGACCTGCGCCCGCTTCGTCGTGGATTGTCTCAAGGTTGGAAATCTAAGACTCGCAATGTAGCAGAAAACAAGGAAGCGGTCAAAAACTATTTTTTTCGCCGATGTCTATGTCTTTCAGCCAGTTAAGCCGCCGTGCTGGGGCGATTTCGCCCTCCTCCCAACCGCTGCGCCTTTCGCGCTCTTCCGGCACAAAGAGAGGTCATTTCTTGACACCCTTCTTCGTGACAATATAATGCGGGCTGCTTCTCAATCCCCACTGTGGCGGTAGGCATGAAGACATTTAGCTAGAGCAGAGCTGGGGAAGCCTTAGCTTGTCGATGTAAGCCCGGAGGAAAGCTATCGAAGATGCTGACTGTCAGAAGCCGCGTCCTCAAATTTGTTGATGAGTTAGCCAAGACGACGGGCGCGTTCGATGAGCTTGAGAAGCGCGTTCTGCAATTCTCGCGTGAGCAGTTGGTTGAAGCGCTCCTTGAGTGCGGGGCCATTCCAGAGGCTTTCGATCATGACTCTTCGCAGGAGAAGTTGTGGGCAAAGTATTGCGACATCCTGCTGGCAATGGGGCTGAGTGAACTGGGCTTGAAAGCCAGCGTCATTAGAGCCAGAGGCAACTCCGCGGACGTGTTAGCGACGGGAGCGACTTATTCCTTAGTTGGCGACGCCAAAGCCTTCCGCCTGAGCCGGACGGCGAAAAATCAGAAAGATTTCAAAGTCAGCGCGCTTGACGACTGGCGGAGAGAGAACACCTACGCTTGTTTGGTCGGCCCTCTGACACAGTTCCCCAATACACGTAGCCAAATATACAAGCAGGCCGTTCAGAAGAATGTCACGCTCATTTCCTATACCCATTTGAGATTTTTGATCGAGAATGAAACGCGAGCCTCTCTGGAAGAGCTATGGAACATCGGACAACAACTGAAACCTTCTGATGTGGCGGCAGATTATTGGGCAGCAATTGATACCGTCACTGCGTCGCTGTCCGGTAAAGACTTGACCGAACTTGAAGCGATCAAGCAGCTTGAAATCGAAAAGCTCAAAGAATTAGGGCGCGAAGGTATATCATATTGGGAGCGACGGATTGAGCAGTATCACAAATTGTCGCAGGCCGAAGCCGTCAATCGGTTAATCAAAGCGGAAAAGATCGAAGCCAAGATTAGAACCATCAAGAAAGCAATTTCATGGGAACAACTCTAGATAGCTATCTCGATCAGATCACGCTCGGCGATTGCATGGAGCATCTGCCGCGGCTTCCGGCAGAGTCCGTGCATCTGTGCATATCGGACATCCCATACGGCATCAATCACGCCCCGTGGGACGTGCTGCACAAAAATACAAACTCTGCGCTGCTCGGCCAGTCGCCGGCTCAGGCGGGCAAGTCAGGATTCAAAAGACGCGGCAAGCCGATTAACGGGTGGAACGCCGCCGACCGGCACATCCCGAAAGAGTATCAAGCGTGGTGCAGCCGTTGGACCGACATGCTCTTCCCCGCGATGAAAGAAGGCGCGAGCGTCTTCATTTTCGGCGCACGCCGCACGCTGCATCGCGCTATCATCGCCCTTGAAGATAGCGGTTTCCTGCTGCGGGATATTCTGGCTTGGGAGAAATCAAACGCACATCATCGCGCGCAGAGTTTAGAGAACCTAGTGCGGAATCGCGGGCTGCACGCGGAGGCGGAGCGCTGGGCGGGTTGGAAGGTGGGAAATCTAGCGCCCCTGTGGGAGCCGGTCGCGTGGTTCTTCAAACCCTACCGGCACACGATCCTCGATAACGTGTTGAAGAACGAAGTTGGCGGTGTCAACATTGCGGAATGCCTCGTTGACGGGCGTAGCCCGACCAACGTGCTGCGCTTTGATCAGGAGACGGGCAATAAACTGCACGAGACACAGAAGCCACTGGCGTTGATTGAGTACCTGATCAAATTGGCGACGCGAGAAAACCAGCTTGTACTCGATCCTTTCATGGGCAGTGGCACCACTGCCGTCGCCGCGCGGAATTTAAGTCGCCACTTTATCGGCTTTGAAGTTCAAGAAGAGTTCTGGCGCATCGCACAAGAGCGCGTGCAATCTCCGTCAAAGCCGTTCGCTCGACGGCGACGGAAAAACAAGTCGGCACAATCGCCCGCTACACTTTTCCCTGATCTGATTGAGGGCTAAGTTCCCACCGGCCTGCCGGCACGCCCCGTTGCGCGCTACAATCTCTCTTTCCCAATGATTTTAAGCTCGACGCTTTCGTGAATCGTACTGCCCGAACCGACGTGAACAGCACGACCACTCTTTTCTCATCACTCGTCAATGAGGCCACCGCACTGTGGTGCGATCTGCCTGACCCGGAGGGCGCGCGGTTCTTCTGCGAGCGATTCGTCGCGGAACACCCGCGCGCGGCGCGGCAACTCGCGGGCGAGCCGGCGTTGTTCTCCGATGCGCTCGCGCTTGCGGCGTGGAGTCCGTTGTTGGCGACGACGCTGCAACAACAGCCCGACTATCTCGCGTGGCTCGCGCGCGAGAGAATGGATGCGCGCGTGCGGACGGCTGAGGAGTTGGGCGAGTCGCTGGCGCGCTTCGCGTTGACGCATACGAACTTGCCGTCCCAAGTTTTGCTCGCGCGTTTTCGCCGCCGCGAATTGTTGCGGGTCTATCTGCACGACATTCGCCGCATCCATTCCATCGTCGAGACGACCGAGCAGCTCTCGAACTTGGCCGACACAATTTTAGCTTACGCGCTCAACCTCGCGCGGCAGGAATTAGACAATCGATCCGGCGCTCCGCTCGTGACTGATGCGCGCGGGCGCAAGCAGGCGGCAAGCTCCTGTGTCGTCGCCCTCGGCAAGCTCGGCTCGCGCGAGTTGAACTACGCTTCGGACATCGATTTGTTATTTCTGTATTCGGCGGACGGCGAAACTTCAGGGCAAGGCGAGCGCGGGGCGGCCACGAATCGCGAATACTTCAACCGTTTGGCCGAGAAGATCGCGCAACTCGTCGGTCAATCGGCGGGCGGCGAGGGCGCAGCTTATCGCGTGGACTTGCGCTTGCGCCCGCACGGACGCGACGGGGCGTTAAGCGTCTCGCTCGATGAGGCCGCGCGTTATTACCGGGAGACCGCGCAGGCTTGGGAACTGCAAGCCTTGATTCGCGCGCGGTCTGCCGCCGGAGACGCGAGTCTCTACGCGCGTTTCGCCGACGCCGTGCGCGGGCGCGTCTATTCGCACGCCGGCTCCAGCGCGCAGGCTTTAGAAAACGTGCGGCTCGCCAAACAGAAGATCGACCGTCATTACGCTGAACGCGCCGCGCGCGGCTTCAACATCAAGCTGGGGCGCGGCGGCATCCGCGAGATCGAGTTCATCGCCCAAGCCCTCCAACTCGCGCACGGCGGGCGCGATGCTTGGCTCCATGCGCCGCACACCTTGATCAGTCTGGGCCGCCTTGCGGATCGCGGTTTACTCACGGAGAGCGAGCGAACGAATCTCTCGGCGGCCTACACCTTCTTGCGCCAACTCGAACACCGTTTGCAGATGGAGCATGGCCTCCAAACGCACATGCTCCCCGACGAGCCGGAGAGACGCGCGCTCGTCGCCCGGCGCATGAATTTCGGCGGTCGCGATCCGCGCGAGGCTTTCGACCGCGCGCTCGAAAATCACGTCGCGCATGTGCGTGCCGCCTTCGAGCGTGTGTTTGGAACGGCGGCGGAAGCGGAGACGCGCGCGGCTGTGCCAAGTCGCGCGCCAGCAGATGGAAATTATCAGGCGGCGGCTGCCGGCCTGCCCGCGCAGGCTGAACGGGAGATGGTTTTCGACGCAGAGTCGGCGACGCTGCATACAACAGCGGCGATGCTGGTCCCACACTTCCACGACGGGCAAGAGCCAAGAGCCGCGCACACCGATCATCTCATTGAACTCTTGCGCGATGCGGCGCACCACTCGCTTAACGCGCGCCGCGCATTGACGTTGACGGCGCGCGTCGCCGCCTCGCTCGACAAAACGGATTTGCGAGTGATGCTCACCGAAGCGAATCTGCGCGCGTTGGTTCGACTGTGCGGCGCTTCGGAGTTGTTCGGCGAGATGCTCGCGAGCAATCCGACGTTGATCGAAACTCTGACGATTGAGCATGAAAGAATTGCTGATCGAGACTATCGCGCGTTGTTGCGTGCGGCGATTGATCGAGAAAAGAATTACGGCGCGGAACTGGCCGCGCTCCGTCGAACGTGGATGCGTCTGCTCGTCGAACGCGGGGCGCTTGATGCGGCGGGCGAATTGTCCTTGTCGGAGTCGAATGAGTTTCAGACTGCGCTCGCAACGGCCAGCATCAATGTGGCGCTCCTCATCGCGCGGCGCGAATTGGCGCGACGCTTCGGCCAGCTCGCAGCCGGGCCGCGCCTCGCCGTCTTGGGCTTAGGACGCTTGGGCAGCGGCGGCATGGACTACGGCTCCGATCTCGATCTCGTCCTCGTTTACGATCCGTTGGTCCCCTCGCCCATCGCCGGCCTGACACACGAAGAGGCTTACGCGCGCCTCGCCGAGTTGATGACGACGGCGCTCTCCAGCATGACGCGCGAAGGCCATCTCTATCGTGTGGACTTGCGGCTGCGCCCCGACGGCAAAAACGGCCCGCTGGCGCGTGGCGCGCAATCGTTCCTCGATTATTTTCGCTCCGACAGCGCGCAAATTTGGGAGTGGCTCGCCTACGTGAAACTCCGCGCGACGGGCGGCGATCTCGAACTCGGACGCATGATTGAGCGGGAAGTGCGCCGCCTCATCCACGAACGCGCGCGGCACATTGACAAGGAAGAATTGAGAAATGAAACGCGGCGCGTCCGCGAGCGGCTCGAACGTGAGCGCGCCGCTCGCCCCGCCCGCGCCACCGACATTAAATTCGGTGCGGGCGGAATGCTCGACGTTTATTTCGCCGCCCGTTACCTTCAACTGCGCGACGATGTGCGCGACGACGAAGGCGCAGAGCGTTCGACCTTCGCCACGCTCACACGCCTGCACGCAGCCGGCTCATTGAACGACGAAGATCAACGCGCCTTGACAGACGGCTACGCGCTCTTGCGCGCGCTCGATCATTCACTGCGTCTCATCGCCGGACGCTCCTCGCATCTGCCCGCCGCGCCGGATCACCCACTGCTCCGCGACCTCGCGCGCCGCAACAACTACGACTCAGCCGACGCGCTGACACACGCTCTCTCAACCCACATGAAAGAAATCCGCGCCGCTTATGACAGAATTACCGGAGGCGATTGTTAAAAGTTTGTAATGGCTCAGTCAGGGGAGGGGATTTAACCACGAAGCACACGAAGGACACGAGCTGAATAAGGTGGGAAGGGACACAGCAATCAATGAACAGCCGATGGTCTTTCGTGCATCGTTCAGTGCTGTCCTTCGTGAACTTCGTGCGCTTCGTGTCCTTCGTGGTTCATCTCTCTGTTGTGAGCCACTACCAAAAGTTTAGCTGCGACGTGTAAAAACTTAACATTCTTAACGCGGCGCGGCGGCTTTGATGACGCGCTCTCCTTGTGTCGAGACGACGAAGCGTTGGCCCTCCGGGAGATAAGCGTTCTCGCCGCGCTTGAAGCCGCTCAGGAGAGCGAGCGGAGCGGCAGGGCCGAGCAGGATGCCTGTCAGGACAGTTTGTGTCGCCACCTTCGCGCCTTTGCTGTCGCCGACCGTCCTGCCGGAGAATTGCAAAGGGATGCGCGTGCCATCCACCGCCGTCACTTCTTGAATCTCCCATGCGAGCCGCCCCGCGCGACCGAAATGCCCGCCCCGGCTGGCCTGCGTGACGATGGCCGTCGCCGTCGCGCCCGGCGCGATCACTAGCACGCCTTTCACCTGCACCGGGTTCACGACGCGGAAGCTAATCAGGTCGCCCTTTCGCACGGCTTGGGAACTGATCGTGTGCGCCGCCTCAACGTCGATGAACGTGCCGGCGGGTAACTGCACCGCAAGCGGCTGAGGCGAGGGCGCAACGACGGACGAATCGTGCGGCTGCATCGGAGATGTCTGCGCCGGTGCGACTTGCGGAGCCAACACCATCGCCAAAATCACCGCGTCCGGCACGCCGTCGGCTTTGAGTTGTTGTAGGGCGGCGGGCGATGTGTCGAACTGGCAAGCGAAAGATTTAATTTTGGCGATGACGACTTCGGCAGTGAGTTGTTCTTTGATCATCGCCGACACATCCCGATTGCTCAACGGCTTGGCGATGGCGGAGGCATCCGACGTTTGGATATTTTTCGCTGCATCCTGTTGCTGAAAGTTAATGGTCGGTAAGGCCAACGGCTGATCGAAGCTGAACAGCAGTAATAAAAGCGAAACAGAGATTTTCTGCATGAGATACGCTCCTGAAAAGATGCTTGACGCAAAAATGCGTGGCAAACAAAGTGCCACGCATTTTTACCGCAATTTCAGAAGTTGCTGGTCGAGGGCTAGGACAGTTTTGCAATTGCCCTCATGGGATTCGCCGAAGAGGGCTTAAACTTAGGCGACTGCTCCTTCCTCTTCTTCAACGAGATACGGCGTCGCTGGCGACAATTGCTCGCTAGCATCTTCAGCGAGAATTTGTTGCACAATGGGCAGGCTCAGAGAGTGTTTCTTCGAGATGCCGGGGACGGGTTTGCCGGCGGCATAGACGGCGTGGCGTCCGTGTTCTTGGTACCAGTCGGCGAGGCCGGCGGTCTTGTGCATGTTCTCGATGATCTGCCGCCAGCCGACGCCGGTGTTGTAAGCGCAAAAGGAAATCTCACCTTCCTGCGTGCCGTAAGGAATGACGCACATTTCGGTGCGGCGGAAGTCGTAGTTGAAGAGGTCTTGGAACCACATGCCTTCGACGCAGAGGACGCGCCACTCGTCCGCCGGGTCTTCTGAGCCGGCTTGTGTCTTCATACGGTCATTGCGATCCGAATTGGAATTGGCGGAAGACGGCTTGAAGAGATTGATGATCTGCGAGACGGGGAAGCCTTCCGGCGCATTCGCGGGATCGTAGTTCCGCATAATCGCCATCCCAAGCTGCGCCATCGTCAGTTTCTGGCCGCGCGCCGTGTCGGTGATGAGCGACACATCTTTCATAAACTGCTCGTAGTTGAAGAACTTGAAGAGCGGCGTCCAACTGCCGGTGTGCCGATTGACGACCATCAAAGTGAAGACGCCGCAGTTCGGATGACAGTTGCAACTCGACCAGCCCCACGGCGCGTCCGCGCCTTGCAGCATATCCATGACGGAAGTGAAAGCCGAATAAGAAGAGAGCGGGAACCAATCGCGCAACGCCTTCAGATTGCCGCCGAGTTGTGTTTCGAGATCAGTCGCCATACCCGCGAGCGTGTAGCGTTGCTGAATACGAACGTCGTCCGGCACGTCTTCATCGCGGCCCGTGAAGGAGACGGGCTGGAAGGCGATGGTCTGCACCTTATCGATGTTCTGCGCGGCGAACTCGACGATCTGCCCGATGGCGTCGTTATTGATCGTGTTGACAATGGTGGTGACGAGCGTCACTTTGATTCCGACGCTCGCGAGATTCTCAATCGCTCTTAACTTCACGTCGAACAAATTGCCGACGCCGCGGTGCTTGTTCTTCTCTTCGCTCACGCCATCGAATTGCAGATAGACACCGTGCTGTCCGGCTTCCTTCGCGGCTTTGCAGAACTCGATGTCTTCGGCGAAGCGGATGCCGTTCGTCGCGGCGAGGATGCGGTAGAAACCGATCTTCTTCGCATAGGCGACGGCTTCGAGGTAGTAAGGCGACAGCGTCGGCTCGCCGCCGGAGAAGAGGATGATCACTTGTCGTCGCGGCTTAAAACTTACGGCGCGATCAAGGATCGCTTTCGTGTCTTCAAAGGTCGGTTCGTGGACGTAGCCGACCTGATTGGCGTCCATAAAACACGGATTGCACATCATGTTGCAGCGGTTGGTGAGATCGACTGTCAACACCGCGCCGCGCCCGAACTTGATATTGGATGTGCCGTGACGATGCACGTTCGCGTCTTCCGCTGCGCGGAAATCGCGCCCGTAGAAGAGCGATTCGATCCGGCGCAGAAACGCGGGATCGGTCGCCATCACGTCTTCAAAGCGCCCGTGCTTCGGGCAGTCTTTCCGCATGATGATACGCCCATCATCTTCCAAAATCTGCGCCTTGATCTCGCCGGGATGCTGGTGCATCAGCGTCTCAAGCGTGGTTTCGCCGGAGATGACGGCCTCGCGGACTTCCTTGACGCAGCGCGGGCAAAGCGAGTCGGTCTCGCGCGGAAAGCCGAGCGGCGGACTGGTCTTCTCGTAAGATTTCAAGAGCGGCCCCGGAGCCCACTGCGGGCGCAACGCCTCGCCTTCCGGCAGCGCGCGATTGACCGTCTGAAAAACTTTCCACGAAACATCCGCAAGGTTCGATAACAACGCAGAGCTTCTCACCCCGCTGAACTTGCCCTTGACCGTCTCGTTCCGACGAAATTGATCACTAAACACTTGGCTTTGATTCCTCCGGGAGTAAATCCCTGATTGCCCTTGATTGTTTTAATCCACGCCACGCTTGATCAAGCGCGGTGATTCACAGTTGATAAAGATTCGTTTCGTTGCTAACGCTCGCTAAAGCCTTCTACCGAGCAGACTTTGACGACGCGACATGATAGCGGCATCCCTCTGCGAAGGCAAGACATAGGTTAGTCCAAAGTCCAAAGTCCAATGTCCAAAGTCATTAAGACAAGCTCTTGACTTTGGACTTTGGACTTTAGACTTTGGACTAATTAAGGATGTACCATCCGCACGTTTATGGCAGAGATTCATCCGACGGCGATAGTCAGTCCGCGCACGTACATCTCACGGGGCGTGCGTGTCGGTCCTTATGCCGTGATCGAAGATGAAGTGATTATCGGCGCGAATTGCGAGATTGGCGCTCACGCGGTCATAAAACGCTTCACGAGTTTGGACGAGCGCAACCGCGTCTTTGAACACGCGACTGTGGGCGGCGAACCGCAGGACGTAAAATTCAAGGGTGAGCGAAGCGCACTCGTGATCGGCGACGACAATTTGATCCGCGAGTATGTGACGATTCACCGGGCGAGCGGCGAGGGCGAGGTGACGCGCGTCGGTTCGCGCAACTTTCTGATGATTGGCGTTCACATCGCGCACAACTGCGAAATCGGCGATGACAACATTTTCGCCAACGGCGTGGCGCTCGCCGGTCATATTACCGTCGAGGATCACGTCTTTCTCTCGTCGAACGTCGGCGCTCACCAGTTCGTGCGGATGGGGCGATACGCGATGGTCGGGGGCAAGTCGAAGATCGTGCAGGACGTGTTACCGTTCTTCACGACTGACGGCAACCCGCCGTGCGTGCGGGGCTTGAACACGGTGGGACTCAGGCGGGCCGGCTTCAGCGCGGAATCACGGCGCGCTTTGAAGGGGGCATACCAACTGTTATTCCGCACGGGAATGTCGCTGGCCGAAGCCCTCGCGGCGATGGCGCAGTTTGGTGATGAGCAGGTGCGGCATCTCATCAATTTCATCAAGGGGTCGCAGCGCGGATTCACGCGCACGGAAAGGCGTGAAACGCCAATCGGCGCAGCAGACGCGGCAGATTTCTAAGGTTTGTTTGGAAAATTCTTATTCCCCGCAGGGGATAAATTCAATAGCGTAGGGCAACGCCCTACGAAATGCGTATCAGGCGTTCCGACCCTGAAGGGGTCGAATCATCACGCCTTGATTCGACCCCTTCAGGGTCGAAATGTTTTCTCGTCAGATACGTAGGGCGTTGCCCTACGCTATTGAATCCGTCACTTTCAGCGACAAGAGTAACTTTTCAGAACTGGTAACGAAGGCAACCGAACCGCGAGCGGTAGCTGTCGGGCGGGCGGAATTTTTATGGACGACACCAGCAGCAAAACAGTCGGCGTATTGGCCGCGCTCATTGGCGGGCGCGTGTCCGGCGACGAGCAAGAGTTGATCGAGCGCGTGGCGAGCGTCGAGAGCGCGGGCCGGCGGGAGATCGCTTTTGTCGAAGATCAAAAATTGTTGGCGGCGGCCTTGCACAGTCAGGCTTCGTGTCTGCTCGTGCCGGAAGGCGCAGAGCTTGACGGGACGGCGCACGGCCCGGCCTTGATCGAAACGGCGCAACCGAAGCTCGCCTTCGCGCTGATCGCGGAAGTCTTGCACCCGTTTCGCAGACGCGCGGCAGGCATTCACCCGACGGCCATCATCCACGAGAGCGCGATGATTGAATCGAATGTTTTCATCGACGCGCATGTGCAAATCGGCGAGCGCGCGCAAATCGGCGAGGGGACCAACGTCTTCGCCGGGGCCGTCATCGGCGAAGACGTGCGGATCGGGCGCGAGTGCGTGATTCATCCGCGAGTAGTTCTTTACCCCAATGTCTCGCTCGGCGAGCGCGTGATTCTGCACGCGGGCGTCGTCATCGGCGCGGACGGCTTTGGCTACGTGCGCGACGCGGAGAGCTACCACAAGTTTCCGCAGATCGGCACGGTGGTCATTGAAGACGACGTGGAGATCGGCGCGCAGACCTGCGTGGATCGCGGCGCTTTGGGCGAGACGCGGATCGGGCGGGGGACCAAGATCGACAATCTCGTGCAGATCGCGCACAACGTACAGATCGGCGAGCGCGTCGTCATCGCCGCGCAGACCGGCATTTCCGGCAGCACTGTGATCGAGGACGACGCTGTGATCGGCGGCCAAGTCGGGATGGGCGATCACGCGCGCGTCGGGCGCGGCGCAATCATCGGCTCGAAGGCGGGCGTCCTGCCCGGCAAGATCGTGCGCGCCGGCGCGGTCGTCTGGGGCGTTCCCGTCCGCCCGCTCGACGAGTACAAAATCCTCAACGCGCATTTCGGTCGGCTGCCGCAGATGAAAGAAGAGATCGAGATGTTGAAACGGCAAGTGAAAGAACTCACGGCGCGGCTTGAAAAGAGTGTGACCGGCGATGAGTAAAACAAGCAAGGAAATCAGCCGCAGATTGACGCGGATAAACGCGGATCAAATCAAAGAGATTTTGAATTGGTCTTTCTGAACCTGCGTTTATCCGCATCAATCTGCGGCTCATCTTTTCCTGCGTGCTGCCATGCTTGATTTGTGTAGCTGAGGAACAATGGAATCGCACAGCATCCCAGCCGGAACGGAAATTCTGATCGGCGCGCCGTCGAGACGAATGCCGCAGGCGCAGTCTGCCGCGATTGCCGACATGCTGGCGCGCATCCCCGGCGTCGTCGAGGCGCACTTGCCGCAATGTTTTATTCCGGGCGTGATGCAAGAGCCGTCGATGATTTTGGCGCTCGTCCTCGCGCCGGGCGTAGATGCGGAAAAGGTGATGGGCGAAGTCGGCTGCCATCTGGGCGCGATGCTGCCCGAAGACGAACGGCTCGATGTCTGGCCGTTGACGGGGACGAATCCGATCCTTAAAGACGTGCGCGCGGTTGATTGCCGGATACTCGGAGCCGAGCAGCCAGCGAAAGCGTGGTGGAAAATTTGGCGGTGAAGAAAAACGTCCGCTGTCAGTGGACAGTTGTTCGTTGGGCGTGCTCGTTCAGCCAGTTGCTAAAGATAGAGCTTCAAGAACGAGCAGCACAAAAAAACGGACGACGGACAGCACGCAAGATAGCGGCAGCCGCGCGCTCGGATGCGCCGCCTGCGCCGAGTTGTGTGATAGCTTCGCTGAGTCGCGCGCGCGTCGTAGCATTGCGCTCAGGCTCCAGTAGTTTCAATAACTCCCGCGCTAAAGTCTCTCCGGTGAATTCATATTGCAACAATTCGGGGGCGAGGCGTTCGCCGGCGATCAAATTGACGAGGCCGAAGTGTTCGACATCGATCAGGCCGCGTAGCGTGTGCCAGTTCAATTTCGATTCCTGATAGACGACGACGAGGGGCGTTCCCGTGATCGCGGCTTCGAGCGTGGCCGTGCCGCTGGCGACGGCGGCGACATCGGCGGCGGCCAATGCTTCGCGCGTCTCTTGTTCTGTGACGAGCAGGGCGCGGGCGAGCGCGTCGCCGCCGGCGGCTGCAATGATGGGCGCGGTTTCTTCGCGCGTGCGCGTCGGCGCGAGCGGAAGAACAAACTGCGCTGCGGGTCGCCCGCGCAAAATGAACCGCGCGGCGTCGAGCATCGGCGGGAGGATGCGGAGCAGTTCTTTGCGGCGACTGCCGGGCAAGAGCGCGATGAGCGGTTCTGACTGGGCCAATCCGTGCCGCGCGCGAAACTCGGCGCGGTTGTAGCGCGGTTGCACACAGCCTGCCAGCGGATGGCCGACGAACTCGACATGCGTGATACCACGCGCCGCGTACCAATCTGGCTCGAAGGGCAGGATGGCGAGCAGCAGATCGACATCGCGCTTGATGCTCCGTGCGCGGTACGAGCGCCATGCCCACAGTTGCGGGCTGATGTAATAAATAATTTTCAGGCCGCGCCGGTGCAGCGCGCGGGCGAGCTTCAAGTTGAAGTCAGGCCAATCGACGAGGATAACCGCATCGGGTTGTCGCTCCAGCGCGGCTTGCTTTAGTTGCTGAAAAGCGCCCCAAAATTTGGGCAGCGCGCGACCGATCTCCAACAAACCAGTAATCGAAAGGTCGTCGGCGCGCACGATTGATTCGACGCCGGCAGCGCGCATCTCGCTGTGCGTCGCGCCGAAAAACTCGAAGTGCGTCTCCGGCGCACGCTCACGCAGGGCACGCACTAACGCTGCCGCGTGAGCGTCGCCCGAAGGCTCGCCGGCGACGATCATCAAGCGCAGAATTTCAGGCGTCGTTTCAGGCATCGGCGGTGACGATACAACAAGCAGGGCGCAACGCGGAAAGAGGGCGAAAAGAAATAGACAGGATTAACAGGATGGACTAGATGGAAATTCAAGAGTGACCGTAGTTGATTTTCAGTCGCGTCAATCCTGTTAATCCTGTCCGTTCTCATGCATAAACAGCAATCGAAGATGAAAGCGAGAGACGCCGCTTTTTCCTTTCGCTGTTTTTCTGTTAGCATCTGCGCGCTCTCGTAATGACTACCCGCGCCTGTCGTCGATCTGAAGTTCACTTCACGCAGGCGCATTTGATTGTGACGGTGCGCGCCAGTTTTTTCCTTCCCAATTTATGCTCGCGCGGCTCGCGTTTGGCCGGCGCGTCGGTGTGTCTCGTCGCCATCTTAGCCTTGCCGTTGTTCGTCCGCGCGCAGCAGACCAATCCCGTGGATCGCCAAGTCGTCAATCCGATCACCGATACGCCGAACGTCAATCCGCTGCAACAGGAACAACCGATCCGCCCGCGTTTGCCGGTGAAGAACGGGACGGGCGAGGCGCAATCGACTGAAGAATTGGAAGTCGTCTCGGATCGCCAGAGCGTCAGCGGGCCGGAGGGCGCGCGCGTGTCTGTCTATGAAGGCAATGTGGACGCGCGGATCGGGATTTTCCGTTTGCAGGCGGATCAGGTGACGGTCTTTGAGGACAAGAACCTCGTCGTCGCGGAAGGCAACGTCGTCTTTGATCAAGGCGAGTTGCAGCGCATTACGGGATCGCGCGCCGAGTTCAATTACGCGACAAAGACCGGCTTCTTCGTCAACTCAACCGGTTTCACGAATCAGACCGACGACGGCACGATCATTTACTTCACCGCCGACCGCGTCGAGCGTGTGAGCGCGAGCCGAGTCGTCGTGACCAACGCCATCATCACGGCTTGCGATGAAGAAGTGCCGAAGTGGAGTTTCAAGGCCGACCGCGCCGAGATCACTCTCAATGATCGCGTGCGCGCCAAGAGTCCGACGTTTCGCGTTAAAGACATTCCTGTGATCTATCTGCCTTACGTCTCGGTCTCGCTCAAGCGGCGGGATCGCGCGTCGGGTTTCTTGACGCCGACTTTCAGCGGTTCAGGCAAAAAGGGTTTTCGCATCTCGAACGCTTACTATCAAACGTTGGGACGTTCGGCGGACGCGACGATTCGCAATGACATTTTCACGGGGCGGGGCATCGGCGTCGGCACGGACGTGCGGACGCGCGCCAACTCGCGTTCGTTCTTCAACTTTGGTTTCTACGCCGTCAAGGATCGCATCTTCGGTGCGGAAGAAAGCGTGGATAATCCGGATCAAGGCGGCTCGAGTTTCTACGCCGACGGCGTGCATTATTTCCCAAATGGTTTTCTCGCCGCGGCGGACGTGAATCTGACCTCGAACCTTGCGTTCCGGCAAGTCTTCTCCGACACGATTCAACAAGCGATCTCACCGGAAGAACGCTCGCAAGTTTTCATCAACAAAAGCGCGGGCGCGTACAGTTTCAATGTGCTGGCGCGTAATCAAGTCACGTCGCTGCCGAACACGCGCGTCCGCACACGGCAACTGCCGTCCTTCGCCCTCGATAAACGTCCGACCGCGCTGACCTTCTTCGGAAAAATCCCCATCTATTTCTCCGCCGAAGCGAGTCTCGAAGGCGTCAGCCGCAAGGAGACGGTCGAAGACCTCGCGCTGTTTCAACTGGAAGGAAACGCGAACCCTCTGATCACGCCGTCACTGGTCCAGCGCATCGACGCACACCCGACATTCACTGTGCCGTTTGATTACAAGGGTTGGTCCGCGACCATCGCGGCAGGTTTTCGCGGAACATACTATTCAAATTCGATTGATCCAATGACGCGGCTTGTCTTGGGGCGCGACGTAACGCGCGGTTACGGCGAGTTTTCATTTGAACTGCGCCCGCCCGCGTTGGCGCGTAACTTCCGGCGCGGCGATAATTCGTTTTTCTTCCGCCACGTCATCGAGCCATATCTAGTCTATCGCAAGATCGATGGCATCAACAATTTTGCGAATATCATCCGCTTCGATTCTCTGGACGCCATCGCCGATACCAACGAGATCGAGTTCGGACTCAGCAATCGCTTCTTCACGCGCCGCTCCACCGAGAACGTCAGCGGCGAGACGCCGTTGCCGACGGCGGTGGTGGTCAACGGCGCGGCACAGGCGGCTAACGGCGAGACATCGCCCGAAGCCCCGCTGTCGAGTCAGCCTTACGAGGCGCTGTCGATCACTCTGCGCGGCAAGTATTTCTTCGATCCGAATTTCGGCGGTGCCTTGGTCCCCGGACAGCGCAATCAGTTCTATCCGATCAATACTTTTTCCGGCTTCACCTACGGCGGCATCCCGCGCCGCTTCTCGCCGCTCAACATCGAGGCGCGTTATCGCCCGCTCGCCGATCTCTTCGCCGACGTGCGAACTAACGTCGATACGCGCACGGCGGGCGTGCGCGATCTGGCCGTCAGCTTCGGCCTCAACCGGCGGCTCGTCCAAGCCTTCCAGACTTTTTATTACACGCGCGCACTGACGCTTTCTTCGAGCCTGCGTGAGTTCGCCGATCCGCGCGGGCTAGAGCCGGGAACGCGGCGCGGCTCACAGTGGAGTCCGTCTATCTTTCTCGGCAACCGCGAGCACGGTTTGTTCGGCGGCGCGTCGTTCTTCTTCGATTTTCAGAACCGACCGGGCCGGGGCAACACCAGCCTGATCAGCTCGACCGTCACACTCGGCTACACCTTCGATTGCTGCGCCGTCACTGCCCAAAACTACACCTTCAACGTCGGCCTCCGCCGCGAAAACCGCGTCGTCTTCAGCTTCCGCCTCAACGGCATCGGCACGTTCGGCACTGAACAGATCGGGCAGAACTTTCGCTGACAGACTTTTTCAGGAGGCAGGAGGCAGATAAGACCAGATTGTTTTTCCTGCCTCCTGCCTCCTGCCTCCTGCCCCTGCCTCCTGCCTTCTAATTCCTGTCTCCGGTCAGTTATAATTTTGCCGGTGGTAAACAATCGCTTGCCTCTCTCTCGATTGGTCGCCCAGGTTGAAAAAATTGCAGGTTCAGGATGAGGTTGTAGATAGCGTTCAAGCCTGATCGGAGGCGGCCATTGCATCCGTCAATTCTCATGTTCCCGTACATCTTCTAGCGGGCAGGCGGCATCTCAGATCGCGCGTAAGTTGTACAGCGAATACAAACCTTTTAGCGAACCTTTTGCCTGTCCCCCGAACTCGTGTCCCGACTGGTCGAAACACAGCCCGGCCTCTTGCCATCTCAATAGTAGAAGCCGACTGTGAGTCGTGTTGAATTCGATTCTGCTCATCCACATAGTTCTTTAGAGCGCGCCGCATTGGCCGGCAGCGTTCGACGCGACGGTTATCGTCCCCTCGCGCGGCACGAATCAGAAGCGCTCCCGCAAGGGACAGGAGAAGTAAGTTAAAGAAATGCTCGTTTCCCCGTCTGATCGGAAAGCGGTGCGTGCGCGTCGGAGCCTCACCCTGTTGCTCGTTTTCGCTCTGCTCGCGGCGGTGCTGTCGTCTGCATCTCAAGGACAATTAGTGACGGCTCAGGGCGCGCGAATTGCCAATGCTCTGTCTTCCGCTACGGGGAAAGCGCAGCACGGCAATGCGGCGGAGTTCGTGCCGGGCGAAGTGTTGGTGCGCTTTCGCAGCGACGCAGCGGCCAAGAGCGTCGAGACAACTGAAGCGGTCGCGCTCCGCAGCTTTGACGGCCAAGAGATCGACGCGCGCGTGGAGCGCTTTGGCGGCTCTGATCTGGTCGAGGGTTTGCGTCTGGCGGAGGTCGATCCTGATGAGACGTTGGCAGCCGTCGTCGCTTTCAACGCGCGTCCCGATGTGCTGTACGCCGAGCCGAATTACCTTTGGCGCAAGGCGGCGTTGCCGAATGATCCGCGCTTCGGCGATATGTATGGCTTGCGAAACACCGGGCAATCGTTCGCCAGCTTTTCAGGCGGGACGCCGGGCGCGGACATCAAAGCTGAAGAGGCTTGGAATATCACGACGGGCAGCCATAACGTCGTGGTCGGCGTGATCGACGAAGGCATCGACATCAATCATCCTGATCTCGCCGCCAACATCTGGACCAATCCCGGCGAAATCCCGAACAACGGCATTGACGACGATGGCAATGGTTACATCGACGACACACACGGCTGGGATTTTTTCAATAACGATAAGACGGTCTTTGACGGCGCAAGCGACGATCACGGCACGCACGTCGCCGGCACCATCGGCGCGGTCGGCAACAATGGCATCGGAGTGACGGGTATCAATTGGAACGTCAAGTTGATGTCGCTCAAATTTCTCGGCCCGCAGAGCGGGACGACGCTGGGGGCCGTCAGCGCCATCGATTACGCCGTCATGATGAAAAATCGCGGCGTGAATATCCGCGCGCTCAACAACAGTTGGGGCGGCGGCGGATTTTCGCAGGTTTTGCTCGATGCCATCAGCCGGGCGCACGACGCGGGCATCTTGTTCGTGGCGGCGGCGGGCAACAGCGGCACGAACAACGACGACTTTCCACATTACCCTTCAGGCTACAACGCGCCGAACGTGATCGCAGTGGCGCGCACGAACCACTTTGACAACGTCTCGCAAACTTCGAGCTTCGGCGCGCGCACCGTCCACGTCGGCGCGCCCGGCACGTCGATCCTGAGTACGACGCCGAATAACAACTACTCATTCTTCAGCGGCACATCGATGGCGACGCCGCACGTCACCGGCGCAGCCGCGCTCTTGCTGGCGCAGTATCCCGGCATCTCGCTGCAACACTTACGCTCGACGCTGCTCTATAGCGGCGAGCCTGTCGCCGGCATCGCCGGGCGCACAATCGACGACCGCCGGTTGGATGCGTATCAGGCTTTGTTGCAAGCTGCTGTGGAAGACACGACCCCGCCCGCGATTACGGGATTGCGTGTCACCGCGCAGACAGGCCGCCGTGTGACTGTGCAGTTCACTGCCGGCGACGATGGCACAGCGGGGATGCCCGCGCTCTATCAAGTCACTTTCACCACTGCGTCCGGCGCACAGTTCGGCATCGGCTCGTTCGTTCCGGGCAAACTGGCCGATCCGAACATCCTGACTTTCGATCTGCCGTACAAGCAGACTTCCGGCACGGTGACATTGAAGGTCGTCGATGAGGATGGCAATGAGGCCGCTGCGAGCATCAGCGTCGCCATCAGCGCGGAGGCGAGTGAGCCTTACGCGGTAGCCATGAGCGCTCCCGCTCCGCTCTCGACGGGCGGTTCGCCGCTCGCTCTGAGCGGCGATGATCGTTTGTTGCGGGATTATCCATTGCCGCCCGGCTTCGCCTTCCCCTTCTTCGGACAAAACTACGACCGCGTGAGCGTCTCGACCAACGGCAATCTTTACTTCTCGCCGCCGCGCGGCACGAACACTGATTTCAACGCAAGTACCGACGCCGGCAGTTCAACGACACAACTTAATCTGCAAACGATGATCGCGGGCATGTGGGATGACATCGACATCAATCACAGCATCAGGCCGGACAGCGGCGTGTTCTTCGAGCCGAGAGGGGATAGCCTCATCTTCCGCTGGCAGGGCGTGAGATTCCAAGTCAATACGCCGATCAATGCCGAGATCGAATTGCGCCGCGACGGCACGATCATCACGCGCTATGGCGACGGCAACGTAAATCTGAACGCGGTCGTCGGCATCTCCGGCGGCCAGTCAGATACGATCACTGGTCCCCAGACCGATGCCTACGTCGTCAATTCACATACCGGCATTTCGATCAATCTAACTAACGCGCAGACCGTTATCTTCACGCCGCGCGTGAGCAGCGTGCAACCGCCCGTCGTGTCCTTTAGCGCACCCTCGATCAGTTTCGTCGAAGGCTCGTCGGCCAGCGCGATGTTGACGGTAACACGTAGCGGCGATTTGTCGGGGACGACCAGCGTTAATTATACGACCGTCGATAATCCGGCGGAGGTGCGCTGCGACGACACGACGACTGCGCCGGGCGTGGCCTTCGCTCGTTGCGATTACGCCACCAGTGTGGACACCGTCACCTTTCAGCCGGGTCAAGACACGCAGCAGATTCAAATACCACTGATCGACGACAGCCACGTTGAGCCGGACGAGACGTTCCAAGTGACGCTCAACAATCCGACCGGCGGCGCGACTCTCGGAGCCATCCCCTCTGTCACCGTGACGATCATAGACAACGACGTGGCCGGCGCGGCGAATCCCGTCAACACGACGCCCTTCTTCGTCCGCCAACAGTATTTAGATTTTCTCTCGCGCGAGCCGGAAGCCGGCGAGCCGTGGTCGGCGATCTTGAATGGTTGCACCAATCCCTTCAACACTGATCCGAACAGCGGGTCGGCGAGTTGCGACCGCATCCTCGTCAGTTCGTCATTCTTCGGCTCGCCGGAGTTTCGCTTGAAGGGATTTTATGTTTTCATCCACTACCGCGTGGCGTTTGACCGCCTCGCCGGGTATGCAGAGATCGTCACGGATATGCGCTCCGTGACGGGGCAGACGCTGGCTGACACATCTGCACGGCGGGCAGCGTTCCCCGTTTCGTTCACCGGGCGGGCTGAGTTTCGCAACCGCTACGATGCGTTGTCGAATGAAGCGTTCGTCAACGCGCTGCTCGACCGCTACGGCGTGCAAGCGATCACCACTCCTGATCCGGCCAATCCAGAGAGCGGAGTGAAAGTGACGTTGACGCGCGCTGACTTAACAAATCGTTTGAGCAGTGGATTGACGAGGGCGCAGGCGTTACGCGCCATTGTGGAGTCGAACGAAGTGAGCGCGGCAGAGTACAATCGCGCGTTTGTGGCGATGCAGTACTACGGCTACTTGCGGCGCACGCCGGAGCCGGGTGGGTATCAATCATGGCTCAACTATTTGCGGGATCACCCTGATGATTCGCGAACGATGGTCAATGGTTTCATGAACTCGCCAGAGTACAAACTCAGATTCGGTCAGCCATAGATCGATGGCAATGCTGATGCAGTGGCAAGAGCGCGGGCGAGTATCGTATCCTCACCGCTTGCATCCTGAAATAATTTCGGCAGTCACCGGAGAATCAAACAATGACAGTCTTCCCCTTCACACTCAGAGCCGCGCGCCGGCACAGCCTCGCTTTCTTGCTCGCCTGCTCGTTTCTGGCCGCGAGCTTGCCTTTTGGGTCATCACAGGCGCAGTCGCCGGATGCGGGTGAGACGGCTGCACACGAGCCGCTACGCGCCACGACGAAGGGGCCACGCCACGCCGAGTTCGTGCCGGGCGAAGTGTTGGTGCGCTTTCGCAGCGACGCCGCGGCCAAAGGCGTGGAGGCCGCTGGGGTGGCCGCGCTCCGCAGCTTTGACGGCCAAGAGATCGACGCGCGCGTGGAGCGCTTTGGCGGCTCAGATTTGGTCGAAGGGTTGAGGCTGGCGACAGTCGATCCCGATCAGACGCTTGAAGCAATTGCTGCTCTCAACGCGCGTCCCGACGTGCTGTACGCCGAGCCGGATTACATCGTTAGAGAGGCAGCGTTGCCGAACGATCCGCGCTTCCCCGAAATGTACGGGTTAAGAAACACGGGGCAGTCGGGCGGCACGCCCGGCGCGCACATTGACGCCGAACGGGCGTGGGACATCACGCAGGGCAGCAGCGATGTCGTGGTCGGCGTGGTGGACGGCGGCATTGACATCAATCACCCGGACCTGCGGCCCAATCTCTGGACGAATCCAGGCGAAGTCCCCGGCAACGGCGTGGACGACGACGGCAACGGCTTCACCGACGACATTAACGGGTGGGATTTCCTCAACAACGACAACTCGGTTTACGACAGCCCGACTATCGACCGTCACGGGACGCACGTCGCGGGAACCATCGGCGCTGCTGGCAACAACGGCGTCGGCGTCACAGGCGTGAACTGGCGGGTCAGTCTCCTGTCGCTCAAGTTTATCGGCGCCAGTACTGGCTCGACCTCTAACGCGATACGCGCGGCAGCCTATGCGAAGGCGCTGCGCGACAAGTGGCTCGCCACCGGCGGCACGCAGGGCGCGAACGTTCGCGTGCTGAACAACTCTTACGGCGGCGACTTCTTCTCGCAATCCGAGATTGACGGCATTCGCGTGCTCAACTCTTCGGGCATTCTCTTCGTCGCGGCGGCGGGCAACGACGGCACGGACAATGACATTGCCCCTCACTACCCGTCGAGTTATGACGCTCCGAATGTGATCTCCGTCGCCGCGACGGACAGAACAGACGGACTCTCCAGCTTTTCTAACTCCGGTGTTCGCACCGTCCACCTCGGTGCGCCGGGCAGCTCGATCCTGAGTACGACGCCGAACAATACCTACTCGTTCTTCAGCGGCACTTCGATGTCAACGCCGCACGTCACAGGCGCGGCGGCGCTGATCCTCTCAAGGCAGCCGGACATCAGCATCGCGCAACTGCGCGGCGCTTTGATTTACAGCGGCGACGCGCTCGCGTCTCTCAACGGCAGGACCTACACGCAACGGCGCTTGAACGCCCACAACGCTCTCTTGAGCGCCGCCGAGAACGACACCACCGCGCCGGCGGCTGTGTCGAACCTCCGCCTGACCGCGCAGAATGGGCGCGCGATCACTGTGGCTTGGACTGCGCCGGGAGACGACGGCAACTCCGGGCAGGCCGCGCTCTACGAAGTATCGTTCGTCTCCGGCACATCCGGCGCGACCTTCATTCTCAACACATTCATCCCTAATCCAGCGGGCACGTCCGAAAGTTTTGTGGTCGATGTCCCACTGCGACAAACTTCGGGTTCGATTCGCGTCAAGGCCATCGACAACGTCGGGAACGAAAGCCCGTCGGCATCCGTCAACGTCACAATCGATCTGGCTGTTGCCGATCCTTACACGACGGGTTTGAGCGCGAACACCGGCTTAGTCGCGCCCGGCGCGCCGCTCAACTTCCGTGCAGACGACGCTTACCGCGATTACACGCTGCCTTTCGCGTTCCCGTTTTACGGGCAACCGCATACTTCACTCGTTATCTCAACCAACGGAACGCTGTACTTCCAGCCTCAATCGACGCTGCCACCCGCACCCCCTTCGGGCTGCTGCGGCGACGCCGGCAGTTCGGTGGAAGCTCTGGACGGTTTCAGAATGATCGCCGGCCTGTGGGACGACATTCGCACCGACAGCACGGGCGGCGACGTCTTCGTCAACACCTCCGACCCGGATAAAGTGATCTTTCGCTGGGAGGGCCGGCGCTTCGCCGGCAACAACCCAGATTCCGGGCCTCCGGTGCAGTTTGAGATCGAACTGAGGCGAGACGGTACGATCCAGATTCGTTACGGCGCGGGCAACACCGGCGTTACGTCAGTCGTCGGGATTGGCGGCGGCAGCGCCGGCTCGGCCTACGTCATCAACTCGCACACCAGCCCGCGCCCGAATCCCGGCATCAATCTGACCAACGCGCAGACTGTGACCTTCGCACTGCGCCCGGTCAGCGCCGGGCCGCCCCTTGTTTCATTCAACACGCCCTCAATCAGCGTTAGCGAGTCGCAGGCCAGCGCGACGTTGACGATCATTCGCAGCGGCGAGTTGTCTGGCACGAGTACGATCAATTATGCGACCGTCGATAATCCGGCGGCGGTACGTTGCGATGACACGACGACTGCGCCGGGCGTGGCCTTTGCACGCTGCGATTACGCCACCTCGATTGATACTGTGACCTTCGCGCCGGGCCAAAGCTCGCAGCAGATTCAGATACCAATCATCGATGATGGACACGTAGAACCGAACGAGGCGTTTCAAGTGACGCTCAACAACCCCAGCCCCGGATCAGGACTCGGAGCCGTGCCTTCCATTTCTGTGACGATCATAGACAACGACGTGGCAGGCGCGGCGAATCCCGTCAACACGACGCCCTTCTTCGTCCGCCAACAGTATTTAGATTTTCTCTCGCGCGAGCCGGAAGCCGGCGAGCCGTGGTCAGCCATCTTGAACGGTTGCCCCAATCCTTTCAATCTCGATCCGAACAGCGGGTCGGCGAATTGCGACCGCATCCTCGTCAGTGCGTCGTTCTTCGGCTCGGATGAGTTTCGCTTGAAGGGATTTTATGTTTTCATCCACTACCGCGTGGCCTTCAGTGAACGCTTCGCCGCGTACTCAGAGATTGTGGCTGACATGCGCGCGGTGACGGGGACGACGCCTGCCGATACCTTTGCACGCCGCGCACAGTTTCCCGTCTCGTTCACCGGGCGGCAGGAATTTCGCAACCGCTACGATGCGTTATCAAATGAAGCGTTCGTCAACGCGCTGCT
>Ga0136614_10000236_pt1 | contig 24512 bp, 26 predicted proteins | sample AntDrymUQ2792106_2_FD_106643 | JGI IMG/M metagenome (GOLD analysis project Ga0136614, IMG submission 106643) | Polar desert sand microbial communities from Dry Valleys, Antarctica - metaG UQ279 (21.06) | ecosystem: Environmental > Terrestrial > Soil > Desert | place: Antarctica: Dry Valley... | reverse complement strand
TGGGGTTGCTGACCGTGCCCGGAATGGGGTCGAGGCCGACCACGGGCCAGAAGAACAGGCAGCCGACGAGCAGGAAATGCAGGTGCATCGCCTCGTGCAGCCAGGGGTTCTCCAGCGTGGCGGCGTACCAGCCGGTGAAGTACAGCGCGAACGGGCTGGCCACGAAGATGAGGAACGGGATCAGCGGGAACGTCAGCAGCCGGACCGCACGGCTGTGCAGGGTCGCCAGCAGAACGCGGCGGACGGCAGCGCGGTGCGGCAGCGCGCGCAAGGCGAGCGTCACCGGGGCGCCGAGGGCCAGGAAGACCGGGGCGACCATGGACAGCACCATGTGCTGCACCATGTGCACGCTGAACAGCGTGTCCTCGTAGGCGGCCACCCCGCCCAGCGTCACGACTGCGATCGAGCCGAGTCCGCCGGCCAGCCACGCCACCGTCCGCCCGGTACTCCACTGATCGCCGCGCAGCCGCAGGCGGTGGACGCCCCACAGGTACAGCCCGCCGGCCAGGACGAGGAGGGTGCCGACCACGGGGTCGAAGGACGACTCGGTGACCAGCCGCAGCGGGGTGAACGGCGGCACCGACTCCGCTGCATGGGCCATGAACACGCCCCGAGATTACGTTGTCGGGCGCGCCGTACCCCGCCCCGGTCAACGTCGGTGCGGCAGGCCATAATGACCCGGTGAGCGCGGCGATCCCCACCTTCGAGGCCGGCCGGGTGCACTCGCTGACCCGGCCGAACATGGTCAGCGTGGGCACCATCGTCTGGCTGTCCAGCGAACTCATGTTCTTCGCCGGGTTGTTCGCGATGTACTTCACCGCCAAGGCGGTGCACGGGGAGCCCTGGCCGCCGGAGCCCACCGAGCTCAACGTCCCGTACGCCCTCGTCTTCACGATCATCCTGGTCCTGTCCTCGGTCACCTGTCAGCTGGGCGTGTTCGAGGCGGAGAAGGGCAACGCCTTCGGGCTGCGTCGGTGGTTCGTCTTCACCTTCTTCCTCGGGCTGCTGTTCGTCCTCGGACAGTTCAACGAATACCGCGCCCTGGTCAGCGAGGGCACGACGCTGAGCTCGTCGACGTACGGGTCGGTCTTCTACCTGACGACCGGTTTCCACGCTGCGCACGTCATCGGCGGTCTGCTGGCGTTCGTCTTCATGCTGATGAGATCCACGATGGGCCGGTTCACCCCCGCTCAGGCCACCGCCGCCATCGTGGTCTCCTATTACTGGCACTTCGTCGACATCGTCTGGGTCGGGCTGTTCGCGACCATCTACTTCGTCCGGTAAAGGTGCGTGACGTGACCAGACTCGCCCGGCTGCGCAAGCGCACGTCGTCGGGGTTGGCGCTTGCCGTCGCCCTCGTTGCGGTCGGGATCGGTTACTCGTTCGCCGCACCGAGCAGCTCAGCGCAGGACACCGGCCTGTCGGTCGAGGCCATGGCCGGTCAGGAGATCTACGAGAACTCCTGCATCACCTGCCATGGCGCCAACCTGCAGGGCGTCGAGGAGCAGGGGCCTTCCCTGATCGGCGTCGGCGAGGCCTCCGTCTACTTCCAGGTCGCCACCGGTCGGATGCCGCTGGCACAACACGAGGCGCAGGCACAGCGCAAGACCCCGGTGTACGACGACGCCGAGGTCAATCAGCTGATGGCCTACATCCAGACGTACGGCGGCGGACCGGAACTGCCCGCCGAGGAGGATCTGCGTGACGGGGAACTCGCCGAGGGTGGCGAGCTGTTCCGGCTGAACTGCGCGTCCTGCCACAACTTCGCTGGCAGCGGTGGAGCCCTGTCATCGGGGAAGAACGCTCCGTCCTTGAACCAGTCCTCCGATCTGGACATCTACACTGCGATGCTCTCGGGCCCGCAGAACATGCCGGTCTTCGGCGACAACCAGCTCACCCCGGAGAACAAGCGGGCCATCATCAACTACGTGCAGACGCTCAACGAGACCGCCGATCCGGGCGGCCTCAGCATCGGCCGGGCCGGTCCGGTGCCCGAGGGCCTCATCATCTGGGTGGTCGGCATCGCCGGGTGCGTCATCGCCTGCTTCTGGGTCGGGACCCGCTCATGACCAGCACGAGCGGCCCCTCTCAGCCGCCGGGTGGCGCCCAGCCGATGCCCGGCAATCCGCCGCAGCCAGGGCCTGGGCCATCCGATGCGGAACTGGCCCGCATGAGCCGGGAAGATCTGGTCACCCTCGGCGGGAAGATGGACGGCGTAGAGGTCATCTACTCCGAGCAGCCGGTCCGGCCCGGCTCGCCAGCCGAGCGCCGCGCGGAGCGGCAGGTCGCCGCCGCCTTTGCCGGCGCCGGGCTCTCCGCCTTGGCGTTCATGGTGATCTTCGTGGCGTGGCCATGGCAGGTCGAGACCCCAGCCGGCGGGTACGACCTGTCGGCGCTCTACACCCCGCTGCTGGGCCTGATGATGGGGCTCGCGCTCACCCTCGTCGGCGTCGGTGTCGTGCTGTGGGCCAAGAAGCTGATGCCCTACGAGGTCACCGTCCAGGACCGCCATGAAGGCGCCTCGCCGGAGATTGAGCGGCAGACCACCGCCGCGACGCTGGTCGCCGTCGGCAACGCGACGGGGATCGCCCGGCGCACGCTGGTGAAGCGGTCCCTCGGCTTCGGCGGCCTGATGCTCGGACTGATGGCGGTTTTCCCGCTGGGTGGCCTGATCAAGAAGCCGGGCACCGCGTTGTTCGAGACGCCATGGGAGCCGGGCATGCGCCTGCTCACCCTGGGCGGCCTGCCGATCCGGCCCGCCGACATGCGCCCCGGCGCGCTGCAGACGGTCTTTCCGCCGGTCGAGGGCGGTGCTCGGTCCTCCGACGGCGTGGCCATGCTGATCAGGCTGCTGCCCAACCAGGTGGACGAATTCCGTCCCCGGCCGGGCCAGGAGGACTTCCACTGGAACGACTTCGTCGCCTACTCGAAGATCTGCACGCACGCCGGTTGCCCGGTCTCGCTGTATGAGCAGGAGACCGCCCGCATCCTCTGCCCCTGTCACCAGTCACAGTTCGTCGCCACCGACGGCGCCAGGTCCATCTTCGGACCGGCGACCCGGTCGTTGCCGCAACTGGCGGTCGAGGTCGACGCCGACGGATACTTCGTGGCGAAGAGTGACTTCATCGAACCCATCGGCCCGGCGTTCTGGGAGCGTTCGACATGAGCAGCAGGACGGCCATTCAGCGGCCGGCCACTCCGGCCGGACGCACAGCCAGCGCGTTGGATGAGCGGCTGACCCTCGCCGCGCCGCTCCGCCGCACGCTGAACAAGGTCTTCCCCGACCACTGGTCGTTCCTGCTCGGTGAGATCGCGCTCTACTCCTTCATCATCCTGCTGCTCACCGGGACGTACTTGACGTTCTTCTTCGACGCCTCAATGCAGGAGATCGTCTACGACGGCAGCTACGCGCCGCTGCGCGGCATCGAGATGTCCCGGGCGTACGCGACCTCACTGGACATCTCCTTCGACGTCCGCGGCGGGTTGCTGATCCGGCAGATTCACCACTGGTCGGCGCTGCTGTTCGTCGCGTCCATCGTCGTACACCTGATGCGGACGTTCTTCACCGGTGCCTTCCGCAAGCCCCGTGAGGCCAACTGGGTGATCGGTGTCGGACTGCTCGTGCTGGCCCTTCTTGAGGGTGTCTTCGGGTACTCCCTGCCCGACGACCTGCTGTCCGGCACCGGCCTGCGCATCATCAACGCGATTTTCCTGTCGATCCCGGTGGTCGGGTCATGGCTGTCCTTCGCGATCTTCGGTGGGGAGTTCCCCGGCACGGTCATCATCGGCCGGTTCTACATCCTGCACGTGCTGCTGATCCCCGGCATCCTGCTCGCCCTGATCGCCGTGCACCTGCTGCTGGTGGTCAAGAACAAGCACACCCAGTACCCCGGACCCGGCCGGACCGAGGACAACGTCGTCGGCAAGCGGATGTTTCCGGTCTTCGCGGCCAAGAGCACCGGCTTCTTCATGGTGGTCTTCGGCATCACCGCCGCCCTCGGCGGGCTGGTGCAGATCAACCCGATCTGGCTGTACGGGCCGTACGACCCATCGCAGGTCAGCGCCGGGTCGCAGCCAGACTGGTACATCGGCTTCCTCGACGGCTCGACGAGGCTGTTCCCGGCGTGGGACCTGTACATCTTCGGGTACAACATCCCGCCGTTGTTCTGGCCGACGATCGTCCTGCCCGGCCTGCTCTTCACGCTGCTCGGGCTGTACCCGTTCATCGAAGCCAAACTCACCAAGGACCGCGCGCATCACAACCTGCTGCAGCGACCTCGTGACGTGCCGGTGCGCACGGCGATCGGCGCCATGGCCCTCGCGTTCTACACCGTGCTGTGGATCTCCGGCGGAAATGACCTCATCGCGGACAAGTTCGACATCAGCCTCAACGTGATGACCTGGATCGGCCGGATCGGGCTGATCCTGGCCCCGCCCATCGCGTACTGGATCGCCTACCGGGTCTGCCTGGGCCTGCAGCTGCACGACCGGGAAGTCCTCGAGCACGGCGTCGAGACCGGCATCATCCGACGGCTTCCGCACGGTGAGTTCATCGAGGTGCACCAGCCGCTCGGGCCGGTCGACGCGCACGGTCACGGTTCACTGCAGTACGGCGGAGCTCCGGTGCCCAAGCGGATGAACCACATCGGCGGCATGGGCCGGGCCATCAAGGGCTTCTTCACGCCGCTCGAGGAGCCGCCGGCGCGTCCGGTTACCTCCGAGGAGGAGAAGCAGGCGGAGCTGACCGGCTCCGGGCGCCCCAAAGACCCGGAAGCCTGAGGCGGATTGTGAACATCGAGATCTACTCCGACGTCGTCTGCCCGTGGTGCTACATCGGCAAGCGCCGCTTCGAAAAGGCGCTGGCAAACTTCCCGGGTGGAAACGACGTCGAGGTCACCTGGCGCCCGTTCCAGCTCGATCCCGAGGCGCCGGCCGAGCCGGTGCCGCACCTGCAGGCGTACGCGGCCAAGATCGGCGACCAGGCGAAGGTCGACGCCACCATGACCGAGCTGCAGGCGGCCGCCGCCGGTGAGCAAATCGATCTGCGCCTGGACCTGGCGCAGCGGGTGAACACCTTCGACGCGCACCGGCTGCTCGACCTCGCCTTGGACCAGGGTGGCAGCCCGGTGCAACACCGCCTCACCGAGCGCCTGATGCAGGCCTATTTCACCGAGGGTCGTAATCTCGCCGACCACGGCGAACTCGCGGCCCTGGGCAAGGACGCCGGGCTGACCACTGTCGACGTGAGCGGCTACCTCGGATCCGACGCCGGAGGGGACGACCTCAAGGCCCGGCTCGGCGAGGGTCGCGCGCTCGGTCTGAACTCGGTGCCGACCTTTGTGTTCGAGCGCCGGTGGGCTGTGTCGGGTGCCCAGTCAGCGCAGGTCATGGGTCAGGTACTCCAGCAGATCGAGGCGGCAATGCTCGGTGGCGGAGGCTGCTGCGGTGGTGGTGGGGGCGGCTGCGCCTGTTCGGCCTGACAGATCACCCGACGGGCTGCGGGACTGGCTCCGCCAGGTCTGTGCGGGGCGCTAGCTCAGTGAGTCGCGTTAGCGCGCGCGTAGTACTCGAACAGCAGGCCGCCAACGGTGAACATGAGCGCGGCAAAGGCGATCAACAGAACCCAGATGTAGTAAAACGCCAGTCCGATAGCCACGAGCGCCGCGGAGGCCGCGATGCCGATCGGCCAGTAGCTGCCAGGGCTGAAGAAGCCCAGCTCGCCGGCGCCTTCGGCGATGTCAGCGTCCTTGCGATCCTCCGGCCGGGGATTGATTCGGCGCGAGACGAACCAGAAGAACCCACCGACGATGAGGCAGAGCCCGCCGGAGAGCACCAGGCCGGCCATGCCGACCGGTTCCAGGTCGGAATAGATGCCGTAGATGACGGCCGTGCCGAACAGGAACACGGTCGCACCGCCGAAGAGGTACGCCTCGAGCTTCATCGCCTCATCACGTCCGAAGTCCCACGTCAGTCCGACGCGCTGCGGCGCGTGCGGTTGGTGTCGAAGGGCGTCGTAGTCTGCGCCAGGCCCGGCTCGCCGACGCTTTCCAACGCCTCGGCGTTGCTCATCCCGGAGGCGCGGGCGGCGATGTAGTCGTCGAAGACCTCAGCACCGACCGCACGAACCTCGAAGTTCATCGCCGAGTGGTAGATCCCGCACAGCTCCGCGCAGCGGCCGACGTAGGCGCCCTCCTCCTCGATCGTCACCTCGAAGTCGTTGTCGTAGCCGAAGTTGTCTCCGGGGATCACATCTCGCTTGAACAGGAACTCGGGGACCCAAAAGGAGTGAATGACGTCGTTGCTGACCAGTTCGAACTGGACCGTGCGTCCGACCGGCAACACCAGTACGGCGCTCTCGGTGCTGTCGCCGAGGATGCTGATCGGCTGGTCGGTCTCCTCGACGGTTTCCTCGAGATAGCGGAACTCCCAGTTCCACTGGAATCCCGTGACCTCGACAACCAGGTCGGGATCGGCGGCCTGCCGTTCCACATCGGTCTGCACGACGACGGTGTAGAAGAACAACACGGCGACGATCAGGAACGGGATGATCGTGTAGGTGATCTCCAACGGCAGGTTGTACGCCGTCTGCTTGGGCAGCTCTCGGTTCTTGCGCCGGTGGAAGATGCAGGCCCAGAAAATGAGCCCCCACACCAGTACGCCGACAGCCAGTGCAGCCAGCGTCGACCCGGTCCACAACAGCCGCATCTGGGTGGCCTGCTCGGTGACCCCTTCGGGCCACCCGAAGTACAGCACTTCGGTGAACGAGCAGCCGGTGAGGACGGCCATGAGCAGGCCGATGACGACGCCGACTCTGCCCACCCGACCAGTTCGACGCACCCGAGCCATCCCTCCCTCAGACACCGGCGTACCCATCGGTCGCAGACTACTGGACCTGCATCGGGGTACGCCGACCCGCCCACGACGATGCGCCACTCCACGCCGTCGCCCAAATCCCGTTGACCACCTGATCCGCGCTCGGCAGCGTCACCGGTATGCACAGCGTCATCCACCCCGACTTCAGTGCCGGAGCGGCGCAGGTACTCCCGTGGCTCGAGGCCGATCCGGTGAGCAATGGATTGCAGATCGGCATCATCCAAGCCATCGTCGATGGGCTTCTCGTCACCGACCAGCCACCGCTGCTCGCCCATGTCGAGGACGCCGGTCGGATCGTCGGGGTGGCTCTGCAGTCTGATACCTACCGGCGGCTCGTGCTGTCAGCGATGCCGGATGCGGCGGCCACCGCGCTGGCGGCCACCGTGCTCGCCACCGACCGTAGGCTGCCGGGGGTCATCGGCCCGGTGCCCGCAGCGGGTGACTTCGCGGCGGCTTGGACTGACCTGTCGGGCCAGCGGAGCGAACTCGCGATGGCGCAACGGCTGCACCGCCTGGATCGGGTGCATCACCCAGCCGGCGTCCCCGGTCAGGTCCGAACCGTCCAGCAGGTCGAGCTGGAACTGGTGTGCGCGTGGGCGACGGCCACGGCTGAGGACATCGGCCTGGATGCCGGCGACCGCGATCCCCGACTCGCCGAGCAGATGGAGCGCAGGATCGAGGACGACCGAATGTTGGTATGGGAGGTGGACGGCGAGCCGGTGTCCATGGCAGGACCTAGCCGGCACAACGTCGGCGTCGTACGGATCGGATTGGTCTATACCCCGCCCTTGCACCGCCGGCAGGGCTACGCCGCAGCCTGTGTCGCCGCGGTGAGCCAGCGCGCTCTGGACAGCGGGGCCACCACCTGCGCGCTCTATACCGACCTGAGCAACCCCACGTCGAACGGCGTCTACCGGCGGATCGGCTACTACCCGGTCTGCGACGCCGAGGAGCTCACCTTCCTCCCGTGACGTCCGTAGATCTGACCGGCATGGCGCACAAACGTACGGACGCAACGGCCTGGGATACTCGCAAAGTCCGGCTGAAGACCGGCAGAGAGGATGGCATCGGCGGATGTGCGGCCTGCTGGGCTTCGTGAGCAAGGACCGGCAGGCCAAGGCCCGTGCCGACGACATCACCGAGGCGATGCACCTGCTGCGGCACCGTGGTCCTGACGAGACGACGTCCTGGGTTGACGACGACGTCGTACTGGCGTTCCAGCGGTTGTCGATCATCGACCTCGATCTGAGCCACCAGCCGTTGGCCTATCCAGGTGAGGATGGCGAGGACCGTTACCGGATCATCTTCAACGGCGAGATCTACAACTACCTCGAACTGCGCGAACGGCTGAGCCGTGAGTTCGGGGCGCAGTTCAACACCCGCGGTGACACCGAGGTGATCGTGGCGGCTTACCGGCATCTCGGCGAAGAATGTGTCTCCGCCCTTCGTGGCATGTTCGCGTTCCTGATCTGGGACCAGCAGGAACGGCGGGCGTTCGGCGCACGGGACCACTTCGGGATCAAGCCGCTGTATGTCGCCAGCGACGCCACCGGCACCTACCTCGGGTCGGAGATGAAGAGCCTGCTCGCGCTGCTCGACCCGACCCGGGTCGCGGATGTCGATCACCGGTCGCTGCAGCACTACCTCACCCTGCAGTACGTCCCGGAGCCGGCGTCGATGCACACCGCCGTACGCCGGATCGAGAGCGGTACGGCGTTCAGGATCGTGGACGGGAAGCTGCACACGCACCGGTACTTCCACCCGACCTTTCCGGTGGGTGACGGCGGCGATCGCAAGGCGCTGTACCGGCGAATCCAGGACGTGCTGCGCGACTCGGTCAAGGTGCACATGCGCGCGGACGTCACCGTCGGCGCGTTCTTGTCCGGCGGCATCGACTCGACGGCGATCGCGGCGCTGGCGAAGCAGGAGAACCCTGACCTGCTGACGTTCACGGTCGGCTTCGAGCGGCCGGGGTTCTCCGAGATCGACGTCGCTCGGGAGTCCGCCGAGGCGATCGGCGTCACCCACATCACCCGGGTGGTAACCCCGCAGGAGTTCATGGACGCCGTGCCGCTGATCGTGTGGTACCTCGACGATCCGGTCGCCGACCCGGCGCTCGTCCCGTTGTGGTTCATCGCGCGCGAGGCCCGCAGGCACGTCAAGGTGGTGCTGTCCGGGGAGGGCGCCGACGAGCTGTTCGGCGGCTACAACATCTACCGCGAGCCGCTGTCGCTACGCCCTTTCGAGAAGCTGCCGCGTCAGCTCAAGTCGGCGCTGGGCATGCTGTCGCAGCGACTGCCCGACGGCATGCGGGGCAAAGACCTGCTTCGCCGCGGCTCGATTCCGTTGGAAGAGCGCTACTACGGCAACGCCCGGATCTTCCGGGACGACGAGCTGGGCTTCCTGCGCACCCGGTCGCCTGACGTGTCGTACCTGGACATCACCCGCGCGCTGTACCGGCAGAACGCCGGGTACGACGCAGTTACCCGGATGCAGCACATCGACCTGTTCACGTGGTTGCGCGGCGACATCCTGGTCAAGGCCGACAAGATGACGATGGCGAACTCGCTGGAGCTGCGGGTGCCGTTCCTCGACAAGGAGGTATTCGCGGTCGCCTCGACGCTGCCGGTCGCCGAGCGGGTGACCCGGGAGACCACGAAGTACGCGCTGCGGCAGGCGCTGCGCGACGTAGTACCAGCGCACATCTTCGACCGTCGCAAGCTCGGCTTCCCGGTCCCCATCCGGCACTGGCTGGCCGACCAGATGTACGACTGGGCCCGCACGATCATCAATGACAGCCAGACCGATGAGCTGCTGAACCGGCAGGCGTTGCTGGCGATGCTGGACGCGCATCGGCGCGGGCCGGTCGACCTGTCCCGCAAGATCTGGACGGTACTGATCTTCCTGCTCTGGCACGGGATTTTCGTCGAGCAGCGGATCCAGCCGGAGATCCCGGAGCCGTCGTACCCCGTCTCGATCTGACCCCCCGGTAGCACGCGTCGCAAGTCTTGGTTTCCGAGCCGGCTGCGAGTCACCTTCCGGTGGTTCACTGTGCCAGCCGCGCTGCCGGTGACACCCCGTGATCGAGCTCGACGAGACGTTCGCCGTCAGATTGTCCGAACCCGTGGCGGCCACGATCGCCGACGTCCGGCGCAGCTCGAGCATTGATGGGGGGAGCATGATGCGTGCGGCCGCCGGTAGGTGGCGCCGCCTGGGGGTGGCCGCGACCGCCAGCACGATGGCGGCTTGCCTGGTGGCCCTTGCCCCGCCCGTCTCAGCCGCAACGGATGACCTCGTCCTGGCCTCCAGCTCGGACACCGGCATCAAGGGCGACCGAGGGAGCTTCGCACCGGTGCTGTCGGCCGACGGCGGTACGGCGGCGTTCGCCTCCGACGCCACAAACCTTGACCCGGCCGACACAGACCCCTTCACCACCGACATCTATGTCAAGGATCTGGCCAACGGCAACATCGCCCTGGCCTCCACCTCCGACACCGGCACCAAAGGCAACGGGACAAGCCTCAACCCGTCGCTGTCGGCCGACGGCATCACGGTGGCGTTCCAGTCGTTCGCCACCAACCTCGACCCGGCAGACCGCAGCCGCAGCTCCGACATCTACGTCAAGGACTTGGCCAGCGGCAACATCGTGCTGGCCTCCACCTCCGACACCGGCACCAAAGGCAACGGGACAAACTTCAATCCATCCCTGTCGGCCGATGGCACCACCGTCGCGTTCGCCTCGCAGGCGACCAACCTCGACCCAGCCGACACCGATGCCAACATCGATGTCTACGTGAAGCACCTCTCCAGCGGGGAGATCGTGCTGGCCTCGACCTCCGACACCGGCATCAAGGGCAATGGGTCGAGCTTCAACCCGTCCTTGTCGGCAGATGGCAGCACAGTCGCCTTCGACTCCCTTGCCACCAACCTCGACCCGGCCGACTCCGAGTCCTTCTTCGATGTCTACGTCAAGGATCTGGTCAGTGCGGACATCGTGTTGGCCTCCACCTCCGATGCCGGCGTCAAGGGTCAGGGCTCGCTGCCGTCGCTGTCGGCCGACGGCACGATGGTGGCGTTCCAATCCAACGCCACCAACCTCGACCCGGCCGATAGCGACCAGCTGTTCGACATCTACGTCAAGAACGTGCGAAGCGGCGACATCGTGCTGGTCTCCACCTCCGCCGCCGGCGCGAAGACCAACGGGTCGAGCTTCGCCCCGTCTTTGGCGGCCGACGGCACCACCGTGGCCTACGACTCCCAGGCCACCAACCTCGACCCGCATGATCCGGATCCCATCTCCGACGTCTACGTCAAGGAACTGACCAGCGGGCACGTCGTGTTGGCCTCTACTTCCGACACCGGCGCCAAGGGCAACGGGATCAGCTTCGACGCGGCGTTGTCGCGCGACGGCAGCGCCGTGACGTTCACTTCCCAGGCGACCAACCTGGACCCGGCCGACAGCGCTCCGCTCGCCGACGTCTACGTGCGGACCCGGGTGCCACCGCTGACCGTCTCGATTCGGGACCGCACCGTGACCGAGGGCGATACCGGCACCCGAAACGCGGTTTTCGTTGTGACCCTCTCAGCGGCCAGTTCGACCCCGGTCAATGTTCGCTTTGCCACCGCCGACGGCACCGCGACGGCCCCGACCGACTACAGGTCCCAGTCGGGGACCGTCACCTTCGCACCTGGTCAGACGAGGAGGGTCATCGTTGTCGCGGTTGCCGGCGACCGTGTCACCGAGCCCACCGAAACCTTCGCGGTCCGGATGTTCACCCCGTCAGGCGCCACAATCAGCGATGGCCGCGGTGTCGGCCGGTTTCTCGACAACGACTGAACGACCTATTGCTCGGGACGAGGACAGTCATGAGACGCGAATCAGCTTACGACGCCGGCGCCGTCTGGCTGCGGCCGCCGCTGCGACAGCAGTTGGAATGGTTGCCTTCGGCCCACCTGCCGCCGCCGAACCGGGTCGTCCTCCGACACCGGCGTCAAGGGCGACTACTACAGCAACAACGCGGCCCTGTCCGCTGACGGCAGCACCGTGGCATTCGACTCCATAGCCATCAACCTCGACCCGGCCGACAGCGACAGCTCGGTCGACGTCTACGTCAAGGACCTCGTCACTGGCGACATCGTCCTGGCCTCCGCCTCTGACAGCGGCGTCGCCGGCAATTCGTTCAGCGACCGACCGTTTCTGTCCGCCGACGGCGGCACGGTGGCATTCGGCTCACAATCGACCAACCTCTCCCCGGCCGACACCGACACCCTCAGCGACATCTACGTGAAGGACCTGCGACGTTTACGTCAAAGATCTCGTCGGCGGTGACATGGTTCTCGCCTCCACGTCAGACACCGGCCGTGAGGGCAATTCGTACAGCAGTCGCCCATCCCTGTCGGCCGACGGGGCAGCGGTTGGCTTCCACTCCTCTGCCACCAACTTCGATCCGGCAGACATCGATGACAGCTACGACATCCATGTCAAGAACCTGACCAGCGGAGACATCGCCTTGGCGTCCATCTCCGACACCGGCGTCAAAGGCAACGGATCAAGCTACGCCCCGTCCGTTTCCGCCGACGGCACCATGGTGGCATTCGAGTCGACCGCCGCCAACCTCCACCCGGCCGACACCGACACGTTCTCCGACGTGTATGTGCAGTCGTTGGCATCGGAGGTCGCCGTTTCAGTTGGAGACCAGTCCACGACGGAGGGCGGCGACAGCGGAACCCGACGAGCGGTCTTCGTCGTGACCCTTTCAGCTGCCAGTCCGTCCACGGTGACCGTCGAGTTCGCCACGGCGAACGGCACCGCTACGGCCGGAAGCGACTACGTGGCCGGGTATCAACCGGGCGCGGACGTCGTTGGCCGCCTCGTCGCCGTACGCCGTCGCCACCCGCTCGACGAACTCCGCGGGCTTGACGTCGTACTCCTGCGTGCCGACGGTCTCGATGACCATCGTGGCGAGCAGGCTGCCGATCTGCGCCGAGCGTTCCAGGCTCAGCTCCCAGGACACCCCGGTGAGGAAACCGGCCCGGAACGCGTCGCCCACCCCGGTGGGGTCGACCCGGCGGACCTCACCCGCGATCGGGACCCGGACGGTGTCGATGGCGTTGCCGGTGATCTCCACGCCCTCCTTGCCGCGTGTGACGACCCGGACTGCTACCCGGTCGAGGATCTCCTGCGTGCCCCAGCCGGTTTTCTGCTCCAGCAGGCTCCGCTCGTAGTCGTTGGTGATGAGGTACGCCGCGCCGTCGACGAGTTCGCGGATCTCCGCGCCGTCCATCCGCGCAAGCTGCTGAGACGGGTCGGCGACGAAGGGCCGGCCGGCCTGCAGGCACTCCCGGGTGTGCCTGATCATCGCCGCCGGGTCGTTGGGGCTGACGACCACGAGATCCAGGCCACCGACCCGCTCGGCGACCGGGGCGAGTTCGATCTCGCGCGCCTCGGACATCGCCCCGGGGTAGAACGACGCCAACTGGCTCATGTCGTTGTCGGTCGTGCAGATGAACCGCGCGGTGAGCGCGACGTCGCTGACGTGGACCGAGCCGCAGTCCACCCCGTGGCGTTCGAGCCAGGATCGGTAGTCGTCGAAGTCGGCGCCCACCGCTCCGACCAGGATCGGTGTCAGCCCGAGTTGGGCCATCCCAAAGGCGATGTTGGCGGCGATACCGCCACGGTGCACGACCAGGTCATCGACGAGGAACGACAGCGACACGTGGTCGAGCTGATCGGCAAGCAGTTGCTCACTGAAAAGACCCGGGAAATGCATCAGGTTGTCGGTGGCAATGGAACCGGTCACAGCGATCTGCACGGGCGATTCCCTCTGGCCGGGGATGGACTCCTCAGCCTACGAGTGAGAACCGAACGTTGTCAGTGCTTTGATGTCACCCTCGCGTGAAGGCAACTCAGTGGAACGAGTCCCCACAGGCACAGGAGCCGCCGGCGTTGGGGTTGTCGATCGTGAAACCCTGCTTCTCGATGGTGTCGACGAAATCGATGCTGGCCCCGGCGAGGTACGGGACGCTCATCCGGTCGACCACCACTGCGACCCCACTGAAGTCATTGACGACGTCTCCGTCCAGCGAGCGCTCGTCGAAGAACAGTTGGTAGCGCAGGCCCGAGCAACCACCGGGCTGGACGGCGATGCGCAGCCGCAGGTCGTCGCGGCCTTCCTGGTCCAGCAACGCCTTGACCTTGGCCGAAGCCTGATCGGTCAGCAGTACGCCGGTGGCGGCCTCGGTGCTGGTGGTCGTGTCCTGAACGCTCATGAAGCTCCCATCGGGAGGGGTGTCTGCCGTCTTGTCGGGTACGCGGTCACCCGCGAGCCGATTCCCATGCTACCCGAGCGGCTCACCGACGGCTCCACTCCCGCGCCACTCGCCGCGCCAGGGAACTCAACGTCGGGGCCGGTTCCCGGATGGCCGCGGCCAGCGACCCGGCATCCTCGACCATGGAGTACGCCGCGTCCACTCCGGCGGCTGCCTGTTCCCGACGACCGACCGCAACCTGGCCGGCCAGCACGAGGCACGGCACAGCCCGCTCGGCGGCAGCCGCCGCCACTCCCCCGGGCACCTTGCCGCGCAGTGACTGCCAGTCGAAGCTGCCTTCGCCGGTCAGGACGAGGTCCGCGCGATCCAGTACGGCGGCCAGCCCCACGAGCCGCATGACGGTCTGCAGGCCCGGCTCGCGGCTGGCACCGAGGGCGAGCAGAGCGGCGCCGAGTCCCCCGGCGGCTCCGCCTCCGGGCAGCTGCGCCAGCCCGCTCGGCGCGCCCGGCACATCACGCTCGACGATCCGCGCCCAGTGGCCGAGCGCCGCATCCAGGCGATGCACCGCGTCGGAGTCGGCACCCTTCTGCGGTCCGAAGACCATCGAGGCACCGTGCGGGCCCACCAGAGGGTTGTCGACATCACCGGCCGCCACCAACTCCACGCCACGCAGTGCCGGCCACCCGGCTATCCGCTCCAGCGCGATCAACGGGCCGCCGCCGTACGGGAGGGCGGAGCCCTGACCGTCGAGCAGGCGCAGGCCGACCGCGGTGAGCATCCCGGCGCCGGCGTCGTTTGTCGCCGACCCGCCCAACCCGACGACGACTCGCCGGGCGCCGGCTTCGACGGCGGCGAGCAGCTGCTGGCCGACGCCGTACGAGGTGGTTGTGAGCGGGTCTCGCTCCTCCTCGGTGAGCAGATGCAGCCCGCACGCCTGCGCGGACTCGACGTACGTGGTCGTCCCGGCCAGCAGAAGCTTGGCCCGGACCGGCCGGCCCAGTGGATCGGAGACGCTGACGTCGAGCAGCCGGCCCTCCATCGCCGAGGCCAGCGTGGCGATGAAGCCGGGCCCGCCGTCGGACAGTGGCCGCAGCACGAGTTCGTCGTCAGCCGAGACGTCCCGCCAGCCCACCGCTATCGCCTCTGCCGCCTCCGTCGCGGTGAGTGTGTCGCCGAAGGAGTCGGTGGCGATGACGACGTGCATGCATGGAAGTCTGCCCGCTACCGCCACGGCGCTGACCGCAGCGACCTTGCCACATCAAAGCATCACATGAAGCGGGTGCTAAGGTGCCTTGATGCGTACCACCGTGACGCTCGAGAATGACACGATGAGCCTGCTCAAGGAGCTCATGCAGCGCGAGGACATCTCCTTCAAGGAGGCCGTGAATCGGGCGATCCGCCAGGGCCTCCGCCCGGCCGATCGGCGCCGGAGATTCCGACAGCGGACCTACTCGATGGGCTTCAATCCCGCCATCCCCTACGACAAGGCACTTCAATTGGCAGGCCAGCTGGAGGATCAGGAGCTGCTACGCAAGCTAGCCGCCGGCAAGTGACGCCGTGCTCCTCGTCGACGCGAACGTCCTCCTGTACGCGGTCAACGCAGATGCGCCACGACACCTTGAGGCGCGGGCCTGGCTGACCGAGCAGCTGGTCGGCAGCAACCCGGTCGGCTTCGCGTGGGTCGCGTTGCTGGCATTCCTGCGAGTCTCGACGTTGCCAGGCCTGTCACCTCGTCCGTTGCCTGTTCAGGACGCCCTGGACGTCGTTGCGGACTGGCTCGATGCACCGGCCAGTACGACGGTTCAGCCGACAGCCAGGCACCCGACCATCTTGCGAGGCTTGCTGCTGGAAGCCGGCACAGCAGGCAACCTCACCACCGATGCGCATCTGGCTGCCCTGGCCATCGAGCACGGGGCAACCATCTGCAGTTACGACCGCGACTTCGAGCGCTTTCCCGGGGTTCGCTGGCAGCTGCCCGCGGCCTCAGCTAGCGGCTGAAGTGATCTCCGTCGCCACCGCGGACGCGCCGGGCTCGGCGAGCGTGATCGTGTAGTGGTTGGTGCCGGGCACCGCCGCGGTCCGGACGCGGTCCGGATCGAAGTCGACCAGCCCGATCCGTCGTTCGTCGTACAGGCCCTGCGGTTCGTTCTGCAGTCCTCGGGGCGCCCAGAGCAGCACCGCCTCGGTAGTCGGCGACTGGATCGCGTCGATCACCTGCTGATTCAACAAGATGTCCGAGCCGTCCGTGCGAACGGCGTCGATGGCGCAGGCCGAGCGCAGCTCGGGCTCCGCGCCGACGAGGTCGTACTGGACGTAGTTCTCGGCGTCGTCGGACCACGAATCGGCAAAGGCGGGATGCGCCTGCCAGAACTCCCGGTACGCCGCCCGGCTCTCGAACGTCATGGACAGCCGCGCCATGGCCGGGCCGATCACCGCCTCGATCATCGCGTCGATGCCGGCCGCCGGAGGGACCGGTAACGACAAGCCACCGTCAACCAGCACCAGCGGACCGAACCGCTCCGGATGACGAGCCGCCGCCGTTGTCGCGACGAACGCGCCCATCGAGTGCCCGACGAGCGCGACCCGGACGAGTTCGAGTTCGTCCAGGATGGCGGCCAGATCGTCCGCGTGGGCTCGCATGCCGTACGGCGGCGGCAGTTCGTTGCTCCGGCCACGGCCGCGCAGATCCGGCGCGACGAGGGTGACCGCGCCGTCCAGGGCGCGAGCGACCGCCGACCAGGACAGGTGATTCGCGGTGATCCCGTGGACGGCGAGGACGACCGGGGCACCCTCGGCACCCGACCAGCGCCCCACCGTCAGCGTGCCGCCGTCGACCGGAACCTCGAGTACGTCGTAGTCACTCACCCCAGTCACTGTGCCATCCAGCCACCCTCGATCGGGAAGCGGGCCTCGAAGTCGGCAACTGCCACAACGGCAACGCTTCGGATGCAGTCGTCTCCACCGGGATACGCTGGCCGTCGCGTAGATCCGTGAAGAGGTGGCCGTGAATTTTCGTCGTACCAGCAAGGCCGTCGTCGCCGAAGAGCCGGTGGCGGTGGACATCACCAAGGCGGACCCGCGCCGGCCGACCGGCAAGGGACGGCCGACCCCCAAGCGCCGTGACGCGGATCCGCGGGCCCGCGGGCCGGTGGCACCGCCACCGACGAACCGGCGCGAGGCATACCGGCGGATCAAGCAGCAGAACGCCGACAAGCGGGCGGTGGTCCGCGAGTCGGCCCGCGCCGGTGAGGACTCCGCCATGGCCGCGCGCGACCGCGGTCCGGTCCGCCGACTCGTGCGCGACATCGTGGACACCCGACGCAGCGTGGCCAGCGCGTTCCTGCCGTTCGCGGCGCTCTTCCTCGCCGGCTACTTCCTGCCCGATCCGCGGGTGCAGCAGTATTTGGTGCTGTTGTGGACGATGTTCTTCCTGCTGGTCATCGTCGACTCGACCAGCCTCGGGCTGCGGATTCGCAAACTCGTCAAGGCCCGCTTCCCTGATGAGACTGTGAAGATGCGCGGGCTCGTCTTCTACGGCATCCAGCGCTCGACGATGATCCGCCGCTGGCGCTTCCCCAAACCGGCCGTCGGCCGTAGCACCTGGGGAAGTCGTGAGGACGGCTAAGCTTCTGCCATGGAATTCCGACGACTTGGCAACAGCGGCCTGACCATCTCCGAGATCGCGTACGGCAACTGGCTCACCCACGGCTCGCAGGTGGAGGAGGACGCCGCGAACGCCTGCGTGCACGCCGCACTGGACAGCGGCATAACGACGTTCGACACCGCGGACGTGTACGCCGGGACAAAGGCCGAGTCGGTGCTCGGCCGGGCGCTGGCCGGTCAGCGCCGCGAGGGGCTGGAGATCTGCACCAAGGTCTTCTGGCCGACCGGACCTGGGCGCAACGACCGTGGGCTGTCCCGAAAGCACATCATCGAGTCGTGCGAGGGGTCGCTGCGCCGGCTGCAGACCGACTATGTCGACCTGTACCAGGCCCACCGGTACGACGAAACCGTGCCGCTGGAGGAGACGATCCAGGCCTTCGCCGACCTGGTCCGCCAGGGCAAGGCGCTCTACATCGGCGTTTCGGAATGGCCGGCCGACGACATCGCCGCCGGCGCTACGATGGCGCGCGATCTGGGTGTTCAGCTGGTCTCCAACCAGCCGCAGTACTCCATGCTGTACCGCGTCATCGAGGCCGAGGTCGTGCCGACCTCGGAACAAAAAGGCGTCGGGCAGATCGTCTGGTCACCGATGGCTCAGGGCGTGCTCACCGGCAAGTACCGACCGGGCGAGAAGCCGGGCGCAGACACCCGGGCCGGCGACGACAAGACCTCGAACATGGTCAGCCGCTACATGACCGACGAGGTGCTCACCGCCGTACAGGACCTGCGCCCGATCGCCGAGGACGCCGGGCTGACGATGGCTCAGCTCGCCGTGGCGTGGGTGCTGCAGAACGACAACGTGTCCGCCGCGATCATCGGAGCCACCCGGCCGGAGCAGGTGCAGGACAACGTAGAGGCCGCCGGAGTCAGGCTCGAGGCGGACATTCTCAAGCGGATCGATGCTGCCCTCGACAGCGTCGTCATCCGCGATTCGAGCCTGACACAGCGGGTCGATCCCTGGGGGTAGCCGACTCCCGACCGCCCTAGGAGAGCAGGGGAAACCGTGCCGCGAGCTGTCCCAAGGCGTCATGGTCGGCCGGTGTGAGCGGTCGGCGGCCGGTTCCGATCTCGAGCAGATCCTGGTCGGTCCACGCTTCGGGCGGGGCTTGACCCAGCAGATCGGCAAGGACGGGGCGAAGTGCTCGTAGCGTGCGCGGCGTTGTCCACGCCGGCTTCGACAACGTGATCGCCACGTCGATACCGTGCGCGGCCACGGACATGAGGCGGGTCAGCAGGTAGGCGTCGACGGTCAGCGCGCGACCTCCGGCCTCCATGCGCCGGTCGGGATCGTGAGCGGCGCAGATCCGGGATGTCTGCTTCAGGCCTCGGTGAACAGCGTCGCCACCTCAGCGGGCTGCACGGTCCGTGCGGATCGGCGGGTCTGATCTACGTTGCCGGAGCGGTATGCGACGGTGCCCCGTCCGGGGCGGCGATAGTAGTCGGCTGCGTCGCCCCGCGCGAGGGTGGCGGGCGCGACCGGAACTGCCGGGTCCGGCATCCGAAGGCTGTCAGCGATGTGGACCAGGAGCTCGTGGAGCGTCCAGGGCCGGCAGTTCGTGACCCGCCCGAAGTCAGCCGGCGGGAGGCCCTCGATGATGCCGAGCAGCGCCGCGCACTCGGCCTCGAAAGCCTCGATGGCCGGCCGGGAAGTCATGTGCACCATCCAAGCAGGCCGCGGTCAGACCGGGTCGAGTCCCATCGGCCCGTAGGCCACCTCACCATCGCAGAGCAGCGACACCTGGTGTACGCCGGCCCCGCTGAGTTCGTGCCAGGTCTCTCCGAGCCAGGACTCCGCGTCGGAACGGTTGTCGAAGCGCTGGGTAACCACTTCCCCTGATCCATCCAGGGGCGCGCCGTGCTCGTCCTCGTAGCGCCAGGTCCAACTCGTCATCGCCGCAGGTCTCCTCGGGCCGGTACTCAGGTACCTGCCAGGCTAGTGACCCGACAGGCAGGAGACGTTGGTGCTGGAACAGGTCGGGCTGCTACAGCGACTCGAGCGCTGGCTGGCCGACGGTCCTCGACCGGGGCTGCAGCGGCCCAGACCGGTTGTCGTCGGCACCGCCGCCGATCATGTAGCCGCCGTCGCCGCACAGGTGCAAACCGAGCTGATCATGCTGCCGGCGGCCGACACCCAGACCGGGGAGGCGCTGGTGGACCGCGAGGTCGACTCCGGCTGCGACCTGCTGCTGCTCGCCGCGCCGGACGGCGCCGCGGTCCCGGCGACGATCGGCATCGCCGCCTTTGCCGGCGAGGAGCCGGTCCGGGCCCTGGGCTTCGATGCGACCCTCGCCGACGACGAGTGGGTACGGCGTGCGGTCGCTGTACGCGACGGTCTACGCCGTATCGACCTGGTCGGAGACCGGGCGGCGGCGCTCGCCAGCCTCGGCGATCCCGCTCTGGCCACTGCCACGGGGATCGTCGCGCAGGCGGCACAACGCCGTACGCCGATCGTGCTCGACGGACTGACCGCGCTCGCTGCCGCCGTCCTGGTCGCCCACTTCGGCGAACTCGATCCGCAGCGCTGCCTCATCGCTTCCGCGGATCGCCGACCTGCCGCGGGCATGGCAGCACGGGTGCTTGGTCTGGTTCCGGTGATGGACCTGGGATGGCCGAGCGGCGACGGGCTGGCCGCGCTGCTCACGCTGCCCCTGCTCCACGCCGCGCAGCTGGCACCCTCCCGCGATGATCATGGGGTTACGCCGGGCCTGACCCGTCAAGACCCATGATCATCCCGACGGGAAGGCGGTGCGCCACCAGCTGACCCCGTCCCGCGACAGGTAGGTCACCTGGACCGCGCCAGCCGACACCGTTCCGAGCAACACGTTGCCGGGAGCGCCCTGCCGGATCCAGATGCCCTGCGGGGCGGTGTCCACCTCGGTCCAACTCGTCCCGCCGCCGGCGCTCATGTGCACCCGACCAGGCATATCGAGGGCAAGCAGCTCGCCATCCACGACGGCCAGCGGCGCCCACAACCAGGGTTGCGGCTCCAGCGGTAGCCCCACCCAGCGGACTCCGCCGTCATCAGTGCGGTAGCCGAACGTTGTCGGGTCGCCGACCCCGTCGACCTGGATGAACGCGTACGCACGTCCTCCGCCCGCCGCCCTGACGTCGGCACTCATCACTGCCTGACCTGCTGTCAGGTCGGGATCCAAGCGGGTCTGCGACCAGGTGCGGCCGCTGTTCCGGCTGATCGCCACATAGGCCCCGGTCAGGGTGGTCCCACCCACGACGATGTCGCCGTCGATCGTGGTCGCATGAGTGAATTCCGTCCGCGCCAGCTCCGCTGCCACCGGCTGCGTCGGCAGCGGATGCAACGCCAGCGACACCGGATCGAACCAGGAGATGGTGGTCGGTTCGCACTGCCGATTGCAGATCACCGGACCGTCGAGCACGGGGACGCCGGACGGTGCCAAGGGCCGTGGACCTGCCCGGGTCAGCGGGAAGCGCACCCAGCTCCGGCCGCCATCGGTCGACCGGACGACCCCCGACAAGGCGCCGATGTCAAGGAGCATCATGACGTCGGCACTCAGTGCGACGAACTTCCCGTAGCCGTTGGCCAGGCTGGGCAGCGTTCGGACGGCCGTCCATGTCGCCCCGCCGTCAGTCGTGGTTAGCAAGCGGCGTCCGCAGCCGAAAGCGTCCGCAGCCGCGGTTGAGCACTGCTGCTCAATCGCGAACCCGCTGAGATCGTCGACGAATGTGACGTCGGTGACCATGTCTTGGCCCCAAAGCGTGATCGTTTCGGTGGGGGTCGCCGGGACCGGCTCGGGCGCCACCACCTCGATGGGCCGGAGTACCTCCGCTGGTGGTTCGGGTGCCTGAAGACGCCAGCCGAGCAGGCCCAGCGCCGCGACGACAGCGACCGCAAGCCATGGCCCGAGGCGGTTCGGCGTACCGGTGTAGAGCAGGTCCTCGCGCGCCGGTCCGTACTCGCCACCCGACATCGGGTCACACCCCCGGCAGCGGTATCGGCGTCCAGTCGTAGAGGTCGGTGGACAGGTAGTGACTCTCGTAGCCCTGCGAGTTCAGGGCAGTCGCGAGAATCGGCCCGTCCGGCACCGTCTGGGACAGATATGGCCCACCCGCCAGGCTGCCGGCCTCGACCCATCTGGTCGCGCCCGCTTCGCTGCGGAAGATCCGGCCCGGAAGGTCACTGGAGATGAGCTCCCCGTCGAGTACACCCACCGGGAACCAGACCGGCTGGTCCTCCAACGGCAGATCCACCCAGGTGGAGCCGCCGCCGTCGGTGCGGAACCCGGAGGTGGATTCCAGACCCAGGCTGTCGTACACCTGGACGAACGCATAAGCTCGGCCGCCACCGGCGGCAAAAGCAAACCCCTGTTGAATGGTCTGGCCGTTGACCAGTGGAACGTCGAATCTGGTTTCGGTCCAGGTCTGCCCGCCGTCGGCACTCATCGACACCAGCCCGGCTGTGTCGTCGGCGGAGGCGGCATCGATGTCCCCGTCCGGTGACATGGACGGGGTAGGTGGGAAGTCGCGTGTCCATGCAGCAGGCTGGGTCGGCAACACGTGCAACTCCAGCGTGATCGGATCGATCCACGACAACGGCGGGCGGCAGACCGGCGCGCAGGGCTGGCTGCCACCCCAGACCAGCGGAGCTCCGGGCGGCGCGGGCGCCGGCTCGGCGTCAAGGAGTGGACGCGGTTGCCAGGAACGGCCTCCGTCGAAGGAGCGGATCACCCTCACGACGGACAGGGTGTCGATCAGGATGAGATCCATATCTGACACGGCGTGCAGTGTGTAAAAGCCTTCGGCGTACGCCGGGATCCTCGCGCGGGACTCCCAGCTCGAACCGCCGTCCCCGGTGGCGAGGATCCGGCGCGGACACGGCGCGCCGCCGGTCGACAGGGAGCAGAGGTCTTGCACCAGGAAACCGTGTTGGGCGTCCACGAATGTCAGCTGGCCGGTGTGGTCCGGCGCGGCAGAGACCTCCGCCGTCGGCCCGGCGACCCAGCCGGCCGGTGGGTCGACAGAGCGCGATTCCGCCGCGCGCGGAGCAGCCTGGTCCAGGTCGGTGTCCAGGAGGTTCCAGCCCACCAGCGCGAGGACCGCGACGACGGCTACGGCGATCCACCGGCCGGAGCGGCCCGGCGTACCGCTGTCGAGGACGTCCTGGTGCGGGCCGAGCGCGTCCTCGTCGTCAGGTGGGTTCGGGTAACCGGACATCGGACTCACATCTCCGGCAGCGAAACCGGCACCCAGGAGCGACCGTCGATCGACAGTTGGTAGCTCTCTTCGCCGTCGTCGTCGAACATCGTGGCGAGAACTGGGCCGTCGGGCACAGTCTGTGCCAGCCACACACTCCCGAGCACGGTGCCAACCTCGTCCCAACGGGTTCCGCCGGCGCTGCTCACGAAGATCTGTCCGGACAGGTCGGTCGTGATGAGCTCGCCGCCGAGCACTCCCCCGGTCCCGACCGCCTGGCCCTCGAGCCGCAGATCGGCCCAGGTGAGCCCGCCGTCGTCGGTGCGGAAGCCGTACGTCGACTCCGTGCCGACCCCGTCGTACACCTGGACGACTGCGTACGCCCGTCCCCCGCCGGCGGCCCAGACCTGCACGTACTGCTGGGACATGACCGAGACGAGCGGGACCTCGAGCCGGGTGTCCGACCAGGTCTGTCCGCCATCGGTGCTCATCGAGACCTGTCCCGCCGTACCGGCTACAGAGGAGACCACGATGTCCCCGTCCGACGACATCGACGGCAGCGCCAGGACGTCGCCGGACCCGGCGACCGGCTGGCTCGGCAACGGATGCGACTTCAGGGCGGCGGGGTCGATCCACCCCAACGTCGTCTTGCATACCTGGTCGCATCGGTGGGCGCTCTGGGTCAGCGTCGCACCGGCCGGAGCGGGGGCCGCCTCAGCCGGGGTGACCGGGAGCTGGCGCCACGACCGGCCGCCATCGACGGAAAGGGCGATGCTGGCGAGCGTTGCGCCGTCGATGAGCATGAGCTGGTCTCGGGACGCGGCCGCGAGTTGGTAGTAATGCTCGGCGTAGTGTGGGGGGACCGGTCCTCGGACCTCCCAGCTCGCGCCGCCGTCGCTCGTGGCCACGATGCGGCGCGGGCAGGAAGCGTCGGCGTTCGTGAGCGGGCACGCGTACTGCACGAGGAACCCGTGGGTGTCGTCGACGAAGGTCAGTTGGTCTGCCCGGTCGGTGGGCAGGGACTCCTCCGGTACCGGCTCGATCACCCGGTCCGCCGGCGGGTCGACGGCCGGCGAGTCCACGGCTCGGTCGACGGCCTGCTCGGGACCGGAGTCGAGCAGGTTCCAGCCCACCAGCGCGAGAACCCCTACGACAGCTATGGCGATCCACCGGCCGGAGCCGCCCGGCGTACCGCTGTCGAGGACGTCCTCGTGCGGGCCGAGCACATCCCCGATCTGGGTCACAACACGACTATCCCCGCCGTACCAGGGCGGGACAACCGTTTCAGCGAACGTGCGACTCGACGAACGGCGGCTTGACCACCCGCATGACGGCGGCCTTGCCGCGCACGTCGACCGCGACGTCGTCGCCGGCGCAGACATCGGCCGCGCGGTCCAACAGCGCGAGTCCGATCCCCCGACGAAGCGTTGGCGAGAACGTTCCGCTCGTCACCTCACCGATCGTCGCACCGTCCTCGGCGACGACCGGCATGTGCGCTCGCGGAATCCGGCGGTCCGTCGCCTCCAGGCCCCACAGCAGCC
>Ga0136614_10000235_pt1 | contig 24575 bp, 25 predicted proteins | sample AntDrymUQ2792106_2_FD_106643 | JGI IMG/M metagenome (GOLD analysis project Ga0136614, IMG submission 106643) | Polar desert sand microbial communities from Dry Valleys, Antarctica - metaG UQ279 (21.06) | ecosystem: Environmental > Terrestrial > Soil > Desert | place: Antarctica: Dry Valley... | reverse complement strand
GTCTCGATCGGCCCGATCCTCGCGCTGCCCGGCATGCGCGCCGCGATCGCCGACTCGCCGGCGCCGGTGGTCGCGGTCAGCCCGTTCGTCGGCGGCCGCGCGATCAAAGGCCCGACCGAGGCGTTCTGCGCCCAGGCCGGGCTCGAACGATCCGCCGCCGGCATCGCCGCCGCCTACGACGACATCCTCGACGGCGTCGTGGCCGACGAGCCGGTCGCCGGCCTGCCGGCGCTCGAGCTGCCGACGCTGATGGACGGCGCTGGGTCCCGCCGCGAGCTCGCCGCGCGAACGCTGGACTTTGCGGGCTCGCTGGGATACTGAGCGGTCGCCCGGACGCGGGCGCCGGCGGGCACGCGCTACAGTCGGACGACCGTCGAACCTCGCAAGATGCGCACCCTCGCCGTCCTTCCGATCAAGAGTCTCACCGCCGCCAAGCAGCGGCTCGGCGATCTGCTCGGAAACGGCTCTCGCCGGGCACTCGCGCAGGCGATGTGCTCGGATGTCCTCACATCGCTGCGGCGCGTCGAGCGGATCGACGCGATCGCGGTCGTCAGCCGCGACCCGAGCGTGCAGTCCGTCGCGATCGGGGAGCGGATCTCCATTCTCGACGACAGCGCCGAAGCCGGGCAGTCGGCGGCGGCCCAGATCGGCGTCCGCCACGCGCTCACGGCGGGCTTCGACCGCGTTCTACTCGTGCCGGGCGACACGCCGCTGCTGGACCCGCTCGAAGTCGACGAGTTGCTGCGCCGCGGCGAGCAGAGCGCCCTGCAGACGGTGATCGTGCCCGACCGTCACGGCGAGGGGACGAACGCGCTGCTGCTGTGCCCGCCGGACGTGTTCGAGCCGAGCTTCGGCCCGGGCAGCCTCGCACGGCACACCGCCGCCGCACGGGCGGCTGGGCTCGCTTACGCCGTCGAGCACGTCGACTCGCTCGCGCTCGACGTCGACACCCCGGACGACTTCGCCGAGCTCGGCGCCTCGCTCACGGGTCGTCACGGGCGCGCCCCGCTCACGCGCGGCGCGCTGCGGCAGCTTCAGATCTCGCGCGCTCCCAGCCGGACGTCGGACGCAGAACGCCCGGCGGCGGCGCTGCGCGGCTAGCCGACCGGTCCCGGCTGGCGATCGGACCACCCACCTGCCGATCACCCTCACCGCGCTGTCCGGACTGCCGGAGGTCGCTCCCGGCGACGACCTCGCGGCGTTCGTCTGCGCCGCCGCACCGGCCGACCTCGGCGAGGGCGACATCGTCGCGCTCGCGCACAAGGTCGTCTCGAAGGCCGAGGGCCGGGTGCGCCGCCTCTCGGAGGTCGAGCCCGGCGATCGCGCGCGCGAGCTCGCGCGCGAACAGGAGAGGGACCCGCGCGTCGTTCAGGTGGTGCTCGACGAATCGGCCGAGCTGTTACGCGCCGAACGTGGCGTGCTCGTCTGCGAGACGCACTCGGGGCTCGTCTGCGCGAACGCCGGCGTCGACGGCTCGAACGTGCCGGACGCGGACCTGGTCGTGCTGCTGCCCGCGGACCCCGACGCCTCGGCGCGAGCGCTGCGAGCGCGGATCGCCGAGCTGCGCGGAGTGCGCCCGGCCGTGCTGATCAGCGACAGCTTCGGCCGCGCGTGGCGCCTCGGCCAAACCGACGTCGCGATCGGCGCCGCCGGCCTGCGCGCGCTCGACGACTGGCGCGGCCGGCACGATCACTCAGGACGCGCGCTGATCGCGACCCAGCAGGCCGCCGGCGACGCGCTCGCGGGCGCCGCCGATCTCGCTCGCGCGAAGGACTCGCGCGAGCCGGCCGTCCTGATTCGCGGACTCGAGCGCCTCGTCAGTCTCGAGGACGGTCCCGGCGCCGGCGCCCTTCGGCGCCCGCGCGAAGAGGACCTCTTCCGCTAGCTCGCCATCGGGTCGGGCTCACCGAGCTCGCTGATCGACGGCGGCTCGTAGACCTTGCCCGGACATCCGCCGACGATCAGCAGCCGCACCGAGTCGCCGCCGGTTACGACCTTCCGAGTCGTCCCGGCCGACACCCGCACTGCCGTGTCGGGATCGATCGGGAACCGCTCTCCATCGATCTCGATCTCGGCGGATCCGCGCAGGACGAAGTACGCCTCCTCCTGACCGTCGTCGGCGTGGTCGTGCTCTGGATAGCCGTCCGTGTTCGCCGGAAGGTCGATCACCTGGATGCCGAACGAGCTGATGCCGAGCTCCGCCCTGACCCGCTTGAACAGGCCCTGATAGACCGCCTCCATGTCGTCGATCTTCTTCACCTCGTAGCCAGCCATCTCGTCTCCTCCTTGGTCGCGGTGGTCAAGCGGCGGCCGGCTCGGACTCGAGCTCGAACCGCTGCCGGATCTCATAAAGCGTCGTGCGCTCGGCGGCGGGCCGCCCGGCCGCGTGCGCCGCGCCGATCAGCTGCTCGGGCGTCAACAGGACGCCGTGGTGCGAGCCGGCCATGCGCGAGATCGACTCCTCCATCAGCGTTCCGCCGAGGTCGTTGACCCCCCAGCGCAGCGACTCCGTGGCGGCATCGAGGCCCATCTTCACCCAACTCGCCTGCAGGCTCGGCACGCTGTGCCCGAGCGCGAGCCGGAAGGCGGCGGTGTGGCGCAGGTTGTCCTCGCGCGAGATCTCCTCGATCCCGTGCGTGCGCCCGAGCAGCGTGTGGAAGGGGATGAACGACAGCGGCACGAACTCGGTGAAGCCGCCGGTGCGCTCCTGCAGCTCGCGCACGACGCGCATGTGCTCCGCGAGCTCCCACGGTTCCTCGATGTGGCCGAACATCACCGTCACGGTCGAGCGGATGCCCGCCGCGTGGCAGGCCTCGATGATCTCGACCCAGCGCCCGACCGGCAGCTTGTTCGGCGAGATCCGCTGGCGCACCCCGTCGTCGAGCACCTCGGCGGCGGTGCCCGGCGTCGAGTCGAGACCGGCCGCGCGCAGGCGCTCGAAGACCTCCAGCGGCGGCAATCCGGAGGTCGCGCACATGTGGTCGATCTCCATCGCCGAGTAGGCGTGCACGTGGATCTGCGGCGCGACCTCCTTCGCCAGCGCCAGCCAGCCCTCGTAGTCCTCGAGCGTCCAGTCGGGGTGGATGCCCGACTGCATACAGATCTCGCTGGCGCCGAACTCGACCGCCTCCTCGACGCGGCGCACGAACTCGTCGCGGTCGTGCTCGTAGGCGTCGGGCGAGCGCTTGCCCTGGCCGAACCCGCAGAACGCGCAGCCGACGACGCAGACGTTCGAGACGTTGATGTTGCGGTTGACCACGAAGGTGACGGTCTCCCCCATCAACTCTGATCGGAGTTCGTCCGCGGCCTCGCGCATGTCCTCGACGGCCTCGGGACGGGTCTCCGCGAACAGCGCGGTCAGCTCGTGCGCGTCGAGGCTGTGGCCGTCGCGGCCCTTGCCGATCGCGCCCGGCACCAGGTCGCGGCGGATCGTGCGCTCTTCGCGGCGGCCCGAGCCGCGGCGGGGGATGAAGCTCCAGTAGTCGCGCTTGATCACGTCGAGCACGCCCTGCTCGATCCACTCCGACGTCATGTACTGCGGGTAGACGCAGAGGCGCTCGGTGAGCGCGTAGCCGCGCGCCTTCAGCGTCTTGCGCATCACGTGCGGCGAGGGGAAGGGGTGCTCGGGTGAGATGTGGTCGCCGTTCGCCGACAGGCCGCCGAGGTCAGTCGCGCCCGCCGCGACCAGCGGGAGCCACCAGTCGGACAGATTCGGCGGGATCTGCACGCCGACGCCGGGCAGCAGGCGAGCGCACTCGCGCACGAGCGCGCGCATGTCGTCGAGAGAGATCGGCGTCGCCCAGGCAGGTGGCTCGAGGGCCTGTGCGCTCCCGCCGTCACCGGTTTGCGCGGCGTCCGCGATCACGGCCGGCTCGCGCCCGTAGTAGTCCGGGTGCGGCACGTAGTTCTGCAGGATCAGCTCCTGGATGTGGCCGTACTCACGCTGCACGTCTGCGAGCGCCTCCAGCGCCTCCACGCGCTCCTCGGAGCTCTCCCCGATGCCGACGAGGATCCCGCTCGTGAACGGGATCTTCAGCTCGCCGGCCGCGCGGATCGTCGCCAAGCGGCGCTCGGGATGCTTGGTGGGCGAGCCTTGATGGACCGTCAGGTCAGGGTTGATCGACTCCAGCATCAGCCCCTGCGAGGCGGTCACCTCGCGCAGGCGGGCGAGGTCCGCGGGCGAGAGCACGCCGAGATTCGTGTGCGGCAGCATGCCGCGCTCGAGCGCGCGCTCGCACGCCCAAGCGACGTATGAGGTGAAGTCCTCGTGGCCGTACGCGCGCAGCCGCGCGGCGACCTCGGGGTTGACCTCCGGCGCCTCGCCTGTGAGCACCAGCAGCTCCTTGGCGTTGCGGCGGACTGCCTCGTCGAGCAGCCGTTCGACCTCGTCCGGCGCGTAGAGGTGCGCCTGGTGCGTGGCGAACGCGCAGTACTTGCAGTAGCAGCGGCACGTGCGCGACAGCGACAGCGTGTAGTTGCGCGAGAAGGTGACGCGCCGCATCGCAGCGGAGTCTACGGGCGGGGGCGCGCCGGCGCGGGCGCCCCGGCCCGACTCGCCGGTCTGGAACTAGCCGACCGGCTCCATCCCGCCCGGCTCCTTCTTCCCGGGCTGCAGGAAGAGGAAGTTGTAGATGACGGCCGCGGCGACCGCTCCCAGCACCGGGGCGAGCACGTAGACGAGCAGGAAGGTGCCTGCGCCGTCGAAGGCGTCGCCGACGAGCGCCGGGCCGAAGCTGCGCGCCGGGTTGAAGCCGGCCCCGGTCAGCGGCCCGAGCACCATCACGCCAAGACCGAGCGTGCCGCCGATGACGAAGCCAGCCCAGTCCTTCGGCGTGCGCTCGGAGACGGCCATCGCGACGATCGAGAACATCAGGAAGAACGTCCCGATGAACTCGGCCAGCATCCCGAGGCCCGTCTTGCCGTCGAGGCGGTCCGAGACCAGCGTCGCACCGTAGTCGACCGCCTTGGCGTTCGCGAACTCAGTCAGCAGCGCCTTCGTCACCAGCGTGGCCAGGACCGCGGCCGCGAGCTGGACGACGATGTAGATGCCCGCGTCGGCGGGCTTGATCTGGCGCAGGGCGGTCATCGCCGCCGTCACGGCCGGGTTGAAGTGTGCGCCGGAGATGATCGCCAGCGCCTGCACGAGCAGGAACAGGGCGAAGATGTGCACGAGGCCGATGACCCCGAAGTCGATGTAGGGCTGAGGCGCGGGCGGCGCCCCGGCGGGACTCGGCGTCGGCGCCGTGACGAACAACGACACGGCGAGCGTGATCATGAGCACGAGCATGAACGTGCCGATGAACTCGGCGAGGTAAGCGGCGGGGCCTCGATCCTGCACTCTGGTCAACCTCCTGATTCGGGTTCTGCCGGGTCTGCGCTGACGGCGAGCGGCAGTCTAGATGTTTGGCCAGCCGCTATACGGTTCGCGGCCGTGCGCTCCGTTCCCGCCCGTCAATCGCTGCTCGCGCTGGCAGCGGCGCTGCTCGCCCTCGGTGCGCTCGCCGGCTGCGGTAACGACGACGAGCGTGGACGCGCGGGCGAGCTGCGGCTCGCGCTCGACTTCATGCCGAACGCTGTCCACGCCGGCGTCTATACGACGAAGCGCCTCAGCCTCGACCGCGGCCGCGGGGTCGACCTGCGCATCGTCAGCCCCTCGAGCTCGACCGACTCGCTGAAGCTGCTCGCCGCAGGCCGCGCGGAGGTCGCGATCGTCGACATCCACGACCTCGGGCTGGCGCGCGAGCGCGGTGACGACCTCGTGGGGATCGGAGCCGTCGTTCAGCGCCCGCTCGCGGCGGTGATCGCGGGCGAAGGGTCCGCGGTCAGCCGTCCGCGCCGGCTCGAGGGTCGGCGCGTCGGGGTGACCGGGCTGCCATCCGACGACGCGGTCCTGCGCGCTGTCGTCGAACACGACGGCGGCCGCTATGACCGCGTCAAGCGGACGACGATCGGGTTCTCCGCCGTCCCGAGCCTGATCGCGGGCAAGGTCGATGCGGCGACCGCCTTCTGGAACGCCGAGGGCGTCGCCCTGCGCGCCGAGGGCAAGCGCACGCGCGAGTTCCGCGTGGGCGACTACGGCGCTCCCCCCTACCCCGAGCTCGTGCTCGTCGTCAAGCGCGCGACGCTCGACGAGCGGCGCAGCGAGCTCGCGGACCTGCTCGGGGCTCTGGCGCGCGGGACGGAGCTTGCATTGAAGGACCGCGCCGCCGCAACCGCCGCGATCACGAAAGCCTCGGGTGCGCCCGCGCCGCTCGTGCGAGCGCAGCTCGACGCCGTCGCGCCCGCGCTGCGTCCGCCGCTGCGGCTCGACCGTGCCGCGCTCGAGGCATGGGCGCGCTTCGACACGCGCTTCGGGATCTTGAAGCGGCCGCCGAACGTCGAGCGGGCATTCGAGTTCGATCTAGCGCCGGATCCGGGGACCGACCAAGCGCCATAGCCACGGCGTCACGTGGCGCAGCGGCCCGACCAGGCCGAACGCGCGCGGCACCGAGCGCTCTGGCCGCCCGCCAGGGCCAACCGCGTAGATCGCATCGGCGACCTTGTCGGTGTCGGCCGAGACCATCCAGCGCGTCAGGCGGCGCTCGCGCAGATCCGCCTGCGGGAAGCCCTCCGTCGTGATGAAGCCCGGGAACACCGCTCCGACGTGCACGCCGTGCGGGGCCTCCTCGAAGCGCAGCGTCTCCGTCCAGCCCGCCAGCGCGAACTTGGACGCGCTGTAGGCGCCCGCGCTGCGCATCGCGATCCGGCTCGAGACCGAGCAGACGTTGACGATCGCGCTCGGGGCGGAGCGGCGCAGCACGCCGTGCAGCGCCTCGGTCACGCGCACGGTCGCAAAGAAGTTGAGCTCCATGTTGCGCTGAGCGCTCGCGTAGCCGCCGTCGGGATCGCCAAAGCGCGCGCGCCAGGCGGCGCCGGCGTTGTTGACGAGCAGGTCGAGCCGGCCCCATTCGTCGGCGACCCACGCGGCGAGCTGCGCCGGCGCGCCGTCAGCGGTCAGGTCGGCAGCGAGCCAGGCGGCCGAGCGCAGCTCGGCGGCGAGCGCGCGCAGGCGCTCCTCGCGCCGGGCGACGAGCAGCAGCGTGTAGCCCTCGCGGTCGAGCCGGCGGGCGGTCGCCGCGCCGATCCCGCTCGAGGCGCCGGTTACGAGCGCCGCCTTCATTCGCCGGCGCCCGCATCCGCGTTCGCGAGCAGGGCGTCGACGAGCGCGGCGCCCTCGCGCGCCATGCGCGAGCGCGGGACCACTCGATCGAAGCCGGCGGCCTCGGCTCGTGCGCGGGTGTCCGTTTCGACGTGCGAGTAGAAGGCGAGTGTCGCGACCGCGTCCAGGACCTCGCCGGCGCGTAGTTCCTCCATCACCGCCAGCCGTTCATCGACCTCGGCGGTCAGGTCGACGACGAGCGCGTCGAAGGCGGCGCCCGAGCGCAGATCGTCGGCGCCGGCGACCGGCGTCACCTCGTGTCCGGCGGCGGCAAGCATTCCGACGACCTTCGACCCGAACAGCAGGTCCGGGCAGAGCAGGCCGATACGCGCCACTGGTCCGCTCGGCGCTACTGCGCCCGGCGGCGGCGGAACTCCTGGCGCACCGACTCCGGGCGGCCCCAGAGCTGCGCGACCTCGACGCGGCCCGAGCGCGAGCCCCGGACCGCCAGCTCGCCCGTCACCCGCTTCTCGTCGAGATGCGCCAGTCGCGCGTGCACCATCTCCGCCGAGGCCGCGTGTCCGAAGGTCTGCGCGACGCGCACGCGCCAGTGCCAGTCGTGCTTGGAGTAGGGCTCGGCGTTGATCTGGACGAGGTCGGTCGCGACCTCGATGTAGCGATCCTCGTCGAAGATGCGCAGGTCGAACTGCAGGTCCGTCCAGTCCGGCGGCAGCGCCTCGATGGCCTGCTGAAAGTCGTCCGCCAGCGCCATGCCCGCAAGCCTACCCTCAGGCTGCGCGGACCTCGGCTCTCATCGCCCGCGTGAGGTCGCCGCCGAGCATGTGCTCGTCCTCGCCGAAGCGCACCGAGAGCGGGCCCCCGAACGGCTCCTTGGCGACGATCTCGAAGCGATCGCCCGGCGAGATGCCGCGCTCCGACAGGTAGCGCAGCATCGCCGGGTCTGAGTCGGACACGCGCACGAACACGCCACTCGCGCCCGGCTCGAGCGACTGCATGCTGGTCGTCTGGCCCTCCTCGATCTCGCCGTCGGGGGTCGGGATCGGATCGCCGTGCGGATCGTGCGTGGGGTTGCCGAGCTTGGCCGCGATCCGCTCCGAGAGCTCTGGCGAGATCGCGTGCTCGAGCACCTCGGCCTCGGCGTGCACCTCGTCCCAGGGCATCCCGAGCGCCTCGGCGAGGTAGAGCTCGATCAGCCGGTGGTGGCGGATGACGGCGAGCGCCACCCGTTCGCCCGCCGCCGTCAACGCGACGCCGCGATACGGCTCGTGCTCGACGAGGCCGAGCGCGTCGAGGCGCTTGACCATCGCCGACGCGGACGCCGCCGAGACGCCGAGGCGCTCCGCCAGCGCCGAAGTCGAGACTCCCTCGTCGCCGCTGCGCGCGCCGAGCGAGTAGACCGCCTTGGCGTAGTCCTGAACCGCGTTCGAGATCGTGGGGTTGTCGACGACGGCCATGGGAGGCTCCTAGACCGAGACCAGCAGTCCGGTCGCGTACATGAGCGTGAGGCCGGTGAGCAGGCCCCCGACCGCGAGCGGGTGCAGGTAGCGACCCGCCGAGTCGCGAATGCTGGGCGCGATCTGGATGATCACGCGCACGATCGCGCCCGCGCCGAGCCCGAACATGAACGCGGCCAGCGAGACGTCGAAGGCGGACGCCCCGATCCAGGCGCCGAGGATCGCTGGCGCCCCGGCGATCAGCCCGAAGAGCGCGAGGCGCCGCAGGCGCGGCTTCTCCTCGGCCACCGGCGCCACGATCGCCAGACCCTCCGTCGTGTTGTGGAGCGCGAACCCGATCACGAGCGTGGCGCCGAGCGCGAGCGAGCCGATCGCGTAGGCGGAGCCGATCACGAGGCCCTCGCCGAGGTTGTGCAAGCCGATCCCGATCGCCACCAGCAGGGCGAGCCGGAAGCCGCTCGCGCCCCCGGAGCGCTCGCGCTCGGAGCGTCGCGCCATCAGGCCGTCGACGCCCGTCAGCGCGAGGTAGGCGGCAACCGCCCCGAGCCAGACGAGCGCTGCACCGCCGAGCGCCTCCGGGCCGTCGCGGGTCAGCTCGCCGCCCTCGAGCAGCGCGTCGATCCCGAGGAACGCGAGCAGTCCGATCGTCAACGCGAGCAGGAACTGGACCCAGCGCGGGTCGATGCGGCGCACCCAGGGCAGCCACAGCATGCCGATCGCGACGGGGATGATCCCGACGTAGAGCCCGATCAGGCCCATCAGGCCGTAGAAGCCGGCGTCGGCCTCGGGCGACTCCGCCGCCGCCTCGATCGAGTGGCTGATCGTGCCGCCGGTGGCCGTCAGCAGCGCGACCTCGTAGTTCTCGCCCTCGATCCACGGGAAAGTGAGCGTCAGCTTGTCGCCGTCCAGGCGCCCGACCTGCTCGTCGGACTGCTCGAAGGCGACGAAGCCGTCGTTGACGATTACCTGTCTAACCTCGACCGGGTCGGGACCGTCGTTCGATACGTGCAGCTCGATCTCTCCCGGCCTCAGCACGGTCCGGTCGACCACGAGCTCTTCTGCGGGAACGCCACTGCGCTCGAGCCCCGGCGCGTCGAGCGCGACGAAGAGCGCTATCGCCGCCCCGAGCAGCACCAGCGGCAGCAGCCCGAGCAGCCATGGTGGGCGCGTGCGCTTCGCCGGGGCGGTCGCGGACTCCATCAGTCGACCACGTCGAAGAAGCCCATCCACCCTAGTTCCGCGAACTCGCTCACGTGGGCGTGGAACATGTACTTGCCCGGGTGCGGGAATTTCAGCTCGAGGATCCCGCGCTGGCCCTGGCCCTGGATCACCGTGTCGGTGAGCTCGCTCGGCTCGAGCGACGTGCCGGTCGGGAAGTAGTTGAAGAAGTTCGCGTGGACATGGAACGAGTTGATGAGGTCGAACTCGAGTGCGTTGACGAGGTAGATCCGCACCAGCTCGTCGCGCTTGACGCGGATCGGGTCCTGTTCGTACGCGAACGCGACGGTGTTGACCGCGTAGACCTCGTTCGAGCGGTCGAAGTTCGTGTCGAAGCCGTTCATCACCATCACCAGCTCGTCGGCCTGCGGGCGCTTGCGCTTCGGGTCGATGATGAAGGCGCCGTAGAGGCCCTTCGCGATGTGGTCCGCGAGCGGAGTCGAATGGCAGTGGTAGAGATGGAGCCCGAACGGCTCGGCGTCGAACTCGTAGACGGTCGAGCCGCCCGGCTCGATGTTGCCGGCGCCGATTCCGGGGACCCCGTCCATCGCCGCGACGTGGATGCCGTGGAAGTGGATCGTGTGCGGGTGGCTCGAGCCGTTGACGAACTCGATCCGCAGCCGCTCGCCCTCGCGCGCGCGCAGCGTCGGCGCGGGTACGCGGCCGTTGTAGACCCAGGCTGGGAACTTCACGCCGGGCGCGACCTCGATCTCTTTGTCCTGCGCGACGAGCTTCCACTCGCGCAGCGTGCGTCCGCCGGCGATCCGTCTCGTCGTCCCCTCATCGAAGTCGCGCACGATCAGGCGCGGGTCGAAGCCGTTCACCGTGGGATCGACGCGTCCGACGACGCCGCGGTGGCCCGACCCGTGCGACCCGCCGGCGCCGTTCTGGCGGGCGTGGGCGCCGTGCTCGGAGCCGCCGGCCGCCTTGGCGAGTCCGTCGTGGACCTTCTGGTGCGGGACGACCTCGTGCAGCACGGGGATCGACGCCGCCGCGGCGGCCCCGCTCCCGATCAGCTTTCGCCGCGTCAACTTATCCATCTAGCCATATTGAAGCAGAAGTTAGTCTTGGCTAAAACTGGACCCGCGGGTGGCGTAGAATCGAGCCGTGATCGCAACCGCCGACTACGAGCTAGTGACCGAGGCGGTCGGCCTGTTCGACCGCTCGACGCGCGGCAAGCTGCTGATCCGCGGCGCGGAGGCGGCCGAGTTCCTCCAAGGCCAGGTGACCAACGACGTCGAGGCGCTCGAGCCCGGGCACGGCTGCTACGCCGCCCTGCTCGACCACAAGGGCAAGCTGCGCGCCGACATGCGCGTCCTGCGCGGATCGGACTGGCTCTGGGTCGACACCGAGCCGAGCGGCCTTGCGCCGCTGGCCAAGACCTGCCAGACCTACAGCCTCGGGCGCGACGTGACCCACGAGGACGTTTCGGAGCAGCGGGCGATCCTGTCGCTGATCGGGCCGCGGGGGCGCGCGGTGCTCGAGGTCGAGCCCCCGCCCGCAGAGCACTCGTTTGTCGAGGGCGAACACGGGCTCTACGTCGCGACCGATCTCGGCGTCGACGTCATCTGCGACGCCGACGAGGTCGACCCGGTGCGAGCGGCGCTGGACGTCGAGGTGGTCTCGGAGGAGGCCGCCGAGTGCGTGCGGATCGAGTCCGGGCGCCCGCGCTTCGGGATCGACGCGGGCACCGACACGCTTCCGCAGGAAGCCGGTCTCAACGAGCGTGCGGTCAGCTTCGAGAAGGGCTGCTACGTCGGTCAGGAGACCGTCGCTCGCCTGCACTACAAGGGCAAGCCCAACCGCCGGCTGCGCGGTCTGCGCCTGTCGGCGCCCGCGCGCCGCGACGACCCGATCGTGTTCGGCGAGAAGCAGGTCGGCACGATCGGCTCGGCGTGTCAGTCGCCGCGGCTCGGCGAGCTCGCGCTCGCGATCGTCCGCCGCGAGGCCGCTGACGGCGACACCGTGCTCGTCGGCGAGTCCAAAGCCCCGGCCGTCCTGGTCGAGCTTCCGTTCGAGCCCATGGCCTAGCGCGTCGGGCGGCTGCCGCTGCAAGACTCGCCGGGATGCGCAGGCTACGGATCACTCTCGGGATCGCCGGCCTCGCCTGCGCGCTGGCCGCGCCCGCCGGCGCGCGCGCGGCGCTGGAGCTCGAGTCCGGGCCGCTGAGGGTCAGCGTCGGTGAGCAGCCGTTCGCGCTCACGTTCAGCGACCGCTCCGACGGCGACCGGTTGCGCACGCGGGCGATCGCGGGCTCCCCCGAGGATCCGCGCGGGCGCTACGGGCCGCTCGGCTACTCGTTCGACCTGCGCGTCCCGGCCGTCAATAACGCCTACCTCGGCTACTACGTCGCCGCCGAGGTTCCAACCGTCTGGTTCCACGCGACCAGGGTGTTGAGCTCACGCCGCGAAGGCGATGCGCTCGTGCTCGAGACGGCCACCAACGACCCACTCGGCCATCGGCTCGAGGTCACGCTCGCGCCCGCCCGCGAGGGCGTCGTCAGCGTGGAGTCGCGGATGGTTCCGGGGTCGGGCCCGCTCGCCGGCCATGCGACGGTGTCCGGCGCCGCATTCGAGCACGGCGGCGGCGAGCGCTACCTCGGCTTCGGCGAGCGCTCCAACGCAGTCGACCAGACGGGCAAGAAGGTGTTCTCCTGGGCCGAGGAGGGCCCCTTCTCCTCGGGCGACTACGAGCGCTTCACGGAGAGCATCCCCGACTTCACCTTCCCGACCGGGCCGACGGCGACCAACTTCCCGATCCCGTGGCTGGTCTCGACGCGCGGCCTCGGCTTCCTGATCGACCAGACCGAGCGTTCGACCTTCAACCTCGCGAACGAGCGCCGCGACAGCTGGCACGCCGAGGCCGAGTCCTCGCGCTTCCGCTTCAAGGTCTACGCGGGCCCGGGGCCGGCCCAGGTGCTCAAGCGTTACTCGGCCGACGCCGGGCGCCAGCCGTGGCCTGCGGCGTGGGTGTTCGGGCCGTGGTTCCAGCCGACGCTCGAGCCGAGTCAGTTCCAGCTCGCCGATCGCTTCCGCGCCGAGGACGTGCCGGTCAGCGTCGCGCAAACGTACACGCACTATCTCCCCTGCGGCGACCAGGTCGGGCGGCGCGCCGGCGAGCGCGAGCGCACTGCCGGCTTCCACGCGCGCGGCTACAAGGTGACCACGTACTTCAACCCGCACGTCTGTGCCAGCTACCAGCCTGTCTACGAGGAGGCCCGATCGCGCGGCCTGCTCGTGAAGAACGGCCTCGGGCTCCCGTACCTGCTCTCGAACCCGTTCACCGCCGACGAGGTGGTCTCTGAAATCGACTTCACCGCACCGGGCGCGGCCGAGTTCTTCCACGGGCTGCTCGGCGAGGCGATCGACGACGGCTTCGACGGTTGGATGGAGGACTTCGGCGAGTACACCCCGACCGATTCCGTCTTCGCCAACGGAGAGGGCGGCCTGCGGATGCACAATCGCTATCCGGTCATCTACCACGCCGCCTCGACCGAGTACACCCAGCGCCGGCGCGGGCGCGACTTCGCCACGTTCATCCGCTCGGGCTTCCACGGCGTGCAGCCCCACGCGCGCGTGGTCTGGGGCGGCGACCCGACCGAGGACTGGAGCTGCTCCGACGGCCTCTGCGCGGCCGTCCACCAGGCGCTCTCGATGGGACTCTCGGGAGTCGCGTACTGGGGCTCGGACATCGGCGGCTTCCACGCGATCGTCAACGGGCGCACCAGCGACGAGCTGAACATCCGCTGGCTGCAGTTCGGCGCGGCGAGCGGCGTGATGCGCACGCAGGCGAACGGCTTCAGCTTCCGCGACGACCGCGCGCGCCGCTCGCAGGTCTGGAGCCCGGAGGTGCTGCCGATCTGGCGCCGCTACGCGAAGCTGCGCACGCAGCTGTATCCCTACCTCGCTGCGGCCTCCGCCCGCTACCAGCGCACCGGGCTTCCGCTCACCCGCGCACTCGCTCTCACCCACCCCGACGACGAGCGCGCCGTCCGCAGCCAGGAGGAGTACATGCTCGGCTCCGACCTGCTCGTCGCGCCCGTGATCAAGCCGGGTGCGCGCGAGCGCGAGCTCTACCTCCCGCGCGGGACCTGGATCGACTTCTGGCGCGCGGTCTCCTACCAGCCCGGCGATGGCTCGCTGCGGCTCGACCGTGCAGCGCGGGCGGCGCCGGTCACGGGCGGCCGCGAGCTGACGCTCAGCGCCCCCCTGGAGGAGCTGCCTCTGCTCGTCCGCGCCGGCGCCGTGCTGCCGCTGCTTCCGGCCGACGTCGACACACTCGCCGACGTCGGCTCGGGTGATGGTCTCGTCAAGCTCGCCGACCGCGAGCGCAAGCTCGTGCTGCTCGCGTTCCCGCGCGGCACCTCGCTCGCACGCCTGAGCGAGAGCGAGCGCCTGCGCTCGTTCGAGAGCCGGCGCGGGCGCAAGTGGACGCTGCGGGTCGCCGGCCGGCGCGAGCGCACCTACAGCCTCCAGGCGACGCTGGCGACGCTGCGGCGGCCGTTCCGGCCGTGCTCGGTCGAGCTCGGCGGCAGGAAGCTGCGCCGCGCGAAGTGGCGCTACAGCACCCGCACGCGCGTACTGAGGGTCCGCTTCAAGGCGCGCTCGAAGTCGCTCGTCGTGCGCGGCTGCCGCTAACGGCGGCCGCCCACCCCTTCCTCGGCGCCCTCGGCCGGGCGCACGCGATGCAGCGGCACCGCGCCGTGGACCCCTTTCAGCCGACGCGCACCGGCGAACGACCAGCGGTAGCCGTCCTCGGCCGCTTCCTTGACGTCCTCGGTCACCAGCACGCTTCCGGGCCGCGCCACTCCGGTGACCCGGCTCGCGAGGTTGACCGGACTGCCGTACCAGTCGCCCCAGCGGTTGAGCGCCTGCCCCCGCGCGATCCCGACGCGCAAGAGGGGAATGCCGGAGTTGTCGTCTTCCGCGCGCCTCGCGAGCTCGAGCACGGCATCCAGCAGCGGCGCCGTCTCCGGCGAGACGAGCATCACCGCGTCGCCGATCGTCTTGACCAGCTTGACCGGGGGCTGGGCCACCTCAGCGGCCAGCTTCTCGAGCTGGCTGGCGATCCCGCCGAGGCGCTCGGCTTCGACGCTCTCGCCCAGCTTCGTGAAGCCGACGAGGTCGGCGAAGCAGACGCACACGTCCTTGGTCTGGCGGGCCGTGGCGCTCGACGGACCGGCCTGACCGATCATGTCGCTGCGGATCTGCTCGCGCAGGTGCTCCTCGAACAGATAGCCGAGCATCGGGCCGACTTGCGGCCCGAGCCCGCGCGCGGCTTGCGAGAGCCGCTCGCTCACCTCATCCGCGGGCGCGTCGGGCTCGACCAGCTCGTCGGTGACGAATGTACGCACGGCCCCGACGACCTGGGTCATGGCACGGCTGAACGCTCGCGTCACGTCGAGCACGCCTTCGTCGGAGAGCCCCGCGTCGCGCAGCAGCTTCAGCGTGCGGGCGGCCTCGACGTCGCGTTCGTCGTAGGCCCGCTCGTCGTTCTCGACGACGGGCAAGCCTTGCGCGCGCCGGATCGTGCGCAGGAACTCGTCGTCGAGACCCGCGCGCTCGGCGACCTCCGGCCCCGTGTAGACGCCTTCGCGACCGAAAGCCCGCTCGACCTCCAGCAGCGGCTCGTCGTCTGCCATCGCCAGCCTGCCGCTAGGCGCCGCGACGCAAGAGCTCGCGCAGGCGACTCTCGTCGCTGAGGTCGGCCGGCGCCGTCGTCGCAACGAAGTCTGAAAGCGTCGCCGCGAAACGAGCCGGATCGTCGCGATGCGGGAAGTGACCCGCGCCCTCGAACACCTCGAACAGGCTCCCCGGGATGGCCGCGTGCGCGGCCTCCCCGTGCGCCTGGGGAATGATGCGGTCGCGCTCGCCCCAGATCAGCAGCGTCGGGACCTCGGCCGCGAGATAGAGCCGATCGGTGGCGCTGACCCGCTGGCCGCCGATGTCGACGATGCCACGTAGCGTGTGCAGGAATGCCGCGCGCGCCTCGGCGTCGCCGAGCGAGCAGAAGCCACGCCACATCTCCTCGAGGTCCGGCCTGCCGCGCAAGCCGAGGCGGCCGAGGACGCCGATCGCGGAGTCAACGGCGCCGACTAGCCCGGCGCTTACCAGCAACGGGAGTACCAGCTCCGATCCCGGCAGCGTCGCGGCGCGCAAGAGGGCGTTCACCTCGCGACCGAGGCCCCCGCTCGAGACGAGCACGAGTCGGTCGCAGCGCTCGGGGAACTGGTAGGCGAGCTGCATCGCGACGCCGCCGCCGAGCGAATGCCCGACGACCGTCGCGTGTTCGTAGCCGAGGGCGGCCAGCAGGTCGCGCACGCCGCTCGCGTAGGCGCCGAGCGAGTAGTCGCCGCGCGGCTTGGCCGACTCGCCATGGCCGAGCAGGTCGGGCGCGATCACCGCATGGCGCTCGGCGAGGACCGGCAGCACCTCGAGCCATGTGTCCGAGCGCCCCGTGATGCCGTGGACCAGGACGATCGGCTCGCCCTCGCCCGCCTCGCGGTAGCTGACCTCGTGACCATGAAGGGTGATCGTTCTCGGCTTCATCGCCGGGCGATGCTAGTGATTGGACGTCCGCCGGCATGCCCTCGCCGCGCTCGCGTTCGTCCGGTCCGGTCGGATAGGGTTCGGCGCCGAGGGATGAGGGCGAAAATCAAGACGCCAGGGCTCCGCGCGGCCGCGCTCGTCACCTGCGGGCTTGCTTCCGCGTCCGCGCTCGGCGCCTGCGGCGACGACGACTTCAAGAACGACCCGCGGCCGCCGACTGCGATCGAGTTGACGGGCGTGGTCACCGACAGCAAGCTGATCGTCTCCCCGAACAACGTTGGCGCCGGTCCGATCGTGCTGACGGTCTCCAACCAGACGAAGGACTCGCACACGATCACGCTCGAGGGCGTCGGAGCGGGCCAAGGTTCGAGCGAGGCGACCAAGGTCGTCGAGACCGTCGGCCCGGTGAACCCGCTCGACACCGCGACGATCCAGAAGACCCTCAAGCCCGGCAAGTACCAGGTCAAGGCAGGCTCGAAGGAGGCGGTGGCCCCCGAGGACCGGATCGAATCCGCCGAGCTCGACATCGGCCCGGCCCGCGAGCCGGGCAACGACGACCTCCTCCTCCCCTAGCGCCGCCACACGGCAGACCAACGTCGAGAGCACCCTCGCCGCGGTAGCGCGGCGGCTCAGATCGGCCTAGTCGTCGGCGGCCAGGACCATCTGGTCCACCTCGGCCAGGTAGCCGCGGACCGTGGCGGCCATGCCCTCGAGGATGTCGCGGGCGCCTTCGATGCTCGTGGTCGCGCCGGTGAGCTGAGACTTGATGCGGCGCACGTCGTCCATCGCGGTGAGCGCGCGCTCGACGCGCTCGCGAACGGCGGCGCCGTCGACTCCCTCCCCCTCGCTGCGGGCCATCAGGACGCGGGCGCGCGCGAGCGAGTAGGCGACATCGAGCGCAATCTGCGGGCCACCGTCATCGTCGAGCGCGACGATCAGCTTGTCGCCGTTGTACTCGCGCAGGGAGTGCGTACGGGCCGGGAGTTTGTCCTCGGTCGGCAAGACCAGAACCGCGAAGTCGGCGTCGCGCTCGGCGAGCGCATCGTCGAGCTCGCGCATCGCGTCGTTGCGCGAGAGCTTGCGGTTCTTGGCCTCGAAGACGATCCGCCCGCGCGCCGGGCCGGCGGCGGCGTCGACCGATACCAGCACGTCGCCCGTCTTGCCGGTGGCGCCCTTCGCGTCGCCGACCGGCTCGCAGCCGTCCCCGCGTGCTGACGCGAGCGCGTCGACGGCGGCGGCGACCGCCTCCTCGAAGGTCCGTCCCTTGGCGGTGCCGCGCTCACGCTCTGCATCGAGCTCCTGCTGCTTCTCGCGCTCGTCGCGAAGGCCCTGGAGCTCGAGCTCGACGGCGCCGAGCTTCTCGACGAGCGCACCGAGCGCCTTGTCCTGACGCTCGCTCGCCTGTTTGACGGCTTCGACGGTGCCCGACTTGAAGTCGGCGAGCGGATTGTCGCCGTCGGCGGACGAGAGGTGGCGCTTGAGCTCGGTGTTGGCCCCGCGCATCGCCTCGGCGACGACCTCGCGCACCTTGTGCTGCACGGCCTCCGAGCTGCCGTCGGAGAAGTGGCGCTCCAGTGCCTTGGTGACATGGCCCGAGTCGGGGCCGAAGGCGAGCTCGATCGTCTCGCCGAAGGAATCGGACAGCTCGCGGGTGCGCGCCTCGAGCGAGTCCTCGGCCTCGCGCGTCGCCTTCGCCATCTCGGCGCGCAGGAAATCGGCGTTGGCGCCGGCCTGCTCGCGGTCGAGCACGCGCGCGCCGATCTCGATCGCGTTCACCACGACCTCGCTCGGCTCCTCGCCCGCTTCCGAGCGCTCGCGCACCAGGCGCGCGGCGGTCTCGTCCACGACCGTCAGGCCGTCGAGATGCAGCTGGTCGCCGTTGACGGCGACAATCGGCTTGTGCAGGGGGGTTGCGGCTTCCATTGAAGTGAGCGTCGAACGGTAGGCGCAACTCCTGACAGAATTCGCGTTAGAGGAGGGAGATGTCCCGCAAACTCACTATTTCTGCGCTCCTCGCAGCCTGCTGCGTGGGCGCTGCGCTGCTCCCGGGCGCCGCCGAGGCCGCCCTGTCCGAGCCGCAGAAGCTCTTCCGCCAGAAGCTGCTCGACGACTCGAAGGTGTCGAAGACGGTCAAGGCGGAGCTGCGCAGCGGCGCCTTCGTCGACCGCGGCATCCAGTTCGCCGACCTCACGGGCGAGGGGCGCGCCGACGCGATCGTGACGGTGAACTCAGGCGGGTCCGCGGGCAGGACCGCGCTGTATGTCTTCAGCTCGGGCAGCAGCGGCGGCGAGCTCGTGCTCGTCTATCGCAACGAGGGCCTCTACCGGGTTCGCACGCGCCTCGACCAGGCCCCGACCGCCCCCGGTCAGCCCGCCGACCAGGATCGCCCGGGGACGCTCTTCTTCCGCGTGCCGCTCTACGACATCGGCGACGACGTCTGCTGCCCCGCGCGCGCACGCGAGACCCAACTCGGCTGGGATGCCGACAAGGGACGCTTCCGGGTGATCAAGCGGACGATCGTCCCGCGCAAACCCGAGCGATCGCAGTTCTGCACCGAGGGCGACGCGGTCTGCACGGCGACCCGGCGCAAGGAGCGCGTCGTCCTGCTCGACCTGCGCGCGCGCGGCCTGCGCGGCAAGTACCGGCTCTGCGTCACCGACCCGCGCGATGCGACCGCCTGCCAGAACTTCGACCTCGAGCGCAGCAAAGACGACGACGAGCTGTTCGTCTCCACCGTGCGCTGGAGCAAGGAGTTCAAGAGCGCCGGGCGCGGGCTCTATGACGTCTGCTGGCGCCAGTCGCTCAAGTCGAGCAAGTGCATCGGGCCGCGCCTGCAGTTCCGCATCGGCGACTAGCGGCTTGCGACGGCGGGGCTGCCGGCCGCGAGCCAATCGGCCGGGAACAGCTTCGGGAAGGAGCCCGCCGAGGCGGGCACGACGCGCCGGCCCAGGTCCCGCGCGGCGCGACCGTCGAGCCACGGCCGCAGGTCCTCGAAGCAGTCGAGCAGCGCGACGGACGTCGCGATCTGGAAGTCGGCGGCGTTGAGCTCCTCTCCGCCCAGCACGCCCTCGGCGATCAGCGCGTCGATGCGATCGAGCTTCGCCGGCAGCTCGGCGAGGTCGGCGCGCACCTGCTCGTCGCTGGCGCCGTTGTAGCGCTTCGCCATGCTCGCGACCGGGCCGATCGTCGCGACCGCCACCCCGGTCGGCAAAGGCAGCTGCGACTCGGCGATGAATTCGCGCGCGCCCGAGGAGTCCTTCTTGATCGCCCACCAGGCGAGCCGGCGGGGCACGCTCTGGAACTCCTCGTCGCCCCAGCGCTCGGCGTCCTCGACCGCCCGCCGGCGCTCGGGATCGGCCGGGAACAGCGGCGGCTCGGGCTGCAGCTCGTCGAGCGCGCGCGAGATGCCGCGCGTGCCGATCAGCCTGCGTCCGTCGATCTTCAGCGCCGGCACGGTCGTGCCCGGGAAGCGCAGCGCGCGCAGGATCGCCTTGTGGGCGCCGGGGATCAGGTCCAGGCGCTTGAATGCGATCCCCTTGCGCGCGAGCATCAGCTCCGCGGACTGCGAGGGATGGGAACCGGGGATGCCGTACAGCCTGGCGCTCACGCCCGGAGCGTATCGCTCGGCCCGCGGGCGATAGATACGATGCCGCCGCCCACGAGCCCAACGGAGGACTGACCGCGAATGGCCGTCGACGTGACGAATGTGACCGAGCTGGACGTAGAGCCGGGTGAGCTGCCCGCGACGATGACCGCCTGGGTCATCCGTCAGGAGCGCGAGGGCGAGCCGATCGAGGCCTTCCAGCTCGAGGAGATCGAGGTCCCTCAGCCCGGCGCGTTCGAGGTCGTCGTGCGCGTCATGGCCGCCGGCGTCAACTACAACAACGTCTGGGCGGCCCTCGGCAAGCCGGTCTCGGTCTTCCGCTCTCACCCCGACGAGGACCACCACATCGGCGGCTCGGACGCGAGCGGGATCGTCTGGAAGGTCGGCGCGGGCGTCACGCGCTGGAAGCCCGGCGACGAGGTCGTCGTGCACTGCAACCAGGCCTCCTACGAGGATCCCGAGGTGCACGGGCTCGATCCGCTCGCGGCGCCGTCGCAGAAGATCTGGGGCTACGAGACCTCGTGGGGCTCGTTCGCCCAGTTCACCAAGGTCCAGGCCCAGCAGCTGCTGCCGAAGCCGGCGAACCTGACCTGGGACGAGGCCGCCTCCTACGGCCTCACCTACTTCACCGCCTACCGCATGCTGATCGACCGCTGCCACCTCCAGGCCGGCCATCGCGTGCTGATCTGGGGCGCCGCGGGCGGCCTCGGCGTGTTCGCGATCCAGCTCTGCAAGCTGACCGGCGCGCAGTGCGTCGGCGTCGTCTCCTCGGACGAGAAGGGCGAGCTCTGCAAGCAGCTGGGCGCCGACGGCTACATCAACCGCAACGAGTTCACGGGAATGATGCGCAAGGGTGGCGAGTCGCCCGAGGAGGAGAAGGAGCGCTTCAAGGAGTCGCGGCGCTTCGGCAAGGCGGTCAAGGAGATCCTCGGCGACGCGCCCGACATCGTCTTCGAACACGTCGGCCAGGCCACGTTCCCGACCTCCGTGTTCGTCGTCAAGCCGTTCGGCAAGGTCGTCATCTGCGCCGGCACGACCGGCTTCAACCTCGACTTCGACGTCCGCTACCTGTGGATGCGCCAGAAGGAGATCTTGGGCTCGCACTTCGCCAACGCGTACGAGTGCATGAAGGCGAACGAGCTGATCGAGCAGGGGCTCGTCCGCCCGGTGCTGTGGCGCACGATGCCGTTCGAGGGCGTCGGCGAGGCGCACCAGCTGATGCACGAGAACAAGCACCTGGGCAAGATCGCGATCCTCGTCGGAGCCGAGCAGGAGGGCGAGGGCAAGACCGCCGAGGGCCCGGGCGCGATCATGGCCGAGGTCGGAGTCTGATGGCGGGCGCCGAAGAGGGCGGCGTGATCGAGATCGTCTGGTTCGCGAACCCGTTCCGGGGCAACGACTTCGAGGCGTTCTGGACGCCCCACGCGGAGGCGGTCCTGCGCTACGGCGCGACGGCGTGGGCCTTCCTGCGCTCGAAGGACGACCACCTCAAGTTCACGCAGTTCGCGGCGTTCGAGACGAAGCTCGACTACGACCGCTACTGGCAGTCGGAGGAGCTGTCCTCGGCGCGCGCCGGGGCGAGCGGCCTGTTCCAGCTGCCAGTCGCGCCGGTCTGGCACGCGGTCGTCGGCTCGGGCCGTCTGTCCGCGCTGACCAACTGACCGGCACCGCCGTGCCGCCCTGCGCCGGCGCGCCGCCGAGCCGCGCGGTTAACCATTCGCCTCGACCAGATCGACCACGTCCGCCGCGTCGGCGCCGCCGTTGATCCGGATCCGCTTGAGCTCGAACGGCGCCTGAGGGGTCGCATCTCCGGGCAACGTGGTCGTGGCCCCGCGATAACCGGCGCGACGCGCCGCCTCGATCACGGCCGGACTGAACTTGCCGGCCGGATAGCAGAGGCAGTTCGCGGCGACGCCGAGGCGTTTGCGCAGGTCGTCGCGTGAGCCGGCGACCTCGCGCTCGAGCTGCTCGCCGCGGAGCGTCGCCAGGTCTGCGTGGCTGAAGGTGTGGGAGTCGACTTCCCAGCCGGCCGCGATCAGCGCGCGGACGTCGGCTTTCGGCAGCTTCTCGCTCCCCAGCAGGTCGACCTGCACGTTGGCGACCCCGGGCCAGCCGAGCTTCTCCATCACCGGCAGCGCCTCCCGTCGCCAGCTCAGGTCGCCATCATCAAAGGACACGACGATCGGCTTGCGCGGAAGCGTCGGGCCGCCGTGCCAGCGCTGATAGACCTGATCGAGCGTGACGCCCTCGTAGCCGCGCTCGCGCAATGCGCGCAGCTGGCTCGAAAAGTCGTCCGGCGGTACGAACAAGGCCGGCAGGGGAGCACCGGGCGGCGCCGTGTCGATCTGGTGGTACATCAGCATCGGAACCGGCGTGTCGTGCACGATGCGCTTGCTCGGCACGGCACCCGCAGCCCGCGCCTGTGTTCGCCGGGCCTCGGATTCGCCGCTCGCGGAGCCGCCGGCGCGGGGGTGCGGCGGGGACGCACTGCGGGTGCCACCGCGACGGTCGCCTGGCGGGGTCGAGGTCTTGTCCGGGTCGTCCGACCCGCCAGCGAGTACGACCGCGGCGAGGATCGCGATCACGGCGGCGGCCAGCCCCCCCCCCGAGGGCGATGACCCGGCGGCGGCGCACCTGGCGCCGCTGGTGCTCACGGCGTCTCAGCCGCGCCGCATCGTCGAGCGGCACCACGCGCCGCCGCTAGCCTCGCTCCAGCGGAGCCATCGTCAACCCCGCCTCCTTGAGCAGCTCCCAGTAGTGCTCGGCCGTCTCCTTCTGGCCGCTCCAGACGACCGCCTGGCCCGAGTTGTGGATCCTGTCCGCGAGCGCGTAGCCCTGGTCGAGCGTCACCCCGGGGACGATGCGGGCGAGCGCCGCCGCGACGCCGTCGAAGGTGTTGTGGTTGTCATTGAGGACGATCACGCGCCAGTCTCCCCCGAGCCCCTCGCCCGGACCGCCGACGCGCGGACGCTCGATCGTCTCCGTGCTCATCGCTCGCCCGCGGCGAGCTGCGCGCGCTTGCGCTGGTAGCGGTCGAGGCCTGCATAGAGCTGATCCGGGGGCGCGGCCTGAAGGCGCGCCGCGGCGCCCTCCTCCCCACACGCCGAGCGCAGCTGGCTCTCGTAGGCGCTGACGAAACCCTCGAGCCCGTTCTCGCGCGCAAACGCCAGCTGTCCGTCGAGCGCCGCCCGGACGCGCTCGATCTGGGCGTCGACGTCGGTGTAGCGGCCGAAGTGCGTCAGGCAGATGGCGTCCGGGCCCCAGGCGGCGATCTCGTCGAGCGAGCGCTCCCACGCCTCGACGTCGATGTCCGGTGGCGGCGTCGGCGCGAGCGTGAACTCGTCCGGCGGCGTGCGCACCCCGGCCATGTCGCCGACGAACGCCTCGCCCGCGTGCGGGTCGAAGTAGCAGACGTGATGGGAGGCGTGGCCGGGGGTGTAGATGACCTCGAGGCCCTCGACCTCCTCCCCGCCCTCCAGCGTGCGCAGATTCGCGTGCGGGACCGGCGCGACCTCGCCCCAGAGGCGCTCCATGTCGTCGCCGTAGAGGCGGCCCGCGCTCTCGAGCAGGCGCGAGGGATCGACGAGGTGCGGCGCGCCGCGTTCGTGGACGTAGACCTCGAGCTCGGGAAAACGGCGCACCAGCACGCCGGCCGCCCCGGCGTGGTCGAGGTGTATGTGGGTCAGCAGCAAGGCGCGTGGCTGCTCCCCACCCAGCGCCTTCAGCAACGTGTCGACGCAGGAGGAGGGGCCGGGATCGACGATCAGGCCGTCGATCTCGTGCGCCGCGATCACCTGCTCGCGGCCGAGGTGCATGACGTCGATCGTCCGGCTCAACGTCTGGGCAACATACAATTCCTGCCAGTGAGCAAGGATCACAAGCTGCTGGAGCGCGACCGGCCGTGGGTGATGCGCACCTACGCCGGACACTCCGACGCCAAGAGCTCGAACGAGCTCTACCGCAAGAACCTCGCCAAGGGACAGACCGGCCTGTCGGTCGCGTTCGACCTGCCGACGCAGACCGGCTACGACCCCGACGACGAGCTCGCGCGCGGCGAGGTCGGCAAGGTCGGGGTGTCGATCGCCCACAAGGGCGACATGCACACGCTGCTCGACGGAATCCCGCTCGACGAGATGAACACGTCGATGACGATCAACGCGACCGCCGCGTGGCTGCTCGCGCTCTACATGACCGTCGCCGAGGACAACGGCGTCGAGCGCTCCGCGCTCCAGGGCACGACCCAGAACGACATCATCAAGGAGTTCCTCTCGCGCGGGACCTACGCCTTCCCGCCGGGGCCGTCGATGCGGCTGACCGCGGACATGATCGCGTTCACCGTCGACGAGGCGCCGAAGTGGAACCCGGTCAACATCTGTCCTTACCACCTACAGGAGGCGGGAGCGACGCCGGTGCAGGAGATCGCGTTCTCGCTCGCCACCGCCCAGACGGTGCTGGACCAGGTGCGCGAGCGAGTCCCGGCGGAGACGTTCCCGCGCGTCTTCGGCCGGATCTCGTTCTTCGTCAACGCCGGCATCCGCTTCGTCGAGGAGCACGCCAAGCTGCGCGCGATGTCGCAGCTGTGGGCGCAGATC
>Ga0136614_10000234_pt1 | contig 24755 bp, 26 predicted proteins | sample AntDrymUQ2792106_2_FD_106643 | JGI IMG/M metagenome (GOLD analysis project Ga0136614, IMG submission 106643) | Polar desert sand microbial communities from Dry Valleys, Antarctica - metaG UQ279 (21.06) | ecosystem: Environmental > Terrestrial > Soil > Desert | place: Antarctica: Dry Valley... | reverse complement strand
ATCTTCTACTGGGCGTGGTGGATCTCCTGGGCGCCCTTCGTCGGCATGTTCGTGGCCCGCATCTCCCGGGGACGCACCATCCGCGAGTTCGTGCTCGGCGTTGTCGCAGCACCGACGGGCTTCGGGTTCTTGTGGTTCGCGGTGGTCGGCGGAACCGGGATCGAGCTCCAGGAGACCAACCAGGCCGATCTGCTCGCCTCCGTCGCCACTCCCGAGCTGTCGCTCTTCACGGCCCTGGACGCCTTGCCGTTCCCTGTGGTCACCTCGACGATCTGTGTCTTCCTGATCGCGCTGTTCTTCATCAGCGGCGCGGATGCGGCAGCGATCGTGATGGCAACGATGGCCACCCGAGGCTCCATGGAGCCGCCCAGGCTGGTCGTTGTCGTGCTCGGCGTGCTGATGGGTGCCATCGCCTGCGCGATGCTGCTCGTCGGCGGGCTCTCGGCGCTCCAGCAGGCCGCCATCCTCGGCGCGGTGCCATTCACCTTCGTCACCATCGGGGTCGCGTGGTGCTGGATCAAGGCGCTGAGCGCCGACCGCGTGCCCGGACGCGACGAGGGCGCGGCGCCGCCGAGGCGGACAGCCGCCGCGGCCGCTCAGAACCAGCCGGTGCCGGTGGGTGGGGTACCAGAACCCGGCCGGCCGGCAGGTGCGGAGAGCGGACGGGCGCAGTGAGAAGTCGCCTGGCAGTCGGCGCCGTGCTCGTCGTGCTGGTGGCTCTCGCCGGTTGCGGCGCCAGCACGGCGGACGAGGAGACAAGTGGATCTCAGCCGCAGGGTGCCTCGCTGCGCATCACGTTGGGCACCCAGGAGTTCCCAGAGGCCCGTGTCCTCGGCGAGCTCTGGCGCCAGGCGCTCGCCGTCAACGGCTACACCGTCGACCTCCGCAAGGGCGTCGGGCCGGCGGAGGATCTCGATGCCGCCCTGCAGGAAGGCGTGATCGACGGCTATGTGGCCTACACCGGGACGGTGCTGTCGATCGTCGCCGACCAGGACGTGACCGGACTCGACCCGGATCAGACCTACGACGAGGCCAAGGAGTTCTACGACAGCCGTGACATGGCGATGAGCGCCATGACGCCGTTCCAGAACAAGGACGCCATCGCGACCACGGCACAGTTCGCGCAGTCCGAGCGGCTGCAGTCGATCGCCGACCTGCAGCAGCTGTCGAGCTTCAGGCTGGCGGCCCGGCCGGAGTTCGAGGACCTCTACCTGGGTCTCAAGGGCCTGGTGGACGTGTACGGCCTCACCAACGCTGACTTCAAACCGGTCACCCTGGGCAAGCAGTACGCGGCGCTCGACAGCGGTGCCGCGGACGCCGTGAACGCGTTCACCACCGACCCGCAGCTGCTCGGCGGTGACTATGCGGTGCTCGAGGACCCCGACCTCCTGTTCGGTTCGCAGAATGTCGTGATGGTCGTCGGCGAGGACGAGCTCGAGCGCGTCGGCGAGGAGACGTTCCTGGAGGTGGTCGACGCCGTTAACAGCCTGCTCACCCAGGACGTCATCGTCGACCTCAACGCCGCCGTGACGGAGGGGCGAGTCGAGGAAGACGTCGCTGAGCAGTTCCTTCGCGAGGCCGGTCTCCTGGAGCCGATCGGCGGCGGCTGAGTCTCTGAGCGGTGCATCCGACGTTGTCCACGAATCCACGAGGAGGGGACATGCCGCAAGACGAGCCCAGGCGCCCGTTCGGGGGCGTCACCGACCTGTTCAGCGAGCTGAGCCGCCTGCGCGACGTCGGTACGCACGGCCGTGAACCCGCCCACGAGGACAAGCAACGCACGCACGCCAGCGCATGGGTTCCGGCCACCGACATCGTTGCCCAGGGGCAGGACCTGGTCATCCGGGTGGAGCTGGCCGGCGTCGACCCCAGCGACGTGCACCTGAGCTTCTCCAACAGCATCCTCACCGTCTCCGGCAACCGGAGGACCGAGCTGGCAGACGACGACCCTGCCAACTTCTACGTCCGGGAGCGCTTCTACGGGGAGTTCCGGCGCTCGTTCACCCTGCCGGAGTCGACCGCTCCGAGCCAGATCACCGCTGAGTTCGACGACGGCCTCGTCGAGATCGTCGTACGTGGTGGAGCCAGCCAGTCCGCTAGCACCCGAATCGAGATCGGAGACCGATCCAGCGCGGCGACCACCCGCACCCTGGGTTAGGCCAACTGCAGCAGACGACGAGGTGGCAGGCTCGCCGAGTGAGTGCCCCAGAGCCCGTGACACCCGAAGCCCCTCAGCTCCGCGGTCGGCAGATCATGCACCAGCGCTGGGAGGAGGTCGCGTTCCTTCACTGGCGGGTGGATGCGGCCAGGGTGGCGCCGCTGCTGCCGGCCGGTACGACGCCCGACGTCTTCGACGGCAGCTCGTGGGTGGGGCTGATCCCGTTTCGCATGGTGGGCGCGGGTCTGCTGACAGGGCCTGCCGTGCCGTGGCTGGGAACCTTCGCCGAGACGAACGTCCGCCTGTATGCCGTCGACACCACCGGCCGCCGAGGGGTCGTCTTCCGGTCCCTCGACGCCTCCCGTCTCGCGGTGGTGATCGGTGCTCGCCTTGCCTTCGGACTGCCCTACTGCTGGGCCAGAATGCAGGTACGGCGAGTCGGCCGCGACATCGAGTACACGACAGTGCGCCGTTTACCCCGCGGAGGGTGCCCCGGTGCGCACATCGTCGTACGTCCGGAGGCAGTCGCGGTGCGCGCCGATTCGCTGGCTCACTTCCTCACCGCCCGTTGGGGGCTGCACACCCGGTGGGTGCGCCGGCGCCTCTACGTGCCGAACGAGCACGCGACGTGGCCGCTGCACACCGCTTCCCTCCAGCATCTCGACGATGATCTGGTGGGTGCGGCAGGCCTGCCGGGTGTCAGCCACCAGCCGCCCGACTCGGTACTATGGTCGGCTGGAGTGCGGACCGTCTTCGGCATGCCGCAGCCGTCTCGGCGCTAGCTGTTCCGGGTCTTGGCGCGGACATGGGCTCGCTCGCCTTGGGTGCCGAACAGGGCCAGGAACTCCGCGGGTTCCCCGCCACACCCGCCGCACCAGTGCGGCGTGCGGGTGTCGAACTCGGCGGCCTCGCCGGGTGAGAGCACCAGGTCCTGCTCACCGAGGACGAGCCTGAGCTGGCCGTTGAGGACGTAGATCCATTCGTATCCCTGGTGTGTCTGCAGCCGCGGTTGCTGCGGACGTTTCGTCGCGGGGATGACGACCTTGTACGCCTGGAGCCCTCCGGGACGCTGGGTCAGCGGCAGCATTGTCATCCCGTTGCGGCTGATCGGTCGCAGGTGGACGCGCGGGTCTCCGGTGGTGGGAGCGCCGATGAGGTCGTCGAGAGCGACCCGGTAGGCCCGGGCAAGCGGCAACAACAGCTCGAGGTTGGGTCGACGCTGACCGGACTCCAACCGGGACAGGGTGCTGATCGAGATGCCGGTCGCCTGGGAAAGGTCGCTCAGCGTCGTCTCGCGCTGCTGGCGCAGCGCACGTAGCCGGGGTCCCACCGACGTGAGCGCGTGGCTCAGATCATCATCCATGAGAGGAGACCTTGCCACATCAGCAATGACAGTTGCAGTAAAGACCGGGGGTCGGATGGCTGGACACTGCCGACGGCCGTACGGTTACGGCAGAAAGCCTGCGACCCGCGACGCGAGTCAGGCTTCTCCCGCTCTGCCCACGCTTCGACGCTGGAGCAGCTTGTGCGTGCCGTCGCACCAGGGAGCGCGGGCGGAGCCACCACACCGGCAAACGGCCACGACTGGCCGCTCGACCGTATGAACGGTGCCGTCCGCAGCGGTGATCTCGGTTGCTCCTCGTACCAGCATCGGACCGTCCGGACACAGCTCGACCTGCGGCTGGCGAGCCGCCGCCGGTTGCGCCTCGAGCGGGGTGCCGAGCAGCACGTGAGCAGGCTCATCTCGAGCGCCTGAGCCTGTCATCAAGCGACCTGCGCCTGCGGTGTCAAGGCTGGCAGCAGCGCCGACTCGTCCGCTGCCCAGGCGTCCAAAATGGCCGTCGCAGACCACGCGTCGAGGATGAGGCAGGCGGCAGCACCGACAAGCACGTCGCCCAGCAGGGATGGCTCGCTCGCGACGAGTCCGCCGCACAGGTTGCGTGCGGCTACCTGTTCATGCACCGCATCGGCGACGACGTGCTCCTCGAAGTACGCCGCCCCCTGCTCGCCGAGTCCGAGTCGGCGTACGCCTTCGGCGTAACGCCGGTTCGGTAACGATGAGGTGGCCTCGAACGCCGCCAGGTGACCTGCGGTCATGCCTCGCAACCGCCGCTGCTGGCCAAACAGCGTCATCGTCGTGGTGACGGCAAGCGTGGCAGCCGGCACCTTGTCGACGTACGCACCGTAAGTCGGGTCGAGGCCGGCCGCCAGCATTGTCTTGGCGAACAGCTGCGCATGCATCCGATCGAGCCGTCCCCCGCCGTACTCGTCGATCTGCACTTCCAGCAGGGCTGCCTTCGGCGCACCTCGCAGCCGAGGCACCAACCAGGTATGCGGATCCGCCTCTTTGAGGTGGTAGACCGACCGGTGTATCAAGAACTCGCGCAACTGCTCGAGGGTCGCCTGCCGGTGCAGGTGAGCGGACAGCCGGGGTGCCTCGACGGCGTCGGCAAGCTCGAAGATCGCCGCTGCGACGTCGACGTGCGCCAACTGCGCAACCTGACTCACCGGCCCCTTCACCGCGGCGCGCAGCTCAGCCTCACAGGCGTCTTCGAGAACCACCCTCGTTGCTGCCAGATCCGGTGAGCGTTCCCAGCGCTCGTCTGCGGCGTCGATTCCGTCGTAGACCAGCTCCTGCAACACCAGCAAGCTCAGCTGGATGTCCTCGTCGGTCAAGGCTCGGCAGGCGGACACCCTGCGCTCCGCCATGGCCGGCAGGTCTGGGACGGGAGCGAGGGGACCGGCCAGCGATTGCAACAGGCGATCGCTCAGCAGGCCGCGAGCCGCCGGCGACCTCACCGACCGCACCACCGGAGACCGGCGCTCGATGTCGCCATGGCTCCTCGCCTCGATCGTGGCCAGGCGTCTTGGTTGGAACGATGCGGCTCGCCCAGTCTGCCGCACTCAGTATTGCACTGCTCATCGACCCGGCCGGAACCACCGGGCTTCTGGTGCGTATCGCCTCCGGTCTCGCTGCCTTGGGCGTGCACACCTACGGCCTAGGTCGCGACGCTGCTCCCCGTGGCCCGCTCAGCCGCCAGACCCGGTGGGCAGGTCCGGCGACTCATCGCCCCCGCCCTGAGGATTCACCGCCGTGTCGCTCTCCTCGTCGGATCCGCCCGCAGGGCGGTCCACTGGCCCGCCGCCTGGCTCGTCACTGCCGGTATCGCGTGAGCCGGGCGCGCCGCGCTCAGCTTGCAGCTGCTCCTCGTGGTGCTCACCAGGTGTGCTTGTCGTTGGCGACGTGCCACGGCGACCCGACCGACGTGGGAACAGCTTGACCTCGACCCCGCTTGAGCTCCTAGCGTCGGTACGAGGTGATCGAATGCCAGCCAGCGACGAGGAAGGCGGACGGATGCAGAGGCCAAGCACCACACTGTCGGAGGCCGCGCCTAGATTCTCGGCCATGACGCGAACCACTGCGGGCCTGGGATCGGCGACGGCAGTCTCGGGCGCGGTGACCGCGGTCGAGGCCATCGACCTGGTCAAACGCTTCGGTGAGACCGTGGCCGTGGGCGGGGTGAGCTTCTCGATCCCGCAGGGCTCCGTGCTGGGGCTGCTGGGCCCCAACGGTGCCGGCAAGACCACTCTCGTACGCATGCTGACCACCCTCTCCCGGCCCACCAGCGGCACCGGTCTGGTCGGCGGGCATGACATCGTGAAGGACCCGGCGGCCGTGCGTCGCAGCATGGGCTTGACCGGCCAGGCGGCCACGGTGGACGAGCTGCTCACGGGCAGGGAGAACGTCCGGCTCATCGGTCGCCTGTACGGCCTGCCGATGGCGTACCTGCGGGATACAACCGACGACCTGCTCGAGCGGTTCCGGCTCAGCGACGCGGCGGATCGGCTGGCCAAGACCTACTCCGGTGGGATGCGCCGGCGCCTCGACCTCGCGGTCAGCCTGGTCGCCGCCCCGCCCGTGCTGTTCCTCGACGAGCCGACGACCGGGCTCGATCCGCGCAGCCGGGTAGAGCTGTGGGACGTGCTGCGAGACCTGGTGCGCGACGGCACCACGCTGTTGCTGACCACCCAGTACCTCGAGGAGGCCGACCAGCTGGCCGACCAGATCGTGGTGATCGACCGCGGCCGGGTCATCGCGTCCGGTACCCCGACCCAGCTCAAGGACGAAGCCGGCCAGGCCAGCGTGGTGCTCACCCTCAAGCACGCAGCCGACCTGTCCCGAGCCGAGCAGCTGCTGCGTACGTGCTCACCCGAGGTGCACGCGGAACAGTCCAGCCGCCGGTTGACCGCTCAGGCTGACGGTCTGGGCGACATGACCCGGATCGCCGATGCCTTCGAGACCAGCGGCATCGAGGTCGACGACCTGGGCCTCAAGCGGCCCAGCCTGGACGACGTGTTCCTGCACCTGACCGGCAGGCGTGCCGAGGCTGACGACCAGCCCACCGACGATGATGCGTCCGTCACCCACGGGTCCAAGACGGAGGCCGGTCGATGAGCACCGCGACGCAAACCCGGAGCCCGGTCCCGGTCGAGCACCGGGGACTGGTTCAGCAGTCCATGACCGTGGTGTGGCGCAACCTGCTGCACATCAGGCGCATGCCGGAGATGCTGCTCGACGTCACCATCCAGCCGGTGATGTTCACGCTGCTGTTCGCCTACGTCTTCGGCGGGTCCATCGCCGTTCGCGGTGCCGACTACCGCGAGTTCCTGCTGCCCGGGATCATGGCGCAGACGATCGTGTTCTCCTGCTTCGTGGTCGCGGTCGGGCTCACCAACGACCTGGCCAAGGGCATCGTGGACCGGTTCAAGTCGCTGCCGATGTCGCGCGCATCGGTGCTGGTGGGACGCAGCGTGTCCAGTCTGATCCACTCCAGCATCGGCATCCTGGTGATGGCGATAACCGGGCTGTTGATCGGCTGGCGGATGCGAGAGGGGTTCGCCAATGCCCTGCTGGCCTTCGGCCTGCTTCTCCTGTTCGGCTTCTCGATGATCTGGTTCGGGATCTGGGTCGGGTCGCTGCTGCAGTCCGTCGAAGCAGTCCAGGGATTCATGTTCACCGTCATGTTCCCACTCACGTTCGTGGCGAACACGTTCGCCCCGACGGGTGACATGCCTTCGTGGCTACGGGTCATCGCCGAATGGAACCCGGTGTCGTCGCTCACCCAGGCGTGTCGGAATCTGTGGGGCAACGGTGATCCAGCGCTGGCCGACGCCGCCTTCCCCCTGCAGCACCCCGTCGTCGCCTCCGTGCTGTGGTCGGTCATCATCACGGTGATCTTCGCCCCACTGGCAATGGCGGCATTCAGGCGGCGCTCGCGCGACTGACCCGCGGACCCGGACTCGAAGCTGGGTGTCCTGCCTGGTGTCACTAGGCTGCCCGGCGTGCGCTGTCGGCGACTCGGCACCAGGTCCGGCTCGCTTGCACTGTGTCTGCTCCTCGCGGGTCTGGCCGGCGGATGCACGTCAGACAGCTCGGGCCCGCCCTCGGAGGCCGACAGTGACCGAGCTCGGGAGACCGCTGAGGCGATGGACCTGGACGTCCTGGTCTTCAACATCGAGTACGGCGGCAACGCCTCCACCGACAAGGTGATGCGGTCACTCGACGCGGACATCATCGGTGTCCTCGAGTCGTACAACAGGCTCCCGGAGATAGCCGAGAAGATGGGGTACCCCTACTACAACGTCGGGCTGCAGCTGCTCTCCAAGTACCCGATCCACGAACCCTCGGGTGCCGGCGGTCTGTACGCACTCGTCGAGGTGCAGCCTGGCTACGCGGTGGCGTTCTTCAACACCCACCTCGACTACGTGGCCTATGGACCGAAGCTGTTGAGTTCAGGAATGCCCGTTCAGGACGTGATCGCCTCGGAGAACGAGATCCGGACCTCGTCGATGGACATCTTGCTGCCGAGTCTCGCCGAGACCGCCGAGGCCGGTTACCCCACGTTCCTGACCGGCGACTTCAACCAGCCATCCAGTCTCGACTACACCGGCGAGACGATCGGGACACGCGAGGGGGTCGACAAGGTCGTGCCGTGGCCGGTGAGTGAGGCGTTGTTCGACATCGACTTCCGCGACACGTTCCGGGAGGTCCATCCCGATCCGACTACGTCTACGCCGGTGGTCCCGTGGAGACGCTGGACAGCCAGCTGGTCGGCGAAGCGGCGGATCCGCTCGTCGACATCGGGTTCGAGGATTGGACCTCCGACCACCGTGCGGTGCTGTCGACGTTCGAGCTGGAGCCGTTGGCCTTGCCGACCACCGTGTCACTGGACCGGCGCATGCTCACGGCGGGCGACGAGGTCACCGTGCACCACAACACACCCGGCGTATCGCAGGCGACGGTCGCCGTCGTCCCCGAGGGCGGCGACGCGCCGCAGGAGGAACTGACGTCGCAGTCGTCCGACAATGCCGTCGGCACCATGTCGTTCGACACGGCAGAGCTCGAGCCAGGAGGCTATGACGTCGTGCTACTCGACGAAGCCGGCCTGGAGATTGCCCGCAACGAGTTCTGGGTGCGTTCCAGGAAAGCAGACGTCCAGGTCAGCACCGACCGCTCGACGTACGGCGCGGCAGATCCTGTCGAGGTGGCGTGGGAGGACGGACCGGCGAACCGCTGGGACTGGATCGGGGTCTACCGCGCCGGCGCCGCAGACCCGGAGGAGGACGACTATCTCCTCTGGGGCTACACCGGCGGCCACGACTCCGGTGCCGTACCGCCGTCCGTAATGGGGTCGATGATCCTGAACGGATCGTCTCGGGGGCGTCCCTGGCCCCTGCCTCCCGGCGACTACGTCGTGCACTACTTGCTGACGGACCGGTACCAGTCGGCGGGAAGGGCTGAGTTCACCGTACGTTGACCAAGCCGCTCGAGAGCCGTCCCGGTCGGCACGGGTGGGCAGGCCGAGTCCCGCGCCGAGCTTCGCGGACGCGTCCGCCGGTGCGCACGCTCAGATGCTCGGCGACGGGTACGAGGGCGCTGGGGGGATCGGTCGCCCAGCCCGCACCGCCGCTACGACGGCCGCCGCGTCGGCCGCACGGTACTCCTCACCGTAGACCGCGCCAGGCCGGCGCGGCGCCTCCATCACCGAGGCGTCCGCAGTGTCACCGAGGTCGACAGACACATACCCCGATTCCTCGATGAGACCGGCGACGATGCGCTTGGCCTCGGCATCGTCGCCGCAGATCCACTGCACGGCACGATCGGCACCGGCGCGCCCTGCCGCCTCGGCCTGGAATGCCGACGTCAGCGTGTTGAAGCTCTTGGTGTAGCGCGCGCCGGGCATCCGTTCGGCGTTGACCTGGGCTGCGGTACGACCGATCGGCAGATCCTCGAGCCCCGCGGCCCCGTACTGGTTGGTGGTGTCCACCACGATCTTGCCGTCGAGCGACCCCAACTGTTCGAGCACCTCGTCCAGCAGTCGCCACGGCACCGAGATCGCCGCCACGTCGGCCAGCGCGACCGCCTCGCGTGGCGTACTCGTGCCGGCACGAGCGCCGATCTCAGCCGCCAGCCGTTCGAGCTTGTCGCTGTCGCGCGAGTAGCTCAGAAGCACATCGTGGCCGGCGCGGGCCAGCTGGCGCGCCGTGTTGCCCCCGATCCGACCTGCTCCGACGATTCCGATCCGCATCAGCTCGCTGCCTCCAGGTCGAACGCGGTGCTGGACATCGAAGCCACTGTCGGGAGGGTAGCGGCGGGGGGTCACGGTGAGGCGGGGTGAGGGGATCCTGTCACGGTGCCGGGCGCAGAGCGGGTTTCTGCGGCGGCACGGTGGGCACAGCTCCGGCATGCCGGAGTAGTGCCTCCACCACCCGGTCGACATCCTGCTCGTCGGTTGCCCAGTCCGAAACAGAGATCCGCATCAGCCGTTCGCCCCGGTAGGTCGTCCCGCTGAAGAACGCGATCCCCTCGCCACGGACACCGGCCATCACGGCATTCGCGAAACCGGCGTTGTCTCCGTCCGGCGCGAGCCAGCGGACCAGGACCTGGTTGGACACGACCTCGTTGACGATCTCCGCTCGACCACTGGCCGCCAATGCCTCAGCGAAACGTCGCGCAAGCCCGATGGTGCGCTCGACAAGCTCGCTCACACCTGTGCGCCCCAGCGAGCGGAGCGCCGCGTACACACCGACCCCGCGGGCCCGCCGGGAGAACTCCGGGTTGAAGTCCATCGGGTCCCGGGCACCGGTTCCCTGCTCGAGGTAGCCCGCCTGCACGCTCATGGCGGCGCGGTGCGCCGCCGGGTTCCGGCAGAAGGCCACTCCGCAGTCGTATGCCACGTTGAGCAGCTTGTGCCCGTCGGTCGACCACGAGTCGAGGCGGTCGAGACCACGCACCCGCTCGGACATGCCCGGCGAAGCGGCCGCCAGCAGCATCACCGCGCCGTCGACGTGTACCCAAGTAGGGTTGCCCGCATCCCGATGGGTTTCGGCGATGTCCGCAACGGCCGCAAAGTCGTCGAAGGAGCCGGTGTTCACGTTGCCGCACTCGACCGCCACGATGGTCGGACCCGACCGGGTACGCAGGGTGTCCGCGAGCAGGTCCGTACGCACCCTGTCCTGGTCGTCGCACGGGACCAGGACCGCGGCCCGCTCCCCCAGCCCGAGGAAGCGCAGCGCGCGCAGGACCGAGGAGTGCGCACCCTCCTTGACGACGACGCTCACCGGAGGTGCGCCGAGCAGCCCGTCCGCCTCGGCGTCCCAGCCGGCCGAGCGCAGCACCTCGTGCCGGGCCGCGGCCAGGCAGGTGAAGTTCGCCATCTGACCGCCCGTCACGAAGCCGACCGAGGTTTCCGATGGCAGACCCAGCAGGTCGACCAGCCACTCGGCGGCGATCTCTTCAGCGACAGCCCGCCGGGCGTCGGCGGGAACAGCCCCGCGTTCTGGTCCCACGTCGAGACCAGCAGCTCGGTACCCCAGGCCGCCGGGTGCAAGCCACCGATGACGAAACCGAAGAACCGACCGCTGGCGTGCGCGGTGACGTACGGGCCGAGATCACGGACCAGGTCGGCCACGACCTGCGCCGCCTCCAGACCCTCATCTGGCAGCCCGTGGTCGAGAGATCGCCTGATCTCGGCGTACTCGCCTTGCGGATACACCCGACGCTCCGGCAGCGACCGCAGGTAGCGCAACGCCTCGGGCGCGGCTACATCGAGCACGGACTTCCAGTCTGAGCGGTGCACTGCCCTCTCCCGGCCCTCGATCCCGAGTCAGGAACCTACCGCTGCGGACGAGCCGCACGTCCAGGCCAGGTCCGGGCATCGGCAGGTCTGGCGTCGGCTACGCCAACCGGCCAACCGGCTCACCATGACCGTCAGACCGGTGCGCCACGCTTGCAAGCGGCGACCGTAGGTTGAGGACACTGAGTCGCTCGTCCGGGCGCCAGCCGCGAGCAACGGAGGCACCAGCGCGTGCGCATCGTGATCACTGGAGCAAGCGGGAACCTGGGGACCGCTGTGCTCGCGAAGTTGGCCGCGGAGATGCCGGACGCCGAGGTGTTGGCGCTGGCCCGGCGTTCCCCCGAGGCTGCTGAGGCGCTCCGCGCGCCGGTACGGACCGAGTGGGTGGAGCGCGACCTGCGCACCGACGACCCGGCTGCCGCTTTTGAGCGCGCCGACGCTGTCGTGCACCTGGCTTGGGCATTCCACCCGGCCCGACGGCCGGATGAGACCTGGCGGACCAACGTGTTGGGTAGCCGGCGAGTCCTCGACGCTGCCGATCGCGCCGGTGTCGGCCACGTGCTGGTCGTCTCGTCGGTGGCGGCGTACTCGCAGCGACTGGACCTCCACCCGGTCAACGAACAATGGCCAACGGATGGAGCATCCGAGGCGCCCTACGCCTGTGAGAAGGCGTATGTGGAGCGACTGCTCGACACGTTCGAGGCGACCCACCCGTCGGTCGTCCTGACTCGGACGCGCCCGGTGTTCGTGTTCCAGGCATCTGCGGCCGAGGAGCAGCGACGCATCTTCGCGGGAAGTCTGTTGCCAACGCGACTGGCCATCAGGGCAGCGTCGTTGGCGCTCCCGCTTCCGGAGGGCGTTGCCCTGCAAGCCGTACATGCCGACGACGTGGCTGCTGCGATTGTCACAGCCGTGGACCGTCGCGAAGGTGGGGTCTTCAATCTCGCCGGCGACGGCATCCTGCGCAGCGGCGAGCTTGAGCAGGTCTTCGGCGGACGTCCGATCGCGCTGCCGGCTCGGCTGGTCAGATCGCTGGTCGCCGCAGCTTTCGCCGCGCGCCTGCTACCGGCCGATCCTCGTCTGTTCGACGCACTGCTGCGGGTTCCGATGCTGTCGACCGAGCGAGCCCGGGAGCGACTCGATTGGCGGCCTCGGCAGACCGGGGCAGACGCGTTGCGCAGCCTGCGGACCGGACTATTGGACACCCGCGGAGCACCGACACCGCCGCTGCACGCCGGCTGAGCCCCACCGAGGCTCAACCGGCTCCGAGCCAACTCCAGTCATCCAGATCCTCGACCCGGCGAGGACACGAGGCTGGAGGTCATCTGGACACCGTGGGCGACACACCGCAGGGATGGCGACGATGATCACCGAAGCGGGGTGCGTCGATGAGAGGAGGCGGCGGATGCGTGCCGATGGGGACGAGGTCCGGTCCTGGGCGGCTGTCGAGCTGTGGTGAGTGGTGTCCCGCCGCCGGTAGTCGAGCCACGCGCCGGTCACCACGAACGGTATAGCGATGAGACCGAGTGGATGGAGTGGGAGGGATGGCAGCGGCTGCCACTGCTGTCTCCACCCGGCGCAGGTGAACGGGTCGTGGTGCTTTCCGCTCATCCTGACGACGATGTGCTGGCGGCGGGGGGACTGCTGGCCCGGCTTGCCGAGCGTGGCTGCGAACTGCTGTTCGTGTGCGCGACCGATGGTGAGCACTCGCACCCGAGCAGCCCGACCATCGAGCCAGCTGATCTGGCCGAGCGACGAATCCGTGAATTGGACGTCGCGCTGCGAGCACTCGGTCACGCCGGCTCCGAACGGCTGCTGCTGCACCTTCCCGATGCGGCGCTAACCACGCACGAGGGGGAGCTCGTCCAACGGCTCGCTCCCCATCTCGTGGGAGCGGCGGTACTGCTCGCACCATGGTCCGGGGACGGGCACCCCGACCATGACGCCGCCGGCCGGGCCGGCCGTCGAGCGGTCGATCGGCTCACCGAGCTCGCCCACCCGGAGAAAGGCGCCTCGAACCCGCCTGCGCTGTGGGAGTACGCAGTCTGGGCATGGCACTGGGCTTCGCCTGCTGATCGCCGACTGCCGTGGGTCCGCGCTCGCATGGTCCGGCTGCACCCGCGTGAGCGGGTCGCCAAGGCGGCAGCCGTGGCATGCTTCGCCAGCCAGCTGTATCCACTGAGCGCGGATCCTTCCGACCAGGCGGTGCTGTCACCTCACGTGATGGCCCACTTCACCCGGCCGCACGAGACGGTGTTCGTGTGACCGGCCAATGAGGCCGCAAGCCGTAGCTGTCGTGGTGCCCGCGCGCGACGAGCAGGACACAGTCGCCGCGTGCTTGGGCTCGATCGCGATCGCCGCCCGACAGGTCAGCCTGGACGTGCTCACCGTCGTGGTCGCCGACCACTGCGTCGACGAAACCGCAGCGCGGTCCGCGGCTGCCGGTGCCACAGTCGCGGTCCGATCGGGGTCCCTCGCTGGCGGCGTGGGCGCCGCACGTGCGACCGGTTGCACCTATGCGCTCCACCGGTTAGGCGGGCTGCCGTACGAGTCGATCTGGCTGGCGCACACCGACGCCGACTCGCAGGTGCCCCCCGACTGGCTGTCCGCGCAGTTGGTGCTTGCCGGCCGTGGGCATGACGCGGTGGCCGGCATGGTGACGTTGACGGGCACAGGGAACCGCGAGACACGGCGCCGTTGGACAGCGTCGTACCGGCAACGGCACGGACATGTCCACGGAGCCAACCTCGGCGTCCGAGCCGATGCCTACCTCGCGGTCGGGGGCTTCCAGCCGGTACCGGCTCACGAGGACCTACAACTGGTGCGGGACCTGGTAACCGGTGGGTACGCGGTCGCGCGTCCGCGCAGGCCTCGAGTCGTGACGTCATCGCGGCTCAGGGGACGAACGCCGGCCGGGGTTGCGGCTGACCTGCGCAAACTGGGTTGATGGCCGGACCGTCATGGGCGCCGCCAGGCAGACTGGTTCGGAGCCGCGTCGCTGTCAGGCGAATGCCCTTACTGTTGGGCTGGCTGGCAGGGAGTCCACTTGCGGCAGTTCTGACCAGCTTAGAGTCGTCGAGCTTTCTGCACGTCCTCGTGTGTGAACCGATCGGAGCCTGAACCATGTCCACCGACGCGATCGTCATCCTCAAAGCTGACCATAAGCAGATCCGTAGCCTGTTCAGGCGGTTCGAGCAGGCCGGGGAGAACGCCCTGAAAACCAAACAGTCGCTGGCGGACAGCATTCTCGAGGCGCTCACCGTGCACACGTACATCGAGAACGAGGTCATGTATCCCGAGACGCGCACCTTGCTGCCGGATCTGGGCAAGGACGTGCTCGAGTCGTACGAGGAGCACCATGTGGCTGATCTGCTGTGCGCGGAGCTCGCGGCCATGACTCCCGCGGAGGAACGCTTCGACGCCAAGATGACCGTGCTCATCGAGAACGTCACCCACCACATGGACGAGGAGGAGCAGGAGTGGTTCCCCAAGGTCCGTGACGGGCTGGGACGCAAGCAGCTCGCCGACATCGGCGCACGGATGCTGGAGTTGAAGAAGACCGCCCCACGCCACCCGGCCCAGCCGAGCGCGCTCAAGAAGGCCATTGACGCCGTCATAGCTTGAGCAGCGCCGCGGAAACCGGACCGGGTTCGCTCGGTCGGCCAGCCCCATCAGCCCAGCGGTCGCTGACGGCAAGCGCAACGTGACGGCTGCGACCCTGGCACGCTTCGCCGTATCGTGAGCACCATGAGCCTGCAGGAGCAACAGCAGCCCGCCGACGTCCAGATCGGTGCGGTCGACACCGCAGTGGTCGACGTTGACGGCACGCTGGTCGACACCAACTATCACCACACCCTGGCTTGGGCCAGAGCGTTCGCTCGGCAGAAACTGTTCCCTCCGGCGTGGCGCATCCACCGCGCCATCGGCATGGGCGGCGACCGGCTGGTGGCTGCCGTTGGCGGAGACGACACCGAGGCCCGTGTTGGAGACGCGCTGCGGGCTGCGTGGACTGAGGAGTTCGACCCCCCCTCTTCGAGAGGTCGGCCTGCTTCCTGGCGCCGCGGAATTCCTGGCCTTCCTGCACGGGAAAGAGCTCCGGGTGGTACTGGCCACATCGGGTAAACCCGAGCATGTCGACCACTACCTCGACTTGCTGAACGGTCGGGAGCTCGCGGACACCTGGGTGACCGCCGAGGACGCCGACGCGAGCAAGCCAGCGCCAGACCTGGTGCAGAGCGCGATGCGACGGGTGGACGCCTCGGCGGCGGTGATGGTGGGCGACTCGATCTGGGATGTGCACTCCGCGGCGCAGCTGGGCGTGCCAACGGTCTGTGTTCTCAGTGGCGGTATCGCCGCCGGGGAGCTGCGTGAGGCCGGGGCCCGAACGGTCTACGCAGACCTCCCAAGCCTGCAATCTGACTGGGCGCATCTCACCGCGCCGTAGATACCGGTGGGAGCTGCGCTGAGGCTGAGGTTTGCCCTGGTGGCCCCAGCGTCGACCAGCCGCATCCCGAAACGCCATGCATTCTTGCATCCTCACGGCGCTCAGGATCCGACATGGCTGATTGTGCCTCCACCCTGGGGATGTGACACTGCCGAACGTGGACTCAGTCTTCGAAGTCAGGAGTGTCAGCAAGGCAAGGCTCCTGGCCGCGCGGATGAGGGTCGCTGGTTACGACGCACTCCCGATGGTTCGCTTCAGCGGCAGCAAGGTCGTCGTCACCCACGAGGACGGACAAGCAGCGGAAGTTCTACGGGTCGCACGAGCGGCGGACCCGACCATCCAGCCGCTGCCGCGTAGGTCGTAGCGAGCCCGGTCGCAGATCACCACGGCATGTCCTCGACGCCCCGGGTGGAGGCAACCGGGGGCTTTGACCGCGTCCGGCAGGGCCGCCCCTCGACACCTACGATCGTGTCCTGTCCCGCTGTCGCCCAAGGAGCCGTCATGACAAAGCTGGTCTACGACTTCGGCGAAGGCGGGCGCGACATGTTGGACCTGCTCGGCGGCAAGGGTGCGAACCTCTGTGAGATGACAGGGCTGGGCCTGCCGGTGCCGCCGGGCTTCGTGATCAGTACGGAGGCGTGCCGGACGTACCTCGAGACCGGAGCGGTGCCGGCCGAGCTCGCCGCCGAGGTCGACGAACACCTCACGGCGCTCGAGCAGCGCATGGGCAAGGCGCTCGGGGATCCCAGCGACCCGCTGCTGGTCAGCGTCCGGTCCGGCGCAAAGTTCTCCATGCCCGGGATGATGGACACAGTCTTGAACATCGGGCTCAACGACGAGAGCGTGCAAGGACTGGCCAAGCAGGCCGGCAGCGAGCGCTTCGCCTGGGACTCCTACCGGCGGCTGATACAGATGTACGGCAAGACCGTCCTCGGCGTCGAGGGCTTCGAGCATGCCCTCGCGCAGGTCAAGGACACCCAAGGTGCGGACAGCGACACTGGGCTCGACGAGACTCAGCTGCGCGCGCTCGTCGACAAGTTCAAGCAGCTCGTCCACGATCACACCGGCGAGCCCTTCCCGCAGGACCCGCGCGTGCAGCTCGAGCTGGCGACGCGGGCCGTCTTCGACTCATGGAACGGCGAGCGGGCCCGGCTCTACCGCCGCCAGGAGCGGATCCCAGCCGACCTGGGCACCGCGGTCAGCGTCTGCTCAATGGTCTTTGGCAACCTCGGGGTGGACTCCGGCACCGGGGTCGCGTTCACGCGCGACCCCGGCTCCGGCGCGCAGGGGGTGTACGGGGACTACCTGCAAGACGCCCAAGGCGAAGACGTCGTCGCCGGCATCCGCAACACAGTGCCGCTAGCCGACCTGCAGGATCTGGACGAGGTCTCGTACACCGAACTTCTGCGCATGATGCAAACGCTGGAGGAGCACTACCGCGACCTCTGCGACATCGAGTTCACCATTGAGGGCGGCACGCTGTGGATGCTGCAGACCCGCGTCGGCAAGCGCACCGCCGGCGCCGCCTTCCGCATCGCGACCCAACTCGTCGACGAGGGCCTGATCGACCTCGACGAGGCCCTTGGCCGGGTCACCGGCGTGCAACTGGCCCGGCTGATGTTCCCGGCGTTCGCCTCGACCGACGACGGCAGCCGCTCGCTGCTGACAACGGGGATGGGCGCGTCGCCGGGTGCAGCCGTCGGCAAGGTCGTCTTCGACAGCGCGGCGGCCGTGGCATCGGCAGCCCGCGGGGGGGACGTCCTGCTGGTCCGACGGGAGACCAACCCGGACGACCTCGCCGGGATGATCGCTGCGGACGGCGTGCTCACCAGCCGTGGTGGCAAGACCAGCCACGCCGCCGTGGTAGCGCGTGGCATGGGCAAGACCTGCGTGTGCGGGGCCGAGGATCTCAATGTCGACGTCGACGCGCGCACGATCACCTCCGCAGACGGCACCGTGGTTCGGGAGGGCGATGTGCTGTCGATCGACGGCACCAGCGGCGCCGTCTACATCGGCGCCGTCCCAGTCAGCCCGAGCCCCGTGGTGCAGTACTTCGAGGGCGAGCTCGCCCCCGAGGACGGCGACGACCTGGTGCAAGCGGTGCACCGGCTGGTCCGGCACGCCGACGAGGCGCGGCGCCTAGGGGTGCGGGCGAACGCCGACAACGCCGAGGATGCCGAGCGCGCCCGCCAGTACGGCGCCGGCGGAATCGGCCTGTGCCGAACCGAGCACATGTTCCTGGGCGAGCGACGCCATCTCGTCGAGGACCTGGTGCTCGCGGACGGGCCGCAGGAGCAGGGAGTCGCCCTCGACGCGCTGCTGCCGCTGCAACGCGAGGACTTCGTCGGCCTCCTGCGCGCGATGGACGGGCTGCCCGTCACGGTCCGCCTGCTCGACCCCCCGCTGCACGAGTTCCTTCCCGACCTGATCGAGCTGTCCGTCGAGGTCGCGGTCGCCGAGGCGACAGAGAAGTCGGTCGACCCCAAGCGTCTCGCTCTGCTCGACGCCGTCCAGCGGCTGCACGAGAGCAACCCCATGTTCGGCCTGCGCGGCGTCCGCCTCGGGCTGTTGATCCCCGGGCTCTTCGGCATGCAGGTCCGGGCGCTCGCCGAGGCCGCCAAGACGCTCAGCGAGGACGGTCTCGATCCCAGGCCGGAGGTGATGGTTCCGCTGGTCGGCGCGGTGCAGGAACTGGAGGTCGTCCGTGAGGAGGCGTTACGCATCCTCGCGGAGCTGGGCGTCGAGGCACTCGTCGGCACGATGATCGAGATCCCGCGGGCGGCGCTCACCTCTGGACAGATCGCGGCGGCGGCCGACTTCTTCTCGTTCGGCACCAACGACCTCACCCAGATGGGCTGGGGCTTCAGCCGCGACGATGTCGAAGCCTCATTCTTCTCGCGTTACCTCGACCTCGGCATCTTCGGCGTCAGCCCGTTCGAGTCGATCGATCAGGAAGGTGTCGGCCGGCTCGTCAGGATTTCCGTGGCGGAGGCCCGCGACGCCAAGCCCGACCTGAAGATCGGTGTCTGTGGAGAGCACGGCGGCGACCCCGACAGCGTTCACTTCTTTCACGACGCGGGACTCGACTACGTGTCGTGCTCGCCGTTCCGGATCCCGGTCGCCCGTCTCGAGGCCGGGCGTGCCGCCATTTCCAGCAGCACACGGCGACCTTGATCCACAGTGCCGGCGACAAGCATCGGTCTGTTGTTCACGGCGACTCTCCCCGGCGATGATCGCGTCTGTTTGATGTTCGCCGTAGCGGGCAGGCAGCGCTGTTCCTGCGCTATTCCTCCCGGGTCTTCGTCCTGGTCTTGGCGCGACCGCGGCGGTCGCGGGCACGGAGTTGGTTGACCTCGGCTTGCAGGTGGCGGGTTTCGGCCTGCAGTCGCAGGACGTGATCGATCCCGGCCAGGTTGAGACCGGCCGCGAGCAGGGTGGTGATCTGATCGATGCGTTCGAGGTCGTGGTCGCTGTAGCGCCGGGTGCCTCCGTCGCTGCGGTACGGCTCGAGCAGGCCCTTGGCTTCGTAGACCCGCAGCATCTGTGGGTTGACGCCGGTCAACTCGGCGGTGACCGACATCCCGTACAGCGCCCGATCGCGACCGAGGTCCATGGTCAGTGCCTCCGGTCGGGCGGCGACGGCGGGGGCGGCAAGGGGGTGACATGCACAGGCCCGGCAACCACCTCCGCACCAGCAACGCTTGGTGTCCCGCCTCGCCACGACCGCCCCGGGCCGGGCGAGACATCCCGAACAGGGTCAGCGACCGGCGCCCCGGGCGCGGTCGTGATCGCCTGCTGGTAGACGGCGCTGATCGCGGCGAACCGCTCCCCAGCGTCAACATCACCGCACAGGTCCGGGTGCGTGGCCCGAGCCAGCCGCCGATAGGCCTGTGCGATCTCGCTCCTTGTGGCGTCGGTGGGCAACCCCAGAATCGCGAACGCCGCCCGCTCTATCCCGTTCATCCTCGTCATCGTCGACACCTCCCGATTCACGATCTATATCGTCGAAGCCACTTGACATGCTCCCACACGACTGGAGAATCTATGACAGTCACTACACATCCTGCCCTCGGGACGGCAGGCCGCAAACCACCCGACCGGGGCCGGCGCAGGAGGAGGAGTCACTCATGCTGATGCGCACCGACCCGTTCCGCGACCTGGACCGGCTCACCGAGGCGATGCTCGGCACCCGCACCCGCCCGGCGGTGATGCCGATGGACGCCTACCGGGAGGGCAGCTCGTTCGTCATCCATCTCGACCTGCCCGGAGTGGCGACCGAGTCCATCGACCTGACGGTGGAGCAGAACGTGCTCACCGTGCATGCTGAGCGCCGGCCGCCGCGCGCCGACAGCGCCGAGCGCGTGGTCGCCGAACGCCCCCACGGCGTCTTCAGCCGCCAGGTCTTCCTCGGCGAGTCCCTCGACGCCGAACATCTGACCGCCGACTACGACTCCGGGGTGCTGACCATCACGATCCCCATCGCGGAGAAAGCCAAACCACGCAAGGTCGAGGTGACCGGCGGATCCACACACAAGGAGATCAGCAGCTAGCACAACCCGGTCACCGGCATGCATCCCGACTGGTTGAGCCTGGCCGCCCCGAACGTGGGCGGCCAGGCTCTATGCAACCGAAGTGAGATCCTGGTCATGTACCCAACACACCAAGCACGCGAGCTCTCTGTCCTGCTGCGTATCAGTCGAGAGCTCGACATCGTCGGTGACGTCACCGCCACCGTCGACAACCCCTCCGAACTCGTCGCCTGGGCGAACATCTTGTCCGACCCCATCGTGGCCGCCTGGCGCGGCGAGGACTCCGGCCACCGCTACGTCCAGGTCACCGCCACCCACGCGCACGAGCCCGTCCGAGGTCGAGTGACCGCGGTGCTCCATTGCGAGCAGCACCCACAGTTCTGGCATGAGCTCATCCCGGCTAACGACCTGGATTGCGGAACGACACAACCCCTGTCACGTACGAGTCTGTCCGCTGCCTGGACCGCGATGCCCATCACGCCGCCGACTTGACCGATCGTGAATCTCGCTCCCTGCCGGAGACGGGTCAGACCCCGAGTGAGTCCGTCCCGCGCGACGAATGTGGTCCGCAGCTAGGGTCCGCCGCGGCGTCCGTGGGTTCGAGGGGGGTCGTAGCCACCCTCAGGTGGCACCATCTCCGCCCGCACGCCGAGCAGCCGGATCGGGCGGTCGTCGGCCAGCTTGTGCAGCAGCTCCAGAGCGATCTGGGTGATCACGACAGGGTCGTACGTCGGCTCGGGCAGCTTGCGGATCCGCGTCACCGTGAAGAAGGGCGCGAAGCGCACCTTGAGGTGAATGCGCGCAGCGGCCCGGCCCTCCCGCCGCAGGTCCGCCACCACCTGGTCGGCCAGCACGCGCAGCGCCTGCCCGATCTCCTCAGCTGTGCTGAGGTTGCGCTGGTAGGTCGTCTCGTGGCCGTGCGCGCGTGCGACCCACGGCGTGTCGTCGACCGTGGCGCTGCCCGCCCCGCGGCCCAACCGGCCGAAGTGCGGGCCGGTGTTGGGGCCGAACTCCGCGATGAGCGGCTCGTCCGGTGATTGGGCCAGCTCGCGTACGGTGCGGATCCCGAGCCCGACCAACCGCGCTGCGACACGGGAACCGACCCCCCACAGCGCCGTGGTCGGGCGGTCACCCATCACGTCCATCCAGTTGTGCCGCGTGAGCCGGTAGACCCCACGGGGCTTACCGAACTCGGTGGCAATCTTGGCGCGCACCAACGTGTCGCCGATGCCGATCGAGCAGTGCAACCCGGTCACCTCGAGCACGGCGGCCTGCAGCGCACGGGCGGTGGGCTCAGGGTCGTCGCTGTCGATGCCGACGAACGCCTCGTCCCAGCCGAGCAGCTGCACGACGGTGCCGGGGAAGGCCCGCAGGGTGTCCATGACCTGCGCCGAGGCCGCCTCGTAGACGGGGAGGTCGACCGGTAGGAAGACCGCCTCGGGGCACCGACGGACGGCGGTCTTGAGCGGCATACCGGACCGAATGCCGAAGCGGCGAGCCTCGTAGGAGGCCGTCGAGACGACCGCTCGCTCGGTCGGATCGCCGCGCCCACCGACGACGACCGGCAGACCCGCGAGCTCTGGATGACGCAGGATCTCGACCGCCGCGAGAAACTGATCCATGTCGACGTGCAGGACCCATGACGTCGGCTCGTGCTGGGCTGTCAAGTGATCATCTCGCTGCGCACGTCACGGCGCTCGTGTTAGCCGCCCGGGAAACGCATGGTGGGTCGCCAAGCGCCACGTCGCGATCGTAGAGCGCTGCGCATCGACAACGCATCGGCGCATCGACGGGCCACACACCGGCACGGTGGTCGGCAGAGCCGTCTACGGTGACCACATGAACCAGGTGACCCGACTGCCCAAGCTCGACCTTGTCGTCCTCGATTGTCCCGACGCCCTGGCACTCGGCAGGTTCTACGCGGACATCCTCGGCTGGGGCGTCGAAGAGGGGTCGGACAAGGAGTTCACCACGCTCGCTCCGCCGGGTGGTGGGGTCACCCCCGAGAACCCCGACGGCCGTACGACGCTGGCCTTTCAGCGGATCGATGACTGGGTCGAGCCCACCTGGCCAGGCGGCGCCCACCCGCAGCAGGGCCACCTGGACCTGTCGGTGCCCGACATCGACGCGGCTGAGCCCGCGGTGCGGGCCGCCGGTGCGCGGGTCCACCCGCATCAGCCCTCGAAGGACGGGGGATTCCGGGTCTACCTCGATCCGGTGGGACACCCGTTCTGCCTCATCCGCGGCTAGTCACCGGCGACCTGGCTACCGCTGCGAAAGGCCGCCAAGCTGCCCTCCAAGTAGTCCAGGTCCCGTTCGAGGAATGCGGCGAGCCGCTCGGCGCCGGCGCGCACCCTTCGGCGGGCGTCGCTGCCGAGCGAGGCTGCCAGCCGCACGTCGACGCTCACGGTGGCGCCGCGAACCGTCCGCTTCCACAGTCCCACGTTGACCGCGTCCAGTACGACCAGCGCCCAGAAGGCATCCCGGTACGCGTCGTGCGGGTGGCCCTCGGAGGCCGGGAAGCCCAGGCCCGGGTAGGTCAGGACCGCCTCGTCGTAGGCGGGGAACAGAAAGGCGCGCCGGCTGCCGGTGGCCCGGCTCGACCGGACAGGGTCGAACCACAGCTTGACGCCGTCCACCTCGGCCGCCTCGAGCTGGTCGCCGAGCTGCGCCAGCGCGGCGTTAGTGTCGGCGGCGGTGAGTCCGGACCAGCGGGTGAAGTCCTTGACCGCCGCCGGCCCGTGACCGGCGAAGAACCGCCGAGCCAGCTCGACCACGGCCTCCTCGCGAGTGCGCGGCGGTGTCGGGTCGACGACCTCCTCCACCAGCGCGTACGAGTGGTGGACACCCCTGGTGGGTCCGGAGCAGATCAGGCCTCGGAGCTCGGCGACCATTAGCAGGTGACCGAGCTGCTCGCCAGCCTTGGGCAGACCCGGGCGGGCGGCGAACTCCACGCCGATCTCGGCCCTGGTGCGGAATGTACGACCAGCCAGCAGGGCGGCGAGGGCATCGAGGGCACGCCCGCCCACCCGGTCGTCGTCGAGCTCGAGCTGGCGATGCCGAGCCGCCATCGACGACAGCACCCGCGGCCCGGTCAGCGCCTGGATCCAGCGCAGGTCCGCGGGCGCGACGAAGTGCCACGTGGGACGCAGGATGTGGGTGCGGACGAAGGCTCCGCGATCGAGCTCGGCGCGCACCGCGCCGTATGTATCGCTGCGGCTGCGCAGGCCGAGCGAGAACAATGCGTGGTCGCGCTCCTGGCTCTGCACACACGTGAGCAACCGCACTGCCTCAGCCGCGTCGGGCAGCGGCGCCGCGGTCAACCGCTGCGTCGCCAACCGGCGCCGCAGCACCCGCTCGACACTGGCGACCCGGTTCATGCCGCCATCCTGACCCCTTGTCAGCGCGGCCTGTCAGCCTGTGGGCAGGCACGTCCTAGGTCGGTGTCCATGTTGGAGCGTGGTGTTCGTTGCCGGTTCACGGCTTCGTACGGCGACGGGAGCAGCTGATGCGTCTGCGCAACGGCGATCACGGGTACGGGGTGGTCACCAAGTTCCTGCACTGGCTCACCGTGGCGATAATCGCCGGGCAGTTCGCCATCGGCTGGACCATGGACGCCGACGATGCCGCGCTGAGGCGTGCGGACGAGCGCATCGACCGGCTGGAGGAGCTCGGCGAGGAGCAGGCGGAGATCCAGGGCGAAGCCGTGGAGCAGGCGTTCGAGAACAAGATCGACCGGCTAAGGGACGAGCTCGACGCTAGCGAGGACAATCGGGTGGCCGCTGCGCTCTCCGACGTGCCCTCCGGTGATCTGCTGGCCGGCGGCCTCTCCGGACCCGAGCTCCACGTGGTGCTGGGGTTGTCGATCATGCTCCTCGGCCTATTCCGGGTCCTGTGGCGGGCCCGCACGCCCCTGCCACCCTGGGCCGACTACCTAGGCCCCGGAGAGCGACGACTGCAGTCCCTGCTGGAGAAGGTCCTGCTCACGCTGCTCTTCGTTGTGCCCGGGACCGGGCTGCTGCTTGTCGTCGGCAGCAATGACTGGCTTCCGGTGCACGTGACGGCGCAGGTGCTGCTCCTCGGCGTGATCGCGCTGCACGTCGGGTTGGCGCTCAAGCACACCGTCGTACGCCGGCACCGGCACCTGGCGCGGATGCTCTGACCAACCCGGCACCTCGGCTCTCCCATCGTTGACGCACCCGGTGACCTGACGATTGCGGGCAGGGGGGACTGGTCGTGGCGGGTCGTGGTCTCAGGCGTCGGGCATCGGGTCATCCAAGAAGGTCAGTACGACGTCGCGTACCAGGTCGGTGCTGGCGAGACCGTAGAAGTGGGTGGTGCCGGGGAACACCGCTAGCCGCGATGCAGGCACTCCGACGAAATCGCCGTTGACGTCGCCGCCGCGCACCTGCAGGAACCGCACGGCATGTTCGAGTTTGACGGCGTCGCAGTCGCCGCAGGTGATCAGGGTTGGCGCGGCGATGCCT
>Ga0136614_10000232_pt1 | contig 24797 bp, 21 predicted proteins | sample AntDrymUQ2792106_2_FD_106643 | JGI IMG/M metagenome (GOLD analysis project Ga0136614, IMG submission 106643) | Polar desert sand microbial communities from Dry Valleys, Antarctica - metaG UQ279 (21.06) | ecosystem: Environmental > Terrestrial > Soil > Desert | place: Antarctica: Dry Valley... | reverse complement strand
CTCACCACCACGGCGCACCGACGAAGCAGAGGCGCCCGCCCGGAACAAACCGAGCGGGCGCCTCACCCTGCCCCTTGACAAGAACACACTCCATATCAGTTGACGCTTGCGCAGTCCGCGCCGACCTCCGACGGTTGTCCGGCCAAGCCGTCGGCCAGGAACTGAAGCATGTCGTCCGCGGCGGCCAACCGGAGGTTACCGTGCGAAACGCCGTCGTACTCCTGATAGCGCAGGTTGTCGTTGATGGCGCAGAGGTCCGGAATGGCCGAGCGGGTCACCTCGAGAGGGACCAGCTTGTCCCTGCCACCCTGCGCGATGAAAACCGGAGCTGCGATCGCACTCTGCCCGGTGCTGTTCTCCTCCAACAGGGCGGCCCACTCGGGGATGTCCAGCAGAGAGGCCTGCAAGAAGTCGTCGACCGGCCCCTGTGCTTGTGGTAGCCGACCGGTGCACTCGTTGACGACGATGTCCAGGACTTCGGCGCCTTGGGCGGTCACCAGGGAACTCGGGTCCTGGCCGTAGTAGTCCACCCACGAGGCGATCAGAGGGGCGGCAGTGTCGAAGGAGTTCGGCTCGTTGAACCTAACATCGGTGAGTTCGGTCAGGTCCGTCGGCGGCGCCAGTGCCGCCACCGCCACCACGTCGATCTCCGGGGCGTACGTCGGTGCAAGTTCCCCGGCGAACAGCGCCGCGTGCCCACCCTGCGAGTAGCCGACGATCATGGTTTGCGGACCTATGTTCGCCCCGGAAATTCCCCGGGCAGCGCGCGCCGAGTCCAGGACGCTGCGTCCTTCGCTCTCGCCGATCAGGAATCCGGGTATGCCGTCGGTGCCCAGGCCGGCGAAGTCCGAGGCCACGATGGCGTATCCGGCCCCGATGAAGGTCTCCAGGTAGAGCATCTTCTCGATGCCGCTGGTCGACGGCGCGCACTGGTCGCCGAGGCCCGCTGTACCGTGCGCGAAAGCGATCAGCGGCCAGCCACCCTCCGGGGCGTCGCCGTCCGGGGTTGCCAGCAGGCCGGTGACCTCGACGATCGAGTCGTCACGGCCCGTGGAGCAGTAGCGCATGGTCCAGCCCAGTACGCCCTCCGGTGCCGGCGCGGATTCGCTCCCGGTCAGTCCGCCGGCCCCGGACTCGGCGGCCGCGACGTCGCCATTCTCGGTTGCGGACGTGTCGCACTCGGAGAAGGTCTGCGGTGGCGGCTCGGGCTCCGGCCCGCCGCCGCCGCCGCAGCTGGCCAGCAGCGTCACTGCGGCAATCGCGGCCGTGGTGATCGCAACTCTGGTCATAATTCGCACGTTACCTCACTCACTGTGTCGGCCGATCTCGATGAACAACGGGCTCAGTGCACCCGAAGTGCCCGTGAGGCGGGTGAACTGATTCACTGCATCGGGATCCAAGCCACGAGAAAGGTGTCATGCTCAGCGACGACCCGAGAACCCGGGCCTGGGGACGCGCGTGCACGGGTCTCCCGCTGGATTTCGCGATCATCGGGGCACAGAAGTCGGCGTCGACGTTCTTGCAGCGCCGGCTCGCCGAGCATCCCGACATCACCGTTCTGGAGCACGAGTCCCGCCACTTCGAGGATCCCGACTACGGCCGTGGCGGCCTGCGGCACCTCAGCGATCTGCTCGCGCCACGGGCCGGATCGCTCACCGGCTTGAAGCGCCCCGACTACCTGCCCAAGCCGGAGGTGCCCGGCCGAGTGGCCGATCACGTCCCGCGGATCAAGCTGCTGGCGGTCCTGCGGGAGCCGGTTGCCCGCGCGGTATCGGCGTACTACCACTTGGCCGTTTTCGGTTTCGTGCCGGTGATGGATCCCTCGGCCGCGCTCGCCGCGATTCTCGACGGAAGAATGCAGAAGGACCACCCCAAGTCACAGGAGATTCTGGAGTACGGGCGGTACGCCGCGCACCTGCGGCATTGGCACAACTGGTTCGCCCCCGAGCAATTCCTGGTCCTGCTGCACGACGACATGGCTCGTGATCCGGCGGGCAGCCTGGCCACTGCCCTCCACTTCCTCGACGCAGACGCCACCGTCCCGAGGGACGGTGTGCGATCCACGGCCAATCCGGGCATCTACTGGCCGCCCAGGGTCCGGCTGCGGGCTGCCCGCAGCCGCCGCTACTACGACTACGACACCACGTACGGCACGGTTTCGCCCAGGCGCAAGGGGCCGCTGGCATGGGGCATGGTTGCGGGGTTGACCGCAGTGGACAAGCTTGTGCTCAGCCGGCTCGGCCGCGACCGCCGACCGTGTATCGACACCGCGGTCGAACAGCGGTTGCGGGACTACTACGCCTCGGAGGTCGAGGATCTGGCGTCGCTGTTGAACCGGGATCTCGGGGCGTGGCAACGGAGCAGCGGCTGATGTCCCGAATCCCGCGTTCCGCACGGCGTGCAGTGCAGGCGGGAACCCGCACCGCCGGGCGGCTGACCGCCGAGTTGCGAATGACGCCGAGCTTCCTCGTCGTCGGAGCCAAGCGGGCCGGCACGACCTCGCTGTACGACACGCTGGCCGGCCATCCCCAGGTGCTGCGCGCGGTGCTGCACAAGGAGGTGCACTACTTCGACAACGCCTACCACCGCGGAGCCAGCTGGTACCGCGGGCACTTTCCGACCCGCGCCGCCGCGGCGATCAGCGCACGGCGGACCGGTCTGACAGCGGTCACCGGGGAGGCCACGCCGTCCTACATGTGGCACCCGCTCGCGGCGATGCGGATCGCCGCCGATCTGCCTGACGTCCGACTGATCGTGCTGATCCGGGACCCGGTCCAGCGCGCCCATTCCGAGCACGCCCACTCGGTCTCGATGGGCTGGGAGAGCGAGCCGTTCGAGCGCGCGCTGGACCTGGAGGAGCAGCGGCTGTCCGGCGAGGTGGCGCGACTCGTCGCCGAGCCGCTCTACCGCAGCCGTCCGCACGCCTGCCAGGCCTATGTCACCCGTGGGCGGTACGTAGAACAGCTGGAACGACTGGCGGCGCTCGTTGGACGCGACCGGCTCCACGTGATCGACAGCGACTCGATGTTCCTCGACGCCGGACCGGCGTTGGACGGCCTGACCTCTTTTCTCGGGCTGCAGACCTGGCAGCCGTCCGACCTGGCAAACCTCAACGCCCGCCCCCGCCCAGTTCTGCCCGCACACCTAAACACCCGGTTGGCCGACGAGTTCGCCACCTACGACGAAAGGCTGGCCAGGTGGCTGGGCTGGACGCCCAGCTGGCGACGCTGACGCCGGGGACCGACCTCCGTTCGGGGAACCGCCGACTATGCTGGCGCACGATCCGCCGGCACCATCGGTGCCGTCGGCCATTCCAGCAGCAGTGCGGAGGTACACAGATGCGCCGGCTCAGAGCGGTCCTGGTGCTCATTGTCGGAGTGCTGCCTGCCTCCACGACAAAGAACAAGCTTCTCAACGCCCTGGGACACGACGTGCATAAATCGGCGGTGATCGATCCCGTGGTCATTTTCAACGTCGGCCGGATGCAGGTGGACTCAGACGCCCGGATCTCCATCGGGAACGTGTTCAAGAACCTCCGCGGTGCGCGGGTTGGCTCCTACACACTGATCGGGCCGTGGAACTTCATCTGGGCGAACCCGAAGTTCCGCAGTTCCCCGGAGGCCGATCCTGAACATGTCGGCGTCTTCTCGATCGGCAAGAGCTGCCTGATCACCCGCCGGCACAACCTAGACGCCTCCGGCGGCATCGTGATCAGTGACTGGTCGGGCCTGGCCGGGCGCAGCATCACCATGATGTCGCACTCCTACGACCCGAAACGTCACGTCATGGCGTGTGCTGTGACGAGGATGGAGGAGAGTTCGTTCGTCGCCTCGTCGTGCATCATGGCCGTCGGAGCCACCCTGCCGGAACGGTCCGTCCTCGCGATGGGTGCCGTTCTGATGCCGGGCGCAACAGCGCCGCACGCGTTGTACGCCGGAGTGCCGGCGAAGGTCGTTCGCCCGGACATCAGCGACTGGGTGGCCTTTGACTACTCCGAGGACGGCACGCGGACGCGGACGCCGGCACACTCGCTACCGAACCCGCGTGTACTGAAGAACCGCTAGTCACCGCTCCCGTGACCGAAGCACTTCCCGAGCCCAGCCCAGCGCTCGCCGGCACCCGAAAGTCGGGCAAGAACGCGGTCTGGCTCGTTTTCGAACGGGTGGTGCACCTCGGCGTGGCGTTCGTCGTCAGCATCGTGGTCGCCAGGGCCCTGGGCAAGGAAGACCTCGGCAGTTTGGCGATCGGCCTGGCGTTTCTGCTCCTGGTCGGATCGGTGATCAACCCCGCGGTGCAGTGCCTGCTCCGCGACGTCATCGCCAAGCCGGCGGAGGCCGGCCGTCTGTACGCCGCATCGGCGGCCTCCGTCGGCATCGTGACCAGCCTGTTCTACCTCCTGATGGCCGCGGTGATCGGCGCGACCATGGGGTTCGGGAGCACCACCGGCGTTGTCATCCTCATCGTCGTCGGGTCCGCCCTGCTGCGGCCCCTCAACGTCGTCGATGCCTGGTTCAAGATGGAGCTGCAGAGCCGGCCCGCGGTGCTGATCCGGATTGCCGCCCTGCTGCTCACCGGCGCCGCCAGGGTGGCGCTGCCACTGCTCGGCTACGGCATCGTCGCGGTGGCCTGGACGTACGTGATCGAGGCGGCACTGGTCGGCATCGGACTGTGGATCGCCTATCGGCGGATGTCCGATCGCGACCACTGGGTGCTGGAGTCCAGCCGCGTGGGTGCCACCCTCAAGGAGTTCGCGCCGCTGCTGATCACCTCGAGCAGCGCCCTGATCTACCTGCGCCTGGATCAGGCGATGGTCGGATGGCTGTCCGGCCTGTCCGAGGCCGGTCTGTTCGCGGTCGCCTCCAGCATGGCCGAGGCGCCGCGGTTCGCGCTGCTGGCGCTGTTCATCTCCGTCGCGCCGCGGTTGCTCAAGCTCAAGAACCGGGACCCCGAGCGGTACCAGACCGAACTCATCGCGGTGACCCGGGTGCTGGTGCTGCTGGGCTACCTGCTCACCCTCGCCTTGGTGTTCATCATGGCTCCGCTGGCCCCGGTCCTGCTCGGGCCCGGTTTCGAGGACACCAGGCTGGTCATCGTCCTGCTGGCGTTGTCCACCCCATTCGTCTGTATCGGCGGGCTTCTGCAGTTCATGACGAACTGGGAGCGCTGGTACCGGGAAGCAATCGTGCGAAACGTTATCGGGGCCGTGCTGAGCATCGGCGTGAACTTTGCGCTGCTGCCGAAATACGGTGCGGTCGGTGCCGCGATCAGCAGCTTCATCGCCTACCTGTGGGTGTTCTTCCTCGGTGCGCTCGTCGCCCGCCGCACCCGGGCATTCTTCTGGATGGCCCTGCCGGCGCTGGAGCCGGTGGGAACCATCCGGATGCTGCTGAAACGCCGTCGAAAGCGTGCGCAGGCGCGGCAGGAACGCAAGGAGTTGCTCGCGGCATTCGACGAATCGCCGTGAGCAGTCGCCCCCGTGGGTGATTGCGGCGCGTTCTCGCCTCGTCACGCACTGCAGCCGGGGGAGCACAAACTGCGCTGGATCATCGGCTAGGGTTGTCAGCGGCGCTGGGAGGCAGCGCAACACAGGACGGGTGACACTGAGTGGATCTTCGCCAGTACGTACACGCGCTTCGGGTGCATTGGAGGGCGGTCTGGGTCTGCCTGCTCCTCGGAGTGGCAGTCGGAGGCGCGCTCACCCTCACCACCACTCCGGTGTACGCCGCCACGTCCAGCGTGTTCATCTCGACCTCCGGGTCCAGCCCGACCGAGACCGCAAACGTGCAGGCCGACACCATAGCCGCGAACCGGGTGCCGACGTACGCCAAACTACTGACCGGCCGCAACCTTGCCCAACGGGTCATCAACACGACCGGCGTCGACATGACACCGGCCGAACTCGCCGGCTCCATCTCCACCGAGTTCATCGCGGACATCTCCATCCTGGACGCCACCGTCACCGACGAGTCGCCGGTTCGCGCCCAGCTGCTGGCGAACGCGGTGGCCGGGGAATTCGTCATCCTGGTGAAAGAGATCGAGACGCCCGCGGAGAGCACACTCACCACCGAAACCGGCGAGCAGATCACGACGACCCCCACCGCGCCGGTCAAGGCCAGCCGGGTGGAGACCGCCACCCTGCCCGGCGCCCCGGTGGCGCCGTCCACCACGAACAACCTGGCGCTCGGAGCGGCCCTCGGACTCTTGCTGGGCATCCTGATCGCCCTGCTGCGCCACCTGCTCGACAACACCGTCAAGACCGGCAAGCAGGTCGAGGAGGTCACCAACGCCGCCGTCCTCGGGGGTGTGCTCTTCGACCCGTCGATCCCCGAGCACCCGCTCACCACCGACTATTCAGCGAACTCCCGCACCGGTGAGTCCTACCGCCAGATCCGGACCAGTCTGCAGTTCGTGAGTGTCGACGATCCGCCGCGGGTCATGGTGGTGACCAGTTCGGTCAGCGGCGAGGGCAAGTCGACCACGGCGATCAACCTGGCGCTCGTGCTCGCGCACTCCGGAAACCGGGTGGTGCTGGTCGAGGCGGACCTGCGGCGTCCCCGGGTGACCCGCTACATGCGCCTGGTCAGCGGCGTCGGCCTGACGAACGTGCTGGTCGGAAACGCCGAGCTGTCCGAGGTGCTGCAGCCGTGGCGGGACGGCAAACTCACCGTGCTAGCCGCCGGACCCCACCCGCCGAACCCGAGCGAGCTGCTGGGCTCGGCGCAGATGGGTCACGTGCTGGCCGAGCTGCGCGAGAAGAACGACTACGTCATCATCGACGCCCCGCCGCTGCTGCCGGTCACTGACGCAGCCGTGCTGTCGGTGCTCGCCGACGGCGCCGTCATCGTCACCCGATATGGATCGACCAAGCGCGAAATCCTCCGTACGGCGGCGGAAAGCTTGCACGCCATCGACGCCCGGCTGATCGGAACCGTGCTCAACATGGTGGTCCTCAAGGGCGCCCAGGCCTACGGGTACGGGTACGGCTACGGGTACGGGTACGAGGCCGAGTCCAACGCCCCGCGTGACCTGGACCCGCGGGTGGCCAAGGGCCGCAAGCGCGGGAGCCGCAGCCGTGGGCGGACGACCGCCGACACGGGCAGTGGCGGCTGGAAGGCCACTGCCGACACCGCTGCGGACGCCAAGGGGGGCCTACCCGCCACGGTGGAGTCCACGTCGACCTCCCCGAAGTTGACCAAGGACGAGTCGGTCGCGGCCGACAGTTCACCGTCCCGGCCTGGTAGCGAGGATGCGACCGCCGGCGCGAGCAGAAGCGGTCGCAGCGCCAGCGCCGACACCTGATGCTGACCAGCAAGCTTGCCCGCCGCGTCCGCAGCAACCCGCGGTTGCGCCCGATCGGCATTGCCGGATACCGGCTGTACACCCGGCTGCGCCCGGCCGGGACCGGCCCCACAGTCCTCGCCAACAGCATCCCCAAGGCCGGCACCCACGTCCTGATGTCGTTGCTGGACTCCGTGGCGGGGATGCGCTTCGCCGGCACGCATTTCGCCTACACCGGGGCGGACCGGCCCGGGGGCTCGAACGAGCAGAGCCTGCGTGAGCTGCGGTCGTTGGTGCGCCGGCTGCGTCCGTCGCAGTACATGACCGGCCACATCCGCCATCAGCCCGATATCGCCGCCGTCCTGGCCGAGGCCGGGTGCCGAACGATCCTCAGCATCCGCGACCCGCGAGCGATCGTGCTGTCCGCGGCGAATTACCTGCATTCGAACGAGCGGCACCCCCTGCACGCTCGCGTTCTCCGGGAGTATCCCGACCTCGACGACCGCATCCACGCCGTCGTCGTCGGCATTCCGTCGACCGATGACGGCCCCGGGATCCCCGGCATCACGCAGCGACTGGATCGATACATACCTTGGCTCTCCGAGCCGGGAGTGTGCGTGGTGCGCTACGAGGATCTGGTCGGTTCGCAGGGCGGCGGGTCGGATCAGCAGCAACGCACTGTCGTCTCGGACGTCCTGCGCTTCCTCGGGCTGCCTGCCGGCGATGAGGAAGTCGGCCGGGTAGCCGGATCGGTGTATTCCCCCAAGAGCGCCACCTTCCGCCGCGGCCAGATCGACAGCTGGCGACAGGAGCTTGCTCCGCGTCACGTGGAACTCGTCAATGACATGTGCGAGCAGCAAATGCGCCGGCTGGGCTACTCGACAATCTGACCGGTACCGGCCCGCCTGGCCGCGAGCGCCGGACTGCTCCTGGCGGCATTGTTCCGCGCGGCCCGCGCCGCCGCGACGTGAGCGCTGTCCGCCGCTCGTCCCTTCTCGGCGGTGCGGTAGGCCGCCACCAGAACGCCGGCGACGAATCCCAGTGTCACCCACTCCACGATGGCCAGCAGACCGCCGCCCTGGGTGAGCATCCGGATCGTCGGCAGCGCAAGAGCGGCGGTGATCGGCAGCAGTTCGTCGGGCATGGTGCTGATCCGCAGCAGCATGGACGCCCACAGCGCGACCACCGAGAGGAACACGATCAGCGCCGGGACGCCGACGAAGACGCCGGCGCCTGACCAGGCGTCCAGAACGAAGTTGTGTGCGCTGGTCTCACCGGTCAGGTCTGGCTTGCCCAGCCAGAAGTTCTCCTGGATCGTCTGGAATGACAACGCCACGTTGCTCGATCGCGTGTCGTAGGAGTTCGTGTCTTCGAAGAATCGTTCGTAGAGCAGCTCCCAGACCCCGGCCAGGCCCACCATGACCGCCCCGATGAGAACCACGATTCCGGTCAGCTGGTTGCGCTGGCTGACCCGGCCGGTGACCAGCGCCCGGGCGATGAGGATGAGCGGCCACATCGCTGCCGCAATGATGATCGAGCGGCTCAGCGAAAGAAGGAGCATGCCAGCGCCGCCGACCATCGTGGCGCGGTAGATCCACGATTTCAGACCGGGCTGAAACGGCACACGGGAGTGCGCCCACCCGGTGACGTACATGGCAAGCAGCAAGCCGCCGAAGATCTCGTGTCGGAAGTTGGCCCGGACCTCATCGGACTCGAATCCGAAACCGCCGAAGACCCGCCGGAACAACCCGAACTCGATGACATTCGGGTCTCCCGTGGCGATGGCTTGCGCGATCACCGCGGCTATGTCCACTCTGTTCTGGACCGCCCCGAGGGTGAGCCCGCCCACTAGCACGGTGAGGGCGGCAGGGGCGGTCCACCGCAGCGTCTCGACAAATCTGACGTCGGGGGATAGCGCCGCGACATAGAAATACACACCGACCGCCAGGAAAATGACCATGTAGACCATTTCTTGGATGGGATCGATCGGCACCATACCGCCGTACATCGTGACCGCCGCCCAGATGATGTACATGTACGCGTTCGCGATCAGGAAAACACGGAAACGGTGTATGACATCGTCGGACTGCTTCATGCCATATGTGAGGAACACAATGATTGTCAGGACGAACACGCCGAGCTGATGGACCCGGATGTTCCCGCCGACCGGGGACCCGACGACCACGAACCACTGCAGCGGGAGCAGGGCAAGGCAGGCCACGCCGAGGAATCTCACTGGTGAGTCCCCCCCGTCTGCGCTAACCACTCATTGAATCGCAGACACAGCGTACAAGCCATCTGGTCAGCTTCCTCGACCCAAATAGCCGACCCACAGTTGCTCCCGCTGCTCGGTGGCGGCGGCGCGACTTCGCTGATACCCCTCCAGGGTCGCCCGCGACAACTCCGCGCCGACCTCCTTCCACCGTCCGACCAGGTGGGTTACGTGTTCGGCGAAGGCCCCCGGCGCCGCGAGCAGTTCGCCGGCGAAGAGTATCTCCGATAGCGACCCAATCGGGTAAGCGACCGCTGGCACGGCCCGACTCGCCGCCTCCAGAACGACCAGCGGCGCGGCTTCGTGGCGGTAGCTGCTCGGGAACAGCAGCAGGTCCAGCGTGTCGTAGAACGCGGCCAGGGCGCCTCCGTACAGCGGTCCGTGCACGGTGATCCGAGGGTCGGATCGCAGTGGTTCCAGCAGCGCGTCCAACGCCGCTTGGGTTCGCTCATCCTGTGCCGCGCCGGCGATGTGCAGCTCGAAGTCGTGCCCGGTCGCCCTGAGTTCGGTGGCAGTGTCCACGACCTCCTGGAGCCCCTTCTCGAAGGACAGGTTGGAGATGTGGCCCACGCGGACGGGGGACGATCCGTCGCGAATGTGTGCCGGCCCGGCGTCCGCGACGAAGATCGCATTGCTGAGCGGCAGGATGCGAGGGCGCTTGCTGCGTCGAAGGTAACGCTGGCGGAGTTGCTCGGCCATGCTGGCGCTCAGGGCGATGTGCGTGGAGCTGGCGGCGGTCAGGCGGCAAAGCCAGGCCATCGGCCTGCTGTGCTCGGCAAGATAGGCGCTGGAGTGGTGGTGGAATACCACCGGCACGCGGAGCAGCCGGGCCACCAGCACGGGGATCAGCTGAAAGTACAGACCGGAACCGCCCGCACCGCCGATGTAGAGCGCCTCGGGCCGGCGGACCAGCCGGACGCAGCAGACCAGGTGGAACCACAACCGGGCCAACAGATACGTCGCAACCCGGAACCGACTAGCGATAGAGCCGATGCCATGGCTGCTCACCGAGGCGTCGACGACGCTGACCGACCCGCCGTTTTCGCGCAGCCAGTCGAGCATCCCTTTGGTGACCACGGCCGCCCCATGCACCGGTGGTGGCAGTGGGCCGAGAACCAGGACCCGCCCACGCAAGCCCGGCACGCGTGACCACCTCCCTTCGGCTGGACAGTACCGACAGCCGCCAGTTGCTCACACACCGCATCGCGCGGCAGCGTGCACCGGGTACGATGTGGCCGCCGCCACGGCGGCACGTACTGCCCGGGTTCAGCGCATGGACCGGCGTACCCGGAGACCCGAAATCGGATCTGTCAATGCGAGGGGTTCAAGCATGGCGCAACGCACGGTGGACGTTCTGGTGGCCGGTGGCGGCGGGTTCATAGGCGGACATCTCGTGGGTGATCTTCTCACTCAGGGGCACAGCGTCCGCTCCGTCGACGTCAAGCCGATGCATGAGTGGTATCAGACCCATGCGGCCGCGGAGAATCTCGTCTTGAATCTGTCCGCTCTCGACTCCGCGCAGCAAGCCTGCGACGGCGCCGGACAGGTCTACAACTTGGCCGCCGACATGGGCGGTATGGGCTTTATCGAGAAGAACAAGGCAGCCTGCATGCTGTCGATTCTCACCAGCACCCACGTCCTGCTCGCCGCAAAGGAGGCCGGCGTCGACCGGTACTTCTACTCCTCTTCCGCGTGTGTCTATGCGGCACAGAAGCAGACCGATCCCCACGTCACGGCGCTGCGCGAGGAGGACGCCTATCCGGCGCAGCCCGAGGACGGTTACGGCTGGGAGAAGCTCTTCAGCGAGCGGATGTGCAGGCATTTCCTCGAGGACTACGACTTCACCACCCGGGTTGCCCGGTACCACAACGTGTACGGGCCGCAAGGCACCTGGGACGGTGGCCGAGAAAAGGCCCCGGCGGCGATCTGCCGCAAGGTCGCCCTTGCCGCGATCACCGGCCGCGAGGAGATCGAAATCTGGGGCGACGGTGAGCAGACCCGGAGTTTCATGTACATCGACGACTGCGTGCAGGGCAGCCGGCTGATCCTGGCCGGCGATAACGCCGAGCCGGTCAACCTCGGCAGCTCCGAACTGGTCAGCATCAACCAGCTGGTGGACATCGTCGAGGACATCGCCGGTGTGCGCTGCCGACGTACCCATGACCTCGGCGCCCCGCAGGGCGTCCGCGGACGCAACAGCGACAACACCGCGATCCAGAAGTGGTACGGCTGGGAGCCATCGATCTCGCTGGCCGACGGGTTGGAGAAGACATACCGCTGGGTCTACGACCAGGTGAAGATGCAGGCGGCGTGACTACGCCCGTTCCCCTGAAGATCTTCGTCTATGACAACTCCGGACATCCGTTTCAGGCGCAACTGAGCCGCCTTCTGGCCAAGCGGGGCCACCACGTCCTGCACGGGCACTGCGAGGCCTACCAGTCCGGGAAGGGCGCGCTCGCGGCCTCGCCAGGTGACACCGTGCGATTCACCTCGATCGGGGCGGGGAGCAGCATTGCGAAGTACAGCTTCGTACGCCGATTCCTGCAGGAACTCCGGCTCGGCGGCGAGCTGGCGCGGCTGTTCCGTCGGCACCGGCCCGACGTCGTGCTCATCGCGAACACGCCGATCCCGACGCTGTTCGTGGCCGTGCTGTGGTTCGCGGTGAGCAGCACACCCTGGGTGCTCTGGCATCAGGATGTCTACGCCTCCGCCGCCGGCAGCTTCGCCGCCCAGCGGGGCTCGAGCGTGCTCCGGTTGGCCGCGCGGATGATCGGGGCCGTGGAGGCGTGGTGCGCCCGCCGAGCCACGCACGTCGTCGTCATCGCCGACGCCTTCCGAGCCGTGCACGAGGAATGGGGCACGCTGGACAAGACGACGGTGATCACCAACTGGGCGCCGGTGGATGAGATCGTCCCCAAGGAGCGCAACAACACCTGGGCCGCCGAGCACGGCATCGACAGCGGGTTGACCTTGCTGTACTCCGGCACGCTGGGGCTCAAGCACAACCCCACGTTGCTGGTCTCGCTGGCAGCCCGGATCCAGGAGCGGGGCAGCGCCGTTCGGCTGGTCGCCGTCAACGAGGGGCCAGCAGTCAACGTGCTTCGAGCCGAGGCAAGCGCCCGCGGTGTGCCGATCGTGCTGCTGCCGTTCCAGCCCTACCAGCGACTACCCGAGGTGCTGGCGTCCGGTGACGTCCTCGTCGTCCTGCTCGAGCCGGACGCCAGCGCGTTCTCGGTCCCGTCTAAAGCATTGTCCTATCTGTGTGCCGGGCGGCCCATCGTGGGCTTGCTGCCGCAGTCGAACGCCGCCGCGGACCTGCTCGAGCGGGCCGGCAGCGCCGTATTCGCGCCGGTCGAGGCCTCGATCGACGCGGCCGCCAGCTGGGTGATCTCCGTGTGGGCCGACCCGGATCGGCTCGAAGCCCTCGGCGCGGCGGCTCGCGCCCTGGCCGAGACGGAGTTCTCCCCCGACCAGACGGTGGCCCGCTTCGAGGCGCTACTGCTATCGGTTGCCGTCAAGCCGGGCAGCGTAGCGGCTTAGGTGGCCGCCGTAGCGCCGCTCCTAGTCTCTCAGTAGGCGCCGTCGCGCCGTGCGACCGCGGCGACAGTCTTGGCCAGAATCGTGAGGTCGAGGGCGATGGACCAGTTCTCGACATAGTGCAGGTCCAGCCGGACCGCCTCATCCCAGGACACGTTGGAACGCCCGCTGATCTGCCAGAGACCGGTAATACCCGGCTTGACGAGCAGGCGACGGCGGACGTGACCCTGAAAGGCTGTGTCCATGACCGGCAGCGGTCGAGGCCCGACCAGCGACATGTGGCCGAGCAGAACATTCAGCAGCTGTGGCAGTTCATCCAGTGACACTCTGCGCAGCCACCTGCCCACAGGCGTGACCCGTGGGTCGTCCCTGATCTTGAACAACAGCCCGTCGCCCTCGTTGCGGTCCAGCAACTCGGCCAGCCGGTGGTCGGCGTCGGTGTACATGGTCCGGAACTTGAAGACGCGGAACTCCCGCCCCGCCTGGCCGATCCGAGTCTGCCGGTACAGGGCAGGGCCGTTGTCCGTCAGCCGGATCGTCAGTCCGATCGCAAGCAGCACCGGGGACAGCACGAGCAGTCCCATTGCGGCACCGATCCAGTCGATGCCGGTCTTCATCGCCCGTCGCGCACCGGTGAACGACGGCTCGTCGACGTGCAGCAGCGCGAGGCCACCGATCGGGCGCATCGTGATCCGCGGTCCGGCGACGCCGCTCAGCGCCGGCGCGATGATCAGGTCGACGCTGAGACCCTCGAGGCTCCACGCGATCTCCCGGATGACCCGCGGGTTGATGGTCGCGGCGCTCGTGACGATGACCGCGTCGACCTGCATCGCCTGCGCGACGGCGGCCACGTTGTCGAGGGTGCCGATCCGCTGGATCCCTGAGACGGTGGTGTCATCATCGACACCCGGTGTACAGGCTCCGATGATCGTCAGCCCGGCATGCGGCTGGTCGGTGAGCTCTTTGACCAGCCCTTCGATAGACGACGGTGCGCCCACAGCCAGCAGTCGGTGGGTCAGTCGGCCCTGATATCGCTGGCGGACCAACCAGAGCCGGGCGAGGTAACGCCCGACGAGCACCATCATCAAGCCGAGCACGAACGCACCACCGACGAATACGCGGGCAGCGTCCAGCTTGACGACGTACAGGCCGAAGGCCACAAGCACGAGGGTACGAATCGACGCTGCGATGACGCGCTTGTACTCCTCCGGGCCGGAGCCGAAGAAGCGGCTCTCGTACGCTCCGGATGCGGCCAGGGTCGCGATCCAGCCGATGCCGTATACGGCAGCTATCTCCAGATACAGATATTTGCCCTGTTTAGCGCCGATCTCACCAAAGCGGCTGACGATCGCCAGGGCAAGGGCAAAGGCGATCACGGCGGCGTCGAGAACCACGAGGGTGAGTGAGTGCCGCAATTGCCAGCGCGGGCGCGAAGACGAGCCGGGTTCCTCGAACTGAGGAGCTGCTTCTCCGGATGGTGATGATGAAGGCGCCCGCGGTCCGAGGTGGACCTGTGACATATGTGCCGAGCACCTCCCGAATTACGCGGCCCCGGGGCAGGGTAGCGGGTGAGCTGCCGCTCTGTCACCAGAAGGTGACGGAGATTGACCTTTCACCACCCTACGTACACAGGCTGGTATGTGTAGAGGGCTCCTGCACCGTAGGCTGACCCGGCAAATTATTCCTAGTCAGCGGAGTGAACATATGAGTGTGGGCAGGGCCGTCGTCACCGGCGGTGCCGGTTTCCTCGGCTCGCATCTGTGCGAGCGGCTGCTGGACAGCGGGTGGGAGGTTCTTGCACTGGACAATTTTCTGACCGGCGGACCGGTCAACGTTCAGCACCTGCTCGGTCAGGACGGCTTCCGGCTGCTGCGCGCCGACATCACCGACTACGTCCACGTCGCAGGTCCGGTCGACGCCGTCTTGCACTTCGCCTCGCCGGCCTCGCCGATCGACTACCTCCAGCTGCCGATCGCGACCATGAAGGTGGGTTCGATCGGCACCCTCCATGCGCTGGGTCTGGCCAAGGAGAAGGGCGCCCGCTTCCTGCTCGCCTCCACCTCCGAGACGTACGGTGACCCGCAGGTGCATCCGCAACCGGAGACCTACTGGGGCAACGTGAACCCGGTCGGGCCACGCGGGGTGTACGACGAGGCGAAGCGCTTCGCCGAGGCCCTGACCATGGCCTACCGGCGTGCCCACGGGGTGGACACCGCGATCGTGCGCATCTTCAACACCTTCGGCCCGCGGATGCGGCCCAACGACGGTCGGGCCATCCCGACGTTCGTGCGGCAGGCGCTGCACGGTGAGCCGCTGACGGTCGCCGGCGACGGCTCCCAGACCCGCTCCATCTGCTACGTCGACGACCTGGTCGAGGGCATCCTCGCGCTGCTCCGCTCCGACCTACCCGGACCGGTCAACATCGGCAACCCGCACGAGATATCGGTCCTGGACCTGGCCAAGTGGATCCGTGACCTGTCCGGCTCGAAGTCCTCGATCACGTTCGTCCCCCGCCCGCAGGACGACCCGGAGATCCGCCAGCCCGATATCACGCAGGCCCAGCGGCTGCTGGGTTGGTCGCCGCAAGTCCCGATCGAGGAGGCGCTCAAGCAGACCATCGCCTGGTTCCGCGAACATCCCGACATCACCGAGATCGCCGGCGAGCCGCTCGCCGAAGACCTGGTGAACCACCCGTGAGCGAGTGGAGCGAGCGAACCATGTTGTGTCACGACCGCGCCGAGCGAAGCGAGGTGTCCGCGTGACCCGGCTGAGTGTCATCGGCACCGGCTATCTCGGGGCGACGCACGCGGCCGGGATGGCTGAGCTGGGCCATCAGGTCACCGGGCTGGACGTCGACAAGGAGAAGATCGACCGGCTTCAAGCCGGCGAGGTGCCATTCTTCGAACCGGAGCTCGAGCAGCTGCTGCAACGTGGCCTTGCCGGCGGCCGGCTGACGTTCACCACGTCGTATGAAGAGGTAGCCGCGAACGCCGACGTGCATTTCGTCTGCGTGGGCACCCCCCAGCAGTACGGCTCGGATGCCGCCGACCTGCGCTACGTGGAGGAGTCCATCGGCTCGCTGGCCCGCGAGCTCGACCGGCCCAGCCTGGTGGTCGGCAAGTCGACGGTGCCAGCCGGTACGGCGGTGCGCCTGGCCGGCCGCCTGCACGAGGAGTCGCCGGCGGGTACGGATGTGGAGCTGGCCTGGAATCCGGAGTTCCTGCGCGAGGGGTACGCCGTACAGGACACGCTGCGACCGGACCGGCTCGTCTTCGGCGTGGACAGCGCGAGCGCCGAGCAGCAGCTGCGCGAGATCTATGCGCCGATCATCGAGGCGAGCTGCCCCGTCGTCGTCACGGACTTCGCGACGGCGGAGCTGGTGAAGGTCGCCGCGAACTCCTTTCTGGCCACGAAGATCTCCTTCATCAACGCGATGGCCGAGGTGTGCGAAACGACCGGCGCCGACGTCAGCATGCTCGCCGAGGCGCTCGGACACGACGACCGGATCGGGCGCCGCTTCCTGCACCCGGGCCTCGGCTTCGGTGGCGGCTGCCTGCCCAAGGACATCCGGGCGTTCATGGCTCGCGCGGAGGAGTTGGGCGTCGTACAGGCGGTGGCTTTCCTGCGCGAGGTGGACGCGATCAATATGCGTCGGCGGGCCCGCACCGTGGACCTGGCGGTGGAGGAGCTGGGTGGCTCGACCGCCGGCGCGCACGTCGCCGTGTGGGGTGCGGCGTTCAAGCCGAACTCCGACGACATCCGCGACTCACCCGCGCTGGACGTGGCGACGACGCTGCAGTCACGCGGCGCCCGGGTCGTCGTCTACGACCCCGAGGCCATGGCCAATGCCCGGCGCAGCTACCCTCAGCTCACCTACGCTGACAGCGCGGTCGCGGCCGCGACCGAAGCCGACCTGATCCTGCATCTGACCGAGTGGTCGGAGTTCCGGACGCTGGATCCGGCCGTGCTGGAAGGCGTGGTCCGCGAGCGGCGTATTCTCGACGGCCGCAACGCCCTGGACGCGGACCGGTGGCGCGCCAGCGGCTGGAGCTACCGGGCCCTCGGCCGTCCCTGACAAGTCATTCGATCCGGAGGAACACACACGTGAGCACGCCCACATATCAGCTTTCCCAGCTGCAGTCGCTGGAGGCTGAGGGCATCCACATCATCCGCGAGGTCGCGGCGGAGTTCGAGCGACCGGTGATGCTGTTCTCCGGCGGCAAGGACTCCGCGGTGATGCTCTGGCTGGCCAGGCGCGCGTTCACACCGGCGCCGATCCCGTTCCCGGTGATGCACGTGGACACCGGCCACAACTTTCCCGAGGTGCTCGAGTACCGCGACCGGGTCGTGGACATGCTGGGGCTGCGGCTCGTGGTGGCCAGCGTCCAGGAGTCGATCGACGCCGGGCGGGTGACCGAGCTGCCGGGGCAGCACTCCTCGCGCAACCAGCTGCAGACCGAAGCGCTGCTGCTCGGCATCACCCAGAACCGCTTCGACGCTGCCTTCGGTGGTGCGCGACGCGACGAGGAAAAGGCGCGGGCCAAGGAGCGGGTGTTCAGCTTCCGCGACGAGTTCGGCCAGTGGGACCCGAAGATTCAGCGGCCGGAGCTGTGGTCGCTCTACAACGGCCGGCACCACGCCGGCGAGCACATCCGGGTCTTCCCGCTGTCGAACTGGACCGAGTCCGACGTCTGGCACTACATCGAGCACGCCGAGGTCCCCCTGCCGCCGATCTACTTCGCCCACCAGCGGCAGTGCTTTCGGCGTGGCGACATGTGGATGGCGGTCGGCCCGTGGACCTCCCCCCGACCGCACGAACAGGTAGAGACGGTGACGGTGCGCTACCGGACGGTCGGCGACATGACGGTCACCGGGGCGGTGGAATCCACCGCGACCGCGGTCGCAGACATCATCGTGGAGGTCAGCGCATCTCGGCTGACCGAGCGAGGCGCCACCCGGGCCGACGACCGCACCAGCGAGGCGTCGATGGAAGACCGCAAGCGGGAAGGGTACTTCTGAGATGGAGCTCCTTCGGCTGGCCACCGCCGGCTCCGTCGACGACGGGAAGAGCACGCTGATCGGCCGCTTGCTCTACGACAGCAAGAGCATCTTCGAGGATCAGTACGCCGCGATCGAGGACGCCAGTCGTCGACGGGGCGAGGACGCCCCCAACTTGGCGCTGCTCACCGACGGGCTGCGGGCCGAACGCGAGCAGGGCATCACGATCGACGTCGCCTACCGCTACTTCGCCACCCCGAAGCGGGCGTTCATCCTGGCCGACACGCCGGGGCACCCGCAGTACACCCGCAACATGGTGACCGGCGCGTCCACCGCGAACCTCGCGCTGGTGCTCGTCGACGCCCGCAACGGCATCGTCGAGCAGAGCCGGCGGCACGCCTTCCTCGCCACCCTGCTGCGGGTCCCGCACCTCGTGCTGTGCGTGAACAAGATGGACCTCGTCGACTACGACCAAGGTGTCTTCGACTCGATCAAGGAGGAGTTCGAGCAGTTCGCCAGCCGCCTGGACATCGGTGACCTGACCTCCGTCCCGGTCTCCGCACTCAACGGTGACAACGTGGTCACCCGCTCCGGCAACATGCCGTGGTACGAAGGCTCCGCGCTGCTGCACCACCTCGAGGAGGTCTACATCGCCTCCGACCGCAACCTGACCGACGTCCGTTTCCCGGTCCAGTACGTTATCCGCCCTCGCAAGGACTCCCATCACGACTACCGGGGGTACGCCGGAACGGTGGCCGCCGGTGTCATCAAGGTCGGTGACGAGGTGGAGGTACTGCCCTCAGGTCTCGGCACGTCGATCAGTGCGATCGACACGCCGAACGGCCCGGTGGAGGAGGCCTACCCGCCGATGTCGGTGTGTGTCCGGCTCAGCGAGGACGTGGACATCTCCCGCGGCGACATGATCTGCCGGCCGCACAACCAGCCCACGATGAGCCAGACCATGGACGCGACGCTGTGCTGGATGGCCGACCAGCCGCTGCAACCGGGCCGTCGCTACGCGATCAAGCACACCACGCGGTGGTCTCGGGCGGTCGTCCGGACGCTGCACTACCGGGTCGACGTCAACACGATGCACCGCGAGGAGGGCGTGGAATCGCTGCGCCGCAACGACATCGGCCGGGTCACGCTGCGGATGACCCAGCCGCTGTTCGTCGACGAGTACCGCCGCAACCGCACCACCGGAGGGTTCATCCTCGTCGACGAGGGCACCAACCAGACAGTCGCGGCAGGCATGATCACCGAAGCCTCATGACTTCAGACCACTCGCTGGCGGCGCACATCGCCACCGACGCCGGACAGCTGCTGCTGGCGATCAGAGCCGAGCACGCCGACGCCGACCCGTCGGTGCTGAGAAAGGCCGGCGACCACAGGGCACAGGAGGCCATCGCCGCGGCCCTGCAGCAGGCCCGCCCCGACGACAGCGTGCTGTCCGAGGAAGCCGCCGACGACCTGGCCCGGCTGCATGCCGTCCGGGTGTGGATCGTCGACCCGCTGGACGGGACCCGTGAGTACTCAGAGGTCGGGCGCACCGACTGGGCCGTGCACGTGGCGCTGTGGCAGGCCGGTCAGCTGGTCGCGGGTGCGGTCGCGCTGCCGGCCCTCGGCGTCACCCTCAGCACCGCCGAGCCGACGGAACTGCCGCCGGCGTACGGCGGCCCACCCCGACTCATCGTCAGCCGCACCCGAGCGCCGGCGCTGGTCAGCTCGGTCTGCGAGCAGGTCGGCGGCGTCACGATCCCGCTGGGTTCGGCGGGTGCCAAGGCGATGGCGGTCGTCCGCGGTGAAGCCGACGGCTACCTCCACGCCGGCGGGCAATATGAGTGGGACTCCGCCGCGCCGGTCGCCGTGGCCACCGCTGCCGGACTGCACACCAGCCGGCTGGACGGCAGCCCGCTGCGCTACAACAACGAGAACCCGTACCTGCCTGACCTGCTCATCTGTCGACCGGAGCTGGCCGCGCAGCTGCTTGCCGCTGTCGTTGCTGCCGGCTGAGGAGTGCACCCGTTACCCGTACCATCGGCGGGCACCTTGTCGCTGACCTGATCAGCCAGGGTCTGTCGGTCCGCTCGGTGGACATCGTCCCGGTCGAGGAATGGCAGCCGGAGGACGGCTACGGCTGGGAGAATGCGCGGTCGCAACAGCGACAACACCCTGATCCTGGAGCGTTTCGGCTGGGAGCCGTCGATCCCGCTGGTCGAGGGGTTTGAGCGCACGCACCTACCGCTGGATCTTCGACCAGGTCAAGCGCCGGGCCGCCTAGCCTAGCCAGTGCTGCTACCACGACCTTGGCCCGTTGTTGCGACCGCACAGCCGCAATGATCTTCACTTTGCCGACTTGGCAGGCATCGGCGGCCGCGACGTCTGCCGTTACGAGCGGTCGGGCAGTAGCCGCCGCTCGGTGAGGTGGTCGAGGATCTGCTGGGCGGCCTCGGCCGGTGAGCCGGTCGAGCCGTCCACGACGACGTCGGGAGCAGAAGGCACCTCGTACACGTCGGAGACGCCGGTGAACTGGGTGATCTCACCGCTGCGGGCACGGGCGTAAAGACCCTTCACGTCACGCTTCTCGGTCACCGCGAGCGGGGTGGCGACGTACACCAGCACGAACGCCCCATGCCCGTCGACCAGCGCGCGCGCCTCCTCGCGCGCCCCGTCGTACGGCGCGATGGCCGCGACCACGACGGCGCCGCCGTGCTTGGTGATCTCACCGGCCACCCAGCCGATCCGGCGGATGTTCAAGTCCCGATCGGCCCGCGTGAAGGTGAGTTCACTGGACAGCATCTCCCGCACGATGTCACCGTCCAGGGTGCTCACCGGACGTCCAGCAGCCTCCAGCTGTTCGATCAGGATGTCGGCGATCGTGGACTTGCCGGCGCCGGACAAGCCGGTCAGGAACACGGTGAAGCCAGGACGGGTAGTCATCGCGCCATCAGTTTCAGAGCCAGCCGCACCGGCGCGGTCAGCACGCCGACGGCCAGTCGTTCGGTCACCGGCAACTGGGTGCGCCACCGTTCATCGGCTTTGATCTTGCGTAGCCGGCTGCCGAACCGGCTCGGGTTGCCGTTGACGACGTGACTCGGCGCCAGCTGAACGGCGTCAGCTGCCACAAAGGGCGGCGGGATGAGGCCGAGACCGTTGGACACCGCCGTCATCGTCTCCTCCGGCAGTGCGGTCAGCCGCTCGAAGCGCAGCAGCCGGTAGCCCGGGAACCGGCTGCCGACGAGGTGGCACGCGACCGTCGTCAATACCCAGTGCAGCGCACTGAGCAGGACCCCTCGGCCGGGCGGCGACAAGTGTGCCTTGACCCCCTCCCACTGCCACCGGCGGGACTCGCTGAAGGCCACCGCTCGGGGATCTCGAACCAGGTGGACCGGGGTGAGCTCGACGCCTGGGATCAGTGCGAACACCACCAGGGCGGTCGGCCGTTTGGAGGAGTCCACGATGACGCTGCACCCACTGACCTCGGTGACGGTCCGCAGCACGGTCCGCATCACCTCGGACAACCGCCTGACATCGGCCGGAAAGCTGTCGGGATCGGTACGCCGCAACCGCCGCAGGCCCGGCAGCCGCCTGAGCCGCAGCACGCCGCGGACCACGGCGTCGAAGTCCAGGTAGCTCGTGCTGCATCCGGGTCCGATGTCGTGCCGGTCGGCGACCTCGGTGGCCACGACTCCCCAGACCGGGCAGCTGCGAAGCGGCTGCCCGCAGGAGCAGTGATCCTCACGCTCCAGTGCGGTCCACATGGTGGCCAATTCGCCGACCGCGAGGGCGCCGGGTGAGGAGCCGACCAGTTCGGTGAGCAAGGTCGTACCGCTGCGCATCCATCCGGCGACGAACACCAGACGCATGACAGATCTCCTCCAACGACAGCGGCACCGGAGCATATCCCTCTACGCTGGGTGATCGGCTGCCGCCGTAGCGCAGCCTCGGCCGCCGACCCGCCCGGTATAGTCGGTGCCGATCTGCCGTTGAGGGGGGCCCAAGCACCGTGCACATCCTCTACGTGTGCACCGGCAACATCTGCCGCTCTCCCACGGCCGAGCGCCTCACCCGCGCCTATGCCGAGGCGTGCCTGCCCGACCCGAGCCAGCTCACCACCGCCAGCGCCGGAACGCAGGCCGTCGTCGGCAGTTCCATGCACCCGACGGCGGAGATGGTGCTGCTCGGTCTCGGCGGGCAGGGCAGCGGCTTTCGGGCCGGGCTGCTCGAGGAGTGGCAGGTCGCCGAAGCGGATCTCGTCCTGACAATGTCCCGGAAGCAACGCCGTACCGTCCTCGGCGGCTCCCCCCGGGCGTTGTCCCGCACGTTCACGTTGCGCGAGGCGCACGCACTCATGCAGGGCATCCCCTACGCGCCGCTGCCGGACGCCTCGGATCTGACCCGCCGGGGGCAGGCGCTCGTGGCGGCGTTGGCCCGCCAACGCGCCAGCCGGGTATCGCTGGATCCCCGCGTCGACGACATCATCGACCCCATCGGCCGCGACCAGCAGACGTTCCTGCGGGTCGGCAACGACATCGCCACGCCGCTGCTGGATCTGCTCGCGGTCCTGTGCGGGACAGAGGAGTGGGACGAGGAGGACGACTACCGCCGGATGGGCGTCTCACCGGCGAACGCCAGCGGCTAGCCCGGCGGCAGAGTCAGCGAGGTACGGCGGGCAGCGTGTTGAACTCGCCGAGATGATCGGCGAGGGTTCCCTGCCGGATGTACTCCCACATCTCCTGGGACCGGGCCTGGTCGAGGTAGACCACGCTCTGGTCACCTTCCATGCCCAGTCCCGCGACCGGGGCGGTGAGGAAGGAGACGTTGCGCGGGTCCAGGTTGCGCAGGCTGATCGCCAGCGAGAGCAGTTCGAGATCGCTCAACTCGTCGTCCACGCTGACCGAGCTCGTCACCGCGAGCAGGAAGTCGTCCAGCTTGGCCGGATCGGTGAGCAGGTTGTCGCGGCGCACGGTGGCCATCACCGCGCGCAGGTAGCTCTGCTGCCGCTGGACCCGGTCGAGGTCGCCGTTCGGAAGCTCGTAGCGCTGCCGCACGTAGGCCAGGGCCTCGTCGCCGTTCAGGTGGTTGATGCCCTTGGTGAACGTGACACCGAACGCCCGGGTCTCCTCGGCCACCCGAACGTCCACCCCGCCGAGGGCGTCGGTGATCGCTTTGAAGCCGACGAAGTCCACGGACAGGAAGTGGTCGATCCGAATGTTGGTGAGCTGCTCCATGGTCTGCACGAGCAGCGTGGCGCCGCCAAAGGAGTACGCGGCGTTGATCTTCGTCGTCCCGTATCCCGGAACCGGCACGTAGGAGTCGCGCGGAAAGGAGATCGCAAAGGCGTCCCGCCGGTCCGCCGAGATCTGCAGCAGCATGAGTACGTCGGAGCGCTGCGAACCGGCCTCGGCCGTTGCGGCGTCGCCGGTGGTCGGCTCGTCCGAGCGGGAGTCGCTGCCGACGAGCAGGAAGGTGAGGGGAGCCTCGTCCTCACCGGGTGCCGGGGTCGCCGGTTCGGGGCGGGTGCTCGGATCGAGCCCTTCGAAGACGCCCGGGATGCGGGCGATGTTGCCGACGTAACGCTCGGTCAGGAACCAGGCGAGCCCGAAGACCGTCAGGGCGACCACCAGGCCGCAGATCAGCAGAACGGTGAGCACCCGCCGCAACCTGGGCCTGCGGCGCGGCTCATCGGTGACCGCCGGCTCTGCGGTGGTGTCCTCGTCGGTCATGCCGTGCGGTCCCCTTTTGATCATGAAGCGCGGTCGAGTCAGCGTACGACGCCCAGCGGCACATAGCTGTGACCCGGGAAAACCGAGGCCACCGAACCGATGCCCAACTGCGCCCGGGCAAGCTCGGCGAGGACGTTGCGGTAGTCGTTGACCCCGGGCACGTCCCCGTCGACGAGCGCCTCGGTCGCGAGCCCCGGCCATCCGCCGTGCACCAGTCCTCCCGCCACCCGACCGCCGAGCAGGAGCATCGCGTTGCCCCCGCCGTGATCGGTGCCGCCGCTGCCGTTCTCGGCGACCCGGCGGCCGAACTCCGACATCGTGACCACCGTGACGTCGGCCAAGCGCTCGCCGAGGTCGGTGCCAAAGGCAGCCAACGTGTTGCCGAGCCCGGTCAGGTGGTAGGTCATGTCACCGTCTTCGATCGGCCCGGCGTTGGAGTGCAGGTCCCAGCCGCCGATGTCGACGGTGGCCACCCGCAACCCCACGTCGGCCTTGACCAGCCGAGCCACATCGGACATCGCCGAACCGAAGTTCCCCGCGGGGTAGCTCACCCCCTTGACCGGCACGTACGGCGTGGCCCGCAGCGCCTGAGCCTCGCTGAGAACGGTGAGCGCGAGATCGACCTGATCGGCGGCAACGTGGTCCAGTCCACTGAACAGCCCGCGCAGCGCCGTCGTCATCCGCTCCGAGCCGCGGTTGAGCGTGACCAGGTCGACGCCACGCAGCGCGACCGCGGTGCCCAAGCCGGCCAGCGAGGACGGCAGCGATGTCCCCTCGCTGACCGACCGGAACGTCGTGCCGGGACCGGCTGCCTCCAGCGCGCGTTCCAGCCAGCCGGTCCGGGTCGAGGGGGTGTCGACGCCGCGCTCGACGTGGTCCATGGCCTGGAAATGGCTGCGGGTGACGCCCGGGCCGCCGCCGACGGCATGGACGATGCCGAGCTGACCGCTCGTCCAGAATCCATGCAGGCCGCCGAGCGCCGGGTG
>Ga0136614_10000230_pt1 | contig 24844 bp, 24 predicted proteins | sample AntDrymUQ2792106_2_FD_106643 | JGI IMG/M metagenome (GOLD analysis project Ga0136614, IMG submission 106643) | Polar desert sand microbial communities from Dry Valleys, Antarctica - metaG UQ279 (21.06) | ecosystem: Environmental > Terrestrial > Soil > Desert | place: Antarctica: Dry Valley... | reverse complement strand
CTCCGCCACACGCGCTGAGCGCCAGCGCCCCGCTCAAGCCGAGCGCTGGTGCGCCGCGAATCATTCGTCGAACGTCCATGAGACCGAACCTCCTGCCGGTAACGCTGGGGAGCCACCCGAGCCTGACGTCCTAGCGTACGTCATGAGCACAGCTCGGAACGCCGATCAGCGCGTACGGCATCGGCTTGATGGCGTGGCTGGAGCTTACGCCGAAGCGTCTGAGTCGCTCGCTCAATGAGCTGCCGCGGGCCCTGCGAACTGGGAATTCGGTACGTCGACCAACGTGTTGACCGCCGGTCCTACGATCGATTGGCCGCCGCTTCATGACCCGCGAGCGCGGAGGATGTCATGGGCCAATTTGCATGCAGCGTCACGATCGACCGTCCGGTCGAGGACGTGTTCGCGGTCCTGACGGACCCGACCCGTTCACCGGAGTGGTCGAAGCACTCCATCCGCGGGGAGATGCTGACCCACGGCCCGCCACGAGTCGGCAGCCGTCGCCGGACCGTGGTCAGGGGATTCGGAGGGCGCGGCACCATGGAGAGCGTGTTCGAGGTGACCGAGATCGATCCGCTGTGCGCCGTGGCACTGCGCCAGGTGAGCGCATCGTGGGGCGGGAGCGGTGCGACGCGTTACACGTTCACTCCGGTGGACGACGGCACGCGCGTGGACTGGACGTGGGAGCTGAACCCCGAAGGCCCCATGAAGCTCTTCGCGTGGCCGATGATGGCGTTGACGCGTCGGATGTTCCAGTCCGACCTCGACAACCTGAAGAGGCTCATGGAGTCGGACCGCATCAGCCGATGATGCGGTCAAGAGACGGACACCGTCCCGTTCCTTGCCGGCAATCGTCCCTGACGCGTCGCAAGCGCTTGTCCGCCGGGCTACGATGAGTGCCGGGCCGGCCCGACACCGGTCGAACGGAGGTTCTTGCCACGATGGCCTGGCTACAAAGGCACGCATGGTGGGGGCTGTTGGCGGTCAGCGTGACGCTCATCCTGTTCGGAGTGACCGACATGGCCTCGGGTGCCCGCGCCGATGCCCTCATTCCCCAGGGTCTCACTGGGAAGTCGATCGAGGAGCTCGAGGCGGAGAGCGCCGATGCCTTCGGCCTGTTCGACTTCATAAGTCGCAGCAACGGCTGGAGCCTCGTTCTCCTTGGCGCGCTGCTGGCGGTGATCGTGCTCGTTCCGTTCCGTTCCGCCGCGGCGAGCGATGGGCGTGGTGGACCGCCTGGGCGCTGCCGATCTGGGCCGCCGTTATCCCGATCTTCTACCTGGTGCCCGGCGTCGACCCCGGCGAGCCGCCGCCGCCACCGATGGTCTCAGGCCCAGTCGTGGCGATCCTCTGCGCGGCGATCCTCCTGGTCTCGCGGCCCCGGCCGGCGAGCTCCCGCTAACGTCCCGGTCTTCCGCCCCGGCATCCCTGCCGTCGAACCCGCGTCGCCGGGCGGACGGTAGCTGATCGAAGATGGCCTTCTCGAGAAGCACGCGCATCTGGTCGGTCATATCACAGAGCCTACCTCTAGGATCAACGCATGGTGCAGTCCTCCGACCGGCAGGCCATCGAGGCCCTGATCCCGGCCGACGCGCCGACGCGACCTCGCGCACTCGCCGTGCTTGACGGCGTCCTCACCGGCCGAATCCTGACCGACGGCACGGCACGGCCCGGTTGGGCGCTGATCGTCGAGACGGCTGACGGCACCGTCTTCTGTGGTGGTGATCCCTCCGCCGATGCGGTCCGGCTGGCGCTTGCGTCGGTGACGACCGAGTCCGGGGACCTCATCTTCGGGTTCAACGGTCCGGATGACCCGGTCCGTCAGGTTCTGCCGTCGAACCCGTACTACGAGGGCCGGGCGATCGATTTCACCGATCGGGTCGCGCCGGCAGACGAAGCCGAGTTCCTGGCCCGGGATGCGCCGGACGGCCTGCGCCTGGTCGAGCTGGATGCGGGCCTTCTGCCGCGCACTGAATGGGCGGATGACACGATCCACGCGTTCGGCTCGGCCGAGGCCTGGTCCGAGCGTGGTATCGGTCGCTGCCTGCTGGATGGCGACGAGGTCGTTGCCCAGGGGATGGCCGGCCCGCGGGCGCGCGCCCTGCTGGAGATGGGTGTGTGGACGCGACCGAGTCATCGGCGGCGTGGGCTCGGCATCTTCGTCAGCCTGCACGCGGCCGTCGCCTGCGAGGCGCGCGGCGGCGCGGTCTGGTGGAACACGAACGCCGACAATGCCGGATCCGTCGGGATCGCCCGGCGCATCGGCTTTTCGACCGAGCGCCGATACGACCTCGTCGCATATCGCACGTCCGATTGGCCTCGGGGCTGAGTCTGAGCAACGCCTTCCCTTTGACCGGTCGGAGGGCCTATCCTCCTGCGGCTGCCCGGCGAGCATCCGATGAGGTGAGAGATGGACGTCTTGGTACTGCGGTTGATCCACATCGCAGCGGGCGCGTTCTGGGTGGGCGCGATATTCACGTTCTTCCTCTTCGTGCAGCCGGCGGCGGTGGCCGTTGGCCCCGAGGCGACGAAGTTCACCTACCAGCTCATCCACCATCGGCGGTTGCCAGCCGTGATTCTCGGCGCCGCCGCGACGACCGTACTCGCCGGCAGCCTCCTCCTGGTCGTCACGTCGAATGGGCTCGACCCGGACATCCTGTTTGACGTCTCGCGGCTTGGGTTCACCGTGGGAGGCGTCTCGGCGATCCTGACGTTCGCGATCGGCGCCCTCTATGTCTTCCCCCGTACCAGGGTGGTCGAGCGAACGATCGGGCGGCTGGTGGCCGAGGCCAGGCCACCGACGCCCGACGAGCAGCAGACCCTCGCCCGAACGGCTCGCGAATCTCGACGGGCGGGCTGGCTCGTCCTCATCGGTCTCGCTGTCGCCGTGGTCGCGATGGCGACGGCTCGCTACTGGAGCCTCGTCCTCTGAGCGCCGGTCGGTCGCCCATGGCGTCGGGTAGGGCTGCCCTTCGGTGCTGACCGTCGGCTCGCGAAGGCCGGTTGGTAGCATCGGCGCATGGGCCAACGCGAAACGACCGCCGCCGACGGTTCGCGTCCCGCGACCGTGGACGACATTCACGAGATCGCGCGTGCGCTGCCGGGCGTGGCCCTGGCCGACGCCGGCCCGACGGTCTACCAGGTCAGCCGCCGCAGCTTCCTCTTCTTCCGCAACCCGCGTCCGGACGCGGTCGACACCGACACCGGCGAGCGATACACCGACGTCATCGTCATGTGGGTGGAGTCGGAGCTCGAGAAGGACTCCATCCTGGCCGATGGATCACTGCCGTTCTTCACGACGCCACACTTCGACGGCCACCCGTCGGTGCTGGTCCGTGGGTCGCGCATCGGCGAGCTGAGCCGGGATGAGCTGGCCGGTTTCGTCGAGGGCGCGTGGCTGTCGCGTGCCGGTCCGCGCGCCGTGGGCAAGTGGATAAAGGAGCATGGCACGTCGGGCGACGCCAGCTACTGACGGCGGGTGGGGAACCCATGGACCGTGCCGGCGTTGAGGGCCTGCAGCTTGTCGGCTGCTGCACGGCCGGGGGCGGCCGCGCGCGCTGCTCGAAGGGCGGCACGGATGCACTCCGCCACCGACTGGCGCTGCCGGCGCGCCGCCTGCTGGATCTCGACCAGCTCGCCGTCCTCGACGAGCACCTGGAGTCGTTTAGTCACGCCACGAGCATTTCTTACTCATTGATATGAATCAAGACGAGGTGCGCCCGGCCGATCATCGTGTGGTGAGAACGCCATCGGTCTGCGAATACGTCATATGACGGATGCAGACGAACCCGTGCGGGCACACGCTGAGGGTTGGGTGCCACATTCGGCCCAGCACCCGTGCCCGGCCATGGGCCGTCGTCGCATGGAGGCGATCATGCGGGTGAAGGTCACTACCCCGATCCAGGACGCGGTCCACATCACGGGGGTATCGCCCGGGGTCATCCTCGGGCTGCTGTCGCCAGAACACCGAATCCAGCAGAAGTTCGACGCGATGGGCGGGCAGGGCTTCTTCGGTGAGCTGGCGTCCAAGGAAGAGGGCAAGATCTGGACCTTTGCGGCCGGCTCCTGCCTCGTCTACAACCCCGCTTTCCACGAGGCGTTCGCGATCTACGGGGCGATCTACGCCAAGTGGCAGAGCCTCGGTGGCCTGGGTTGGGGCATTCCCACCACCGACGAGCTCGGCACGCCGGACGGCGTCGGTCGCTTCAACCACTTCAACGACGGAACAGCATCGATCTACTGGACGCCGCAGACCGGAGCGAATGCGATCTGGGGTGCCATTCGCCAGAAGTGGGCATTCAGCGGCTGGGAGCGGTCAGTGCTCGGCTATCCCGTCACCGACGAGCTCGGCACGCCGGATGGCGTCGGTCGCTTCAACCATTTCCAACACGGTGGCTCGGTCTACTGGACGCCGCACACCGGGGCGAACGTGATCTACGGGGACATCCGCGCGAAGTGGGAGAGCCTTGGCTGGGAGCGTTCCTACCTCGGGTACCCGACCACCGACGAGGTCGACTTCGCCGATGGCGGCCGCGCGAACGAATTCGAGCACGGCGGCATCTACTGGTGGCCCGACACCGGGGCGATTGATCTCCGGGACGTGATCGTCCACTACACCGGCCTCTTCTGCTTCGGCGAGACCGATTGGGACCAGGCATCGAGCGCGGATGAGCCGTACGCGATCATCAGTGTCACGACGCCCCGGCATGCGGCGACTCACCGCACGCAGGTGTACTCCGGCGTGGACGATGGTGAGGCACGGCCGGACCTTCTCGAGATCTATCGCGGGCGCCCGTATGGCATCAACATCAGCAGTGTCGTGATGGAGAACGACTTCGGCGATCCCAACAAGTACAAGCAGCAGGTGCAGGACGTCGTCATGGGCGTCCATACGGCCGGCACGATTGCCTTGGGCCTGATCCCGGTGGTGGGGCCAGTCATCGCGGCGATCGCTGGGCCCGCCCTGGGCAGCCTCATGCCCAGCATCGGTGGCGCCATCAGTGATGCCTTCGATTGGGGCGACGATCGCATCGGCAGCTCGACGCTGACGCTGTCGGGCAAGCAGATGGTCCTCCTTGCGGCCCGGACGGGGAACAGCGAGTTCCACGGCATCGGCTTCAAGGCCGAGAGCGGGGGCATGTCGGGGCTCGGCGCCACGTACAAGGCCTACTTCGGAGTGGTGCCGGTATGAGGGCGGTTAGCTGAGCTCCAAGTCGACCAGGTCCGGGTGCTCGCGCGTCCGCGGGCGCCCGGAGCCTCGATTGGCGCTTCCTGGACTGATCGATCAGTCCAATGATTGATAGGAGGCTGGCGTGAGTCCCGACGACCCTCGGGCCGACGTGGGTGAAAGGCGGGATCCACGACACCGCGGATTCATCCCCGAGACGCTCGATCAGGCAGTTATTGCCATCCCGCTGTTGCGCAAGCTGGAGGCAGAGGCCGCCCTGAGAGCGGAGGCCACTGATCGGCCCCCACGGATGTATCGGGTCATCATCGACCTGAACCTTGCGTATGCCGACGGACGGGAAAAGGCACAGCTCCGCGTTCGCGACATGCTCCGCGAGGCGCTGGAGCACCTCCCGGCCGAGCACCGGCCGCGTAGCGAGGCGATGCTGACATCCGACCGGCACAGGGTGGAGCAGTACCTCTTCGCATGGCTGTCGGCCGACGCCATCAGGGCACTGGTGCGATCCGATCGAGCGCCTGGCCGTAAGGGCAAGGTCATCGGCCTCCCACGCCCGCACGCCATCCATCGCATCTGGGAGGACTTCGAGGTCGGACCGCTTGTCACCCGATCGGTCAGAACGGTGAAGGCCGATGCGGCCCAGGCATCGTTTGCCGCGTCGGGCGAGGGGATCGTGTGGGCCGTCGCCGATTCAGGCATCCAGGGGGATCATCCGCATTTCCAGGAGTACGACAACCTCGACCCTCTGCCGCTCGTCACGCACGAGTGGTTCACCGTGGAGGAGTCGGATCCCCTGACCGATGCGTTCGGCCACGGGACGCACGTCGCCGGGATCATTGCAGGGCAGCATCGGGCAGGCCGAAGCCCGATTCGTGCGTACGAGCGGGTTCTGGACGAAGAGAGCGAAGTTGCCTATCAGCCGCTCAGCGCCGACGTGATCTCCGGGATGGCCCCGCGCTGCAAGCTCGTCAGCCTGAAGGTCCTCGACGATGATGGTCGGGGCCTCTCGAGCGCGCTGATCGCTGCCATCGCGCACGTGCAGCGGATCAACGAGTATGGGCGGCGCATCCGCATCCACGGACTCAACATGAGCGTCGGGTACGAGTTCGACCCCATGTGGTTCGCATGCGGACAGAGTCCCCTGTGTCGGGAGGTGGACCGGCTGGTGCGCTCGGGCGTCGTCGTGGTGGTGGCTGCCGGCAACACCGGATACGGAGCAATTCAGCCGGACTTCATGGGTCCGCAGTCGGCGGGAATGGATCTCACGATTAACGATCCGGGGAATGCGGACCTCGCCATCACCGTCGGCTCGACGCACCGTGACTCGCCGCACACGAACGGGGTGTCGTACTTCTCGTCCAAGGGGCCAACCGGCGACGGACGCTTGAAGCCTGACCTTGTCGCACCGGGCGAGAAGATCGTCTCGTGCGCAGCCGGCAAGAACCGGACGGACGCCGAGAAGGAGATCGGCGGCAGGCGGAAGGTTGACTACATCGACCAGAGCGGGACAAGCATGGCGGCACCTCACGTCTCCGGTGTGATCGCCGCATTCCTGTCAATCCGCCAGGAATTCGGGGGAAGGCCGGAAACCGTGAAGCGGATCTTCCTCGAATCGGCGACGGATCTCCGCCGGGATCCTTATTTCCAGGGCCGGGGCCTCGTCGACCTGATGCGGGCTATCCAGTCCGTCTGAGCTGGAAGGGAGCTGTCACATGGCCGAACAATCAAGGTTCCCCTATTTCGAGGTGCAGTTCGACAAGCAGGGCAAGCTCGTCGACAAGGCCCAGGTGGACGCTGCCGCGAAGGAGGTCGACCGTCTCGGCATCACGGACCTGATCGTGTTTTCCCACGGCTGGAACAACGACATGGATGAGGCGCGAGGCCATGGCAAGCGGTTCGCTGCCGCAATGCGCGACGCCACCGACCGCCATCTCGCCGACCGGAAGACGGCCATCCTGGCCGTTCTGTGGCCCTCCAAGAAATTCGCCGACGCTCAGCTCATCCCCGGGGGGGCCGCGGCCGGCCAGGCCGCCGACCAGGCGGCGCTGCTCGCCCAGCTCGATGCCCTCAAGGGCGCGTTCACCGCACGAGGTGCCGATGCCCGGCTCAAGGAGGCCAGGAAGCTGGTCCCCAGGCTGGCCAGTCCCAAGGTCCAGGCCGAGTTTCTCGAGCTGCTCAGGGCTGCCGCCAAACAGCCGAAGGCGGCCAAGCCGGATGACACACCCGAGGAGGGCACAGAGCCGATCTTCGACATCACGGCCGAGGAGGCGTTCAAGAACCTCGACCGTCCGATCACAGCGCGACGGCGGTCGACGCCGGGCGCCGGCGGAGCGGCCGGCGCGGCCGGGGCGGGTGGCGCGGCCTTCAACCTCGGGGACCTTGGGCGCGGCGTCTTCTCCGCGGGTCGGCGGCTCCTCAACCTCACGACCTACTACCAGATGAAGGAACGCGCCGGACTCGTCGGGCGCGTCGGCCTCCACCCGGTCCTCCAGCGCCTGCGGCGGGACCGGCCTTCGATGCGGTTGCACCTCGTCGGGCACAGCTTTGGCGCGCGACTCGTCACCGCGGCCGCATCGGCCGCTCCCTCGGACGGAGACGCGACGGCGTCGACGCTGATCCTCCTGCAGGGCGCCTTCTCTCACCATGGCTTCGCGAAAGACTACGAGCCGGGCAAGCACGGCCTCTTTCGCCAGGTGGTGAGCCCGGGGCGCGTCAATGGACCGATCCTCATCTCGCACACCGACAATGACACTGCGGTCGGGATCAACTACGCGATCGTCTCGCGGCTCGCCGGTCAGCAGGCCGCTGGCGTCGGCGACGCCAACGACCTCTACGGCGGGATCGGTCGCAACGGGGCCGTCAAGACACCGGAGGCCACGTTCGGCACGCTCGGCCCGACCAAGACCAAATACAGCTTCAAGCGCGGCACCGTGTACAACCTCCAGGCCGACGCCTTCATTGCCGACCACGGAGACGTCCACAGCCCCGAGGTTGGAAACGCGCTGGCACAGGCGATCGCGACGACCGGCTGATGAGCCCGGCGGCGGTGGCCGTCAGCCGGCGCCGAGTGCCGCTTCCTGAACGAGTCGGCTGAGCTGCGGTGACGGGCGCATGCCGAGCTCTCGCTCGAAGAGCTGCTCGCAGCGGCGGAGCTGGCGGACCGCCTCACCGGTGTTTCCCTCGGCCAGATGCACCTTGATCAGCGCGCGCTGCGCCGACTCGCGAAGCGGGTCATCGGTGGTTGCCGCCAGCGCCGCCAGGAAGGCATCGCCGACTCGACCCATGTCGATCAGGCGTTCTGCCATCGCCTCGAGGGCGTGAAGTCGCAGCTGGCGAAAGCGTTCTCGCTCGAGGACGACCCACTCGTCGTACCAGTCGGGCAACAGCTCGGCCTGCAGCAGACCCGAGCCGGACACGTCGGACGTGGTGGCCTCACCGCCCAGCCAGCGCCGGGCGGCTGCCGATGCCTCGTGGACGTCGACCCAGACATTCGCATCCAGACGGAGCGTGCCATGCGCGGGGACGATGATCGAGCTGTTGCGGTGGCGCAGCCGCCACAACGCCGAGCGGAGGTTGGCCGCTGCCCGGTCCTCGGTGGCATCCAGCCAGAGCGAGCCGGCGGTGAAGCTTCGTCCGAGGGCGTGCGGCCTGAGCGCGAGGAAGGCCACCAGGCGCTGAGTGCCGTGCGGGAGATCGACGGGCACGCCATCGATTTCGAGCGCGAAGGCATCCAGCAACCGCACGCGGATAGTGGCGTGCGCTCGGCGCGCCATGGCAGGAGTGCGCGATAGGCCGATCTTCTTCACGGTGCCCTTCGTGATCGGGAGGGCCTCCGGATCGATCGTGGCTCCCCTCGGTCTGACTGTACGGCGGGCGTCAAGTCCCAGTGGACCATCGTACTCACGTCGCGTTACGGTGACGTGACGGTGATATGACCGGGACCGGATCGTGACGCACCGGAGTGGCCCCGGCGACGGCGGCAGAACGTGCCGTCCACGGGTGAATGACGGTCTGCGCCTAGGATTCTGATCCGGCCAGCCGCGCAGGTTGGCCAGGCCCCGCAGAGACTGGAGAATGTCATGCCCGAGATCTATGACTCTCAGCTCAAGGCTCGCCTCTCCGTGGACGATGCTGACCGCGTCCGTGGCATCAACCACGTCGATGAGTACTGGGAGTCGACCGAGAGCAGTCCCAAGGAGACCGCCGTCGCCTACCTCCGCCAGGTGGCCGATACGTTCGCCGTCGATGGCGACCAGCTTGCTTACGCCCATCAACAGGTGGAGTACCTCCGCCCCGAGGGGGACCGCGGGACCGAGTTCCGATCAAGCGAGGAGAAGGAGCTGTTCGACGCCACGACCGAAGGCTTCTATCAGACCCATCGAAACGTCCCCGTGTGGGCCGCCGGCGTATCGGTCACGGTCAAGCACAGTCCACTGCGGGTCGTCAGCGCGGTGAACACCAGCCTCGACGGGCTCGACGCCGAGCTGCCGCCGGAGGAGGTCATCGATCGATGGCGGAAGCTCTTCCTGCAGGCCGCCGCCGAGCAGCCCGCGCAGGGGTTCGACTTCGACGCCGGACCATCCACCGCTCGCTCGGACACCGCTCGCTTCGTCGGCGAGCTGGTGGCGGGCCGCGCCTTCCGGCGATCCACTCGTCGGGCAACGTCGGCCGAGCGGGAGGAGACGCGTGGGGCGCAGATCATCAGCGGCCGGTTCTTCATCTATCGCTACGACCCCGATGAGCGGTTGCCGCGTGACGAGAAGCCTGCCCAGCCGGATCCGGTGATCGACTTTGTCGGTGCGGAGGAGCAGGGATTCCAGGCACCCGAGCGCACGCCGACCCTGCCCCTGCCGGCGGTGGATCGGCGCATTCGGCCCGGAGCCGACTACCTCGTGGCCGAGATTATCTTCAGCTACGTGACCGCCGAGTGGGGCGACATCAACTGGCGGGTCCTCGTCGAGCTCGAGACCGGCTCCGTCCTCTACCTGCGACCGATGGCCGCGTCGGTGAACGGCCTCGTGTTCCTCCACGATCCGATCAGCGAGAGCGGCAACACCGCGAATGGGCCGACCGCCACGAATGCGATCCTGAACCCGTTCCGGGATGACGTGGTCCTGCCGAACCTCAACGCGCCTTCCGGAGGGATTCAGTCGCTGGTGGGCTGGCGCGTCCGGCTCAACGAGCAGGAGGCCCCGACGGTTGCCTCGCCGACGCAGCCTGCCGGCACGGACTTCGACTACGAGGTGCGCACGAACAACTTCGCGGGGGTCAACGCCTACTACCACACGGAGCGCTTCTTCTCGCTGGTCGCGGGCATGGGGTTCCCGAGTACCTACTGGGGAGGCACGGTCTTTCCGGTTCCGGTCGACCACCGCGGGCTCGGGACGGCGGTCAACGCCCACTGCGTGGGCAACGCGACCGGCATCACCCACCTCTGCTATGCGCTGGCGGATGCCACCGACACCGCGAACCCGATCAGCATCGCGACCGATTGGAAGGTGCACCTCCACGAGATGGGTGGTCACGGCATCCTCTACCCGCACGTCGGCGGACCGAACTTCGGGTTCAGCCACAGTGCCGGCGACAGCATGGCCGTCATCCTCGTCGATCCCGAGTCGATCGCGCCGGATCGGTTCGTCCTCGCGCCGTTCGTCCCGCTCGTCGGGCGCCGCCACGACCGGCCCGTGGCGACCTGGGGCTGGGACGGCCCGAACGCCGTGGGCGGCTACAGCAGCGAGCAGGTGCTCTCCACCACGCTCTTCCGGGCGTATCGCTCGATCGGTGGCGACGCCGCGGATATCGGCCGCCGCCGATTCGCCGCTCGATACATGGCGTACCTGATCCTGCGCACGGTCAACGACCTGACTCCGGCCACGAACCCGGCCCACGCGCGCGCGTTCGCGAACAGCATGATCGCCGTCGATGCCCTCAACTGGACGAGCGAGGGCCTCTACGGAGGAGCCTACGGCAAGGTCATTCGCTGGGCGTTCGAGCAGCAAGGGCTTCGCTTCGACACGCCATTCCCTGCCGCGGGCACGGTCACCACGGTTGGCCCGCCGCCGGCGGTGGACGTGTACATCGACGACGGGCGGGCGGGCGAGTACCAGTACCAGCCGGTCCACTGGAACACGACGACGATCTGGAATCGAAAGAAGGCCGATGGCGGGCTCACCCACCAGACGCCCAAGCTCAACAAGAAGAACTACGCGTACGTGAAGATCAAGAACCGCGGGACGCAGACGGCGAACAACGTCGTTGTCCGGGGCTTCCACACCAAGCCGGCCGCGGGGCTTCTGTGGCCCGCCGATTTCGAGCCCTTCAACACGGCCCAGCTGTCCGCCGGAACGCTGAATCCCAACAGTACCGAGGAGAAGATCGTCGGTCCGTTCGAGTGGGAGCCGAACGTCAACGCCTACGGGCACGATTGCATGCTCATGATCGTGTCGGCAACGAGCGACCCCAGCAACATCGACAACTTCACCCCGGGCGAGGTCATCCCCGAGTGGCGACTGGTCCCGAACGACAACAACATCGGTCAGCGCAACGTGAACCTGCTGCCGGGAGGCGGCGGTGGGAAGGGCCTGATGGAGGGGCTTCACGGGTTCCACCTCTGGGTGGGGAACCCGAACCCCGGCCGCGCGGTCATCGACATCGACGTCAGGCTGCCGGCCCTGCTTGCCGAGCGCGGCTGGAAGCTGGGGTTCGAGGGCCTGCGGAACACACGGTTCTCGCTCCCGAGTCGCCAACAGCGCGAGCTGGTCATCGAGCTCGAGCCGGGAGCTCCCTTCGATCGCGCCGACATCGAGAGCGCGGACGACCGGGACATCGTGCTGGCCGTGAACGCGGACGGCGGCCGGATCGGCGGGATGACGTACCGCGTGGATCCAGCGATCGAGCGCGCGGAGGACCGCCCGGGTGCCGCTCCCGGCGGAGCCGATACGGACAAGTGCCTCGAGCACGCCGCCGAGCTGCTCGAGTGCCTCGACCTCCATGGCCACGGCGTCACGAAGGTGCGCGTGAAGAAGATCACGCTCGAGGTCGGCATGGACGGGGAGTGCTGCTGAGCGGTGGCCGCCACGTCTCGCCGGGGTCGCGGGCAGAAGGGTGAGCGGGGCCGTGCCGTCACCCTCGTCCTCGACCAGGCATCCGGCTCGCTGCGCCTGACGGAATCCGACGGCAGGCCGCGGCTGGTGGGCGTGAGCCTGCTGCCGCATGCCGCGGCGCTCATCGCCGAGGCCGGGTCGACCGGCCGGCCGATCCGCCTGCTGGTCGCGGGCGAGGACGAACGCCTGCTGGACGCCGACGCGAAGGAGCTCCTGCCGGTCGAGGAGTTCGGGCGGCTCCCGGTGCCCGAGGAGCTCCCTCCGCCTTCGACGAGCCGCGAGGTGTTCGTGTGCGCGGACGCGGTCTATCGCGAGGCGGCGGCCGCCCTCGGCTACCGCCCGCTCCCGCATCCGGCCATGGCTCGCGGTGACGCCGACGCCTCCGGCTGGCTCTTCGCTGCGTTCATCGGCGAGCGGGAGCTGTTCGAGCGGATCGACGTCATCCCGTATGACCTCGAGCGGCGGCCGGCCGGCGATTGGCGGCTGCTGGGTGCCATCCAGGCCGCCGCAGCTCGCCGTGCGGAGGCGCTCGGCCTGCAGGTGCAGCGACTCGACCTCGACGTCGGGCTCGATGATGCCTTCCTTCTGCCGGTCGATCGAGAGGTGAGCGCCGGCTGGTCCGATCACTCGGTCCTCGAGCGCGATCCCGATCGGGCATTGATCGCCCTGCGCGGTCGAACGACGGTCGACGAGCTGCCCCTTCATGGCGCGCATGGTCATGCGGTGGCCCTGGCGCCCGACCCGGGCCTGCTGAGCCCGTCCGCTCCGCCGGCGGCGGACCAGGCGACCCTGGTGGCCGGCACATGGCTCCGGACCGGCACGAAGGTCGCGCTCGAGGTGATCGACCGCCTGCCGATTTTGGAAGCCAAGGTCCTCGTTGCGGCCTGTCCGGCATCCGCTCCCAGCTTCCAGGCCGACATCGATCGCCTGAGCGGGGTTGCGCCCCTCGACGCCGCCGGGACGATCGCGTCTCGCCACACCGGGCATCCCGACAATGCCCGGGTCGTGGACGCGCTCGTCGCCGAGCTGCGGGCGATTGGCTACTGCGCCTGGCGCGAGCCCTTCATGTGGTCCGGGCAGACGCGGTACAACGTGATCGCGGATCTCCCGGGTGCGGGCTCATGGCGGATCCGGCCCGACATTCTCGAACGCCTCAGCCGCATCCTGGTCCGCTGGCCACGTCCGGACCCACCCGATCCGTGGGTGAAGGCGATCCGACGGCTGGTCGGTCGAAGTCGCAGGGACGGCGCGGAGGAGCTGATCGACGAGGATCGCATCGGCGAGCTCCCGCCGTGGGCCCTGCGCCGCGAGCTGGAGTGGCAGCTGGGGCTCCGGCCGTGGTGGCCGTGGTGGCGGCTCTGCCTCGTCCCAGGCTGGGGCGCCGGCGTCGTCATCGTCGGATGCCACCTCGACTCCACCGCCGCCTCCGATGCGGGCTACAGCGCGGCCACCGGGCCGGCCCGCGGCGCGGACGACGACGGCTCGGGCGTGGCCGGCACCCTCGCCCTTGCGCGCTGGATGTGGGGCATGCGAGGCCAGCTGCGCCACACGGTGCGCTTCTGCTTCTTCAACGGCGAAGAGCAGGGGCTCATCGGCAGCAAGTCCTACGCGTCGGCGCTCAAGGCAAACGGCGCGCCGATCCGGGCGGTGGTGTGCATGGACATGATCGGCTTCAACAGTGACGCGAATCGGCTCTTCGAGGTCCACGCCGGCTACACCGATCCGGCCGTGCGAGACGCCAGCGTCCCGATCGCGAACACGGTCGCCTCGTGGGCTGCCAGCCTCGGATCCCTGCCGCCCCCTCAGGTGTACAGGGGCACGAGTCCCTCGGGTGGTCCGGATCGCACCGTCTCCGACGGCGCGATCAACCGCTCCGACCATGCAGCCTTCCACCAACAGGGGTACCCGGCGGTGGTTGTCACCGAGGACTTCTTCGGCAACATGGCATCGGAGCCGCTGGCCGATCCGAATCCGAACTACCATCGCAATGCGGACGCGGTCGTCGACGCCGCCTATGCCGCCGACATCATCTGCGCCGTCGGGCACGCGGTGCGCGCCCTTGCCAGCTGAGATGAGCTCGTCGCGAGTCAGAGGGTCCGCTCCTCCGGTTCCACCACCTCGGCGTCCCGCTCCCACCCCTCGATCTCGAGCTTGATGCTCTGGATCGCCACGCTGCTGCCATTCGATCGGAGGTCGGGGAGCGCCTGGAATTCGGACACCCAGCACCGGTGGACCTTGTAGGCGATCACCAGCTGGCCGGCCTCGTTGTACAGCTCGATGATGATGTCCTTCCGGAAGTCCTTCAGCGAGGCCTCGGCGCCGGGGCCGGACCCCAGGCTCGATACCTTGTTCGCCCACTGCTCGAACTCGGGATCGTGGGTCAGGCCGCGTTCGAGGACGATGGGGTCGTACCTCGTTCTTCCGGGACCCTTGCGGACCGTACTGGCGTCTCCGCCCTCTCGGTGCTCCACGACCTCGGTCGTTCGCCGGAGCGCGCTCACGTAGGTCACGCCCGCCACATGGCGGCCGTCCCACTTCACCCTGAACTTGAAGTTCTTGTACGGATCGAACCGCGATGGGTTGACGGTGAACTGCGGCATCGAAGCGCCCCTCCGGTAGCTACTCAGAACGCGGAACAGCCTCCGCGCGGGCTCGGCACCCACGTGCATGGAGAGCCCCGACGGATCCTACGCCTGACGTGACCGGCCCGCGATATGCAGTATGGGGGGCATGGAAGATGAGCAGGCCATCGAACGCTACCGATACATGCTCCGCACGGCGCCGCCGGAAGACGTCGAGCGGGCCCACGAGGAGGCGTTCGCACAGCTCTCGGCTGAGCAGCGAGCCGCCGTCCTGCGGCAGCTCGCCGACCGGGTGCCGCCGTCGGAGGTGAGCGGTGACGATCCCAGGTCGCTGGCTCGTACCGCGACCCGGGCCGAGATGCGCGAACCAGGCACCATGGAACGCACATTCGGCGGAGGCGGGGCCCCTGGGCTGGGCTCGATGTTCATGGCGACGCTCGCCGGCGCGTTCATCGGTTCATCGATTGCGAATTCCTTCGACGACGGTGGGCCGTCGGAAGGGGACGCCTCGGGCGACGGAGAAAGCGCCGACTCAGGCGAAGCCGATACGGGCGATGGCGGCGGCGGCGACTTCGGCGGCGGGGGAGACTTCGGCGGCGATATCGGGTTCTAGGACTCCATCGCGCGTTCATCTTTCGCGCGCAATTCGCGGTCAGCCTCATCTCATCGGTTCCGATTGGAGGACCGGCAGAGCATCGGAGGCAGGAATTTCGTGAGAGTTTTCGTGCGCGTGATGGCCACGCTCGTGGCCTTTGCGATCGTCATCGGCATTGGCGCGGCCGTGTACAACGCCGGCGTGACGGCAGGAATGGCGGAATCGGCGCAGGCAGTGCCGGAGGCCGCCGATACGGTGCTGGTGCCGTACGGCTACCGCGACGGCCCGTACTGGCACGGCCCGCTCGGCTCCGGCTTCGTCGGGACGATCGTCGGGATCTTCGCCCTGATCTTCGTCACCTTCGTGGTCCTTGGACTCCTCCGATTGGCTTTCGGCGGCGGGCGTCGAGGTGGGCCGGGGGGCCCGGGCGGCTGGAGCGGCCGGCGCGCGATGTTCGAGGATATGCACCGCGAGCTTCATCGCGGCGAGGGCCCCGAGGGCGAGCCGACGGCCAGCTCCTGATCGACGGGCGGACGTACCATCCGGGGCATGGCCCGCATCCTGGTCGTTGACGACGAGCCGAAGATCGTCCGGCTCGTCGTCGATTACCTGCGAGCCGCGGGCTTCACCGTCGTGACGGCCGGCAGCGGCGACGAGGCGCTGATGCGGGCCCGGACCGATGCTCCGGACCTGGTCGTCCTCGACCTCGGTTTGCCGGGCCTCGACGGGCTGGACGTGACCCGTGCCCTTCGCCGGAGCGGGGAGCTGCCGATCATCATGCTGACCGCCCGGGACGAGGAGACGGATCGGGTCATCGGTCTCGAGCTCATCGAGGCGTCGGGGCGTGTCGAGGCCGGCGAGTTCGGAGCGCAGGTCGCGGTCCGCGGCCCACGCGAGATCAGAGCCCTTGCACGTGCCTTCAACGCGATGAGCGCGCGCCTCGCTGTGGACTCCGAGGACCGCCGGCGACTGCTCGCCGACGTGAGCCACGAGCTGCGCACGCCGCTGACCGTCATCCAGGGAAACGTGGAGGGGATGCTCGACGGGCTCTACCCGGCCGATGCCCGCCACCTGGAGCGAATCCTGGCCGAGACGCATCAGCTCGAGCGCCTGATCGATGACCTCCGCACGCTCTCCCTGGCCGATGCGGGCGCACTCACGCTCCACCGCGAGTCTACCGATCTCGGGGCGCTGGCGACCGATGTCGTGGCCGGCTTCGAGCCGCAGGCCGCGAGCGACGGCGTGGTGTTGGCCGTCGATGCCGGCGCGACGGCCCCGCTCGATCTCGACCCGCGCCGCGTGCGCCAGGTGATCGGGAACCTCCTCACGAACGCGCTCCGGCATTCGCCCACGGGCGGTCGGGTCACCGTTGCGGTGCGTGCGTTCGGGGAGGCCGTCGAGCTCACGGTCTCCGACACCGGCTCCGGAATGGACCTTCGATCCGTGGAGCGGGCGTTCGACCGGTTCTGGCGATCGGGCGATGCGGCCGGGGCCGGGCTCGGCCTTGCGATCGTGCGCGACCTCGTGCGCGCTCACGGCGGCGATGTCGCACTGGAAAGCACGCCCGGTGCCGGCACCGTGGTCCGGTGCCACTTCCCCGTCACACCGCCCTGACAGCCCCGAGGCGATCGGCTCGGGGCGGCGGCTAGCCCTTCAGAGCGTGTACCTCGACGGGCCGCTCCAGCCCCTTGAGGTCGTGTGTCCCGCGATTGTCGAACGTCAGCCCGCTGCCATCGGCCAGGCTGACGGTGAGTGACGAGGCAAGCACCTCCGACGCGCCGGCGAGGGCCATGATCCTGGCCGCCGTGTGGACGGAGACGCCCCCGATGTCGTTCGCCATGACCTCGATCTCTCCGGTGTGGACGCCGATGCGCACCTCCAGCCCCATCTCACGGACCGCGTCGCGAGTCGCCGCCGCGCACCGCAAGGCCGCCACGGCACTCCTGAAGGTGGCCAGGAATCCGTCACCGGTCGTGTTCACCTCCGACCCCCCGAACCTGGAGAGCTGAAGCCGCACGATGTGGTTGTGATCGGCCAGCATCTGCTTCCATGCCTGGTCGCCCATCCGGCCCGCGGTCTTCGTCGAGTCGACGATGTCGGTCATCAGCATGCTGGCGACGATGCGCTCGTGCTCACGGGGAACACCGATTGCGTCGATGTTGCCGGCGAAGTCGATGAGAACGGCCGGCTCGTTGCGCACGACCCACGCATCGTGCCCGGGCGGAATGTCGGCCACGTCGTTGCGGACCAGCTCCATCTCCTCGCCGTCGTCCATGCGAACGGCGAATCTGCCCGACAGCACGATCTGCACGTGGTGGACCGGGCATGAGGGCGTGCCCATGGCCGGCCCCATGTGGGTCGACCATCGCCATCCCGGCTCCAATACACCCCGACGACGGTATACGAGCCGATGCGGACGAGTGCACCGATGTAGTGCTCGATCTGGCGGAGCTCGTCCGGCGCGTCGAGGTTCTTTCGCCTGATCGCGGCCATGGGTCAGATCGTCCGCCGCAGTGGGGAAACCGTCAACCGCCGTTCGTTGACGCGCGTACGAGAATCACCACGTGAGCAATGCTCTCGAACTCGTCGAGCGCCTCTACCACGCGCTGGAGCAGGACGACACGGATCCCTTCCTCGAGCTCTGTTCCGAGAGCGCCGTGTTCGAGTATCCCGCCCAGGGCCTGCTGTCCTATGGCGGACGGTGGGAGCGGCGAGAAGGAATCGGACGCTTCCTGGACGCGCACGACGAGGCGGAAGAGATCATCCGCTTCGAGCCGGGTGACATGGTGGCGAAGGATGACACCGTCCTCGTCATCGGCTTCTTCGAGGGGCGGGCCAAGCCCAGCGGTCGGACCTGGTCCACCCGGTTCGTGCACGTCCTGACGCTCGAGGGTGGCCGGCTCGGTCGCTGGCAGGCCTTCTTCGACTCGGCTGCCGCCGTCGAGGCCCACCGCTAGCCATGGGCGGGTACCCGGCTGAGACCGCGGCTGACGCCGTCACAGCCAGCTAGACGGTGATGACGACCTTGCCGCGCGCGTGCATCGTTTCGACGTAGCGAATGGCGTCGGCGGTCTCGCTCAGCGGATAGGTCCTGTCGATCACCGGCCGAAGCTTGCCGCTCTCGGCGAGCTCTTTCAGAACAACGAGGTCGTCCCTCGTGAGCTGGGCGAGGAAGGGGATGATGCGCTGCCGCCCGAGCTTCGACATCACCAGGGCCGCCAGCAGCCGATCCGTCGGCGCGATCCAGCCGCTGCCGGGTCCACCGACCACCACCAGAGTTCCGCGCGAGGCAAGCATGCGGCGCGTCGCTGTGAGCGGATGGCTGCCGGCGATGTCCAATACGAGGTCGTACCGCTCGCTGGACCGCGTGAAGTCGTTCCTCGTGTAGTCGATGGTTGCGTCGGCACCGATGGACCGCACCATCTCGAGGTTCCCGGTGCTGCATACGGCGGTCACGTGCGCGCCGAACGCCTTCGCAATCAGGACCGCGAACGTGCCGACGCCGCCGGAGGCCCCGGTGATCAGGACCCGCTGTCCGCTCCGGAGCCCACCCTTGTCCCGAAGGCCCTGCAGAGCGGTGGTCGCCGCCACGGGGATCGTCGCGGCCTCCTCGATGCTGAGGTTGGCCGGCTTGTGAATGAAGTTCTTGCCGCTCACCAGCTCGGCGAAGGCACCGTTGCGCGCCCCGAATACCTCGTCACCCACGCGCAGATGGGTCACAGTACTGCCGACTGCCTCGACCAGCCCCGCAACGTCCACGCCGAGCCTTCCAAGCTTCGGCCGGCGCAGTCCATCGCCGATCCGAATCGGAATCGGCTTGCCTCGCATGCTGTGCCAGTCGGTTGCATTCACCGATGCAGCGCGGACGCGAACCAGGACGGCGTCGCCTGCGACGTCCGGGACGGCGACCTCTTCGAGCCGCAGGACATCAGGAGAGCCGTACCGAGGAAAGGTGATGGCTTTCACGGCTCAGGTCCGCGCTGGTCGGAGTGTTGGTTCGGCGGCAATCCAAGCGCCCAGGAGCACCAGGTGCTCGCCGATCCGGCGGCGGATCGAGGATCGCCGCGGGGCGTGCACGGACCGACGCGCGCGGAGCAGCTGTGCCTCACGGTCGGTGACCAGATGTCGCAGGAACGGAATTGTGGACATGGTGGTGAGCCGCTTCGAGCTGCCCGATCCGGGAGACGAGTGGAAGGCCGCGGTGCGGAGGACAGCGATCTCGGCTCACGAAGTCCTCGTGCGCCACCCGTGGGCGGCGAGCCTGATGCTGTCACCGGCCAGGATCAGCTCGGCTCGGCTTCGCTACATGGAGGGCATCCTCGGGAGCCTGCGCAAGGGAGGGTTTTCGGCCGAGATGACGCATCACGCTTACCACGCACTGGACAGCCACATTTCGGGGTTCACCCTGTGGCAGGTCCATTTTCAGTTCGACGAGGAGCAGCTGGCCGACCTCGCAACGAACTTCCTCAGCCGCCTCAGCATTGACGAGTACCCCTACCTCCTCGAGCACGCCGGGGAGCACGAAGGGTGGAGAACGCCGACGACGAGGGCGAGTTCGCGTTCGGCCTGGACCTCATCCTCGATGGACTGGAGCGAATGCGCGACACCTAGCTCCGGCCGGCTTCCCCGGCGGGGGCATCGCGCAGCTCAGGACGCGACCGTCCTTACTTCTTCTTGCCCCCGGACTTCCCGCCCTTCTCCTTCTTTCCCTTGCTCTTCGACCCGGGTCCCTTGTCGGGCATGTTGCCAACTCCTCCAGTGTGGACGGTGTCGACTTTACGCCTTCGTCGCCTCCCGCCGCGCGGCGGCGAAGCGCGGGATGCCGGCCGCGATCATCGCGTCCGATGCGGTGAGGCTGATCCGGAACCAGCCGGGGACCTCGACGACGCTCCCGGGCAGGACCAGCACGCGGTGGCGGGCCAGCGTCTCGGCGAAGGCGGCGTCGTCCGCGATCGGGGAGCGAGCCATCGTGTAGAAGGTGCCCTCCGGTAGCGAGGCCTCGTAGCCCATCTCGCGCAGCGCCGGGACCAGCAGGTCGCGACGGCGCTCCAGTGCGCCGATGTCGATCGTGAGCCGCTCGAGATCGGCCAGCGCGTGCTGCAGGAGCGCGTTCGGCCATGCGTAGCCGGCGGCGATCTGTTGGACGAAGATCTCCTCCCGCAGCTCGGCGCGCTGCGGCAGCGTTGGCGGCACGGTCAGGAAGCCGATCCGCTGCCCCGGTGCCAGCAGGGTCTTTCCGTAGGAGTAGGTGATCATCGTATGCGGATACGACTCGGCGGGGCTGTGGGCCGTTCGACCATCGAAGACGATCCGGTTGTAGGGCTCGTCCGAGATGATCCAGATGGGGTGCCCGATGCGGGCCGATGCATCGGTCAGTGCATCGGCAAGCGAGGCCAGCGCCTCTGGCGTATAGACGCGGCCGGTCGGATTGTGCGGGCTGTTCACGAGCACCGCCCGCGTGCGCGGCCCGATGGCCGCAGCGATTCGGTCGACGTCGAGGTCAAAGCCCGGCGCGTCCAGCGAGATTCGGACCGGTTCGCCGCCGGAGGCCAGGATGAGGATCTCGTAGAAGAACCACGGCGGCGACAGGAAGAGCACCTCATCTCCCGGCTCCACCAGGGTCCGCAGCGCCACCGCGATGGCGGCGAAGCCGCCGTTGGTCATCGCCACGTCCGCGGGATCCCAGGCCATGCCGGTCCGTGTGCTGAGGGTCTCGGCGACCGTTCGCTGCGACGCGGGCTCCGACAGCTTGTAGGCGAACCAGTCCTTGTCCCGCGGCTCGAGGTGGCGCCCGAGCGCATCGGTATATGCCGGCAGCGGCATCTCCTGGGGATTTCCGACGGCGAAGTCGGCGATGTCCGGCTGGCGGTTCAGTTTCGAGTACGGTCCGCCGAAGAACGACAGGAACGGCGCCACGCTCTGGCGCAGCCGGTCTCGGTGGCGGGTGACGGGGGTGGTCATCGGGGTAGGCTACGCCTTCTCTGCCCGCCCTCGGTCCCGGTCAGGCCGCCTGTGCCATCAGTCGCCGATTTCCGTCTCCTTGACCGCCTTGCCCTGGCGATCCAGCGTCCGCCACGTCCCGACCTGCCGGCCGCGATCGAACGTTCCGGTCCGCATGAGCGAGCCGTCGGCGCGATACCACGACCACGCGCCGTGCATCCTGCCCTGGAGGCGGAAGCCGCTGTGCTTGATCCGTCCATCGGCGTAGTGGACGGCGTCCTCGATCGGCTCTTCATTCGGTACCATGACTCGCGCTTCCCAGCGGGGCTTGCGACGCGGGCGGTCGATCAGACCTCGACCGGAACCGGGTAGACCTCCGTTGCCGGGTGGCCGGTGCGCTCGTGGATGCGCTTGACGGCCTCAGCGTCCGGCGCCTCGGAGACGCACCACACCATGCCGGAGTCAGGGTCTGCCCACGCTCGCTGGAAGTCGACACCTTCCTCGCCCTGGATGTCGACGTCCGCCTGGTGGGCCTCCTTGAGCGCCTCGGGCGTGATCCCGTGCATTCCGTGGTGGACGTCCATGAACTTCGGCATCGGTCACCTCCTGAATGCGGCGATCGGCGGACTCAGGTGCTGCCGATTCGAGCCCTTCAGTTGTACCACGGCGCCGTCGCCGTCGGGGGTCAGATCGAAGCCAAAGCTCACGGCGTACCATCACCGGCGATGACGGACGGCTCCCCGATCGATGAGTACCTCGCCGGCCTGCCCCCTGAACAGGGGGAAGCGCTGCAGCGCCTGCGTGATGAGATCATGGGGTTGGTGCCGAATGCCGTGGAGACGATGAGCTACGGCATGCCGACGATCAAGGTGGAGGGCCGCGCACTGCTCCTGTTCGCCGGGTGGAAGGCCCACTGCAGCCTCTACGGCCTGACCGATGCGTTCATCGCCGCCCACGCGGACGAGCTGAAGGGGTACGGGGGCACGAAGGGCAGCCTGCACTTCACGCCCAGGAATGCGCTGTCCGCCGAGCTGGTGGGAAAGATGGTCCGCGCACGACTCCGGGAGCTCAGGTCCGAGGACTGAACCGGCGAGACATGCCTCCAACCAACGATCCCTCGTCACCCACCGCCCGGCGGTAATGCCAGACGTGCCACGGCCGCTGGCCGGTGCGATGGCCCGCTCGCTCCATGGCGGCGATCATCGGTGCGTTCTCCGTGTCGAGGTCCGAGAGGCCGGAGGTGAAGCCGCGCTCGCGCGCGACCCGGTCGGCGACAGCGAGCAGGTCGTCGACGTGGCCGTGGCCCCGCGCTGCGGGCACGACCCCGATATGGACGATCGTCCACGTCCCGGCATCGTCGAACGCACCGACGGCTACAAAGCCCACCGGGGTGTCGTCAGGCCCGTAGCCGATCAGCCAGCTGCGCTCATCACCGGGCTGCAGGAGCGTCAGCATCTCGTCGGCCCATGGACGAGGGCCGCACAACTCCTGGTAATACCGGTCGTTGCGATCGAGCGTTCCGCTGGCGGTCGCGGCCATGATGTCCCGGTACGGCGTGTGACCCACCTCGGCCAGGGACCGGAACCGCAGGCGCGCTGGCGTCGAGGGCGCCGGGGTGGACGGGACCCAGGTGAACCCGAGCTTCTCCTGCAGGAGGTCGAAGCCGGCGCTCTCGAGCAGAGGCCGGAGCCGGTCGATATCGGTGTGGACCTCCGAGTTCAGGCGCCGGTCCAGCGTGGTCGGACCCGACGGCCGCAGGCGGTCGGCCAGTCCATCGAGCAGCAGGGTCATCGCCTCGGGGTGCCGAGGGTCCTCGTAGTCCGCCCAGAGGAATGCCGCGGTGCCCTCCAGGGTGTCGACGCCGCCGCCGACGGGCTCCGCGTACAACGCGCCGCGGGCCAGCGGTTCGCCGTCAATCTCGGCCACGAGCGTCCACTGCGGCGAGGAGCTTCCGGCTTCCCAGGCCTCGGTGAGCGCCTCGGAGACGTCACCTCCGCCGAGCGACGCGAACCAGGCCGCCTCCTCGGGTCGGATCGGGCGGAGCGCGATCATGCGAGGTGCGGGATGACCGCCGACATCCGGTCGAGTTGATCCGGGCGCAGCGCGATGTAAGAGATCCCCCAGCGCTCCCGACGGGCGACCAGGGTCTCGACGATCTGGTCCGACTCGCCGAGGAGGTAGTGAGGGCTGAGCGTCATGGCGTCCTTTGGCAGCGGTCGAGTCGCCGGGTCGAAGATCGCGATGTTGAGCTCGAGCTCCGACCAGCGCGCTCCGGCGGCCTCCCTGATCCAGGCGACCTTTCGATCGATCGCTGCTTCGGTCACGTCTTCCGGATCGGCTCCGCCTTCCGGTAGCGAGCGGGGATCCAGACCGATGATGTTCGCCTCGCGTGCGGCATAGGCCAGCAGACGCGGGCCGCCACCACCGATGAGAATCGGTGGATGCGGACGCTGGGTTGACGTCACCAGCCCCTCCTGGTGAATCTCCGGGTAGGCCCGGTCGCCGGTATGGTCGATGCGGCCATCGCGCATGGCCTGCTTGAGCATGCCCACCGACGCGCGCATGCGCGCCAATCGGAGGGGCGGGGGATCGAAGGTCATGCCCGCCGCCTCGTACTCAGGCCGATTCCAGCCCGCGCCGATCCCGACCTCGAGCCGTCCGTCGGTCATCGCGTCAATCGTGGTCAGCACCTGCGCCAGGACGGCCGGGTGGCGCAGGTCGTTGTTCAGGACGAAGGTGCCGATGCGGAGGCTCGTCGCCTCCGCGGCCGATTGCAGGAGTGGCAGCGTGGCCCATCGGCCCAGGTGGTCGGTCCCGAGCAGGATGGCGATGCCGGCACCCTCCGCCCGCCGCCCGAGCTCGATGACCTCGTCGCGCGTCGTGTTGCGCGAGTCGATGACGAGTCCGAAGCGGAACGGGCGGCTCTCCGGTGCCGTACTCATGGCGGGAGTGGGTGTCAGCTGCTTCGCAGTCCGGCGAGGCGGGCCTCCACCTCCGCCTCCGTGTCGGCATCCTCGAGGGACGCGAATTCTTCCTCGAGCGACGATGCGGCGACCTCGGACATGCCGCGCGCCATGGCCTCCTCGCGACGGACGCGCTCCTCGAAGCGGTTGAGCTCCGAGGTGGGGTCCATGACCGAGACCTCGCGCACGGCCTCTTGGACCTGGCGCTGGGCTCCAGCCATCTTCGCGCGGCTCACGAGCTCGTCGCGCTTCTGCACAAGGTCGTCGCGCTTGAGGCGCAGCTTGTTCAGGCCGTCCTTCAGCTGATCGGTGAGGGCGGTCTGCTGCTCGATCTGCGTCTGGAACGTGGTCACCTGCTGCTCGAAGCTGATCTGACGTCGGATCGCGATCTTGGCCAGCTCGGTGAAGCGATCCGCCTCGGACGTGTTCCCCGCGGCCCGCACCTCGTCGGCCTTGCGGGATGCAGCGCTCGCCTTGCT
>Ga0136614_10000229_pt1 | contig 24844 bp, 23 predicted proteins | sample AntDrymUQ2792106_2_FD_106643 | JGI IMG/M metagenome (GOLD analysis project Ga0136614, IMG submission 106643) | Polar desert sand microbial communities from Dry Valleys, Antarctica - metaG UQ279 (21.06) | ecosystem: Environmental > Terrestrial > Soil > Desert | place: Antarctica: Dry Valley... | reverse complement strand
GCCGCCGCACCGTCAGCCGTTGCGCCGCCGCTGCCGCCGACGGCGATTTACCGCGTGGGCGCAGGCGATGTGTTAGACATTCGCCTGCTCAACAGTGTCTCGCGCGATTCGACGTTGTACACAGTCTCCGCCGGTGGACTGCTCGAATACCCGCCCGCCGGCGATCCGTTCATGGTCGCGGGGATGACGACGGACGAGATCGCGAATAGCTTGGCCGCCGAGTTGAAGCGGCGCGCGTTGAACGAGCAGGCGCAGTTTCGCGTCAGCGTGCGGGAATACGTCAGCCATACAGCAATGGTCAGCGGGCTGGTCGATCAACCGGGCCGGAAAATTCTCCGGCGCGAAGCCGTGCCGCTTTACGTCGTGCTGGCCGAAGCCTTGCCGCGCGCCGACGCGGGCCGGGCCATGCTCCTCTCGCGCTCAAGCGGGCAGAGCAAGTCCATCGATCTCTCTGACTCACTCGCGCTCAACGAACTGGTCTCCGCCGGTGATGTGATCAATGTCCTACCGCCCCAGCCGGAGTTCTTCTACATCGGCGGAAAGGTCAAAGAGCCGGGCCAGAAAAACTTTCACGCCGGGTTGACTTTGACACAGGCAATTTTGGCCTCCGGTGGCGTTGACGACGGGAGCGATAAAGTCAAAGTCGTCGTCTCACGACAAGGCGCGGACGGGCGGCTCGTCTCGACCGAGTATCTGCTCAAGGACATCGAAACAGGGCAAGTGCCTGATCCAAAAGTGCAGCCGGGTGATCGCGTCGAAGTTAGACGACGCTGAAGGAAATGATGAATGCGGAATGATAAATGAAAGGTAACTTCGTCGTGATATTCATCATTCATCATTTCTCATAGCAGCTATCTCAAACAACTCCACAGGTGGCAGGCTCAAGTTTGACCGAACAGCAGCGACACACGGAGGCCGGCCACTTCGCTCCGCCGGCCCGCGCTACACGCCTCGCACAATTCCTGATCGGCAAGTCAATCGCTGAAGCGCTCTTCATCGCCGCGCTCGCCGTCGTCTTCACTTATCAATCTTTCAATCCCTATTTTCGCGGGTCGGTGGATGTCGCCGACGCCGAGAGAGTCGGCGGTTGGGTCGTGGATGAGTCCACACCGGGCGCGCGCGTCGAAGTCCAACTCTACATCAACGATCATTTCGTCGGGCAGCGCACAGCGGATGAGTATCGTCCCGACGTATCGGCTGCCGGTCGCGCGGCGGACGAATATCACGGCTTTACTTTCGCGACGCCGCCCTTGCCGCGTGGCAACTATGAAGCGCGCGTCTATGCAGCGCATCCGAGCGGCAACGGCGCGCGCCGCACACTGCAAATGATCGGGCGTCCGCTCTCATTCAACGTGGAGCATGAGCGGCAGCCGAAAGCGCCGGACGTGTGGTGGCAAGAGTGAAAATGATGAGCGCGGCAGAGACCGAACTAAAACTCGATGAACCGCAAGAGCGCGCGTTGGCGGCTTGGGAGATCGTGTCGATCATCTCTTCGACGATCCTCGCGGAGTGGGCGGTGCTGGCGCTCGCCGGTTTCAACAAAATCTTCCTCGCCGTGCCAATCGGGCTGGCTTTCGCCTTGATGATCTTCTCTCATCGCGTGCGACGCGAGACGCTCGCCGATCTCGGCTGGCGTTTTGATAATTTCTGGCCGGCTTTGAAACTTCTGCTGTTGCCAATGATCGGCGGGACGATTTTGTTGGCGCTGGCCGGCTGGCTTTGGTTCGGCGCGAGTTGGCGCATCGGGGAACGACGCGCGGGCTGGGAAGTGTTCGGATTGCCGGTCTGGGGTTTCCTGTGGGGATTGCTGCAACAGTACGTACTGCAAGGCTTCATCAACCGCCGCGCGCAGATGATCTGGGGCAAAGGTTGGCGGGGCATTCTCCTCGTCGCATTGATCTTCGCACTAATGCACTTACCAAATCCGTGGCTGACGGCGCTGACTTTCCTCGGCGGCCTGCTCTGGGCGACCGTCTATCAACGCACCCCAAATCTTTTCGCCCTCGCGCTCTCACACGCCCTCATGACATGGACGCTCGTCTCCACGATCCCGCCCACCGCGCTCCACGGCCTGCGTGTGGGTTACAAATTCTTCGGATGAGATTGATTCCGGCCTTCGTCGAAAGAGTATCTATTCCAAATTCTCTACATCCGCCAAATCCTGATGCCGCCCAGACGCCTTCTTGTTCTTCTTGAGGTCTTCCAAATTGATGAAGGCGATCATCACCCCGTCAACCTCGACGGTAATCCGCGATGCGTAGCAGGGCGCAAAGTCAACGCCCGAGAGCGTGACGAGCAAATCAATCCGGTTCGGTGGCTGCCCCAGTTGAATGACTTGATCAGGAACGAGAAAATCGGCTTCGCTTAACCCGAGTGCGCCGAAGCCAAATTGTTCCAGCGCCTTGATCAAGTTCTCTGCATTCTCACGGCTCATCTCGATCCACACATCAATGTCTTTGGTGTAGCGTGGATGCCCATGCAGCGCGACGGCATACCCGCCGACGACGAGATAGCGAACGCGATTATCGTTTAACGATTGAATAAACTCTCTGAAGTCTTGGTTCAGCACTGTACCTCCAAAGATGGTACTCCTGCCGGATTTCCTCAAGGGCCGCGAGGCGCGCCTCATACGGTTGCGATTGCCAAAAAGCAAAATCGCTTTTCTGCTGACGGAGATGCACTTTGGCGAAGGATTTATGAATGTTAATGATTCTTTCCATATGGGCCTTTATTGGATGGTGGATGCTCAGAGCGCTTATTCCATGCGGCTTACATTTATGACCAATTCGCTAACCAAATGAGATTTGTGAACGCCGGACCGACGGCATTCACAAACTTCTCATCTGCCGTTACACATTGGCAGTTCTCACGCAAACTCAGAGCAAGATAAAGCGAATCATAAACTGTACGTCGGTGCTTGACGGCGAGTTGATAGGCATCGTCGAGAAGCGTGGCTGTTGGAATAAACGTAAATTGCAAGGCACGGAAATCATCCATGATGCTTTGCGCGTCTGCCGCAGCCAAACCTTGAAAGTTATGTTTCTTCCAAATGATGTTGCCAAACTCGGCATTGATTAAATCCGGCGCGAGAAAAGAGATTGAGCCGTTCTGATACTCGTTAAGGATTTTTCGTGCTTCGGCAGAATAGGATTCAACGACAAACCATTTCACAGCCACACTACTGTCCACAACCAGATTAGCCATCAGCGGTTTCGATCAGCACGCAACAATTCGGCGCTATCAGGCATTTCGCCATACTTGATGAACAGACGCTCCCGCAAATCGTCAATTCTCTTAATGAGGTTCTGACGCTGGGTCACAGCTTTATTCTGTCCCTGCTCTTCAAGCAAGACAGGACTGCGGCTTACTTCGGATGAAGCAATCCTCTTTGTATATTTTTTCAGCACCCATCCAGTTTTTGGAGTACCTTCAATATAATCGAAGTATTCCACATAAATCCATTTGCCTTTGGATTTGACTAACTTAAGTCTTTGATTAGGAGATAGTATTTGGATAGTAGAAGATTTCGGTCGTGGGTGATTTCTTAGTCTAGCTTCTCGCTCAACCACATAGTACACTTCCATAACTTGGACAGGCTTTAATTTTTCAACTTCCCTCAGAATCTCAGCTCTCGTTTGATTTACCGACTCAATAACGCGCTTCTCGGTTTGGTGGTCATCATACAAAGGATACAAGAAGACAAATATGGTAAAGGCAAATTTAACCATAGCCCAGTAGGTAGTCGGGTCAGCCGCTAACTCCCTACACTTGTTTATTATTAAGGTTAAGAGATTTTCAAGTCCGGCGATGAAATTCTGTAAACTTTGCTCATCAGTTGGCTCCTCGATTGTTGACAAGGTGTTCAGTATTTCAGCGGCAAAAGATTGCGGAAACAAGCCAGCAGAAATATTGTTGTTTATAAATTGAGTAACCTCGGAAATAGCCCTAGCCGTAGTCAGATTCGTAACTGAAAACAGATCACGTTGTCGCCTCTGTACCTCAAGTGCCGCACCCCACTCCGGGGAATTTATGATGCGACGCGCAACATCATTTTGTATCAAGAAATCTCTCGTAGCATTAAAGGAGCGGGATGAAATAAAAGCGTCTGAATGCCGATGACGCTCTTGAGTCTTTCTAATTAGTTGAAACTCAGGAGAAGACATCATCCGATTCCAATGGTCAAAAAGATGTCTATACTGTCGTTGGAATTCAAGCGCACTTTTAACCGCCGGGCTATCTGACAACTCTCGCATTTCCCGCGCTTGTCTCATGGTCTCTCTTAGCATGGGGTCACGGAAAGAATCCATTTCATTTCTCCCGTCTCTACTATCTCATACTTATATTGTAACGTTCGGATGTGAAGCCGTCTAACCAATGTACATGCGGAACGGTTCTGCATAATACTCTGATCTGCATATAGCAAATGGCCTCGCGGGGAGGGAGGGCGCGCTGAAAATTGAGAATAGGAACTCTCGTATTTGTGCTGTCCAAGAGGCGTTCAAGACGTGTCGAACTCATTCGAGGCTGTTCGTAACTTATTCGCCTCTGCTGTCGTGTTCAACGGTGCTTTGCTATAATTTTCGAGCCGTGCATGAGAGCAGGTCGGGCGGTCGCCGTTGCGTCGTAAGATGCGAGGGAGGAAAGTCCGAACACTATAGGGCAGCGAGCCAGTTAACGGCTGGGCGCGGGCTTGCAGAGTGCGACTCATTTGGGTCGCCCTCCGGGTTCGTGACGACAAGTGCAACAGAGAAGAGACCAGCCAGCGGGCCGCGTGCGGCTGCTCCGCGAGGAGCGGCGCATGAAAGGCAGCGGGTGATGGGTGAAACGGTGCGGCCCCAGTGGGGCTTAATGTAAGAGCGCACCAGCGCGTTTGGTAACAGGCGCGGCTAGGCAAACTCCTCGCAGTGCAAGACCAAATAGGGAGGCGTCAGACAGGGCTGCCCGCCCGAAGCGCGCTGGTTTCGACTAGCGCCTACGACCTCCGGGTAGGTCGCTCGATCCATCCGGCGACGGATGGGCTAGATGAATGATCGCTGCTTCATTCTGTCAAGAATGGAGTACAGAATTCGGCTTACAGACCTGCTCTCAACACGCACGGCTTAACAATTTGAGTTGCGAGTTTGACGGCGGAGCGTTTTATCCATCACTCACACAGGAGACGCGAAAACACAATGGCGAATCGCAAAGGAGTTTTTATTGGAGCTTACGTCCCCAACGATCTCAAGGAAACTCTCAAACGCCGCGCCGCCGCCGAGCATCGCACGCTCTCGCAAGAGATCACCAGAATTTTGACTGAAGCCGTTCACGGTCGCGCGCTGCCGCCGGGCGCGATTGATCGCCGCAACCCCAGTACGATCCCGCGCCGCCGCGCCAGCGATCCGCCGGAACGCCGCCGCGCCGGCGATGTCCCATACGTCCCGCACCGAAGCGGCGATGAAGGCACAGAGCGGTAAGGCAGTTCAGTGTCCGCCAACAAAATCATTTGCTAGAAAAAGCCAACGCCGAGAATCTGGCGCTGGCAAATTTACGCGCACAGTTGGCGCAGGGCCAGAACGCGGCGAAGGAGCAAAATTGAAATACCTCTTGCTCGGCATGTTGCTGGCCTTCGTTGCCACGCTCGTCTATTTCAAGCTGCGGCCTTACCTCAGCTTTGCGCGCCGCGTCTTCGCCCTCTTCCGCGAAGCCCGCCGCCTCAGTCACGAACAACAATCCCCGCTAGAGCCGCGCGCCTCTTCGCGCGTGAATGAAAAACTAACGCGCTGTGTCGCCTGCGGCACATGGCTTCCGGCCTCGCGCGTCATTGCGCTCCGCTCGTCCTCCGCGACTTACTGCTCACACGCCTGCCTTGAGAGAGCGGCAGGAGACGAGCGAAAAACGAAAGCGTGGAAGCGGTGACAAGTTTGCTACGATAAATTTGCTGTTGTCTTGCTACCCGTCTATTCCGACACAGACACGCTCACCTGTCCGCGTTATCATCGTTCCGCCTGAACGTGATTCGGTGACTATTTACTGCGGAGGTCAGAATACATGAGCTTGCCAAGTTCGCACGTTAGCTATTCCGTAGAAGAATATCTCACCCTTGAGCGGGAGTCCGATGAACGACACGAATACCTCGACGGATACATTTTTACGATGGCGGGTGAAAGCCCGGAACACGGCGCGATCTGCATGAACTTGAGCCGGATTATCAGCACACACCTACTGGGTAAGCGCTGCCAAGCGTTCTCCAAAGACATGAAAGTTCGCAGCGGGTTGGCTCCTCAGCCCGGCCACCGGACGAAAGGTTTATATTCTTATCCTGATTTGCTGGTCGTGTGCGGGGAATTGAGATTTCACGACAAGTATCGTGACGTGTTGCTGAATCCAAGCGTGATCATCGAAGTGTTATCGCCGGCCACCGAAGCCTTTGATCGCGGCGCGAAGTGGACGCGGTATCAAACTTGGCTGCCGGAGCTTTCTGACTATCTCTTAGTCTCTCAAGCGACACCGCAACTCGATCATTTTCATCGTCGAGCAACGGGCGAGTGGCTTTACTCCCTTGTAAACAATCTCGAAGGCCATCTCCATCTCACCTCCATCGATTGCGACCTCCGCCTCCCGGATGTCTATGACCGTATCATGTTCCCGGACGAGACTCTTGAGATTCTGGACGAAGAATAAAGAACCCGGGTCTTTCACAGTCTAAATCAGGACTTGAAAGATTGAGTCACGGGGATTCACCACAGAGACACAGAGACACAGAGAAGACAAATGAGAAATGATGAACGCTGAATGATGAATCAAGACAATGCCTTGTGCTTTTCATTGATCATTCCGCATTCATCGTTCATTATTCTTCTCCCTGTCTCTGTAGTGAATCACCCGTGACTCAATCTCTCGCGCTGCGTTTTAGCAATTGAACCGTGCGGATCGGGTTTAGCCGCAATCACGCTGCCGTCGTCGCTGGCTCGACTTCTTCCGGCAAAACATTCCCCGCGTCGTGAATCGCTTTGTCGGTGTCGGTCAGCGACAAGATGATCAGTCCGACGACGAAGAAGACGATCAGCGACAGGATCGCTTGCCGGTAAGAATTAGTCGCGCCGACGACGATGCCGAATAGCACTGGTCCCATCCACGACGTTCCACGCTCGGAAATCTCGTAAATGCCGAAGAAGGAAGCCTCGCGGCCTTGCGGAATCATGCGCGAGAACAGCGAGCGCGAGAGCGCCTGCGAGCCGCCGAGGACGATGGCGATGCACGCGGCCATCATCCATGCCTGCGTCTGCGTCTGCAAAAAACCGTAAGCGTAAATCACAATCACTGCCCAGATGCCGAGCGAGATCATGATCGCTTGCTTCGTGCCGAGCCAGCTCGCCACACGCTCGAACAACAGCGCGCCGAAGATCGCCACGAATTGCACCAGCAGAAAAATCCCGATGAGGAATGATTGGCTCGCTTCCTGCCCGCGCGAAACGAACAACTCTTGCGCGATGAAAATCGACGACGCGCTGATCACCGTCTGGATACCATCGTTGTAAAACAAATAGCCGATCAGATACTTCAAAGTCTCGCGCAGCTTTCGCAGTACGCGGAAAGTCGATTTGATTTCGGAGAAGCCGATGGTTAAATAATTCGCGCCCGGCGGAAGTTGTCGTCCGGCAGCGCGCGCACGCAAGCGCTGGAACGTGATTAGCGCGAAGCCGCCCCACCACAGGCCCGCCGAGAGCAGCGACAGACGCACGGCCAGCCCCGTCGAGATGCCGAAGCGCGGCGCGAACTGAATCAGCGCCATATTCAATGCGAGCAGCAGCCCGCCGCCGAGATAGCCCAACGCAAAGCCGCGACTAGAAATCTTGTCGCGCTGATCTTCCGTCGTGATCTCCGGCAGGAAAGAGTTATAGAAAACGATGGCCGCCCCGAAGCTCAGATTAGCGACGATGAAGAGCAGCCCGCCCAACAAATAGAGCCGCCCGGTCACGAAAAACATCAAGCACGTCGCCGCCACGCCGAGATAACAAAAGACGACCATCAGCCGCTTCTTCAAATTTGAATAATCGGCAATCGCGCCCAACACGGGCAGGAAGAAGACTTGCATGAAGACGGCAATGGCGACGCAGTAGAAGTAGAAAGATTTCGCCGTCACCGCGCCGAGGGGACCAAGACTGAGTACCGTTCCGTTTTCGCCGACGTGCGCTTGCGCGAGTGAGGTCAGGTAAGGGCCGAGCAGCACGCCGACCACGGTCGTATAGAAGCCGGAGTTGGCCCAGTCGTACATCAACCAGCCGAAGATTTCCCGTCGATCATTTTTCGGGACGACAACGCGCCCGCCGGAATTTTCGGCGGGCAGGGGGGATTCGGGTTCGGTCATGCCGTGGCGGCCTCTTCATGTTTTAAGATTTCGAGGATCGTCGGAGTGATGTCGGCGAGGTTGCGAACGCGCGCGGTGACACGCTCGCGCATCCGTCCCCATGCAAGCGTCGGGACGTAGTTAAGCGTGTGATTGCGAATGCTCAAATCTTCGATATTGCCGTGATCGCTCGTAATGATGACAGTTGTGTTTGAGAGATCGATCCGCTCCAACACTGCGCGCACGAAACGCGCGAGGGCGGCGATGATCTTGAGCGCGGCGCTTATTTCTTGTCCATGTCCGGCGCGGTCTGTGAGGAAATACTCGTACAAAGTGAAACGATGTTGAGTCGTAACGCGCGCCAGCGATTCAGCCGCTTCCTCCGGCTCGCGCGGCTCAACGTCGAAGCCCGCATCGATCAGCAGTCCGTTCGTAAAATCTTGATAGACGGCGCGGCCTGCGCGCAGATCGTCCAGATCGCGGAAGCGAAGTCCCGCCGCCTCGACCGCGACGGTCGTCGCCGAGACCCAACGTGGGCGGTCGTTGAAGAAACGCGGCGTGTAAGTGTTGGCAAAGACGTTGGGACGGATGTTCGCTCTTTCGAGTTGTAAGAAGATCGAATGCTCGCGAATGATCTCGCGCAGAGCTTCGTTGGGAAAGCCCTGCTTGTGCAGCCCAAGCGCGGCGGGCGCATTGATGCCGGTCAAGATCGTGGTCTGTCCCGAAGCGCTCTGCGGTCGCCCCTCGACACCGAGGCGCGCGTCAGTGCGCGACAGCACGCCGCCCGCAGGCAACTCCGGCTCTTCATCTACAAAGACGGCCAACGGCGACGCCGCCGCGCCGAGACGGTCGAGCGGATTATGCTCGCCGCGCGAGCCGATGCCTAAGCCGTCGATGAAGATCAGTAGCACAGACATTTTTAGATTCAGCAAAGAGCCGCGGATGGATGCGGATAAATGTGGATTAAATCAACAACTGGATTAAACCTGTCTTGCTCTGATCCGCGTTTATCCGCGTCCATCCGCGGCTCATCATAGCCGGTTTGTCCTGCCGCGAAGAGTTACTTAGCCGTGATCCTTGACCGTCGCTGTGAGCATTGCAGGGCGAGATGTCTCCACTTCGCCCAGCAGCCCGCGCTCGCGGTAGCCGCGCAGTTTGTTGTGCAGCGTCTTGATGCTGATCTGCAATAGCTCGGCGGCGCGGGTCTTGTTGTTGTCGGTCTTTTGCAAGGTGCGGATGATCATCTGGCGTTCAACTTCATCGATGGGCGTGCCGACGGGGAGCGTGATCGTGTCTTCGCTGCGGACGGTCTGGCGTTGGTCCAGTGGATAAGGCGCGATGTGATGGCGCTCGACGCTTTCGCCGGAGCAGATGATGACGGCGCGTTCGATGACGTTCCGCAGTTCGCGGACGTTGCCGGGCCAGTGATGCGCGCGCAGCACGTCGAGCGCCGCCGTGCTGATGCGGCGGGCCGGGCGGTCGTGGCGCTTTGCGAGGTCCGTGATTAGATATTGCACGAGCGGCTGTAAATCTCCTTTGCGCGCGCGCAGCGGAGGCAGATGGAGCGTGATGACGTTGAGGCGGTAAAGCAAGTCTTCGCGGAATGCGCCGCTCATCACCGCTTGCACGGGGTCGCGGTTCGTCGCGGCCAGCACGCGCACGTCAACCGGAACTTCATGCGAACCACCGAGCCGCCGCATCGTGCGCTCTTCCAAAACCCGCAGCAACTTGGCTTGCAGCAGCGCGGGCATCTCGGCTATCTCGTCGAGCAGCAATGTCCCGCCGTTTGCCAACTCGAAACAGCCTTGCCGTCGCACCGACGCGCCGGTGAACGCGCCGCGCTCGTGGCCGAAGAGTTCCGACTCCATCAGAGTTTCCGGGATGGCCGCGCAGTTGATTGCGATGAAGCCGGCTTTGCGGCGCGGGCTGAGATTGTGGATCGTGCGCGCCACCATCTCTTTGCCCGTCCCCGACTCGCCCGTGATCAGCACCGAAGCCGAGGACGGCGCGACCTGCTCGATCAGCGCATAGACACGGCGCATCGGTTCGGAGTTTCCGATCAATTTGCCAAAAGCGATGGGAGCATCCGGTTCAGGAGGAGACTCGGCGGCAGTTTCATCACCGGCGGCCTCGCACGCACGTTCGACGACGGCGACGAGTTGTTGGGCGTCAACCGGCTTCTCGAAAAAATAGTGCGCGCCCTCTTCCTGAATCGCATGTAAGGCCAATTCGATGGAGCCTTCTTCGGCCACGAGGACGACGGGCAGAGCGGGAAAGTTGGCGCGCAACTCGCGGAGCAACGCGAAGCCTTCCATGCCGGGCAGATTCGTGTCACACACGACGATTGCCGGGCGAAACGCCGCGACCTGTTCCAACCCGCACAGCGCATCAGCTTCGGCGACAGACTCGAATCCGGCTTGGCCCAGCGCGGCACGCACAGTTCTAACGAAAAGCGGATCAGCATCGACGATGAGGACTCGTCCATTAGACATGTTCGGAGTTTAACACACAAAAGAGAGTGAGTCGGATCGGGCGGGCAGCAGGTTATGTAAGTTATAGAGACGGATATGATGAATGCAGAATGCGAAATGATGAATGAACCGGCAGTTCCGTCGTGATCTTCATCATTCATCATTCTGCACTTATCATTCTTTCAGATATTGGCGAAGTGATCAGCGATAGCGCGCGCGAGCGCCGGGGCGGTGAACTCGGACGGTTGAATGTCGGCGCTCAAACCATAGTCAGCGGCGGTGCGCGCGGTGATGTCGCCGATGCAAGCGACTTTTACGCCGTTGAGTAAGGCTCTCAGATCGTTCGTATCGAAAAGTTGCGCGAAGTTGCTGACGGTCGAGGCGCTAGTGAAAGTGATGCAATCGACGCCACCGCCGACGAGCAGGGCTTCAATGTGCGCGCGATCAGTTGTCTTCGGCGGCACGGTGCGATAAGCCGCGACCGTATCAATGCGCGCACCGGCTTCTGCCAAAGCGTGTGGCAGAAAATCGCGGGCGACCGCCGCGCGCGGGAGCAAAAAATTCAGCCGGTCGATCTCTTCGCGCCCGCCGAGATAATCGGCGAGGGCGGTGAATACGCCCTCTGCTTTGAACTGCGCCGGCACGACATCGACGTGAACCTGCACATCGCGTAAGCGGTCGGCAGTCGCCGCGCCGACAGCGCAGACGCGCAACTCGTCCATCTCGCTCACGTCATGGCCTAACGCTGCCATGCGGCGTAGAAAATAATCGACGCCGTTCGTGCTGGTGAAGATCAACCAATCATAACCAAACAGATTTTCAATCGCCTCATCCAATTCGGCGTAGCTTTCCGGCTCGACGATCTCGATGGTCGGGCAGGCGACGACGCGCCCGCCATAATTCTCCAACGCGGCAGCGAACTCCGCCGCTTGCGCGCGCGCGCGCGTGATGACGACGGTGCGCCCGGCCAGCGGAAGATTCTTGATCTGGCTTGCTTCGGCTGTCATAACATTCAGGTTTCGTGAAAAGAGGCGTCTCGTGCTGGGAGCGCGGACGCGCGCGTCCGCCAAGCTCGCCGGAGGCGAGCTAATCATCTCTCACTTTCACTCAATGTCGAATAATCATCCACCAGTTATTCGCGCTCTTGCGCTCATGGCGGGCGGGACGTCCGCGCTCCCAGCAGCACATTACTTCTTTACGTCAACAGGCCAGCCAGCAAAGTTTCCGCGCCTTGTTCGCGCAATTTTGCTGCCAACATTTCACCGGCGCGGGCGGCGTGTTCCGTCGTGGTTTCAAGCGTGTCGCGGATCACACGTTCGCCATTGAGCGCAGCCACCAAGCCATGAAGTCGTAATCGATCCCCTGCGACAACGGCGTGCGCTGCGATGGGAACTTGGCAGCCGCCGCCGAGCGAATAGAGCAGCGCGCGTTCGGCGGTGCAAGCCGCGCGCGTCGGCGCGTGATCGAGAAGTTTTACCAGTTCATTCATCGCCGCATCATCGGCGCGTGTTTCAATGCCGAGCGCGCCTTGTCCAACTGCTGGGAGCATCTCCGACGGATCGATGAAGGCGCTGATGCGCTCGCCGAAGCCGAGCCGCCACAATCCCGCCGCTGCGAGAATGATCGCGTCGTACTCGCCCGCGTCCAATTTCCGCAGCCGCGTATCGACGTTGCCGCGCAAGTCTTTGATGGCGAGATGAGGGCGCAAACTTTTCAACTGCGACTGTCGCCGCAAACTCGAAGTGCCGATGGTCGCGCCGTCAGGCAAACTTTTTAGTGAGACGTTCGCTTGCTCTTTGCTCGTGGGCAGCACAATCGCGTCGCGTGCGTCTTCGCGCTCAGTGATCGCAGTGATAGCGAGCGTCTCCGGCAAAGTTGTCGGCAAGTCCTTGAGCGAATGCACGGCAATGTCGATGCGTTCGGCGAGCAACGCTTCTTCCAATTCCTTCGTGAACACACCCTTGCCGCCGATCACTGAGAGCGGCACGTCGCGCATTACATCGCCCGAAGTCTTAATGATCTCAATCCGAATTTCGACGCCGGACTGCGCCTGTTCCAAACGTGACTTAACCCACTCCGCCTGCCACAAAGCGAGCTTCGACCCGCGCGATCCGATGATGAAATGCTTTCTCATAAAAGTAGAGGATAGAGGGTAGAGGATAGTGAAGACAAACCGCTTTTGGTTTTCACTACCCTCTACCCTCTATCCTCTATCCTCTCACTCCTCAAGTCCAAAAATGTCGCGCCACGCTTGCATGTTTTCTTCGCCGCCGGTTTCGTGCGAGCGGCGCATTCGTGTAATGAGGGGATGGGAGATTTTGTTGACGGTGGAGATGAGCAGGGCTTCGACAGCGCGCTCTTGTTCGGGCGTCAGCGGGCCGAGGCGTGCGCGTTGACGCTCCAGTTCGGCGTGCGCGATGTCGAGCAGTTTTTGCCGGAGCGCGCCGACGGTCGGGCCAATGTCGAGCGAGCGCAGCGATTGTTGAAATTGCATCACTTCAGATTCGACGATTAATTCGGCGCGCTCGGCTTCGCGCTCGCGCTCGCGGATATTCGAGGCGACGACCGCTTCCAAGTCGTCAACGTCAAAGACAAATAAGTTATCAAGCGCTCCGACCGCTGGATCGACGTTGCGCGGCACGCTAATGTCGATGAAGAACGCGGGACGGTTGCGGCGCGCTTCGAGTGCGGCTTGCGCCATCTGCGGCGTCACGACGTAATCCGCCGCGCCCGTCGAGCAGATCACGATGTCGGCTTGCGCGAGTTGTTCCGGCAGAGTAGAGAAGTCTGCCGCCTCGCCGCCGAATGTGGCGGCGAGCATCCGCGCCGTCTCCGCCGTGCGGTTCGTGACAATCACGCGCGCCGCGCCCGCGCCCGCGAGATGCTGGGCCGCGAGTTCCGCCATCTCGCCCGCGCCGAGCAGCAGCACCGTGCAGCCTTTCAGCGAGCCGAAAATCTTGCGGCCCAACTCAACCGCCGTGAAGCTGATCGATACCGCCGACGCCGCGATCCCCGTCTCGGCGCGGACGCGCTTGGCGACGTGCAAGGCGTGGTGCATCAGCCGGTGCAGCACGCGCCCCGCTGTCCCCACACTGACGGCCATCGTGTAAGCGCGGCGCACTTGCCCCAACACCTGCGGCTCGCCAACCACCATCGAATCCAGTGAAGACGCGACGCGAAACACATGGCGCACCGCCGCATCATCGGCGTGTGTGTAGAGATGCTCGCCGAAAAAGTTTTGCGGCAGGCAGCGCGACGCGCTCAAGAACTGGCTAATCCGCATCGCTCCTTCCGCCCCGCCCGTCGCGCCAGCCGTCGCCGCCAACACCTCCACACGATTGCACGTCGAGACGATCAAACCCTCGCTAATCACCTCGCCGTCAACCAACGACACTAGCCCCTCGGCGCACGCCTCGTCCGTGAAAGCCAGACGCTCACGCACCTCCACCGGCGCTGTCTTATGATTGAGTCCGACGAGTACGATGGACATAAGAAAGTAGTCAGTAGCCAGTAGTCAGTAGTCAGTAGGAAAGCATGTTTTGATGCTGGCTACTGGCTACTGACTACTGGCTACTATCCAAATACGTGATAGCCGCCCATCAAGCGCGTGCCTAAGAAGGTGAAGACGACGAGGGCGAAGCCGGCGACGCCAGCCCAAGCGGCTTTACGACCGCGCCATTGCGCGCGATAGTGAATCATCGTTAGATATAAAAGCCATGTCAGGACGGCAAAGACTTCCTTCGGATCGTTGTGCCACAAGCGACCGCTGCGCGTCGAAGACCAGATGACGCCGGTGATGATGCCGAGCGAGAGCAAAGTGAAACCGATCCCGGCGGCAGTCGATCCGATGTCATCAACGGTCGAGAGCGAAGGCAGGCGGTGAAAGAACGCGCTAAAAGTTTTCAGTTTCAATTCGCGCTCTTGCCAAAGGTACATCACGCTCGCGGCGAAGACGACGAAGAAAGCCGCGTAAGCGAAAAGTAAGAGCGTCGTGTGAACGGGGAACAGCCAAGCAGCAACGCCGCCAGTGACTGTGCCAGCCGTGAGCGTCTCGCTCTCGCGCGCGAGCGCCGACCACATGAGCAGGCCGACGACGAGCGGCAGCGTGAGTGTGCCGAGCGACTTCGTATGGTAACGGACGAGCGCCCAGCCGTAAGCGATGACGAGCGTCCAAGCCAAAAACGAGAGCGTCTCGCGCAAGCCGAACAACGGGTAATGACCGGCCTGCGCCCAATCCAACACGAGCGTCGTGGTGTGCGCGGCGAATCCCGCCGCGAGCGAGACAAAGGCCACGCGCTCGACCGCGCGCCGTTTGTTGATAAACGCGAGAATGATGTGAATGGCCGCGACGACGTAGGCCGCGAGCGCTGCAATCAAGAGAGGTCTCATCGGTGGCAAAACTAACCCGTGCGAACAGCAGCCATTTTAATGGAGACTCACAGGCCGGGCAAGCCGCTCGCCCCGTCGCTACAATTTGAAACAAACGGCGCGGACGTGAGAAACTCCAACCACAAAGTTTTATGCTGTTCAAACTGGAGTTTCGTTGACCAAAGCTACTGTGGAACACGAAGGACACGAAGGACACGAAGTTTTAGTTCATAAATTTTAATCCGCTTCGTGTCCTTCGTGTGCTTCGTGGTTAGGTTTTTGAACGCTATAACGAGGTGACGAGTTGTTATGCCGACACGCGTTGATGCTTGGGAATTGCTGTGCGAGTACACGAAGGGCGACAGCTTGCGGCGGCACGCGCTGGCTGTCGAAGCCGCGATGCGCGCCTGCGCCCCGCGCTACGGCGGCCCCGACGCAGACGTTGACGAATGGGGCATGACGGGGCTGCTCCACGATTTCGATTATGAGATGTTCCCCGATGCGGATCAGCACCCGTTCAAAGGAGCCAACATTATGTGCGGGCGCGGCTACCCCGATCACATGATCCGCGCCATTATGGGCCACGCGACCTACACGGGCGTTCCGCGCGACACGCCGATGGCACGCGCTCTCTTTGCGACCGACGAACTATGCGGCTTCCTCGTCGCCTGCGCGCTCGTGCGCCCGACGCGGAGCCTCGACAATCTAGAAGTCTCGTCCGTCAAAAAGAAACTCAAGGACAAAGCCTTCGCGCGCAGCGTCAACCGCGACGACATTCATCAGGGCGTCGCAGAGCTAACCGTGACGCTCGACGAACACATCCGCTTTGTCATCGACGCGCTGAAGCCGACGCAAGAGAACATCGGTTTGCAGAGTTTGAGTTAGCGATGAAAGCCTAAATTAACCACGAAGCACACGAAGGACACGAAGAATATGGACGAAAGGCAGTCTGTTTTTGGTTCATCATTCGCCGATCCGCATTCGCCACCTGTCTTCGTGTGCTTCGTGCGCTTCGTGGTTAAAGTCTTATCAGCCTATCACTCATTAAATGACATTGCGCGGCGTCGGCGTCGGCGCGGGTTGTGAGCCGGGCGGCGTGCGCGTGTGAAAGATAGATGCGATGAATAACGCGGCGAGCGTCAGGATAATTGAGAGAAGCGCGGTCGCCATCGCTTGCAGCTTGCGGCGGCGCGCCGTGTGGCGATAGACGAAGTGGCTGACGAAGAAGATCGCGAGCAGGGGCAGCAAGAGCAGCGCAAGGACAGCGAGGTCGAATGTCTCGAACGTGCGCGCCGTGCCGAACAGGAAATAGATCAATGCGAGCTGGCCGCCCACGCTGACGAGCGTGGCGAGCAACGAAGCGATGACTAGAAGTTTCCAGCGCAAACGGATACTCCCTAATTATTTTGCATCGATATTGCTTGCACCAACAATTCTCAAACGGAGGCGGAAAGCGCGGGCAAGGATAGCACAGAAGAAAGTGGCAAGCGGCAAGTGACAAGAAAGAAATCTTGCTTTAACTTGTCATCTGTCACACGTCACTTGTCACGATCACAATGGTCACGAGAAACACACTCATCTATTTGTCGCGCCACGAGGGGCTGAAGGATTTCGCCACGCGCTTTAGCCCATTCAAGAAAATGACGACTCGCTTCGTGGCGGGTGAAGACATCGAAGAGGCCATCGCCGCGATCCGCGAGATCAACGCGCGCGGCGCGACTGCTTCTTTCGATCACCTGAATGAGTCTGTCGCGAGCGTTGCGGAGACGGACGCCGAAGTGCGCGAGTATCGACGCATTCTCGCGCGCATTGACGAAACGGGCATTCGGTCGAACGTTTCGATTAAGTTGACGCAGTTCGGCCTCGAAATTGATCCCGAACTTGCTTACAAACAAGCGCGCGCAGTGGTCGCCGACGCCGCCGTGCGCGGCAACTTCGTCCGCGTGGACATGGAAAGTTCGCATGTCACACAAGTGACGATTGACATCTTCAAACGTCTGCGCGCCGAGTTCGACCGCGACACGGTCGGCATCGTTTTGCAGTCGTACCTGCGGCGGACGTGGGGCGACGTGCAAGACTTGTTGAAGATTCCCGCGCGCATCCGCATCTGCAAGGGCGCGTACAACGAGCCGCCGGAAGTGGCGTTTCCTGATAAGAAAGATACTGATGGAAATTATCTCCGCGTGATGCAGGCGCTGCTGGCGAGCGGCATCTATCACGGTATCGCGACGCATGACCCGCGCATGATTGACGCCACAGTTGACTTCGCGCAACGCGAGGGCATCGGCAAAGAGGTGTTCGAGTTTCAAATGCTCTACGGCGTCCGCCGCGACTTGCAGGTGCAGCTTGCGCGCGGCGGTTACAACCTGCGCGTCTATGTGCCGTATGGCAAACATTGGTATCCCTACTTCATGCGGCGGCTGGCCGAGCGCCCGGCTAACGTGTGGTTCGTGTTGAAGAATATGTTCAAAGGCTAATGAGGATTGCGAAAGCGGATTGTGGATTGAAGAGACAGCCGCAACCGGCGGATTAAGGTCAGTACTGTTCTTGTCTTCCAATCCGCAATCTGCATTCCGCAATCCGCAATTCAAAAAATGAGTGAATACGCTTGGATTCTCTGGGCAGTGCTAGGCCTGATTTTGATCGTGGCGGAGATTTTGACGCCGGGCTTTGTGCTGCTGTGGTTCGGCGTCGGCGCGATGGCCGCCGCGCTGGCGAGCCTCGCGGGCTTCGGCTACCCGTTGCAGTTTCTCATCTTCTTCATCGTTTCAGTCGCGCTGACCGCCGCCTCGCGCACGATTTTTGTCAACTACTTTGTGCGCCAGCAAGACGAGGGCGGAGAACTGAAGACAGGCGTCGATGCGCTACCGGGCAAGGTCGGTACGGTGGTTATTTCAAGTCGCGGCACGCTGCAAGAAGGCGCGGTCAAAGTTTTCGGATCGACGTGGACAGCGTTTCCCGCCGAAGGGGAGTCACCGCTCGAAGCGGGTGATCGCGTCGTGGTCGAGCGCGTGGAGGGCGCTTCGATCTACGTGCGACGCGCGCTTGCAGAACCCGGCTGGCGCACTACGTTGCCGGAAAGTCAGGAGGCGAGAGATCGTGAGAACATTTAAGCGTTGGTTCGGCTCAGGCAACTTGATGCGGCGTGCGGGCCGTCGCACATTTTCAATAGCTTTGCTTTCATGTGGATCGTTTGCGGCCACGCTCGCCGTCGCTCCGCTCGCGGCGCTCGCGCAAGCGGAAGAGCCGGCCTTTGAGATTTACAACGTGCAGGGGCAGGCCGTCTCGCTCACAGATTTGATCGACGCGATGAGCGAGCAGCAAGTCGTCTTCATCGGCGAGTTGCACAATGATCCGACAGCGCACACCGCCGAGCTATCATTATTGAGCGGCGCGTTCGCGCGCTATGGACAGAGCGGAGACAAGTCAATCGGGCGTCCGGTCGCCCTCTCGTTGGAAATGTTCGAGCGTGATGTGCAACCATTGCTGAATGAGTATCTCGCCAATTTAATTTTAGAGCGGCAGTTCCTCGCGGGTAGCCGCCCGTGGAATAACTATCAGACTGACTATCGCCCGCTCGTCGAATTCGCGCGTGCGAATAAATTGCCGGCGCTGGCAGCCAACGCGCCGGAACGCTACGTCAACCGCGTCTCGCGTTTGGGGCGCGACGCGCTGAAGGATTTATCGCCGCCGGCACGCGCGGCTTGGCTCGCGCCGCAACCCTACGGCGCGGCGTCCGCCGCCTACGCCGAAAAGTTCAAGCGCGTCATGAGCGGAATGCCTGCCGGCGCGCACGGCTCGCCGCACGGCAACACGCATCTGCTCGACGCTCAAGCCCTGCGCGATGCGACGATGGCTCATACCATCGTCGAGCATCTCAAACAAAATCCGAACGCATTGATCATCCACGTCAACGGCAATTTCCACAGCGAAGGCCGCCTCGGCATCCCCGAACATTTGTCAGCCTATCGTCCCCAGACGCGCTTCATCGTCGTCACCGTCGCCGGCAGCGAGGCTCCAGCCAAAATCGAAGCAGAGAGCTTGAAGCAACTCGGCGACTTTGTGATTTACACGAAGCGCACGGCCAGCCGAAAATTCTAAGTAAGGGTTGACAAGTTCGGGAGACTGCTATTGCATTGGAGGTTCACGCCAAGGCGCAAAGGCGCAAAGCCAAACCGCGAAGAAAAATGTCCTGAACTTTTCAATGAGTTGCTTAGAAACTGTCTCACCTGAATTTGCCGCGCACAAGGAAGAGAAGCCGCAGATGGACGCGGATGGATGCGGATCAGTAAAGCATTTGTTTTGATCCACGTTCATCCGCGTCCATCTGCGGCTGCTTCTCTGTCTTCCCTGACTATAATCAACGCCAACTGATCTAAAATTTGATCCGGTTATTCATGTCGCGGAAGGCGGCGATGTTTTTGTCGCGTAGTAGGAAGACGCTCTTGCCGACCGCCATCTCGACCGTCCCGGCGCGCGCGATCTTGAGGAAGGTTTGATAGGGGAAAGAAATTTCCAATACCTCTGTGGCTTTGTCATCGATGAAGCCGGACTCGCCGCCTTGTGTGTTCAGTTGCATCGTGCCGAGTTTGAGCCGTTCGCCGTCGGCAATCACGATCAAATCACGCTCGCCGAGCGGGTGGCGGGCTTCCCAATCTTTCGTCTCAAAGATCAGTTGCAGCTTCGCGTAGCGCACGTAATCGATCTGATGTCCCGGACAGTGGAGCGACGCCACGAGGCTGATGCAAGCGCTTTTGAAAGCGCCCTGCATTCCCTTCGTCGCCCCGCAAGTGACGTTCATCTGCTTCAGCTTCACGATTGTCTCGCGGCTGAAGCCGTCGTACTTCAACTCGATCTTTCCGCCGTGATTGACCGGCAGCGGCGTGAGCGGTCGTGCCGGAGTGGTCCCCGTCGCTGTCGCTTTAGTTTGCGCCAGACCGCCGGCAGTTAAGCACAGCAGGAGAACACAGGCGTAGAAAGTGGCGATGATTGCTTTCATGTTTGAACCTTTCTTGGACGAGCTTGAGAAATGGCGGCGCAGTGATGTGCGGCTTCGGAGGCAAGAGACGGCGACGATGATGTCATGCGTGCCGCTTTCAAACAATAGCAAAATGGCGCATGTCCCTGTCAAGAAACAAGGCGTGCTGGTAAAGAGCGGGAATCGAACATCCTCCATTCATCACGTTCATCCATTCAATTCCACGCAAAAGGCGGGCAAGTGCCAGTTATGAACACTCGCCCGCCTGCGTGCGGTTAATTTCAGGCAGGCTCTTGCGGGTTTGACTAATCACCCCGCAAGAGCCTGTGCGTTATGGTTGGCCGAAGCGCGACCGATACTCGACGGAATTAACGAAGCCGTTGACCAACGTGCGGAAGTCGTTTCGGTTGTTGTTCAGCAAGTCGAGCCATGCTTGGAACCCCGCCGGATCGGGATCGCGGCGGAGATAGCCGAAGTATTCGCTCAGGACGAACGCGCGGTTGAACGCCGCGTCCGTGAACTCTGGGCTATCCACAATCTCGTTGAAGGTCTGCCCCCGTGTCCGGGTGCCGGCGTTCAGGTTGGCAACGAGCTGATCGCGGTTCGGCAGCGTGACGCCCGCGTTGGCGATCAGGCGATCCACGTAGGCCGCATTCGAGAGCGAGTCGTAAATCGCGCCGAACTCAGGCCGTTGGATGAAGTCGTCCGGGTAGCGGGATCGATTGGCCGTCGCCTCCTCGTCGGTCACGCCGCCGATGGTTGAGAGGTCACGGATGAACTCCCGGAAGGTCGGCAGCCGGCCAAAGGCGGCGAGGTAGGAGCGGATGACGACCGACCCTCGAATCTGGAATTCGAGCGAGAGGAAGAACGAGGCCGAAACCGAGATGCGGTCGCACGCAGCCGAAGGACTGTTCGGGTCTGTGTTGAACTGGTTCGGACAGTTCTCGAGCGTATCGACAAAGGCGTTAAAGCCTGCTGCGTCGGGCTCCCGCGAGAGGAAGTCGAGGTACTGCTGCCGGACGAAGAATCCCGTGTCGTCAATCGGGTTGTTCGCCGGAAAAGCCGGATTGATGATCTGGACGACGCGGCCCGTGGAAATCTCCGTCACGAACAAGGAGCCGGTCTGCTCATCGCGCGCCAGACTGGTGGGCGTCATGAGATTACCAACGGTCACGACCGGAGCCCCGCTCGGCGAATCGAACAGCCGCAAGCGTCCGGGCGCGCCTTGTAGCATGTTGGCGCTGAATTCAAGCACAAAGAACCGGTCCGTGCCCCCCGTTCTCACGGGCAGCACATCAATCGCTGACGTCAGGCCAGTGATAAACGGCGCATTGTTGCCTGTCGCGATGTCCACTGTGCGGACTTGGGCCAGCCCCGGTTGGAACGGGAAGCCCGTCAGGAAAGGAACGAGGAGTTGGTCGCCGAAGAGGCGGATGCTGTCAGGCACGGCCTCGACCACGGGGCCGCCCGGAGGTGTCACCGGACTCGGTCGCGGGATCGGCGCGAAGGTGGCGAGCGTCGAGGTGGCTCCGGCATTGATGTCCACCCTATATACCAAGTTCATGCCCGCGTCCACGACGTAGAGGAAGTTTGCCGCCGCCACCAATCCGAACGGATTAGAGGGGCGCACGTTACCGGCGAAATCAGGTCTCGGCGCGGCCACAAAATCAGGAAAATCAGCAACCAGCCTGATCGTTAGCGTCTGCCCGCCTCCATCATTCAAGGTCACTTGAGACCCGCTCTTGAGCGCCGTCTGGTTGGCCGCAGTGAGTGTGAAACCGGCGGTCGTCGCTTCATTAACCGAGCTGAGATCAATCGCCAGCACGGAACTTAAGATCGGCGACGACGGATTAGGATTCGGCATTTCAGAGCCGGGCGCGGGGCCGACCAGCGTGCCATCGCCTGCCCCGATGGTGATAAACAAGGTGCGACCACGCAGTTCCAGACCCGAAGGCCCTGACGGGTCGTTGTTGGGAGGAGCAAATCCTGCTGGGAGTCCGTCCAGCAGTGTGCGGCGAGCGCCGCTACTGCGGTCAAGAACGGACAGACGCCCCGTATTCGGGCCGTTGCCCGCTTCAGCCACCAGTAGATGGCCTGAATTGATAAAGATGATTTTGACTGGCGCTATCAGGCCGGTGGCGAACTCGGAAGTGAGTGCTCCATCGTTGTCGGTGATGGTGACGACCGCCGAGGACGGATTGCCGATGGTGGTGTTGACCGCGCCGCTCAACGATATGGTCAGCGTCTCGTCGTCCTCGACGCGGAGATCGTCGATGACGGAGAGTTGCACCGTCTTGCTCGTCTCACCCTCGGCGAAACGGAGCGTGCGCTCGATAGCGGAGTAGTCGGTCCGCTCGGAGGCGGAGCCGGGGACGGTTGTGATCACCACGGAGGCCGCGCCCGTGCCACCCGTCCGCGTCACGGTGATGTCGAGCGTGCGCTGGCCTTCGCTGACAGTGTAGGTGGCCGCGCTGAGTTGGACGGTGCCGAGAGTCGCCGCCGAAGGCAGCGGCTGGATGGCCGGGTCCATATCGCTCGCCGGGTTATTTGTCAGTCGCCGGACGTTGCTGCCGTCGGCGTTGGCGGCGTAGATCTCGAGATTGTCGGCGGCGTCGCGGTTGCTGACCCAAACGACGCGCGCGCCGTCTGACGAGCGGGCCGGGTCGAGGTCGAAAGCCGGGTTGTTGGTCAAGCGGATGGGGTTCGCGCCGTCCGCCGCGTTGATCGTGTAAAGCTCGTCGTTGCCGTCGCGATCCGACTGGAAGGTGATGCGTCCGGGCGGCCACGACGTGGCTACGTCGTCGAAAGAGTTGTTGGTCAGGCGGAGCGGATTCGCGCCGTCCGCACCGATGCGGTAAATCTCGAACTTGTCGCCGTCGCGGTTGCTGGCAAAACCGAGCAGCGTGGCCGAAGGGGCCCACGACGGGTCGTTGTCATCAGCCGCGTTCTGCGTGAGATTGGTCTGATTCGTGCCGTCCGTGTTCATCAGATAGACTTCGTCGTTACCGTCGCGGTTGCTGACGAAGGCGATCCGCTGATTGGTGAGCAGCGGCGACCAAACGGGCGAGATGTCCTCGAAAGTGTTGTTGGTCAGGCGCGTCGCGCCGCCGCCCGAAGCGTTGACGACGTAGATTTCCTTGTTGCCGTCGCGGGTGCTTACAAAGGCGATCTGGTTGCCGTCGGGCGACCAAGTGGGCTGGGTGTCTTCGGCCCCGTCGTCGGTCAGTCGAATAATGCCGCCGCCGTCCGGGTCCATCACGTAGATGTCGAAGTTGCCAGTGCGGTCGCTGGCGAAAGCGATCTTGCCGGGCAGTTCCGGCGGGAGGGTGCGGACGCGGAAATCGTCGCCCGGGTGTAGTGCCTGCGCCGTGGCGTCCTCAGTCGGCTTCGGTTTACTCGGATTCTGCTGCTGCTGGGGCTGGGGGCGAGCGGCATTGGGTGCCGACTTCGCCCTCTGTTGTGATCTGCCGGGCGGCACGAGACCGCCCGCGAACACCGTCAGCGCCAGCGCCAGTCCGAGCCAGTGCGTTGCTCGTCTTGTCGTCTTTTTCATATCTTGCGCTCCTCTTCTATGGGTGTCGCATTAGCACGGGGTCTCTGTAGCCCGACTAATTACGCGTGAAATCCTCCGCACCTGTGCCCCTCGGCTGCGGCTGGTGCGGCGGCGAGAAGAAGGGGAATGTGTTCGGGATCGGCACTTCGTTGACGTTGGCACCATCGGTAACGATAGTAGGCGGCTGCGGCTGGTTGGCGACGAAGTAGAGGATCACGTCCACCACATCATCGCCGGGCCGCCGCCCGTTCGGGAAGCCGGTGTAGCCCGTCGTCAGGATGGTCTCGCCCATGCCGAGGCTCGTGTTCGGCGTGTTCAGGTTGAGGCGCAGTATGTCGCCCCGCGTGACGACGACGCCGGCCAAGATGCCGATGTTGGTCGAGTTCGTGCCGAGGGCCGTGAGCGCAGCGACGATGTCGCCGGCGAAACGCCCGCTGGCATCGTCCTGCGGCGTGGCGGCGTTGTACTCGTCCTTGCGGTTGAAGGGGATGATCACGGCGTTAATGGCCGGGTTGCCGACGCGGTCAAGCGTCACCCAGCGCCCGAAGCCGACCGCCGGATAGTTGCGCCCCGGCGCGACCTGATCGGGCGAGCCGAGGAAGAGTTGCGGGGTGCGGCGCTGGAGCGCGGCGTTGACGCCGAGATCGTTCTGCACCCCGACGGCGGTGAGCAGCGCCCGCGGGATCGAGAGGGCGATGTTCATGATGTTGTAGCCGGCGAACGAGTCGCGCCCGCGGTTCAGGATGTCGAGTGCATCGGCGACGCAGGTCGGGGACGTGTTCGTGCCTGCGACGCAGGCGCGCAGCGCGGCGGTGCCGCCGGCGAAGCCGGGGATGTCGAATTGGAAGGTGTCGTCACGCATCCCCGCGAAGAACCGGACGACGACGCCGCTGGACGAGGTGAATTCGGTGATGATGGGCGCGGGCGGGCAGTTGGCCGAGCCGGAGATGCAGACCGAGGGCGGTGTCGTGGGTGCGGTGAAGGTCTGGCCGTTCGGCAGCGTGACGGTCGCTATCTGCTGTGCATTCTGCTGCGCCGGGTCGCCCGGCACTCTGCGCCGCGAGAAGGTGACGTCAATGAAGCGGTCGGGGCGGGCGTCGCCGGTCGTCTCAAGCTCGAAGCGGTAGCGAACGGCCGGGTCGAACTGG
>Ga0136614_10000226_pt1 | contig 24957 bp, 26 predicted proteins | sample AntDrymUQ2792106_2_FD_106643 | JGI IMG/M metagenome (GOLD analysis project Ga0136614, IMG submission 106643) | Polar desert sand microbial communities from Dry Valleys, Antarctica - metaG UQ279 (21.06) | ecosystem: Environmental > Terrestrial > Soil > Desert | place: Antarctica: Dry Valley... | reverse complement strand
GGACGCGATGATCGAGCAGGTCATGGCCCTCCTTGGATCGGTGCCGCGTTGCGGACACCTAACCAGATGCTCTGCACCGCGCGGCCGACGTCTGGCCCGAGAATCAGCGGAACCGCTGGCCCTAGTCGCGACGGAAGGCCAGCACTGCTAGCCCGACCGCAAACACCGTCCAGGTGAGCCGCACAGCGATGGCCAGCAGCGGGATCTCTTCGCCGGTGACTGTGCCCAGGTCGCCAGGAAGAACGCCCCCTCACCGATCAGGAGGGCAAGTCCCCCCAGGCCGTAGAGCAGGCGCGCACCGACTCAGGGGCACCCTGCAACGTTTAGGTGCGTGTCAGGGTGGCCCCTGAGTCGATCGACAATGTGGTCGAGCTCGTGGTGCGCTGCCGAGGCGCGCTCAGTCTAGGACGAAGACGATCTTGCCGGCGGTATGTCCGTCGATCATCCGGCCGAACCCCTCGTGGGCGTCGGACAGCGGCAGCTCGACATCGATGCGCGGCCGTACCCCGCTGGTCTGGCAGAACTGGATCAGCCGGACGAGCTCGTCGCGAGTTCCCATCGTCGAGCCGATCACCGACAGCTGCAGGAAGAACACCCGCTGCAGGTCAGCCGACGGAGCAGCACCACTTGTCGACCCCGACACGACGACGCGGCCGCCGGGTTTCAGCGACTTCAGGCTGTGCGACCAGGTTGCCTCGCCGACGGTCTCGAAGACCGCGTCGACCCGTTCGGGCAACCGGGCGCCGGACTCGAAGGTCGCGTGCGCGCCGAGTTCGGTTGCCAGTGCCCGCTTTTCCTCGGTACGGCCGGTTGCCCATACTCGGATCCCGGCGGCACTGGCGAGGGAGATCAAGGCGGTCGCGACGCCACCGCTGGCGCCCTGCACCAGGACCGTGTCACCCGGTCGAACGCCGGACTTGGTGAACAGCATCCGGTAGGCGGTCAGCCACGCTGTCGCGAGGCACGCGGCCTCGGGGAAGGACAGCTCGGCCGGCTTGGGGACCACGTTGCGGGTCGGGACCAGCACCTGCTCAGCCAGCGTCCCCTGATATCGCTCGGACAGCAGCGAACGTTTCGGGTCCAGAGTCTCATCGCCCTGCCAGGACGGGTCGCTGAGCACCGCGTGGACGACGACGTCGTTGCCGTGCTCGTCGGTCCCGGCGGCATCACAGCCCAGAATCATCGGCATCCGGTCCTCGGGCAGGCCGACACCGCGCAGTGAGAAGACATCGTGGTGGTTGAGCGAAGCGGCCTTCACGGTCACAGTGGTCCACCCGTCGGTGGCCTCGGGCTCGGGCCGATCTCCCACCTCGAGGGCGGACAGTGGGTCGTCCGGGGCGGGCTTGGAGACGTAGGCGGCAAGCATGGCCCTCACGCTAGCGCGATGAGTGGCGATCACTGCTTTGCCTAGCTGGTGGGCCAACACGCCGAGATGACCGACGGTGCGTCGCGGCACCAGGTAGGCAAGGCCGGCAGATGGACGGGGTCTTGCCCGTCAGCGCACGACGATGGCGTGTTCCTGCGCCACGACGATCTCCCCGATCACCGTCGCGCCGGGAATCTCGCCGACCAGGAGCAGCCCGCCGGAGGTTTGCGCATCGGCGAGCAGCAGAGCCGTCTGCTCGTCCACGGTGGACAGGTCGGCTGCCGCACCGACCCACTCCAGGTTGCGACGGGTACCGCCGGATACGTACCCGTCGCGGACGGCTTCGCGCGCACCGTCGAGCAGGGGTACGGCGCTGCTTTCGAGGATCGCAGTGACCCCGCTGGCCCGGGCAAGCTTGAACAGATGACCCAGTAGGCCGAAGCCGGTGACATCCGTGCCCGCGCAGATGCCAGCGGCCAAGGCGGCGCAGGAGGCGTCCCGGTTGAGTTCGGTCATCGTTGCGACGGCGTTGTCGAACACCTCACCGGTCACCTTGTGCCGATTATTCAGGACGCCGACGCCCAGCGGCTTGCTCAGCGAGAGCGGCAGGCCGACGTGGGCGGCATCGTTGCGAATGAGCTTTTCCGGATCGCCGATCCCGGTGACCGCCATGCCGTACTTGGGCTCTGGATCGTCCACGCTGTGCCCGCCACCGACGTGACAGCCGGCGAGCCGGGCGACGTCCAGGCCACCTCGCAGCGTCTCCGCGGCGAGTTCCATCGGAAGCACATCCCGGGGCCAGCCAAGCAGGTTGACCGCCACGATCGGGGTACCGCCCATGGCGTAGACGTCGGACAACGCGTTCGCAGCAGCGATCCGGCCCCAGTCGTACGCGTCGTCGACCACGGGGGTAAAGAAGTCGGCGGTGGCGATGACGGCTTGACCGTTCGCGATCCGGACCACAGCGGCGTCGTCGCCAGACTCCAGGCCCACGATCAGCTCACCGACGCCGTGACCGGTCAGCGTCGGCCGCCCGAGCCCGGCGACCATCGATTCGAGTTCCCCGGGTGGGATCTTGCACGCGCAGCCGCCGCCGTGTGCATAGCTGGTCAACCGGAACGACGTCCGGGTCGAGTCCGCGTGCGCAAGGACTGTTCGGGTCACTCTGCGACTGTAGATCGACGTCATCCCCGGTGCCGGGCACGTGCTTCGAACGTGGTGCCGGTGATTGGTCGGGTGTTCCCGCGGGCACGGGGTTCGATGCGGCCTCGCGATCGACGTAGAGTCGGCGCAATGGGTGGCGACGACCCCCGCAGACAGGTGCCGCGCACCGACGACGTGCTGGCCGATCCCCGACTGGCCGACGCCTGTTCACGGCTGGGTCGCCCGCTGGTCAAACGAATCATTGCCGGAGTCCAGGAACTGGTCCGGACAGGGACTCTCGCCCCCGGAAACGTGGTCGAGGAAACCGTTCGTGCCCTACCGGCGACGGCGGCCACACTGCGCCCGGTCGTCAACGCCACCGGTGTCCTGGTGCACACAAACCTTGGTCGTGCCCCGCTGTCGACGGCGGCCGTCGCAGCGCTGATTGCGGCCAGCGGCACCACTGACGTGGAGCTGGATCTCGACACCGGGCGTCGCGGGCGACGGGGAAGGGGCGCGGTCGACGCGCTCTGCGCCGCCGTTGCAGCGGCGCAGGCCGCACTGATCGTCAACAACGGTGCCGCAGCCCTCGTGCTGGCCGCCACCGCTCTGGCACAGGGCAAGGAGATCGTCGTCGCCCGCGGCGAACTGGTCGAGATCGGTGACGGGTTCCGGATCCCGGACCTCTTGGTGTCTACCGGGGCTCAACTTCGCGAGGTCGGTACGACGAACCGGGTCGCCTTCGAGGACTACGCAGCTGCGGTTGGTCCGGACACCGGTTTCGTGCTTAAGGTCCATCCGTCGAATTTCGTCGTACGCGGGTTCACCTCCGCGGTCGAGGTGGGACGGCTCTCGGCGCTGGCCGTGCCGGTGGTCTGCGATGTGGGATCGGGGTTGCTGGGGCCGCATCCGGCGATCCCCGACGAACCGGATGCGCAGTCAACACTGGCCGCCGGTGCCGCCCTGGTGACGGCGAGCGGCGACAAGCTCCTCGGTGGACCCCAGTCCGGCCTGGTCCTGGGTCGCCTCGACCTGGTCGAGATGCTTCGTCGGCATCCGCTGGCGCGCGCCCTACGCGTGGACAAACTCACCCTTTCGGCGCTGGAAGCCACCCTGCGGGGCCCGCGCTCGCCCGTACTCCAAGCACTTGAAGCCGACACCGATCACTTGCGTGAGCGGGCCCGACGAATGGCTATCAGACTGCAGGACAAAGGGATTCCTGCCAGCGCGGTCGAGAGCGCCGCCCGGGTGGGCGGCGGTGGCGCCCCCGGAGTCACCCTGGCCAGTGCCGCAGTCAGCCTGCCCTCGGCTTACGCCGCCGCCCTTCGCACCGGGCAGCAGCCAGTTCTCGCCCGGATCGAGCGAGACCGGTGCCTGCTCGATCTGCGCGCTCTGGATCCCCTGGAGGATGAGGTGCTGTATGTCGCGGTCACAGCCGCCCAGCTGTTCATGAATGGAACCGTCGGAGACGAAGGAGCCACTCGGATCGAGACGTGTACGTCCTAGCCACTGCCGGTCACGTCGACCACGGGAAGTCCACCCTGGTCCGGGCACTGACCGGCATGGAGCCGGATCGGTACGCCGAGGAGCGCCGCCGCGGATTGACCATCGACCTCGGCTTCGCCTGGACGACTCTGCCCGGCGGTCAGCGGATGGCCTTCGTCGATGTTCCGGGGCACGAGCGTTTCGTGGGCACGATGCTGGCCGGCGTCGGCCCCGTACCCGCCGTTGTGCTCGTCGTGGCCGCCGACGGCGGCTGGTCGGCTCAGACGCAGGAGCACGTCGAGATCCTCGATGCGCTCGGCGTGGTCGACGGCTTGGTAGTCGTGACTCGCAGCGATCTGGCCGACCCGGCTCCGCTGCTGGCCGATCTGCCCGAGTGGTTGGCCGGGACCGGGCTGTCTGGCATGCCAGTGGTGTCCTGTAGCGCGGTCACCGGCGACGGCCTCGACGACCTCCGGAAGGCGCTGGGAACCCTGGTCGCCGGTCTGCCGAAGCCGGATACCGCTGCGCCCACTCGGCTGTGGCTCGATCGGGTCTTCAGCATCCGTGGTGCCGGGACTGTGGTCACCGCAACCCTGTCCGCTGGTCGGCTCCAGACCGGAGACGAGTTGGTCGTGGCCGGGACCCGGCGCCCTGTGGTGATCCGCGGGTTGCAGAGCATGAACGATCAGATGTCCACGGTGGAGGCGGTGGCCCGAGTGGCGGTCAACCTTCGTGGCATCGCCGCAGCGGAAGTGCGCCGAGGGGAGGCGCTGCTGACTCCCGGAAAGTGGGCGGTGAGCTCCGCCCTCGACGTGCTGCTGGTCTCGGCGGTCGACCGCCTGCCGGCTCAGCTGACCGTGCACATCGGTACTGCGGCGATCACCGCCCGGACCCGGAGGCTGGCCGATCGTACGGTTCGGCTGTCGTTGCCGAGCCCTCTGGCGGTGGCCTACGGCGATCGGGTGCTGTTGCGGGACCCGGGGAGCCGGAAGGTCGTTGGCGCCTCGGTGCTCGATCCGTTGCCCAGGCCGCTGGCCCGTCGTCGGGGTGAGTCGGCTCGGCGCGCGGTCGAATTGGCCGCGCTGTCAGCGGGCCCCGATCCCGACGGCGAGTTGCGCCGACGCGGCATCGAGAGTGCCGCCGTCTTCGACACCCTGGGCCACGGTCAGCCGAGCACAGAGCCGATCGACGGATGGTTGCTCGATCCGACGACACGTCAGGCCCTGGCCGGCCGGCTGGCCGAACTCGCGACCGAACACCGGCGGCGGCATCGGCTGGATGCAGGTCTGACCGTCGGCGCGGTGGCCCGCTCGCTGGGCCTGCCCGACCCCCGGCTGGTGGCAGCGCTGGTGTCCTCCCCTTGGGGACTGGTGGCAGGTCGGATCGTGTCGACCGAACAGCGGCCCGACGCGTTGCCCGACGAGGTTCAAGCGCGGATCGAAACGATTCGGGAGCGTCTACGTGGCAATCCCTTCGACGCTTTCAGTGCAGCTGAACTCGCGCAGCTCGACCTCACTCCGGTCATGCTGGCAGCGGCCGTACGGGCCGGGCTGCTGGTCAACGTGGGGGACGGAGTGTTCTTGGCACCGGACGCACGCCAGGTCGCTGTAGCGCGACTCGAGCGACTCGAGCAACCGTTCACCACGAGCCAGGCGCGGACCGCCCTGCAGACCTCACGGCGGGTCGCGCTGCCAGTGCTGCAGTGGCTGGACGCGTCCGGGGTGACCCAACGGCTACCGGATGACCGTCGCCGGCTCGTCCAGGCTGGCCTCACTCGCCCCGATTGACCTTGTCTCGGTCGGGGTCGGGGTCGAGCTGGCGATAGTCAGCCACCTCGACCGAACCGTCCCTGCCGAATTCCACGGTCCGATAACCGCGCACCGCACCGGTGTCGGCGTCATAGTAGAACAGGGCCACCGTGCTGTTGGTGGCCAATGGCCCGTACGACGGTGTGTTCTCGCCCGTACCACCGGAATTGTCGACGGTGTAGGCGACCGTGTCTCCTTCGATCCTGGGCCCTTCCTCACGGTGCCGATGCCCGGACAGCACCAGCGGTGTGCACTCGTCCTCGGTGGCTGACGCTGCATGTGCCGGATCGTGTACGACAAGAACGTCAGGCTCTGTGTCGCAGGCTGTCTCGGCGATACGGTCAGTGAACTCAGCAGCGGTCTCGTCCCCGCGCAGAGTCGTCGGCGACCCGATCTGGGAGCGGTACGGATCGCTGTCCCCGAACAGCGTGAGGCCTTCGATCTGCAAGGGTTCGCCGCGCAGCACACCCGCTGAGCTGGCCTCGAGATCGGCCCCGGTCTGCACCGAGTCGTGGTTGCCCAGAACCAGGACGAGTGGGGTGCCGTCCAGTCGGCTGACATAGACGTCGGTGCAGAGCGCTTCGAGCTGGGTGCCGCTCATCGTGATGTCACCGCCGCTCAGGACGAAGCCCGCCTGGGACTGGACGGCCACTTCACTGATCACCCGAGTCATCCCCAGGTTGCAGTGCAGGTCGCTCTCGAAGACGAACGCAGACAGCCCGCGCTGCGCGTCGTCCTCGGCGATCTCGGCCATGGCACTCGCCGTCCTGAGTCGCACCTGCTCGTAGAAGTTCTCGTTCTCCTCCAGGACCCGTACGGCTTCGTCGAGCAGATTTCCTGCCACAAGGACATTCGGGACCACCTGACCCTCTACGGACAGGCCGGACACCGGTGTCCACGAGCGCCTGGCCAGATTGACCGACGGTCCGATGACAGACGTCGCGAGTGCGCCCAGCGCCAGCCAGGCCCCTGCGGCGTGGACGACCCGCCGCCGCCCCGTGGCCGGTCGTCCCAGGAACGGCCGGTGGGTGAGCAGCCCGAGCAGCAGACCGGTAGCGGCGCCGACCTCCACATAACCGCCCAGATGAGCGAGCGTGACGCGCCGCAGGGAGCCGGCCACCGCCTCCACGTCGCCGAAGGACGTGAGCGTGTCGGCCAGGTCGGCGGGACCGGAGAAGCGGACATCGTTGGCGGTGATGCTCAGCCCGACCGGGCCCGGTGTGTCCAAGCGGACCGCAGCAACCCCCACGTCGAAAGTCGAGCCGACACCCGTCGTCAGCCGGGTCGTCACGTCGAGCGGACCGAGGTTGGTGACGCTACCCACCGCGTTGCCGAGCGCCAGCCCGATGACGGCCCCGAGCATGCCGACCACCACGATGCTTGCGGCCTCGCGCCAGGTCAGCCGATGACCGCCGGACATCAGCTCTGCGGCACCCAGCGCGGCGGCCGCTTCTCACCGTAGGCCCGGATTCCTTCCTGCCCCTCGTCACTGGCGAAGAACCGAGCGGAGGTCTCCACCAAGGCCGCCAGGTCGTCGGCCATCGCCGGCAGGGGCTTACGGCGAAGCAGTGACTTGGTGGCGGCCAGGGCGATCGGGCCACCCTTGACCAGATCGGCGACGTAGGCGGCGGTCGCAGCGTCGAGCTCGTCCTCCCCGACGGCGGCGTTGACCAGGCCGATCTCGGCAGCCCGGACCCCGTCGAAGACCGAGCCGGTGAGAAAGAGTTCGTGTGCGGCACGAGGCGTCAGCCGCGGAAGCACGGTGGCTGAGATCACAGCCGGGAGAATGCCGAGGCGTACCTCGGTGAAGGCGAAGGTGGCCGAGCGGAGGCAGACAGCAAGATCGCAGGCCGCGATCAGCCCGACTCCGCCGGCCCGCGCCGGTCCGGCGATGCGCGCCACGACCGGCTTGGGGCTGTCCCAGAGGGTCTGCAGGAGGTGGGGGAACGCGTTGACGCCCATCTCGGATGCACCTGCGCCGCGCGCCTCGCTGAGATCCATCCCGGCGCAGAACACCGGTCCGGTGTGGGTCAACACGACGACCCGTACCGTCTCGTCGTCCTGTGCGGCGCCCAGCCGCGCCGACAACTGGCTCATCAGTGACTGGGACAGCGCATTGCGCTTGGCCGGGAAGTCCAGCGTGATGGTCGCCACGCCTGCGGACACGTCGTAGCGGGCCAGATCTACCGGCGGCTCGGTCAACTCGGTTGCTCCTTCTCGGTTCACCCGTACTCGCGGTCTTCCCGTGCTCGTGCGTGCGGCTCCCACATCAGCGCCCAGCAGGTTGTCACACTGGAGCGTGATGCCCCCGAACCCGCTCGCTGCGACCCTGCCAGCCGCAACCCTGCCGGATCGGCTCTGGCTGCCGGACTCGGCTCGCAGGGACGTGCTCGAGACGCCGTTCGGCCTCTACATCCATGTTCCGTTCTGTGCCAGCCGCTGCGGCTATTGCGACTTCAACACCTACACCGCCTCCGAGCTGGGCCCCGGGGCGAGTCAGCACGACTACGTGGACAGCGTGCTGGCCGAACTCCGGCTGGTCAGGCAGATCCTGGGACCGCAGTTGCCGACCGTAGGCACGGTCTTCTTCGGTGGCGGTACGCCGACGCTGCTGCCGGCCGAGCATCTCGCGGCCATGTTGGATGAGATCCGGGCGGAGTTCCCGGTCGCTGCCGACGTGGAGATAACCGTGGAGGCCAATCCCGAGTCGGTGACGCGGGCCTCGTTCGCCCGGCTGGCGCGGGCCGGGGTGAACCGAGTGTCGTTGGGCATGCAGTCCGCCGTACCGCATGTCCTGTCGGTCCTGGACCGTCGCCACACCCCGGGTCAGGCGCTGCGGGCCGCCGAGGACGCCCGCGCCGCCGGAATCGCCAGGGTCAGCCTGGACCTCATCTACGGCACACCGGGGGAGTCCGACGAGGACTGGCAAACGTCGCTGGCCGCGGCGTTGTCGGCTGGGGTGCAACACCTCTCGGCGTACGCCTTGATCGTCGAACCCGGGACAGCGTTGGCCCGCCAGGTGGCCAGTGGCCAGATCGCCGCGCCGGATGACGACGTGCTGGCCGACCGGTACGAGCAGGCCGACCAGGTCCTGGCCGCGGCCGGAATGGGCTGGTACGAGGTGTCCAACTGGGCTTCGTCGCCCGCCGGGCGGTGCCGGCACAACGAGCTCTATTGGACCGGTGGCAATTGGTGGGGAATCGGTCCCGGCGCGCACAGCCACATCGGTGGGGCGCGCTGGTGGAACCGCAAACACCCGGCTGCCTACGCTCGAGCGCTGTCCGTCGGAGACAGTCCCGCTCAAGGCAGCGAACTGCTCGACGACGCGGCGCGGCGGGTCGAGTCAATCATGCTCGGAATCCGATTGCGCGACGGTGTGGCGCTAGAGGCGCTCTCCGAACGTGGTCGGGCGCGCGCCGGGGAAGCGGTCACCTACGGCCTACTCGATCGCGCTGCCTATGCCGGCGGTCGGGCGGCCTTGACCCTGCGTGGCCGGTTGCTGGCCGATGCCGTGGTCCGCGACCTCACCGACTAGCCTCGAAAGCCGGACGTTATGCGCATAACGTCCGGATTCAGCGGCTGATTCTGGGACGTTATGTGCATAACGTCCGAAATCTCAAGAGATCGGGTCAGGGGTTGGGCTCAGGATTCTGGCTGCCGCTGCCGCTGCCGCCGGGGCGGAACTCGTCGAGGTCGAGCACCCGTACGTGCAGGACGTTTCGTTGGTGCAAGGCAGCCCGAAGCGCCCGATGCATACCGTCCTCGAGATAGAGGGTGCCCTCCCAAGCGACGACGTGCGGGAACAGGTCGCCGTAGAAGGTCGAATCCTCCTCGAGCAGCTTGTCCAGGGCGAGCACCGTCTTGGTGGTGACCAGTTCGTCGAGTCGCACCTGACGCGGTGGAATTCCGGCCCAGTCACGAGTGGACAGGCCGTGCTCGGGGTAGGGCCGATTGTCTCGAACCTCTTTGAAGATCAGGGCGGATTCCTCGAAGTCGGCCGGTCAGACAAGGCGACCATACCGATAGTCGGGAGTGAGCGAGCACCGTCGGTACGGTCGTATGCTGGACGCCGGGCCTGGCACTCGGGCCACCGGACTGCCAGGCGATGTCGGACCCAGGAGTCCGCGCCCGCAGCCAGACACCGGAGAGGATGACGATGACCCACGACGAGCGGCGCCTGCAGGTCCTGCGCGCAATCGTCGAGGACTTCGTTTCCACCAATGATCCGGTCGGCAGCAAGGCCCTTGTAGACCGGCACAGCCTCGGCGTGTCGGCTGCGACCATCCGCAACGACATGGCCGTCCTCGAGGACGAGGGCTACATCACCCAGCCGCATACCAGCGCCGGGCGGGTGCCCACGGACAAGGGGTATCGGCTCTTTGTCGATCGGCTGACCCAGATCAAGCCGATGACCGCCGCCGAACGCAAGGCCATCCAGTCCTTCCTCGAGGGAGCGGTGGATCTCGACGACGTGCTCGGCCGTACCGTCCGGCTGCTGGCCCAACTGACCAGGCAGGTGGCGGTGGTGCAGTACCCGACGATCGCCCGCAGCGGCATTCGCCACGTCGAAGTGTTCCCGCTGAGCACCAGTCGAATCATGCTGGTCGTGATCACCGACTCCGGGCGGATCGAGCAGCGGGTGATCCCACTCAACGTCGAGGTGACCGAGGAACAGGTCGCCGACCTGCGGTCGAAGCTGAACGCGGCCATCGGCGGCCTGCGACTGTCCGATGCCAGCAGCCGGGTCGCTGATCTGGCCCGCAACGTGCCGAGTGAGATCCGACCGCTGGCCGCGTGCGTCGCCTCGGTTCTCCTGGAAACCTTCGTCGACCAGCCCGACGGGCGAATCGTCGTGGGTGGCACCGCCAACCTCACCCGAGATGTGCACGACTTTCCGATGTCCCTGCGTCCCGTCCTCGAGGCGCTCGAAGAACAGGTGGTCATCCTGCGACTGATCGGTGAGGTGGATCCGAGCACGGTGCTGGTCCGGATCGGTGAGGAGAATCAGCATGCTGGCCTGTCTTCAGCGGCGGTCGTGTCGGCCGGGTACGGCGATGGCACCCAGCAGCTGGGTGGCCTGGGCGTGCTCGGACCCAAGCGGATGGACTATCCGAGCAACATCGCCGCCGTACGAGCCGTGGCACGGTACGTCGGCCGTCTCGTGAGCGGAGGCTGACGGTGCCTACCGACTACTACGGGGCCCTCGGCGTGCGACGGGACGCCAGCAACGAGGAGATCAAGCGGGCCTACCGCAAGCTGGTTCGCGACCTGCATCCCGACGTCAATCCCGATCCGGTCGCCCAGGAACGCTTCAAGCAGGTGGCCACCGCCTACGAGGTTCTCCGCGATCCGCAGAAACGTCAGATCGTCGATCTCGGGGGTGACCCGTTGGGCAACGGCGGTGGTCCGGGTGCGGGCGGCCAGTACACCGGCTTCGGCGGCTTCGGCGACATCATGGACGCGTTCTTCGGCGGGACCGGTGCCAGCCGCGGCCCACGAAGCCGCGCCCGTCCGGGCGCTGACGCGCTGATCCGGCTCGACCTCGACCTGGTTGAGACCGCGTTCGGTGCTACCAAGGAGTTGATGGTCGACACCGCTGTGCTGTGTACGGCCTGTACCGGTGCCGGAACGGCGCCGGGGACTCACCCGCAGACGTGTACGACCTGCCGCGGCGCCGGTGAGGTACAGAGTGTTCAGCGCTCCTTCCTCGGCCAGGTGATCACCAAGCGGGCCTGCCCAGTCTGCGGGGGAATCGGTCAGGTCATCCCCGAACCCTGCCCGCAGTGCGGCGGCGACGGGCGGGTCCGATCCCGGCGAAGCCTGTCGGTCAAGGTTCCCGCCGGAGTCGAGGACGGGATGCGAATCCGCCTGTCCGGTCAGGGTGAGATCGGCCTCGGAGGCGGTCCTGCCGGTGACCTGTACGTGGAGATCCACGAACGAGACCACGACATCTTCACGCGTGAAGGCTCCGATCTGCACTGCCGGGTCAGCTTGCCCATGACCGCGGCGGCGCTGGGGACCACCCTGTCTCTGACCACATTGGACGGCGAGCAGGAGATCGAGATCCGGCCCGGCACCCAGTCTGGCTCGGTGCTCACCCTCCGGGCGGCCGGGGTGCCCAAACTGCGGGCCACCGGCCGAGGACATCTGTATGTCCACGTCGAAGTGCTGACCCCCACCCGACTCGATCCTGAGCAGGAGGAAATCCTGCGCAAGCTGGCCGCCCTGCGCGACGAGGAACGACCCGTCTCGACCCGGGCCGGAGGCGGGGGCCTCTTCTCCCGGGTACGGGATGCCTTCAACGGCCGTTGACCGGCGCTGAGCGTTTGGCATCGCCCTAGGGTGGCGCCATGGCTGAACCGGATTGTCTGTTCTGCAAGATCGTCGCTGGAGACATCCCTGCCGATCTCGTCCACGAGACCGCAACCACGCTGGCGTTCCGTGACCTGCAGCCACAGGCCCCGGTGCATGTGCTGGTGATCCCGAAACAGCACCACCCCACGGCTGCTGCGCTCGTGGACAACGATCCGTCGGTGCTTGCCGAGGTGATCGCGGCAGCCGGCGATGTGGCGGTCTCGCAGGGCGTCTCCGAGAGTGGATATCGGCTGGTGGTCAACACCGGTCCCGAGGCTCACCAGACCGTCTTCCATGTGCATGTCCATGTTCTGGGTGGCCGCTCGATGGGCTGGCCACCCGGCTGATCGAGGTGCAACACCGAAATCGAGCAGACTAAGTCGGACGTCCGGGTAAACTTCACGGCGTCCGATCTGTCCCCAGGCATGGAAGCAGGGCCGCAGCACCGTTGCCGACCGTCCCGCATAGCCCCGAGAGCCCTGCCCGCACGCCGTCCGCGGCCCCTCCGCCGACAACGACCGCCCCGCTCAATGGCCCGCAGGTGCCGTCGGGGGCGGTCTCGGCCACCACGATCGTGGTCCCCCCATCGGTGCCGATGGTGAGCCTGCTGGGCTCGGGCGATGAGATCCTTCGGCTGGTCGAGCGCGAACTGCGCGCCCATGTCCTGGTTCGGGGCAACGAGATCATCATCACCGGGGCCCCGGCCGACAACGCCTTCGCAGTACGCGTTTTCGACGAATTGATCGCGCTCGTCGGCCAGGGTGGACACCTGCGTCCCGATGCGGTCTCCCAGGCGTTGCACATGCTGCGCAATGGCGCCACCGAGCGACCGGCTGACGTACTCAGCTTGAACATCCTGTCCCGCCGGGGACGCACGATCCGGCCAAAGACGTTAAACCAGAAGCGGTACGTCGATGCCATCGACGAACACACGATCGTTTTCGGGATCGGCCCCGCAGGCACCGGGAAGACCTACTTGGCGATGGCCAAGGCGGTCCAGGCCCTACAGGCGAAACAGGTGAACCGGATCATCCTGACCCGGCCTGCCGTCGAGGCAGGCGAGCGGCTCGGATATCTACCCGGCACGCTCTACGACAAGATCGACCCGTACCTGCGGCCGCTCTACGACGCGCTGCACGACATGGTCGATCCCGATTCGATTCCCCGGTTGACCCAGGCCGGGACGATCGAGGTCGCTCCGCTGGCCTACATGCGAGGTCGCTCGCTCAACGACGCGTTCATCGTCCTGGACGAGGCCCAGAACACCACGCCGGAGCAGATGAAGATGTTCCTCACCCGACTCGGATTCGGTTCGAAGATGGTCGTCACCGGCGACGTGACCCAGGTCGACCTCCCCGGTGGGCAGCGCAGTGGTCTGCGGGTCGTCCAGTCGATCCTGGACGGCGTCGAAGACGTCGCTTTCACCCACCTCAGCAGCGTCGACGTGGTGCGCCATCGCCTCGTCGGCCACATCGTCGATGCCTATGCCCGCTTCGACGCCGAGAATGCCGACCAGACCGACGGCCCACTGACCGGGCTGCCTTACCCCAGCCAGGGCGAGCATCGGGCTCCGCCTGTGGAAGTTCGTTCGGCCGGTCCACGTGCCGCCCGGCGCGCCGACACCGAGCGCCCGGACTCCTCCGTTCGCCGCGGCTCCGCCCCGCCCCGCCGATAACGGACTCGACGCCACCGTGTCCGTGGACATTGCCAACGAGTCCGACATCCCGATCGACGAGGTGTCCCTCGCGGGCTTGTGCCGCTTTCTGCTCTGTGAGCTCGACGTGAACCCGTTGGCTGAACTGTCGGTGCTCCTGATCGACGTCGATTACATGGCCAGCCTCAACGAGAAGTGGATGGACTCCACGGGTCCCACCGACGTGCTGGCCTTCCCGATGGACGAGTTGGACACCGCCCGCCGTCCTGACGAGTCTGATCCCAGCCCCTCCCTGCTGGGTGATGTCGTGCTCTGCCCTGCGGTGGCGATCAAGCAGGCGTCGGCCGCCGGGCACAGCTTCGATGCCGAGCTGCACCTGCTCACGACCCACGGCGTCCTGCATCTGCTCGGTTACGACCATGGCGACACCGACGAGGAGCGCGAGATGTTCGCCGTGCAGCGGCGCCTGCTCGACGCTTGGCGCAAGCACCGCAGCGAGAACGCCGGGAACGCCGAGAACGCCGAGAACGCCGAGAACGCCGAGAACGCCGAGAACGCCGGCTCATGAGTTCCACACAGGTGACGCTGCTCGTCGTCGCCGCCCTGTTGGTCCCATTGGCCGGCCTGTTCGCCGCTGTCGACGCGGCCATCGGGAACGTCTCCCTGGCCCGAGTGTCCGAACTCCGACGAGACGGGACGCCCCGCGCCGAGATCCTGGAGCGAATCCTCGACGACCGGGCCCGGCACGTCTCGCTCCTGTTGTTGTTGCGAGTCCTCTGCGAGCTGTTCGCGGCGGTCCTGATCACCACGGTGTTGGTCCAGCTGTGGGGGGTCGGCTGGAGGTCGGTCCTTGTCGCCGGCTTTGTGATGACGGTCGTCAGTTTCGTTCTCGTCGGCGTCGGGCCGCGCACGATCGGGCGTCAACACGCCTATGGGGTAGCCCTGCGCACCGCCGGCCTGACGCGGGCGCTGCGGGCCATCTTCGGCCCGGTGACCAACCTGCTCATCCTGCTCGGCAACGCGCTCACCCCGGGCCGAGGATTTCGCGAGGGCCCGTTCTCCAGCGAGGTCGAGTTGCGGGAGCTGGTCGACTTGGCCGAGGCGCGTGGAGTCGTCGAGCACGGCGAGCGCAACATGATCCACTCCGTGTTCGAACTCGGGGACACGCTCGCCCGCGAAGTCATGGTGCCCCGCCCGGACGTCGTCTGGATCGAAGCACAGAAGATCGTGCGCCAAGCTCTGGCGCTAGCGCTTCGTAGCGGCTTCTCGCGAATACCTGTGGTGGGCAACAACATCGACGACATCGTCGGTGTTGTCTATCTCAAGGACCTGGTTCGCCGCACGCAGGGCTCTGATGACAGTGCCGGCTCGCAACTGGTCGAAGAACTCATGCGTGAGCCGTCGTTCGTACCTGAGTCGAAGCCGGTCGATGAACTGCTGCGGGAGATGCAGGCCCGCCGGATCCACATGGCCGTGGTCGTCGACGAATACGGCGGTACCGCCGGGCTGGTCACGATCGAGGACATCCTCGAAGAGATCGTGGGGGAGATCACCGACGAGTACGACACAGATCAGCGCCCACCCGTCGAGCAGCTCCCGGACGGTTCGATGCGGGTCACCTCGCGGCTGCCGGTCGACGATCTGGCTGAGCTGTTCCACGTCGAGTTTCCTGACGAGGACGACATCGACACAGTCGGTGGCCTGCTGGCTCGTGAGCTCGGTCGGGTACCGATCCCGGGTGCTCGAGCCACCTATGCCGGCCTGTCGCTGACGGCCGAGAGCACGGAGGGGCGACGCAACCGGATCGACACGTTGCTGGTCTCGCGGTTGCCGGCGACCGGGAGCGTTGCGAAGGAAGCGGCCCTGGCCCATGAGTAGTGCGGCGCAGGCAGGCTTGGAGCCCGAAGATGCCAAGTTGATCGTGCTGGCTCGCGCAGCCCGCGGTCGAACCGGTGCCAGCGAGGGAGCGGCGGTCAGGGACCAGGACGGCCGAACCTATGCCGCGGCGACAGTGGCACTACCGACTCTGCGGCTGTCCGCGCTGCAGGCCGCCGTAGCCTCGGCGGTGTCCAGCGGGGTCACGACGCTGGAGGCGGCCGCCGTCGTGTCCGCAGCAGAGGCCGCCGACGGCGACGGCGTATCTGCCGTACGCGACCTGTCGGGGTCCGCTGCGATCTTTCTGGCCGGTACCGACGGCAACCTGCTGAGCACCGATCGTGGTCGCGCCACATGACCAGTCGGCCATCTCAGGCGGCCGGTGGCGCACGACTCGGCAGTACCCCACGGCGCGCCGAAGGAACGAGTCCATGACCCAGCCGCCCTACGGACCCCGCCGCCGTACGGGGGCCAGCCGCCGTACGGGGGCCAGCCGCCCGATGGAGGTCAGCCGCCGTACGGGACTCAGCCGCCGTACGGGACTCAGCCGCCGTACGGGACTCAGCCGCCGTACGGAGGTCCGCAGGGCCCCTATGGACCTCCGCCGAAGAAGTCGGTCCTGCCCTGGATCATCGGCGGACTCGTGCTGCTCCTGGGTCTGGGTGCACTGGGCTTGTTCTTGGTGCTCAACGACGACGAGCCGACGCCGGTGGCCACCACCCTGACCACGCAGCAGACCCTCCCGACCTCCGAGACCGAGGAAACCACCGAAGAGAGCACCGAAGAAACGACCGAATCGACCGAGGAGACCTCGGAGGAGTTGAACTTCGCGGAGTCACCGGAGACCGCACAGGCGCTGATTGACCTGATGGCAGCCGGTGACTATGCGGGCGGCTACGCCACCCTGACGCCGGATCTGCAGGCCGAGTTCGCCGATCCGCAGGCCTTCGCCGACGAGCTGTTCCGCACTCTGGGGGCGACGGCGATCTCCTCAGCGGCTGTCTCCGATGCCTACGGGCACGGCAATCATGACGACATCATTCTCGATGTGCAGACCGACACCGGGTCCACCGAACTGCTCCTTGCGGTCACCGAGGAAGCCGGGGCGCTCAAGGTCTTCGACTTCTCCTAGCTCCGCGCGCCTCTCAGTCCGGGTCCGACATCGGGCGCCCGAGCAGGGCAGTACCAAATGCCTCGGGGCCGCCGACCCAGACCTGAAACGCACGCAGCATTGCGTCCTGGTCCAGATACAAGACGCTGACCCGTCGGCGGCCCGGCCACCACCCCCCTTTGAGTCTGGCCTTGGGCCAGTCTCCAGGCACGCCGTGCCGTACCTCACGTACGGCTAAGAGCGGTACGAATCCGAAGCTGGATACCTGGCGGAGGCCGGCGATGTCAAAGCTGATGCCGGAATTGCTGACCGTCACGCGATAGGTCGAGACCGCAAAAATCACGACCGCCAGGAGGACCGCGAATCCGATAGCGCGCCCGACCGTAGCCCCTTGGCCGAGTTGCAAACTGGCGTACGCGGGTGCCGCCACTGCCAGCAGCATCCGGACCGTACGGCTGGCGGGAAGGAGCTGGGCATATCGCAGTGCGGCCGGCAGCTTGGTGACCGATCGCTTCCTCCGGTGCGGGACTATGAAGGAAAAGGCGTTGATCTGGCGCAGGTGGCTATCGCGCTCTGACGACCACCGCCGGGCGATCGCGGAGGGGTCGCCGGCAGATGATCTGTTCTCAGCCGGCCGTCGCTGTGCCACATCGGTGATTCTTACCCGATCGCCAGCGCCGCCGTGCGGGCAATGGGAGGCTGAGCGGTATGCGCAGCGGCTTCGGGTGCTTGGTGGGACGACCCAATACGGGAAAGACCACGCTGACCAACGCCCTGGTAGGTACCAAGATCGGCATCATCAGCGATCGGCCGCAGACCACGAGGCACGCGATTCGAGGCATCGTCCATCGCCCGCAAGCTCAGCTGGTTCTCGTCGACACCCCGGGGCTGCACAAGCCCAGAACGGTTCTGGGACAACGACTCAACGACGTCGTACGCACCACGTTGGCGGGTGTGGACATCGTCGTGTGGTGTGTTCCGGCCAACGAGAAGATGGGGCCGGGCGACCGGTTCATCGCTCGAGAACTGCGCCAACTTCATGGCACGTCGCTGATCGTGGCGGTGACCAAGATCGATCTGGCCAAGCCCGACCAGGTGGCCGGCCAACTCCTCGCCGCGAGCGCGGAGATCGAGGCGGCGCACTACGTGCCACTCAGCGCCAGATCCGGTACCGGCGTGGCCACGCTGCTAGACCTGCTGATGGATGGCCTGCCCACGGGTCCCGCGCTCTATCCGGACGGGACGCTGACCGACGAGCCGGAGAAGGTGCTCGTCGCTGAACTGATCCGTGAGGCCGCACTGTCTGATCTCGACCAGGAGTTGCCGCATTCGGTTGCGGTCACGGTGGAGGAGTTGACGCCGCGGGAGAACAGCGACCTCGTGGATATCGAGGCCGTCCTCTACGTCGAGCGGGCGAGTCAGAAACCGATCCTGCTCGGACGGAGGGGGGAGCGGATCAAGTCCATCGGTACCCGCGCCCGTACCCAGATCGAGGCCCTGCTCGGAAGTCGTGTCTATCTGGACCTGCACGTCAAGGTGCTCGGCGAGTGGCAGGACGATCCGAAGAAACTGCAGCGGCTGGGCTTCTGACTCCGCCAAGGGCCTGTCGTTCGGCGAGAACTCAAGGATCGGCGGCGGCGGTGGGAGACTGGCGATCGTGAGCCTCTACCGCGACGAGGCGATCGTGTTGCGCCTGCACAAGCTCGGTGAGGCCGACCGGATCGTCACGCTGCTGACCCGCCGTCATGGTCGGGTGCGTGCAGTCGCGAAGGGGATCCGCCGTACGTCGTCGAAGTTCGGCGCCCGACTGGAACCCTTCACCCACGTGGACGTCCAGCTCTACCAAGGCCGGAGCCTCGACATCGTCAGCCAGGTCGAGAGCATTCGCCCGTACGGCGCCGCAATCGTGTCCGACTACCGCCGCTATACCGCAGGTACGGCGGTCCTAGAGACCGCGGAGCGGCTGACGTCGGAGGAACGTGAACCGTCGCTTCGCCTGTTCCTGCTCGTCGTCGGCGCGTTGCGGGCGATGACCAGCGACGGCCGAGCGGCCAGTCTGGTTCTCGATGCGTTCCTGTTGCGGGCCATGTCCGTGGCCGGGTGGGAGCCGGCTCTGGTGGAGTGCGCGATCTGCGCCGCGCCGGGCCCGCACCGATCGCTGTCGATCCCGGCCGGTGGCGTCGTATGCGGGCGATGCCGTCCCGCCGGATCGGCCAATCCGAGTCCGGCGTCGGTTGAGTTGATGTCGGCGCTGTTCACCGGGGACTGGGTTGGTGCCGAGGCGGCGACCTCGGCCGCGGCGAGGGAGGCCAGTGGACTGGTGGCCGCGTTGCTGCAGTGGCACCTCGAACGTGGGCTGCGCTCGCTGGCGATGGTGGAGCGCGGATGAGTCGGGTCCGTAGGACCGCTGATCTGTCCGTGGGCCAGCCGGTACGCCCGCCGTCCCCGCATCCCACCGGCGCGAGGGCGCCCGAACTGGCCGCCGGGACAATTCCCCGGCACGTGGCGATCGTGATGGACGGGAACGGGCGGTGGGCCGGACGTCGCGGACTGCCGCGGACAGTCGGGCACGAGGCCGGCGAGGCCGCGCTGTTCGACTGTGTGGAGGGAGCGATCGAGCTCGGCATCGGCTGGCTTTCTGCCTATGCCTTCTCGACGGAGAACTGGCGGCGCAGTCCTGAAGAGGTGCGCTTCCTGATGGGGTTCAACCGCGATGTCATTCGCCGCCGTCGTGACGAGATGCACGAACTCGGCGTACGGGTGCGCTGGGCCGGGCGGCCACGCCGGCTGTGGCGCAGCGTGATTCGTGAACTGGAAGCAGCAGAAGAGCTCACCGCGGGCAATGACATCTTGACCCTGACGATGTGCGTCAATTACGGCGGGCGGGCTGAGATCGCCGATGCCGCAGCGTCTATCGCCCGCGAGGTGGCTGCTGGTCGGCTCGATCCTGATCGGATCGGCGAGAAGACCCTCGCCCGTCATCTGGACGAGCCGGACATGCCGGACGTCGATCTGTTCATCCGGTCTTCGGGCGAGCAGCGGACCTCGAACTTCCTGCTGTGGCAGTCGGCCTACGCCGAATTGGTCTTCGCCGACACGCTGTGGCCGGACTTCGACCGACGACATCTTTGGGCCGCGTGTGAGTCCTACGCCAGCCGGCAGCGGCGGTTCGGATCAGCCTGACTCGGTCGGGTCAGGCAAGCAGCCGCCAGATCACCGAGCCGGCGATGACGGCAATGGTGAGCCCGCGCAGGAGTCGTTGGCCTTGGGTCAACCGTGGCCAGGCCAGCAGGAGCAGCCAACCGAGAAAGACCGCTACGACGCCGAGTAGCGCCCCGGCCACCGGGCCGGTCAGGAGCAGTCCGCCGACCACAAGCCCTAGGACGACGAGGAACAGCACCCATTGGGGCACTCTGCGCAAGGTCATCAGTACGGGCAGGCTTCGCCGCTCCAGGCGGTCCCGTCCCGATGTGCTCGACATGCGGACGAGGATCTCATCACGGGATCGCAGAACGGGAGGCTACGGGTGCTCGCGGTGAACAGGTTGCGTGCCGATGGTGATGCCGAAGAGCAGATCACCGGCGAACTGGCGGTGCTCATCGACGTCTTCATGACGCTGCCGGGCTTCCTGCGGGCGCGCGCAGGGCGCTGCCTCGACGAGCCAGATGTGTGGATCCTGTTAACCGAATGGGAAAGCGTCGGAACCTACCGTCGAGCCCTGTCGTCTCATGCCGTGAAGACCACTGGTTACCCAGTGTTCGTCCGCATCGTGGATGAGCCGGGTGCCTACGATGTCCTCCTCGCTGTCGGCTGAGGACTCGCGCCGGAGGGGAACGCTCGCGGCTTACGCCTGACGGAAGGACCCACAATGACCCAGCCCCCGTACGGAAACCAGCCCCCCTTTGGTGGGCAGCCCAACCCCGGCGGTTCGCAGTCGGGTTGGGGCCAACCACCTCCCGCTGGCCAACCCGGATTCGGCCCTCCCACCGGCGCTGCGCCCAGCTATGGCCAGCCGCCGAGCGTGGCCCAACCGAGCTTCGGCCAGCCGACTCAGCAGTACGGCCAGCCGGCCTTTGGCGGTGGCGGTGGCGGTGGCGGGTACGGCCCTCCTCCCGGTGAACCACCGCCGTATGGCGGCGGTCCGGGTGCTCCGTACGGAGGTCCCCCACCGGAGAAGAAGAACCCGCTGCCAGCCATCATCATCGGGCTGGTTGTCCTGCTCATCGCCGGCGGCGTCGGCCTGTTCTTCGCCCTCGACGACGGCGATCCGACGCCCATCGCGATCACCTCGTCCCAGCCGACCCAAGCCACAACGGACACCGACACACCCACCCAGGACACCGAGAACACCGAAGACACCGACACCGACTCGCCGACCGGAGATGACCCGAATTTCGCCGAATCCGAAGTAGTCGCCGCGGACTTCGTGCAGTCGATGATCGACGGCGACTACGACACAGCGCTGGGTGCACTCTGTGAGGACGGCCGGGACCCCAGCGACGGTGACGGTTTCGCTGATGGACAGGCGCTGGCCGACGACTTCTTCACCGAGATCGGTGCGACAACCATCACCGACGGTCAACTCGTGAGCGTGTTGTCCTCCGGTGACACCGACCGGGACGTCGTGGCCTTCGATCTGGAGACCGAAGTCGGCACCGTCGGCTTCGAGGTGCAGGTGCTCGAAGAGGAGATCGGGGCCGACCTCACCATCTGTGGGTACGACAGTCTCTGAGCCAAGCCGCTGCCTTGGGCGGCCAACCGGTGATCCGGTGGGCCGCCGAGGGTGCGTACGGCTACCCTCGGGATTCCCCCGCCGACCGCCAGCCGGATGGAGAACCTCGTCATGGCCAAGTCCGCACCGTCCACCCTCGATCTGATCGTCAACCTGGCCAAGCGCCGGGGTTTCGTCTTTCCCTCAGGAGAGATCTACGGCGGTACGCGCTCCGCGTGGGACTACGGGCCGCTGGGTGTCGAGCTCAAAGAAAACATCAAGCGGCAGTGGTGGAAGTCGATGGTCACCGGGCGCGACGACATCGTCGGGTTGGACTCCTCGGTCATCCTGCCCCGTGAGACCTGGGTCGCCTCCGGTCATGTCAACGCCTTCACCGATCCGCTGACCGAGTGCCAGAGCTGCCACAAGCGCTACCGGGCCGACCACATGATTGAGGAGTTCGAGGAGAAGAAGGGTCGCGCGCCGGAGCGTGGGCTCGCCGAGGTCGCTTGCCCCAACTGCGGAACGCGGGGTGCCTGGACCGAGCCGCGCGAGTTCAACATGATGCTCAAGACCTACCTCGGCGTCATCGAGGATGAGCCCGGCCTGCACTACCTGCGACCGGAGACCGCCCAGGGCATCTTCGTGAACTTTGCCAACGTCATGTCTGCCGCGCGCAGGAAACCGCCGTTCGGGATCGGTCAGATCGGCAAGTCCTTCCGCAACGAGATCACGCCGGGGAATTTCATCTTCCGTACCCGGGAATTCGAGCAGATGGAGATGGAATTCTTCGTCGAACCGGGCACCGACGAGGAATGGCACCAGTACTGGATCGACGAGCGGACCAACTGGTACGTCGATCTGGGTATCGCGCGGGGCAACCTGAGGCACTACGAGCATCCCAAGGAGAAGCTCTCGCATTACTCCACGCGCACGGTGGACATCGAGTACCGCTTCGGGTTCACCGGTTCGGAGTGGGGCGAACTCGAGGGGGTCGCCAACCGTACGGACTTCGATCTCAAGACCCACTCGGAGCACTCTGGGGTCGACCTCACGTACTTCGACCAGGCCGCGGGAACGCGGTGGACGCCGTATGTCATCGAACCCGCGGCCGGTTTGACCCGGTCGCTGATGGCCTTCCTCGTCGAGGCTTACACCGAGGACGAGGCCCCGAATGCCAAGGGCGGCGTGGACAAGCGGACGGTGCTGCGCCTGGATCCCCGGCTGGCCCCGGTCAAGGCGGCGGTCCTTCCGCTGTCCCGCAACGCCGATCTGTCACCTAAGGCGCGGGACCTGGCGGCGGCATTGCGTCGGCACTGGAACGTCGACTTCGACGACGCCGGGGCGATCGGACGGCGCTACCGGCGACAGGATGAGATCGGTACGCCGTACTGCCTGACCGTCGACTTCGACACCCTGGAGGACCAGGCGGTAACCGTTCGCGAGCGGGACACGATGGTCCAGGAACGGATCGGGCTGGATCAGGTCGTGACCTACCTGGCCCCCAAGCTCCTCGGCTCCTGACCCCCCCTTCCGATCGACTCAAGGACCCCTTGTGCCAATAGGTTTGGCACAAGGGGTCCATGTGCCAAGCAGAGTTCGCGGGTTCAGGCGGCTCCGCTGGTGCGGACGATGATTGCCGGTGCCATTCGGCGGGCGGCGGTCGCAAGGGTGGCGCTTAGCTCGGCTATGAACGCAGAGGGATTCGAGCGAACGGTTCCGGGAGTGACGTGGACCACCAAGAGTCCCGCGGCGGTCAGTCGTCGGTGCCGAGCCTGGGTTTTCCGGTAGGAGGCAGGCGATAAGTGCCACTCGAGCGAGTCCACCTCGAGAACGACGCCATACTCCTCCCAGATGGCGTCCGTGCAGGCCAGCCATTGACCATCGACGGTGAACACGTCGTGATTCCACTTCGCGGCTGGGAGCCCTGCTCGTAGGACAAAGTCTCGTACCTCGGCTTCCGCGACCGAGCGAGCACCTTCGCTGACCTCGCGCAGGACCCGCCGGGGGAGCGCAGTGCCGCGGATCTGTGCGTCGCGGATCTCCAGGCCCAGCTCGGCGACGGAGCAGAGATTGCGCTGTACGACCTCCGAAATTGCGGCACGCACGTCGGAAACGCTACGGCTTCGACGGGTGGCGTCGATGGCCGCGCGAGCGATCGGGGCGCATGGGACGCCTTCCACGTTGCGGTGGTTCGGTAATCGGGTCGTGCGCTCGACGACGACAAAACCGGTACTGACCCGATGTCGCCGATGCGGAATCAAAATGTGGAGTCGTTGACCGTCAAGCATCTGCCGAACGCCTCGGCGACGAAGCGCGGCTCCGCCGGTGAGCAACGCACCGCCGCCGCCGTACAGCAGGGCAGCCCGGATCTGCTGGCTCAGCGTGGCCGAGCCGTTGGACACCAGGATGATGCCGGGCAGCAGCCGCTGCCACGGACCGCCGGCCCGGCACCGATGCGTGATCGGGGACGCACCCATCCCCAGACGTCGGAGCTCGGACGAGCGAACGACGCCGTCGCGCTGGGCGATCAGCGCATCGACGGCGAAGCGGTCGTACGGTCGGCGTCGAGGCATGGTGTGAGCCTCCGCCGGCTGGCAGTCTGCCGTCGGCCTGAATTGCCAACTGTGTACGGCTGCTGAACCTGTGGATAGGCGGAGTCAAGGACCCCATGAGTCAATAGGTTTGGCACAAGGGGTCCTTGAACCAAGCTGCAAGGAGTGGGGTCAGTCGGGGGGTTCGAGTGGGTCGGGGGCTTCGGTGTCCCCGGCGTTCCCCTGGTCCCCATCACCAGACGGCGTCATGTCGGAGGCGTCCTCCATCGGTTCCCGTGGATCCACGTCGCCGGACTCGCCAGCTCCCTCGACTGGGCCAGTGTCTTGGCCACTCTCGGAGGTGTTCTCGCCTGGTGCTGGTTGGTCGGGTCGGGTCATGAGCGGCCTTCCTGGTCGTGAGTGATCACCATGAGGGGAAGATTGCAACGATAGGTTCCTACCAGGGTGGCCCTGAGTCGGATCGGGGCAGGCGGATAATTGCCGACGATGGGAAATCTGCCGGGTCTCGATGCGCTCAAGATCGGTCCACACGCCGTGTGGCCGCCGGTCGAACTCGCCCCGATGGCCGGCATCACGAACCCGGCATTCCGCACACTGTGCCGCGAACACGGCGCCGGGCTCTATGTCTGCGAGATGATCACCGCAACCGCCCTGGTCGCCCGCAACCCCAAGACGATGCGGATGATCCGTTTCGCCGAGGGGGAGTACCCGCGCAGCATCCAGTTGTACGGCGTCGACCCGGTCACCGTCGGACGAGCCGTGGAGCTGGTCGTGGACGAGGACCGCGCCGACCACGTCGACCTGAACTTCGGTTGCCCGGTTCCCAAGGTCACCCGCAAGGGCGGCGGTGCAGCGCTCCCGTGGCGTCGGGAATTGCTCCGCAATATCCTGCGGG
>Ga0136614_10000225_pt1 | contig 25019 bp, 22 predicted proteins | sample AntDrymUQ2792106_2_FD_106643 | JGI IMG/M metagenome (GOLD analysis project Ga0136614, IMG submission 106643) | Polar desert sand microbial communities from Dry Valleys, Antarctica - metaG UQ279 (21.06) | ecosystem: Environmental > Terrestrial > Soil > Desert | place: Antarctica: Dry Valley... | reverse complement strand
GCGCAGGCGTTTCACTGGTTCGACACCGAGCGCGCTCTCCCGGAGCTGAAGCGGATCCTCCGCCCCCGCGGCGGCGTCGCGCTGATCTGGAACGTCCGCGACGAGTCGCACCCGCTGCACCAGGCGTACGCGGAGGCGATCAGGCCGTACAAAGGGAACGCCTATCCCATCGGGGTTGGTCACCCCGCCGGCAAGCCGCTCGCCTCTCCGCTCTTCACCGATGTCGAGGAGCGGACGTTTCCGCACGCGCAGGTGATGGACGCCGACGGGCTCGCGGCCCGCGCCGCCTCAGTCAGCTTCATCGCGCGGTTGCCCGAGGAGGAGCGCGCCGGCCTGCTCGAGCGCATCCGCGCGCTTGCTCCGCCAGGGACGTTCGAGTTCCCCTACGTGACCAAAGTCTTTACGGGCCACAGCCGCTAACTCGGGCAAAATCGGGCGCGGTGAATGCCCCGAAGATCCTCGCGGTCGCTTCGGCGATCGACCTCGACTTCCGCTACGGCTGCACGCCGGCGTGGTGGCAGCTCTGGAAGGGCCTCTACGAGGTCGGCGTCGACCTGATCGTCACGCCGTACCGCGGCAGACCCGTCGAGTCCCCGTGGTGGAGGACCGCGCCGAACCCGGCCCACCTCGAGGGCGAGAGCTTCGCGCGCGCGCGCGACACGTGGGCGCGCCTCAAGGGCGACCGGTACCTCCGCCGCGCCGAGGCCGACCCCGGCGACACCGACCGGCTGGTCCGGGAGGTCGTGTGGCGCTGGGTCACGCCGCGCTGGCAGCGCCACCTCGAGCGCATCCTCGAGCGCGAGGGCGACGTCGACGCGGTGCTCGTCTTCACGGTTCCGATGTCGCACCTGCGCGGGATCCCGACGGCGCTCCGGCAGAAGTTCGACGTCCCGGTGGTCTTCTACGACGGCGACGTCCCGATGAGCCTCCCCGAGTTCGGTGGCATGGACACCGGCTTCAACTACTACTACGGCGCCGACCCGGGCGAGTACGACCTCGTCGTCTCGAACTCCGAGGGCGGCCTCGACCGGCTGCGCGAACTCGGTGCGCGCCGCGCCGAGGCGCTTTTCTGGGCAGCCGACCCGGAGCTCTTCAAGCCGCTTCCCGTCGAGAAGGAGCACGACGTCTTCTTCTACGGCTATGGGGACAAGTTCCGCCGCGAGTGGATGCGTGAGCTCGTCGGCGAGCCCTCGCGACGTCTCCCCGAGGTGGACTTCGCGCTGGGCGGGGAGGACTTCCAGGGAGACATCGGTCGCGCGCGCTCGGTCGGCGTCATCCCGTTCAACGCATTCAACCGCGCGATCTCGGCGTCGCGCGTCGGGCTCAACGTGACGCGGCGCGCACATGCCACCGTGCGTGCGTCGTCGACCGCGCGCCCGTTCGAGCTCGCGATGGCGGGTGCGGCGATCGTCTCGAACCCGCACGAGGGGATCGAGACGTGGTTCGAGCCGGGCCGCGAGCTCCTCGTGGTCGAGGACGCGGACGGTGCGACCGCCGCTTACCGCGAGTTGCTCGGCGACCCCGGCGCCGCCGAGGAACTGGGCGCTCGCGCGCGCGAACGCGCCCTCGACGAGCACACGTATGCGCACCGCGCGCGTCGACTCCTCGACCTGATCGGGCTCGGAGTGCGGGAGACCGTCGCGTGACCGAGGTGCTCGAGGCGCCGAAGGTGGACGCGGAGCGTCTGCGCGCGCTACGCCGCGTCGCGATCGTCCCCGCGTACAACGAGGACGCGTCGATCGCGGGAGTCGTCGGCGAGCTGCTGGCCTACGACCCCGGCCTTCGTGTCGTGGTGGTCGACGACGGCTCGGCCGACCGCACCGCGGAGCTCGCGCGAGCAGCGGGCGCCAAGGTGATCTCGCTCCCGTTCAACCTCGGGATCGGGGGTGCGGTGCAGACCGGCTTCCGCTACGCGTGGGAGCAGGGGTTCGACGTCGCGGTCCGGGCCGACGGCGACGGTCAGCACGACCCAGCCGAGCTCGACGCCATCCTGCGCCCCGTGCTCGCCGACGAGGCGGACGTCGCCGTGGGCTCACGCTTCATCGGCGGGGACGGCTATCGCTCCTCGCGGTCGCGGCGCGCGGGGATCCGCCTGCTCGCGTGGATCGTCTCCGCGTTGACGCGGCAGCGCATCACCGATCCGACCTCGGGCTTCCAGGCCGCGAACCGGCTCGGGATCCGGCTCTTCGCGGCCGACTACCCGCACGACTACCCCGAGGCCGAGGCGACCGTGATGGTGTTCAAGCACCGGCTGCGGCTTCAGGAGGTGCCCGTGAAGATGCGCGCGCGCGAGAGCGGCCGCTCGTCGATCACGGCCGTCCGCTCCGTCTACTACATGGTCAAGGTCGTGCTCGCGATCTTCGTCGCGCTGTTCCGGCGCAAGGCGGTCCCACTCGATTGACCCCGCTACGAGTCTCGATCGCGGCGGCGATCGCGTCGCTGCTCCTGCTGCTCGTCCTCTCGCTCTGGCGGGGCGGGTTGAACACGATCGCGGGCTGGTTCGGGATCAGCGGCTACCCGCCGGCGATCCTCTTCGCGGTCGGGATCCTCTTCATCCTGCTCGTGCTGCTGCACTACTCGACGGTGATCTCAAGGCTCTCCGACCAGAGCACGATTCTCGCGCAAAGGCTCGCGTTGCTGGAGGAACGATTCCGCGAGGAGCGGGATCAGCACCGCAGCGCTTAGCACGACCGGGTCGATCACGCGGTACGAGGACGTCGCGAGCACGAAGTCGATCTCGTCTCGGTCGATCCAGTAGGCGACCAGAACGACCGCGAGCAACGCGCCGGGTGCGAGCAGCACCTTCGGCTGCCGGGCGATCAGCGCGAGAACGATCGCGAGCGGGACGATCACGAGCCACTCGGTCGGGTCGAAGAGGTGCTCGGCGACCGCGCGGGCCGCGTCCGGGAGCCGCTCGACCCGAGTCAGGTCGAGCTCGGCGCGGCTCGGCACGTCGTGCGCCCAGCGCCAGGCCAACCACGGCGCCGCGGCAGTGAGTGCGAGCGCGCCCCAGAGCAGGCGCTGAGCGAAGAGCGCTCCGACCACCGCGAGCGCCGCCACCTCGGCCAGCGCCTCGGTTTTGATCTGGAGCGCAACGGCGAGCGAGAGGACCGCGAGCGCGAGGAGAAACGGCTCGCGCGTCTGCAGCCAGCGCGCGCCGGCCAACACCGCGAGCGCGAGGTAGATCGCGAGCGGCAGGTCGGCGAGGCCCCCCTGGACGTGCCGCCACAGCTCGGGGGAGAGAACGAGCAGGAGCAGCGACCCGGCGAGCACGCGCGGCCGGACGCAGTCCCAGAGCAGCCGTGCCGCCGCGCCCACGAACGCGACGGTCAGCAGTGCCAGCTGGGCGCACACGACGCGCACGTCGAGGCCACCCACCGCTTGCACGTCGAGGCTCGTGATCACCGACCACCAGAGCGGGTAGTCCGGGACGCCGAACGTCACGTACTCGCCGCTCGGCGCGAAGAGCCGCTCGTCGAGCCCGTGGTGCCAGAGCGCGAGCCCCTTCGGCAGCCAGATTCCCCAGACGTCGTCGAGCCACGGAGCCGAACGAAAGCCGCCGATGACGCCGAGGAGGCAGATCGCCACGATCACACCGAGCGCTGCGCCCGTCAGAGCGTCCAGGCGCCGTGCAGGCGACAGGTCGTCACGCGTCCTGGGCGCCCGTCGCCAGAAGACCAGCCCGCCGACGGCGAGCACGGCTGCGCCGGCCGCGGCCACCGCAAGGCTCGCGCGCCAGCCGAGCATCGTCGCGAAGAAGACGAGCGTCCCGACGCTCCCTGCTCCGACGAGCAGCGCGACCCCGGCCCAGGACGCGCGCCACCGCGCCGGACCAACGAGCGTGTAGCCGACGGCGAGGAACGCCGCGTTGACCGCGAGCACACCGGCGACGAGGCTCATCGTCTGCGCGTGAGGACGACGCGCCCGGCGCGGACACTGACGATCCAGTCGGCGCGCGAGCGTTCGAGCACCGGGAATCCGCCCGCGAAGTACAGCTGCCCGGCTGCCTTGAGGTTGCCCTGTTGCAGAGGCGACCCGTTCGGCCACTCAGTCGCGTACTCCGAGTCGCCGACGAGCGACACGGCCGCGCGTAACGCGTCGGCGTCCAGCTTCACGTCGAACGCGGGATCGCGTCCCTCGCCCTCGCCGCCCGCCAGACGCCGGAACGGGCTGCCGGACCACGGGACAGCCGCGGCCGCGAGCACGGCGACCGCCGCCGCCGCGAACGCGCGCCTACTCGACACTGATGTTGAGCGGTCGTGAGATCACGAAGGGATCTCCGCGACTCTCGTCGTTCAGATGGTTGGCAGCCGTCCCGATCCTGTACGTCCACTGTCCGCGGCCGACTCGGTCGACGAAGCGCGACGAGCGCGTGCGCCCGACCTCGGTCATCTCGATCGTGCAGCGCGGCGCGTGTCCGGTCGGCTCGCAGAGCTTCCCCTGCCGGATCACGCGGGAGTCGCCCTTCGACAACGTGTACTCGAGCGGGGAGCGGTAGACGATGAAGAAGGACTCGGCAGCGCCCGGCTTCGGCGCACGCCAGCTGAGGTCGAGCCCGCCCTCGACCGGCGCGACCACGAGGCCCATGTCCTGATCGACGGGGAGGAAGAGCGACTGGAGCGGCAGCTTCGCTGCGTTCTCGCCCTTCGAAGGCGGCAGCAGCGACGAGCCGACCAGCGGAACGGCGAGCAGGAGCGCCACCGGGATGAGCGCGCGCCGCGGCCACCGAACGACCCGAAGCGGCGCCGGAAACCGTTCCGGAAGCCGCGCGCCCCAGACCGGAACGAGCAGCGGCAGCGACACGGCGAGGAAGAAGTACGCGGGCCAGGCCGGCATCAGCAGCCGCCAGATGGTCGCAGTCTCGACGCTCACGGCGGGCGACGATCCCTTGACGACGAAGAACGCGGCGAGCCACACGGCGAAGAAGGCGGCCTTCGGGACCGAGCGCCGCGCGACCGCGATCGCGCCGGCGACCGGGATGAACTCGAGCAGCCTCGCGCTCCAGAAGTACTCACGAAAGCCGAGGAACTGATGGTTCAGCTGGTGGATGTCGAGTGGGACGAAGTCCCTTGCCTGCTCCCACCACGTCAGCTGCGTCGGATGCGGCGGCGGTTCCGCCGCGGCTGCGAGCACGTACGGATCGAGCGCCAGCACCGAGATCCCCGTGCCTCGATACTTCCAGACGAGGAGCGTCAGCAGCGCAGGCACGAGCGCGAGTGCGAACTCGAGGCCCGCGCGCCAGCGACGCGCGAGCGCGAAGGCGACGAGCGGTGCGAACACGAAGAGGCCGTTCGCGGGCTTCAGTGCGATCGCGAGCCCCACGACGATCCCTGCCGCGACGACGTCTCCCCGCGCTCCGCCGTCGAGCGCGCGCAGGACGAAGACTGCGGCGACCATCAGCAGCACCATCGACGGAAAGTCGCCGAGCGCCGTGAAGCCGAGCGCCTGCGGAAGCGTCTGCTCGTTCCAGCGCTCGTGGTAGCGCCCGACGAAGAGCGGCTGCGCCGCGAACGGGGCCACGATCCACGCCGCTGCTGCGAAGTAGCCGAGGAGCCGTCCTCCGATCCCCGCCGCGACCGAGTAGGCGCAGAAGAGCGCGAGCGGTGCGAGGACGAGCACCTGCGCGAGGATGATCGCCGGGAGGCCGTCGAGGAAGTTCGGCCCGGCGAACACGGCGAGCGGCGCGAGCACGAACGGCCAGAGGTAGCCGACGAGCGTCTCGGGGATATGGCCGTGAGCGAGCTCCCAGGCCGAGGTGTAGAACCACGTCTGGTCGCCGCCCTGGTAGAAGAGCCAGCCGTTTCGCTGCACCGTGAGCGCGAACGCTGCGAGCACGACCCACTGCGCCACGACGAGCGGCGCGAGGACGATCCAGGGCTCGGAGCGCGCGAGCGGCCCGAGCCGCTCAGCGACCCGCATAGGCAGCGGCGTGCTCTCGGTACCACGCGACCGTGCGCGCGATCCCTTCGCGGAACGGCGTCTGCGCCTCGAACCCGAACAGCTCCTTCGCGCGCGTCGTGTCGAGCTTGCGCCGCGGCTGGCCGTTGGGCTTCGCCCGGTCCCAGACGATCTCGCCTTCGAACCCCGTGGCCTCACCGATCAGCTCGGCGAGGTCCTTGATCGAGATCTCCTCACCCGTGCCGAGGTTGACGGGCTCGGGCCTGTCGTAGCGAAGCGCCGCGAGAACGATCCCATCGGCCGCGTCGTCGACGTAGAGGAACTCGCGCGTCGGCGAGCCGTCGCCCCACAGCACGACCTCGCGCTCGCCGTGCGCCTGCGCATCGCTCATCTTGCGGATGAGGTCGGGGATCACGTGCGCGTTCGTCGGATGGAAGTTGTCGCGAGGGCCGTAGAGGTTCACCGGCAGCAGGAAGATCGCGTTCAGCCCGTACTGCTCGCGGTAACCCTGCGCTCCGACGAGCAGCGACTTCTTCGCGATTCCGTACGGCGCGTTCGTCTCCTCCGGATAGCCGTTCCAGAGGTCGTCCTCGTTGAATGGAACCGGCGCGAACTTCGGGTATGCGCACACCGTTCCGAGGACGAGCAGCTTGTCGACTCCGTGCAGCCGCGACTGCTCGATCACATGCGTGCCCATCATCAGGTTCGAGTACCAGTAGCGGCCGGGGTTGTCGCGGTTCGCGCCGATGCCGCCGACCTCGGCGGCCAAATGGAGGACGAGCTCGGGCTTGGCGTCCGCGAAGAGCCGCTCGGTGTCGTCCCACCGCGTCAGGTCGTACTGGCGGCGGCGCGCGACGATCGGGTCGATCCCCTCCGCCTGTAGTCGCGCGACGACGTGCGTCCCGAGGAAGCCGCCGCCCCCGGTCACGAGCGTCCGCATCCGCTACCCGGTCTTGACGGTGGGCGCGGTGTACGGGAGCCAGTCGACGCGCCCGAGCCAGCGCCCGCGGTTCTCCGCGTACCACTGGATGGTCTTGCGGACACCTTCCTCCCACGAGACCTGCGGCTCCCAGCCGGTCTCGCGGTTCAGCTTCTCGTACCCGACGCGGAGCGCCATGACGTCCGTCACTCCGGGGCGCAGGCGCTCCTGGTTCGTGACGATCTCACGCGCAGTCCAGTGGCCGTCCTCCTCGCCGATGCGGAGGATCATCGCTGCCCAGTCTGCCATCGAGATGTTCGAGCCCTGCCCGTAGACGTAGACGTCGCCCGGTGTGCCCTTCGCGGCGACCATCAGGTGGCCGCGCACGCCGTCGGTGCAGAAGCAGAAGTCGCGCAGCGGGTCGAGCGCACCGAGCTCGATGTGCTCGCGCTCGAGCGCCTGCGTGATGATCGTGCCGGTCACATAGCGCGGGTTCTGGCGGGGGCCGTAGTTGTTGAACATGCGCGTCACCACGCCCGGCACGCCATAGGCGTCGTGGTAGTTCATCGTCAGGAAGTCCGCCGCGACCTTCGCGGTCGCGTAGATCGACTTCGGGTTGATCGGCGAGCGCTCGTGCAGGATCAGCGAGCCTGCGTCGTCGAAGTCGTGGTGGTGCGCGACCGACTCGCGCACGTTGCCGTACTCCTCCGACGTGCCGGCGGTGTCGAACTTCTCGAGCTCGAGCTCGTGGTCGACGACCGACTGGAGGAGGTTGAGCGTCCCGACCGTGTTCGCCATGACGGTCTCGTACGGGCGATGCCACGACTCGCCGACATGAGCCTGCGCGCCGAGGTGGAAGATGTACGGCCGGTCGGGCGCGGTCTTCAGCTGCCGCACGAGCAGGTCGATCGAGTGCTTGTCGGTCAGGTCGGCCCAGTGCACCTTGAGGCGGTCGCGGATGTGCCCGATGTTGTTCAGGGCGCCGCTCGAGGTGGCTCGGACGAAGGCGTGGACGTGGGCTCCGAGGTGGCAGAGCCCCTCGGTCAGGTGCGAGCCCATGAAGCCGTCGGCGCCCGTGACGAGGACCGTTCGGTCCTCGTAGTAGGGCCCGAAGTCCTCGCGCAGCTGCGCGAGCGACTCCTCTGTCCAGACCGAGTCGTTTCTGTTCGCCATGATCGGAAGGATGCGGACCAGCCGCAGCGGAGAGACTACCGCCCCCGACCGCCGCAGCGCCCTGGCTAGCGGAATCCTTACAGGGCTCTCGACGCTCGTGCTCAGCGGGTCCGCAGCGGTCGCTGCGGCGATCCTCGCCCAGAAGTTCGGGCGCGACGCGGCTACCGACGGACTGCTCGCTGCGTACGGGGTCTACGTGACGCTGACGCTTGCTGCGCAGGCGCTCAGGCTGACGGCCGTTCCCGAACTGACGCGAACCGAGGGGGCGGTCGCCGGCTCGTACGCGGCCGCGATCTTGGTGCTCGGCGCGCCGGCGACGGCGCTCGCTTGGCTCTTTGCCGAGCCGCTCGCGGAGCTCCTGACGGGCAAGTTGCCGCAGGAGGCGGCCGACCTCGCGGCATCTGCGCTCCCGTGGCTCGTCGGGGCGGCGTTCGTCCAGGTGCTCGCGGCGCTCGCCGCGGCGACGCTCGCGGCGCGGAACCGGTTCGGAGCCGCCGCGCTCGGTTTCTCGGTCGGAGGAATCGCCGGGCTCGTCGTGTTCGTCGTTCTCGCGGACGAGCACGGGCTCGTCGCGCTCGCATGGGGACTCGCCGCGAACGCCGCGATCTCACTCGCCGTGCCCCTCGCCGCGCTCGGCGGGACGCTCGGACGGCTGCGGTTCGGGGGAGTCGTCAGGCGACTCGTGCTCCTCGCCGAAGCGGCTGCGGTGCCGCTCGCACTTCAGGGCCTCTTCCTGATCGCTCTGCGCGGCGCCTCGGGAATCGGCGTCGGAGCGGTCACCTCGCTCTCGTACGCGTACTTCTTCGCCGCCGTGCTCGTCGCCGCCACAGCCACGTCGCTCTCGATCATCTCGACCGCGGAGCTGACGCGCCGCGGGGTCGAGGCGGAGGCCGCCGTCGAGCACGTCGTGCACGGATCCTGGCTCTGCCTGCCACCGATCGCCGCCGCTGCCGGCGTCTTCGCGCTCGCCGGCGACCGGATCTCCGCCGCCGTCCTCGGTGACGCGTTCTCCGGCGAGGTCGGAGAGGAGCTCGCCCGCCTCGTCGTCATGCTCGCGCCGTGGACGATCGCGGCGGTCGGCTTCTCGCTCGCGTTCCCGCTCCTCTACGTGCTCGAGCGGAGCCGGGTGCTCGTGCCGGTCGCGCTCGGAGCGCTCGTCCTCGACGTACCGCTCTCGCTCGCCCTGCGCGAGCTCTGGGGGTTGGAAGGGCTTGCGTTGGCACTCGGCCTGACGACGCTCGGCATCCTCGGCGTGCTGCTGCTGGCGCTGTCGCGCCGCGCCCTGCTCGCGGCGGTCGCCTCGCTCGTGCGCGTCGCAGTCTCCGTCGGCGTGCTCGCGGTGTTGTCGTTCGGTGCGCTGGCGCTCGTGTCGAGCGACGTGCTCGCCGCCGCGGGCGGGCTCGCCGTGTTCACGGTGCTGCTCGCAGTTGTCCGTCCCCGCGGGCTACGGGAGGCCTGGGGCTACATGCGCGAGCTGCACTGAGGGTCAGGCCGTCGCGGCGAGGAGCCGCTCGGCCTGCTGCACGAACCGACTCGCGCCGGCCGAGCGGAAGAAGGCGAGCGCCTGGTCGAGGTGCGCGTTCGCCTCGGGGCGCCGACCCTGGGCGACAAGCTGCTCCGCCGCACGCAGGCGGGCTTCGGCTTCGCTGTCGAGATCGCCGATCTCCGCGAAGCCCTCCGCGGCGTCCTCGTAGCGCTCTTCGATCAGCGCCTCGATAACGCGGATCCATCGCGGGTGCAGGGTCGCCTGCTCCAGGCTCAGCCGCACCTCGTCGGCGCACCCGAGCCGACGCGCGACCCACGCTAGCTCGACGATCCTCCAGTCTCTCGCGTACTTCGGCTGACCCAGCAACTCGGCGGCGAGCGCCTGCGCCTCTTCAACCCGCCCCAGCGCGGCCATCGTTCGGGCGCCGTAACCGAGAGCCGGAGTCACCATCTGGGGGTCCTTGGCCTCGCGTGCGCTTGCGAGCACCTGCCGCAGGTCCGCGACCGCAGCGTCGACGTCCCCCCGCCCGAGCAGGATCCTGGCGCGGAAGCGGCGGACGCCGATCTCGCCCTGGCTGGGCTCGTCCGCGCCGCGCGCTGCGACGTAGTCGTTCGCACGTCGCAGCGCCTCCTCCCAGACGCCCACTCGGACGAGCATCACGATCCGCATCGCGCGGACAAACCCCGTCATCGACACGAGGCCGAGCTCCTCCCCGACGCGGATCGCCTCGTCGTAGTAGTGCTGGGCTCGGCGGAAGTCGCCGGCCTGGAGCGCCGTCGCGGCGAGGTTGTTCAGGGCGCGCGCTCCCTCGGGCGATCTCATTGCAAGCGCGAGCTCGGAGGCCAGTTCGACGTCGGCGATTCCGGCGAAGTCGCCCATGTGCACCCGCGCGATGCCGATGTTGTTGAGGGCGTGCGCCCGGAGCTCGTCGAGTCCGAGCATCTCTGCCATCGCGAGCGCCTCGTGGCCCAGCCGCACCGCCACGTCGTCATCTCCGGCCAGGGCGCGGTAACGCGCCACCTGGCTCAGGACGTGCGCCTTCGCGGCCGAGGGCGGCAGTTCCTCGACCATCGTGCGGGCCCGGTCGAGATGCACATCCGCCCGATCCCGGTTGCCGCGATACCACCAGACCTCTGCGAGCAAGCTCTCCACCTCCGCCGCCCGCTCGAACCGCCCGACTTCGAGCAGCGCTTCGCGGGCCTCCTCGAGGGTCTGCTCGCGGAGCTCGTGACCCGCGACGTGGCGGGCGCGTGCGAGCCGGAAGAGGAGCTCGGCGCGCTCCGCATCCCGAGCGGGCCACAGCGCGAGCGCTTCGGCGTAATACCGCGCCGCTGCCGGGAAGGCGTTGAGGGCGAGCGCGCGGTCACCCGCCTCGCGCAGGGCGCCGCGGGCCGCGTCACCGAGCTCGGTGACCGCTCCCCCTGCGGCGCGCGAGAGCTCGATCGCGCTCAGGTAATGATGAGCGAGCATCTCGGCGTGATCCTCGGGTCGGCCGAGAGACTCGATCCACTCGGCCGCCGCGCGGTGCCTGTCCGCCCGGGCCGCACGCGGGATCTGGCCGTAGGCGACGTCGCGCACGAGCAGATGGCGGAACGCGTACTCGACCTCGCCTGCAACCGACGAGCGGCGCTCCCGTCGGACGAACTCCTTCCGTTCGAGCGCGTGCAGCGTCTCCTCGGCGGCCCACCGCTCCGCGCCCGCGCCCGCGAGTGAGACGGCGGAGCCGAGCCAAAACACCTTCCCGACGACCGAGACGTCCTGAAGGAGGCGCTTCTCGTCCGGGACGAGCCCGTCGATGCGTGCGGCGATCAGGCCCTGCACCGTCTCCGGCAGCGTCGGCTCGTCGCTCCAACCGCGCTCCTCGTGCATACGCGCGAACTCCTCCGCGTAGAGCGGGTTGCCGCCGGCGCGCCCGACCAGCCTCTCCTGGAGCTCCACGTCGAGCACGGGGCGCCCGAGCAGCGAGTGCACGAGCCGAGCCGTCTGCTCGTCCGAGAGCGGAGCCAGTGAGATGGTCTGCGCGTTCGGCTTGCCGCCGCCCCACCCGGCCCGGCGGGCTAGCAGTTCCGGGCGAGCGGTGGCCACGACAAGCATCGGGACCCCGCTTGCCCAGTCGACGAGGTGGTCGACGAAGTCGAGCAAACCGTCGTCCGCGAAGTGCAGGTCCTCGAAGACGAGCACGAGCGGACGCTGCTCGGCGAGCGCCTCGAGGAAGCGGCGCCACGCCGCGAATGCCTCACCGCGACGGTCGCCGCCGGAGTCCGTCGCTACCTCGAGCCCGACGAGTGGACGGAGATGGCGCTCTAGCCACTGTGCCTCCGCCGCGTCGGCGGCGAGCGCAGCGACGGTCTCTCGCAGCTTCGCCTCGGTCCGTTCGCGGTCGTCGGTCTCCAGGACTCCCGCCTGTGCCTTCACCACTTCGGCGAGCGCCCAGAAGCTGATGCCCTCGCCGTAGGGGAGCGACCGTCCCTGTCGCCAGAACGTCAGCTCGGGGCCGGCTCCGACGCGCTGGAAGAGCTCCCAGAGCAGTCTCGTCTTGCCGATCCCGGGGACGCCGACGATGGTGACGAGCTGCGGCTCTCGGTCGCGCCGCGCCCGGGCGAGGGTCGCGACGAGTGCGTCGATGTCATCCTCGCGTCCGACGAGGGGCGTCCGGCTCACCTGCCGCACGTCCACGCCGAAGCGCGCCTTCGCCTCGAGCGCCTCCCAGGCCGGCACCGGATCTGCCTTTCCCTTCGCCTCGACCGGTCGCCGCTCGCGGTAGGCGATCACCCTCTCGCTCGCGCGGTACGTCGGCTCGTCGACGAGGATCCCGTCGACGGGCGCGGCGCTCTGGAGGCGTGCCGCCGTGTTCACGACGTCGCCCGAGGCCATGCCCTCGCCCGCTGACGGCCGCGCACCGAGCGACACGAGCGCCTCGCCGGTCGTGATCCCCACGCGCACCTGGAGGTCGCCCTCCTCGACCAGTGCCTCGCGGATCGCGAGTCCCGCGCGCACGGCCCGCTCCGGGTCGTCCTCGTGCGCGACGGGGGCGCCGAAGAGCGCCATCACCGCGTCGCCGATGTACTTCTCAACCGTGCACACCGAATCGCTCGAGCTCCCCGCGGACCCGCTCGTGGTAGCGCGAGAGAACGGCGCGGACATCCTCGGGGTCCATTCGCTCGGCTTGCGTCGTCGACCCGACGAGGTCGCAGAAGAGGACCGTCACGACCTTCCGCTCGGCCTCCTGGGACCCGCCGGTCTCGAAGGGGGTGCCACACGCGAGGCAGAAGCGGGCTTCGCCCGGGTTCTCCGTGCGGCACTGCGTGCAGACGGGCATCGGGTAAGCCTAGGACGTTGGCCCTGGCACTCCTAGCCGCGCCGGCGGAAGCGCAGCCCGGTGCGCCTCCGCGCCAGCTCGACCGTCTTCAAGCCGAGCCTCGTCGAGAAGACGCGTTGGCGGGCCGAGGCGACAGCGCGCGCTGCCGGAGGCAGATAGCCGAAGCTCATCCCGCCGCCGATCCGCTCGCCCTCCCAGTCGAAGCCGGGGAGCCCGTCGGTGAGCTTCCTCACGACGGCGGTCCGAAAGCTCGCTGCGGCTTCGACCTCCCAGGACGGGTCGGCGCGAAGCGCGTCGACGAGCGCGCGCACCGGCGGCATGTACGCGTCGTCGAGCAGCACGCGGCCGCCGACCTTCACGCGGCGCGCGACGTACCACCAGTCGAGGATCGGGTACGGGAAGCCGTGCGCGCCGTCGATGAGCACGAGGTCGAGGGGACGCGGCTCGAGCCGCGGCAGCACCTCGTGCGAGAAGCCGATCCGGAACGTGACGCGCCCCGCGTCGACTCCGTGCCGCTCGGCCTCCGCGCGAAGTCGGACCTCCTCGTTGGCCTCGGGCGTGACTGCCTCGTGCTCCGCGCCCGCAGCGGCGAAGACGAGCGTCGACGCGCCGGCGCCCGTCTCGAGTGTCGCCATGCCGGGCCGCACCTCGCGCTCGAGCCACTCCAGCGCCTCCCAGGCGAGGCCCCAGTACTCAGACCCGCCTGCGTGCAGGCCGGGCGGATCGTGGCGCAGCTGGTCGGTCAGGGCCCCCACGCGCCTATCATCGCCGCCGAGTGAACAAGCGCGCGCTCATCACCGGGATCGGCGGCCAGGACGGCTCGCTGCTCGCCGAGCTGCTGCTCGACCGGGGCTACGACGTGTCCGGGATCGTGCGGCGCTCGGGCGCCAGCTATCCGAACCTCGAGCCGATCCGCGAGCGGATCGACCTCGTCGAGGCCGATCTCAGCGACCAACTCGCGCTCGTCCGCGCCCTGCGCGCGACCCGGCCGCACGAGGTCTACAACCTCGCGTCGGTCTCGTTCGTGCCGGCCTCCTGGGAGCAGCCCGTGCTGACCGCCGAGCTCGCCGCCGTCGGGGTGACCGCGCTGCTCGAAGCGATCCGTGAGGTCGATGCGAGCATTCGCTTCTACCAGGCGTCCTCGAGCGAGATCTTCGGCGAGCCGCTCGAGTCGCCGCAGAACGAGGAGACGCCGCTCTCGCCGCTCACGCCTTACGGCGTCGCGAAGGCGTACGCGCACTTCATCGTCCGCTCGTACCGCATCCGCTACGGGCTGCACGCGTCGGCCGGAATCCTCTACAACCACGAGTCGCCGCGCCGCCCGGTCGAGTTCGTGCCGCGCAAGGTCGCGCACGCCGCGGCGGCGATCTCGCTCGGGCTCGAAGGGGAGCTCTGGCTCGGCGACCTCGACTCACGGCGCGACTGGGGCTACGCGGCCGACTACGTACGCGCGATGTGGCTGATGGTGCAGCAGGACGAGGGCGACGACTACGTCGTCGCGACCGGTGTCACGCGCTCGGTGCGCGACCTCGTCGAGACCGCGTTCGGGCACGTGGGGCTCGAGTGGCAGGAGTACGTGCACATCGACGAGTCGCTCCAGCGCGGCACGGCGGAGCTCCACAACCTCGTGGGCAACCCGGCGAAGGCGAAGCGCAAGCTCGGCTGGGAGCCGACGGTCTCGTTCGAGGGGCTCGTTCAGCTGATGGTCGACGCCGAGCTCGAGCGGCTGCGCGGCGAGGTTCAGCCCGCGAGCTCGCGGTAGACCGCGTCGTGCTTGCGCGCGCACGAGTCCCACGTGAAGCTCGACGCGCGCTCGGGGCCTGACGACCCGCCGCGCGCGATCGTGTCGAGCGTCGCCGCGGCGATCGACTCCGGGTCGAGCGCGTCGAAGTAGACCGCTGCGTCGCCGGCGACCTCGCGGAGCGGCGGTAGGTCGGAGCACGCGACAGGGCACGCGCACGCGAGCGCCTCGAGCACCGGCTGGCCGAAGCCCTCGTAGAGGCTCGGGAAGACGAGCGCCGACGCGCGGCGGTAGAGCTCGACGAGCTCGTCCTGCGACACGCGTCCCCGGACGTCCACGTAGTCCGGGACGTCGGCGTGCTCGCCCGTCAGCACGAGCCGCAGATCGCGATGTTCACGACGCAACAGCGCGACCGCCTCGAACAGGCGCTCGTGGTTCTTGTGCGGCCATGCGTTCGCGGGGTAGAGCAGGAACGGCTCGCGCGGCACGTCGGCCGGTGAGAAGCGCTCGAGGTCGACGCCTAGGTGGATCGTCGTGACACGGTCGGGGTCGAGCGACAGCCGCTCGAGGAGCGTCTCCCGCGCGTGCTCGGAGATCGCGATCACGATCTGCGACCTGCGCGCGCTCGCGCCGTAGAGAGCTCGGCGATAGGCGAGCTCCCAGCGTGGAAAGTTCTCCGGGAGAAACTCGTGTTGGAGGTCGAGGATCGTCGTTGTCGCAGGAGGGCTCGAGACGAGCGGCAGCATCACGCTCAGAGGGAAGTGGACCGCGTCGAGCTCGTCGAGCCCGAGCTCGCGGCGCAGCGGCCCGCCGCGCAGAGCCGCCCCTGCCATCGCCCGCATCCGGCCGGGCGTAGAGGAGCTCGCCGGGTACCGCTGCACTACCCGCGACTCGAGCCCGCCGGCGGCGTCCTCGGCGACCTTCGGCACGAAGACCCGGTAGTCGAGCTCCCCGACCCGCGCGAGCCCTCGGCAGAGCTCGCGGGCATAGGTCTCCGAGCCCCCGACGACCCCGGGAACCAGCGTGAGGAGGGAGATTCCGACCACGACCCCATCTTCGCGCTAACAGCGCCGTAACCACCCCTCCTTACACTTTCCTCCAATGCCCGCTCCACCCACGGAGCAGGTCGACGTCCAGGCCCTGCTCGAACGACTCCGCGACGAGCTCCGCTGGGGGGCGAACGGCTCCTCTCTGAGCATGCGCGCCCGCGCGCGGTCCGCGGCCGAGCAGTTTTGGGCTGTCACCGCCGAGCGCCCGCCCCACGGGAGCCCGCCTGTTCAGTTTCTCAAGAGGGCTCTCCGCAAGGCGATGCGCTGGTACGTCGAGCCGCTCGCGCAGCAGCAGCGGAGCTTCAACGACGCTACCCTCAAGCTGATCGACGCGCTCTTCGAGGAGCTCGATCGGGTCTCGGCCGACCGCGACACGCGCGGCAAGCTGATCGCCGAGTTCGAGGAGCGGCTCCTGCGGCTCGAGCGCCGCCCCGCCGGCTCGCAGCAGACGGTCGCCGCCCAGCCGGCCGCCGCCGCGCTCCCTGACTACTTCGCCTTCGAGAGCCGCATGCGCGGCCCGACCGAGCTCGTGCGCGAGCGCCAACGTCCGTACGTCGACGACCTGCGTGACTGTGCGCCCGTGCTCGACGTCGGCTGCGGCCGCGGCGAGCTCGTCGCGCTGCTCCGCGACGCGGGCGTCGAGGCGCGCGGCGTCGACGCCGACGGCGACATGGTCGCCTACGCGCGTGGGGAGGGGCTCGACGTCGCGCAGGCGGACCTGCTCGCACACCTCGAGCAGCAGGCGGACGGGAGCCTCGGCGCGATCTTCGCGGGACAGGTCGTCGAGCACCTCCCGCCGCCGATGCTCCTTCGCTTCCTCGAGCTCGCGCGCGCAAAGCTCCGCGACCGGGGCCTCCTGATCGCCGAGACGATCAACCCGCTCTCGCCGTTTGCGCTCCGCAACTACTTCGCCGACCTGACGCACGCGCAGCCGCTCGTCCCCGAGACGCTCGCCCAGCTCGTGCGGCACGCCGGCTTCCGCGACGTCGAGACGCGCTACTTGCACGAGCCCGACCGCGGAGACGCGACCGGGCCTGTCGCCGACGTGCTCTTCGCACCGCTCGACTACGCGATCCACGCGCGCCGATGAGGATCGTCGTCACCCACCCGCAGGTGCCGTTCGCACACGGCGGCGCCGAGGTGCTCGCAGAGCGCCTGACCGAGGAGCTGAACGAGCGCGGGCACGAGGCGGCGCTCGTGACCGTGCCGTTCAAGTGGTATCCGCGCGAGCGCGTGCTCGAGAGCGCATTTGTTTGGCGGATGCTCGACCTGACCGAGGTCGAGGGTCGCAAGATCGACCTGCTGATCGCGACGAAGTTCCCGAGCTACGCGGTGCGTCACCCGCGCAAGCGCGTCTGGCTCGTGCACCAGTTTCGCCAGGCGTACGACCTCGATCGCACCGAGCTCGCGGAGTTCGGCGAGCGCGCTGTCGATCGCGCGACCCGTCGCGCGATCCACGAGCTCGACCGTCGCATGCTCGGCGAGGCCGAGAAGCGCTTCGCGATCTCGCGGAACGTCGCCGACCGGCTGAGCTCGTCGCTCGGGCTCGACGCCGAAGTCGTTCTCCCGCCGCCGCAGGAGCTCGACTACCGCTTCGACGAGTACGGCGACTTCGTGCTCTCGGTCGGTCGCCTCGATCGTGCGAAGCGCGTCGACTTGCTGTTGGAGGCGGCCGCGAACGATCCTGCGCTGCGCGTCGTCGTCGCGGGCGCAGGCCCGGACCGCGAGCGTCTCGAGCAAGTGGCTCTGAGCCACAAACTCAATGGCCGCGTCGAGTTCCGCGGCCGCGTGGACGCCGTCGAACTCGCCGACCTCTACGCGCGCTGCGGCGCGGTGTACTACGCGCCGGTCGACGAGGACTTCGGGATGGTCCCCTACGAAGCGTTCCTGTCTGGCAAGCCCGTCGTGACGACGACCGACGCGGGGGGGCCGCTTGACGTCGTCGCCGACCGCCGCACCGGGCTCGTCACCGCGCCGCGCGCAGAGGAGCTCGCGGAGGCCCTGCGCTACCTGCGAGACCATCCGGCGAAAGGTCAGGAGTGGGGTCGTGCCGGCAAGGCGGTCGCCGAGCGTGTGACGTGGGACGCGGCGATCGAGCGGCTGCTCGGATGAAGGTCGCTTACTACTCGCCGCTGCCGCCCGAGCGCTCGGGCATCGCGGACTACAGCGCGCTGCTCCTGCCCGCGCTGCGGGAGCGCGTCGACCTGGTCGTGCCCGCACGTGGGACAACGAAGCCGCCGCGCGGAACCGACCTTTCCGTCTACCACATCGGCAACAACCCCGACGTGCACGGTTGGATCGTCGACGCGCTGCGCCGAACTCCCGGCATGGTCGTTCTGCACGATTTCGTGCTCCACCACCTCGTCGCCGGGCTCACGCTCGCGCGTAAGGACGTCGCCGGCTACCTGAACGCGATGGAGCGTGACGCCGGCCTTCCCGGCCGGCTGCTCGGCCTCGGCGTCGTCGACGGCTGCGTCCCGCCGCTCTGGTCGACGCGTCCCGAGGACTTCCCGCTCGCGGGCGAGGTGCTCGACCTGGCGAGAGCGCACGGCCTGATCGTCCACTCCGAGCACGTCCACGACCGCGCGCGCTCCGGCGGCTTCGACGGGCCGATCTGGAGGATCCCGATGCCGGTGTGGCCCGCGCCGCCCGCCGAGCCCGCTCCGGTCGAAGGCGATCCGGTGATCGGCAGCTTTGGCTTCCTGAACGCGAATAAACGCATCCCGCAGCTGCTGGAGGCCTTTGCGGTCGTCCGGTCGCGCCACCCTCGCGCGCGCCTCCTGCTGGTCGGGCCGGAGACGCCCGGGCTCGAGCTCGAGCGGCGGATCGCCTCGCTCGGGCTGGAGGCCGCGGTCGAGCGTCACGGCTACGTCGACGAGGCGCGCTTCTGGGCGCTGCTGGCCGCGTGCGACGTGGCCGTCTCGCTCCGCTGGCCGACGATGGGCGAGACCTCCGCCGGCGCGATCCGCGTCCTCTCGCTCGCCAAGCCGCTGATCGTCAGCGACGTCGACGCGTACGGAGAGCTTCCCGACGGTGTCGTGCTCAAGGTCGCGCCCGACGAGCGCGAGGTCGAGTCGCTCGCCGCGTCCCTGCTCTTGCTCGCCGACGACCCCGCGCGTCGCGAGTCGTTCAGCGCGGCGGCTCAGAGCTACGCCGCGAGCGAGCACGGCCTCGACCGTGTTGCCGACCTCTACGTGCGCGCGTTCGAGGAGGCGGCCGGCGGCCCGGCGGTGCGGGAACACCTGCTTCGCGAGGTCGCGCAGGGCGCAGCCGACGTCGGGCTGGAAGACTCGGAGGCGATCGGCTCGGCGCTTCGCGAGGTCGGCCTTGGCCGTTAGGGCCGTCTCCGGCTCGCCTGCGCGCTCTCTTGTCCGCGCTATCCCGGCGTGGGCGTGGCTTACCGCAATCGTCGCCGTCTCGGCGGTGGCGCGGCTCTTCTTCGCGCTCCGGATCGACGCGCCCTGGATCGTCGTCGACGAGCTCATCTACTCGGAGCTCGCGCGCGGCCTCGCGGCGGGCGACGGCTTCGCGATTCGCGGTGTCGCCACGCAGGGGTACGGCTTCGTCTACCCGCTCGTGATCGCGCCCGCGTATGTGCTCTTCGACTCGCTCCCGCAGGCGTATGCCGCCGTCAAGACGATCAACGCGCTCGTCATGTCGCTCGCGGCGGTGCCCGCGTACTTCCTCGCGCGCAGGGTCCTGCCTATCGGACTGTCGCTCTTCGCGGCGGTGCTCGCCCTCGCGCTTCCGTCGCTCCTGTACGCCGGCGAGGTGATGACCGAGAACGTCTTCTATCCGATCTTCCTCGCGGTCGTGCTCGTGTTCGTGCTGACGCTCGAGCGACCGACGCCCGCACGTCAACTGCTCCTGCTCGGCTGCTGCGTCGTCGCGTACCTGACGCGAGCGCAGGCGCTCGCGTTCGTCCCGGCGATCGTCGTCGCGCCGGTCCTGCTCGGCACGTGGCGCTCGTTCCGCGTGCTCTACGGGACGCTCGGCGGTGCCGCGCTCGTCGCGTTGCTGGCCCAGCTCGTGCGCGGCGAGTCGCCGCTCGGCCTGCTCGGCGCGTACTCCGTCGCGGGCGACTACGCGTACGAGCCGGCCGAGGTGCTGCGCTGGCTCGTCTACCACGTCGCGGAGCTCGACCTCTACGTGGGCGTGTTCCCGTTCGCCGCGCTGCTCGTGCTCCTCGCGCTGTGGAGCCGCCTGCCGCGGAGCCTGCGCCCGTTCCTCGCGTCGACCGCGTCGCTCTCGGTCTTCCTGCTGCTCGAGGTGTCCGCCTTCGCGTCGCTGCCCTCGGTGCAACGCATCGAGGAGCGCAACCTCTTCTACCTCGCGCCGCTGATGCTGATCGCGCTGCTCGTCTGGGTCGACCAGGGGGCCCCGCGGCCGGCGCTCACGGCCGGCGCGGCGGCCGTTCTGGCCGCAGCCCTTCCGGCGGTGATTCCGTACGAGCGCCTGATCGGCGTGCCGAGTCAGTCGGACACGCTGCTGATGCTCGCGCTGTGGCGCGTGCACGAGCGCTGGGTCGAGCTCGACCAGGTCGTCGCGGTGGTCGTCGTGTGCTCGGTCCTCGCCGCCCTGGCGTTCCTGGTCGTGCCGCGGCAGCTGGCGATCCTGCTTCCGCTCGGCGTGCTCGCGTTCTTCCTGGCGGTCGCCCGGCCGATCTCCGCGCGGATGGAGTACGCCGCTGCGGGCGCGCTCGCCGAGGGGATGCACAAGCAGGACCGCGAGTGGATCGACCATGCCGTCGCCGGGCGCGGCGAGGTCGGCGTGCTCTGGACCGGCAACGGCTCGCGTTTCTCGGTCTGGCAGAACGAGTTCTTCAACAGGAGCGTCGGGCCCGTCTTCCACGCAGGCACGCCGATGGAGGGCGGGCTGCCCGCGAAGCAGGTGACGCTCGACCGCCGTACCGGCGCGCTGCACGGCGCTCCCGACGTGCCGTTCGTCCTCACCGACGGGTCGGCCGAGCTCGTCGGCGACGTCGTCGCGAAGGACGGCCCGCGCAACGTCGTTCTGTACGAGGTCGACCGTCCCCTGCGGCAGGCCGCACTCGTCGAAGGGCTGCACCCCGCCGACACGTGGTCAGGCGCGAGCGTGACCTACACGCGCTTCGACTGCGCGGGAGGCACGGTGGCAGTCGCGCTGCAGAGCGATCCGGCCCTTTACCAGGAGCCCTCGCGCGTACGCGTCCTCGGCACGAACGTCTCGGCGACCGTCCCGCCGGACGGTCGGCCGCACGTCGTGGTCGCGCCCCTCGTGCCGGCGCAGGGCCGCTGCGTCGCGCGCTTCGCCGTCTCGCCGGTCACGGTGCCAGGCCTAAACGACCCGCGGCCCCTCGGCCTCCACTTCAACTCGTTCCGCTACTCGCGCTGAGAATCGTCGTCGACGTCTCGCCGCTCTCGCACCCGCGCACCGGGATCGGCAACTACATTCGCGGGATGCTGAGCGGCCTCGTCGAGGCCGGAGCGGACGACGTCGTCGCGTTCGCGCCGGCGAGCGAGCGGGGGGCGCGCCTGATCGACGAGTCGCTCGACGGGATCCCGATCGAGCGTCACCTCCGGACCTTGCCGGTGTCGTACGCATGGCGCGAGGCGTGGTCGGCCGTGAGGCGACCGCGCCTCGAGCGCATCCTCGGCGACTTCGACGTCTTCCACCTCTCGGACTGGCTCCACGTCCCGCAGCGCGGCGGCCTGCGCGCGATGACGATCTACGACCTCGCGCCGCTGCACTTTCCGGAGTGGTCGCATCGGCGCACGCGCCGGCTGCACGGGCGCAGCTACCGCGAAGCGCAGCGGGCGGACGTCGTCTTCGCGATCTCGGAGTTCACGGCCCGGGACCTGGAGGAGCGGCTCGGAGTGAAGCCGCACGTCGCCTACCCGGGTGTCGACGAGCGGTACACGCCTGACGGACCGCGCGCCGAGGGTGTCGACGTGCTCGCGATCGGCACGCGCGAGCCGCGCAAGAACCTTGAGGTCCTCGACGGCCTCGGCGTTCGGGTCGTCGACTACGTCACGGACGACGAGCTGCCGCGGCTCTACCGGGGGGCATCGGTGTTCGTTTTCCCGTCGCGTTTCGAGGGGTTCGGGATGCCCGTCGTCGAGGCGATGGCGAGCGGGACGCCCGTCGTCTGCTCGAACCATCCGTCGCTCGACGAGGCGGCGGGCGACGCGGCCGTGCGGGTCGACCCCGAAGACTCGGGCTCGATCAGTAGGGGGATCGACGAGGCACGCGAGCGGCGGGCAGAGCTCGTGCCGAAGGGTCTTGAGCATGCCCGCAGGTTCACTTGGCGCGCGACGGGCGAGGCGCTGCTCCGCGGTTACAAGGAGGCCGCGTGAGGGTTGCACTCGACGTCTCGCCGGTTCGCCTGACACGCGCGGGTTCGGCGCGCTACGTCGAGGGGCTGAGGCGGGAGCTGCCGAAGCACGTCGAGCTCCGCGAGCTGGCGTGGGGCGGCTCGGGTCGCAGGACGGCCGCGCTCCGCGACTCCGTTTGGTACCCGGTTGGGCTGCGGCGCGCGGCGCGCGGCGCCGACGTGCTGCACTGCCCGACCTTTCGTGCGCCCCTGCGCAGCCCCGTGCCCATGGTCGTCACCGTCCTCGACCTCGCCGTGTTGCGACACCCCGAGCTCTTCAACCGGTGGAACCGCACGTATAGCCGAGTGACGGTGCCGCGCGTCGTGCGCGCTGCGCGTCGCCTGATCGCGATCTCGGAGTTCACGAAGTGCGAGCTCGTGGAGCTCCTCGGCGTCGACCCCGGTCGTGTCACTGTGATCGGCGTCCCCCCGCTCGTCGAGTTCTCCCCGGACGGCCCCCGCGGAGAGGGCGACTATGTGCTCGCGGTTGGGACGCTCGAGCCGCGCAAGAACCTGGAGCGCGCCGCGGAGGCGGCGGCGCGCTCCGGCGTCGAGCTGCGTGTCGTCGGCGCGCGCGGCTGGGGCGGTGTCTCCCCGAACGGCGTTCGCTGGCTCGGCGAGGTCGGCGACGACGAGCTGGCGCGGCTGCTCCGCGGCGCGCGAGCGCTCGTCTACCCGTCGCTGTACGAGGGGTTCGGGATCCCGATCCTCGAGGCGATGTCGGTCGGAACTCCAGTCGTGACATCCCGCGGCGGGGCGACCGAGGAGGTGGCGGGCGGTGCCGCCGTACTCGTCGAGCCACTCGACCCGGCCTCGATCGCGACGGGAATCGACGACGCGGATCGCCGCCGCGACGAGCTGCGCGCGCTGGGCCTCGCGCGTGCGCAGACCTTCTCGTGGGACGACGTCGCGAGGCGGACCGTCGAGGTCTACGAGGCGGCGCTGTGATCGTCGTCGACGCCGACGTGCTCGGCCGCGACCGCACGGGCGACGAGACGTACGTCGCGAACCTGCTGCGCGCGCTCGGCGAACTGAGGGGCGACCTTCGGATCGGGGCGATCACTCGCGACGCGTCGCTGGTGCCGGCCGGGATCGAGCCGCTCGTGCTAACGACCGGCTCGCAGGAGCTGCGGATGGCGTGGTCGGTGCCGAGGCTTCTCCGGCGCGTCAAGCCGCGCCTCGTGCACTTCGTCCACGCGCTTCCCCTGGGCCTCAACGGTCCGGCGGTGCTCACGGTGCAGGACCTGAGCTTCGAGCGCGACCGGGCGCTCATGGGGTGGAAGGACCGTGCGATCTTCCGCCGGGTCGTCCCGCGCTCGGTGCGCCGGGCGGCGCGCGTGCTCGCGATCTCCGAGCGGACGAAGCGCGACCTCGTCGAGCTGTACGACGTAGCGGGGGACAAGATCGTCGTCACGCCGCTCGGTGTCGACCCGGCGTTCCGCCCCGGTGTCGAGGGGCGGGGGACGTACCTCCTCTTCGTGGGCGCGATCCAGCAGCGCAAGGACCCGCTCGCCGCCGCCTCCGCCGCGTCGGCGAACGGGCTGCGGCTCGTGGTCGTTGGCCCCGAGAAGGACGCGGGCCTCGCGAACGAGCTGCGCCTCGCCGGCGCCGACCTTCGTGGCTACGTGCCCAAGGAGGAGCTCGCGCAGCTGTACCGAGGTGCGGCCGCGCTCGTCCTTCCGTCGCGCTACGAGGGCTTCGGCCTGCCGGTCGTCGAGGCGATGGCGAGCGGCACGCCGGTCGTTGCCGCGCCCGACGAGGCGCTGCGCGAGGTCGCGGGCGACGCGGCGCTTTTTGCGGAGCCGTCCGAGCTCGGAGGCGCTGTCAGGGCCGCGCTCGACGATCGCGAGCGTCTCGTCGCCGCCGGGCTCGAGCGCGCGCGCCTGTTCACTTGGGAGGCGACCGCTCGTCGCACCCTTGACGTCTACCGGGAGCTCCTGTGACCGTTTCGGCGATCGTGGCCTCCCACGGCCACGCGGAGCAGGTCGAGGAGCTCGTCCCGCTCCTGCTTCCCCAGGTCGACGAGCTCGTATTGATCGAGAATCTGCCGTGCAGCGTGCGCGGCGAGCCAAGCGGCGCACGCGTGCTGCGCAACGCACGGCCGCTCCCGTTCGCGGCCAACGTCAACCAGGGGATTGCCGCGACGAGCGGCGAGTTCGTCCTCGTCGCGAATCCGGACGCCGTTCCCGCCCCGGATGCCGTCTCGACGTTGCGGGCGTTCATGGAGTCGCACCCGCACGCCGGAATCGCGGGGCCGCAGATGCAGTGGCCCGACGGACGCTGGCAGCCGTCGCGTCGACGCTTCCCGACGGTCGGCGGGACGCTCGTGCGCCGCACCCCGCTCCGCGCGCTCTTCGGGACGTACACGCAGCGCGGACACTACGAGCTCGACGAGCAGCCGAGCGAGCCGGTGCAAGCCGAGTGGCTCCTCGGCGCATTCCTCCTGATGCGCCGCGCGATGCTCGACGAGCTCGGCGGCTGGGACGGCGGTTTCCGGCACTACGGCGAGGACATCGATCTCTCGTATCGGGCAGCTCGCGCAGGATGGGAACGGTGGTACGTGCCGGCCGCGCGCGTGACGCACGACTATGCCGCCGTGATCGACCGCCGGTTCCTCACTCGCCACACGTGGTGGCACCTACGTGGCATGGCGCGGTTCGTGCGCAAGCACCCGGAGCGCCTGCTCCGGCTCGGCTAGCGCGGGAGTGCGCCGAGTTCGTGCCAAGAGCGTGACGATCGAGTAACGGACACTTTCGTCCCGATTCGTCAGCGGCTACCACGGACGGACACATCTGTCCCCTGCCACGAAACGGAGCCGCCGATGACCCGTGTCCGCCTGCTCGTCCTACTCGTCCTGCTCGTTCTCTTCGTCCAGCCCGCCGCCGCGAGCGGCACGACCGCGCTCGTCGTCAGCCAGGTCTACGGCGGCGGCGGAAACGCGGGCGCGCCGTACGCGAACGACTACGTGGAGCTCTTCAACTCCGGAACGACACCCGTGAGCATCGCGGGTTGGTCGGTGCAGTACGCGACTGCAGCCGGCACGAGCTGGTCCGCCACACCATTGACGGGAACCGTGCAGCCG